>ERZ1292633.5941-Hain-H41-02um-R1-5941-length-10852-cov-6_pt1 | contig 10852 bp, 5 predicted proteins | sample MGYA00564406_ERZ1292633 | MGnify/ENA primary metagenome ERZ1292633 (study PRJEB36523, sample SAMEA6512639) | groundwater metagenome | collected 2019-01-08 | study: AquaDiva: Metagenomics assemblies of 32 groundwater samples
TATTGGTGCTGGTGCCATGCCTCCGTTCTAGCCTTGTCGATCAAAAAGTATTTTTCGCGCGCCCGTCATCTCTACTTCCCCCGTTGAGCCGTCACATGTTACGGCCCTCGACGTCTGCCACGATGCGAACGGTGCAGCGGCGTGCAGCAGGGCAGTCAGCCTGGCCAGCGGCGGGAGCCTCCGTGCTGCGGCGACCGGTGAGTTCTAAAAGCGGTGGAGATTTATTCCGTACGGCCGCTCTCGGGTGCGCTCCAAGGAGAACGCCTTGGCAACCCGAGCCATGCTGCCCACAACGCTACAGCACAACGATTGGGGGGCCTACTACCCCAGCCCCTTCGAATAAGACGACTCTACACGAAGCGGCGGGCAAGCCCACATCCCTTGCCCCACCGCCAGCCGTTGAGTCGCCGTCCTCGTCGTCCGCCACCCCCCAAATGGACACCGTTCCGATGAAGGTCAGCATCAAACAGCGCATCGCGGACGGCTTTGATCTGTCGCATTCCATTCCGGGCGAGAAGGAGGCGCTTGCCGAGACAGGGCCCACTCGCGCGACGGGTCTGTGGTCGGTGGACGACGTCGTCGACAAAGCGGAACGAACGGTGGACTTCCGGCGCATCGACGATGTCGAGTCGGAGGTCGTTGAGATGCAGATTGGGCGGGACAACGCCGTCGTTCCCGTCGCCGACGAAGACGCTGCCAAACACCGTTTGATGTTTGTCGAAAAGTTTGTTAAAACGCCGAAGCATCTCACGTGGCAAGAGCTGGAGTACGAAATGGACTCGCTCGATTGCGAGATCGATATGGACGAACACCGCCCGGAAGAAATTTTCACTCTCTCTTTCTCGTTCGTGAACAAGGCGAGAGGTATTCGCGACAAAGTGTGGAGCGCGAGAAACGACGTCCAGCACTCCGAGGGTCTCACGGACCTTCTCGCCGCTCTGGGTTCCTGTCTCGGGAGAGCTGACGTTCACCGGACCGTGCGATTCGACGACGGGCAAGGGACCACCCGAGAGGTTAACATTCGTAAGAACTCCCGGTACACCTCAGAGGTCGTCATCGCCTTTCGTCCCTCGGTGGTCTACGACATCTACAGTCGAACCGAAGAGCAAAAAGAGTACGAGACGGAAATGTCGAGCGCGGGCATGAGCACGTGGGGCTATCACCCGTCATTGATGGATCCAGAGTACCGCGATGCGGAGGATCCCGTTGGCACATACCATCTCACGCTGAGCGCGCATGCCTTGACCGCGATCGTCGTCCGCGCCTTCGACCGTCTGCTCGCGCGACCGCTGAAGGATTTTTACCGCCCCTCACAAATCGCCCGCACCGTCAAAGTGAGTACGCGGGAAGACATCGGTGCGACGCATGCGATGCTTGGCTGGCTTGGAATGGAGCCGCTCAAGTACGCGCACTTCACCACCATGGAAGCGATCCAGCACCACTGGTTCGGCCCCGACGCCCCGTTCCAACTCACCGCGATCATCAACAAGTTGCGAGAAATGTGCTACTTGAAAAAGCAAAACCCGGAGCTGCGGTCATGGCTATCCGGACGCCGTCAAGACACCGCCTTCGCCTTGAGGAACATTCAGGCCAAGCTGCTCGGCGCGGGAGCCAGCCCCTTGTTTCAGCCCATGGGTCACCATAGTACGATCAATCGGCTGCTGCCCAAACCGCAGCAGCGGCGACTGACGGCGAACGTGTCGTTGGCGGCTGCCTTTGGGCTGCCCGATGAAACCCGTCGACTCGACGACATTCGCAAGATCACTGGCAAAGCGTCGATGGCGGACGACGACTCTACATCATCGAAAAGAGCCGTCGCCCCCCCGTCCGATGCCGGCGGCGCTGGGCTTCGTCCTCAAGTGATGTCGGCAGTGTCAAACGCCTCGTCGGCCGCCAGGGACGAGAAACCCTCGAAAGCGGCGTGATGACACCATCCCATCGTAGGACGGTAAGCACTCAAACGTCGCATTCCGTCTTCGTTTGACACTCGCATGCGGCTTTTCGCGCTCGGGGCAGGAGGCACTATGTTTTGCGTTACTTTGGTTTCCTATTTTCGGTCATGTCAGCTTATTTACCACCGAAAATGTCGACGCAAAGTGGCGAAAGTGTCTGGGTGGTCGCCACGTCTGTCCAGGAGGAAAAAGCCTCCCCAAAGTCTGTTCTCGCTGCTGAGAGCTCCTCCACGCCCGTGACGCCGGCAGTCGCCAAACCGCAAACGGTGGTTGCCGCTGTTGGCAAGGAGCCAACCAACGTAGTCCCTGCGGACGCCGCCGGAGCGCCCCAAGATATCGGCTTCATGATGTTGTTTGGTTTGTTTCTTTCCTTCGGCTTCCGTGCCTTCGGCGGGCCCGTGGTGCAAATCGACATGATGCGCCAGTACTTCGTCATCGAGAACAAATGGGTCAGTCAGAAGCGCTACAACCGCGTGCTAGCCGTCTATCAAGCGCTGCCGGGACCCGAGGCGACGGAACTAGCGTGCTACTTCGGCTACATCGCCCGAGGCCGGTTCGGGGCGTTTGTTGCCGGCATGGGCTTCGTGCTACCAGGCTTCGGGCTCATGATGCTGGCGTCGTGGATTTACCGAGACTATGGTCTCAAGAGTGTATACTTTCTGGCGTCGTTGACCGCGATCCAGCCGGCCGTCGTCGCCTTCGTGTTCCGCGCCGTGCACAAGATCACCTTGTCCACCATCACGATCCCCGCGGCCGAAATGGCGAAGCGCAAGGCCCGCGCGGCCCGTCCCAAACCACGCCCTATGTATCCCTTTGTCTACTTAGACATCGACATGACGCTGGCGTACATCACGGTCGCGTCGGCGATCCTCCAAATCGCATCGGTACCGTTCTACATCACCTTCATTTATTCCATTTTGATTTCGGGCATCATGAAAGGCACGTCGCAGTGTTGCAATCTCCCGCCGGCGGAAGGCGGACCGGAGTCATCGTCGTCGTCCGAACCTACCCATTCTGCCGTTGCTCCTTCCGCCGTCGCTTCTCCAGCCGCCGCCGCGGTGCCGGAGGTGGAAGAGGAGGAGGAGAACGACTATACCTATCTTCCCATTCGCGCCGCGTTGGCCGCTCTCGCCACGGCCTTGCTGGTCATGGGTTTCGCTCTGTATGTTGTCTACGTGGGTACTCCTTCCGCGGCATTCGGAGCAGGCAGGCTGTCCCAAAGCGAGGGCCTGGCGGGTGGCATCTACCTCTCGGTCTTCGTCGTTGGGCTCATCGGCGGGTTGCTAACTTTTGGCGGCGCATACACAGCGATACCGATGGTGCGCGCGGAAGCCGTGACCATCGCGGGGTGGCTCACATCGCAGCAGTTCATCGACGGGTTGGCCCTCGGCGCGGTGCTGCCGACCCCGCTCGTAATGTTCATGTGCTTCGTGGGCTTCATGGCGGCCGGTCCGCTCGGCGGCTTCATCGGCACGGTGGGAATGTTTCTCCCCGCCTTCAGCTTTACGATCGTCGGCCACGAATACTTTGAGAAGCTCGTGGATGTGGACGCGGTGCACGCTAGCTTAGACGGCGTCGCCGCTTCGGTTTCAGGTCTCATTGGCGTCACGGCCCTCCAACTACTTCGCGCCACCGTCAAAAGCGAACTGCAGGTGGTTATTTTCACCTTGTCGCTGGTCGCGGTTTACAACGTCTCGCACCCGATGACGTCGCTGTGCATTGTGCTCGTGGCGTTGATGGCCGGCCAGGTGCTCTTTGTGCCATTCCGATTTAACGACTGACGAGAGAGAGGCCTCAACGGCATGTTCCCCTCGGTGGATCAAAAAATTTGACAGCTGGCAGCTAAAGCATACCCCTTGATCTTATCACTCAACGACAGTGGCGATCCATCGCAACTCTGGTTTTATGTCGGGACCGCTCGTCGCCATAGAACCATTTTACCGCGCTTCACGTATTTATTTTTGGAGGGCGACAAGGAAAAGGAACGCAACTAAGAACTTTTTGAAAATGAATGGCGGTGTGACGAACTTCGAAGCTGGAGTCGCGACGCGTTCTGTGACGAGCGGGCGCGCCGTTGTTGAACCTGTCGTCGCTATCCCTGATCGCGCCACCACTTGCGTCGACATTGAAAGGGGTGCTTTGTCGGCGCTTCAACACCCTCTGAGCGAAGAGACGAATGGGTCACCGCTCCGCAGAACCGAGGAAAACTCCACCACGACGCCCGACCCCTGGGGAAACTATGTTCTGAGTTATATGAGCCCGGGTTTTCCTGGCCAAAACGTTCACGCCAAGTACGCTTGCCACAGCATAGACCGTGCGGACGCGGCTTCGGGGGAGACGACGAGTCAACGCCCCCGATCGTGCGACATACATTGGCCGCGTTGGATCCCGACCATTCCCCAACCCGATCGATTCGCCACGCAGCAACTTTGGTCGGAGATGTCGTGGGCTGAGAATGCGAAGTATCAGTGTGCTCTGAAAAGCAGTGGCGGGCACCTAGTCGAGGTGAGGGGAAGATCGTATTCATGGGACGATCCGCTACATCTCGATCGTGTCAACTTCCTTATCGCCACAGCGACCCCGTTAGCTTCCTGGGGAAGTCTTGATACGCTCTTATCGCGTTTAGCCCGCGAAACGGGGCGTTTCAGTCCGGACCGCTTCGCCTGCCTTGTTGGTCAAGTCGGTCACCAACTGTTGATTGCCCTGGAAAGCCTGGCAAATCAAGGTTTGGCGCACTTGGACGTCAAGCTGAGCAACATCTTCGTGACCGAGTACGACCCGTCTAGCAATCGCATCAAGGTGCAACTCGGTGACTTCGGCTGTATGATGGAGTTCTCCTCCTCCTCGAACTCGACTGTTTTTGGCGGTACGGAAGGTTACACCTTCACCTATGACCGGCACTTAGAGGAGAACGACGCCTTCGGCTTGGGAACGACGATTTTCTCAATATTTTACCTCATCTCATCGGCGGCACAGTTCGTCGTCCTGGCGAACCACCACCACCACCCATGGTTACCTGGGGTGAGCGTCTGGGAAAATCTTGCGAGCGATCTCGTGCGACGTCACCTTCGTGTGAGTGACATCCGGCAACTCATGAAAGACCATGGCTGCACAGCGAATTTGAGCCCTGTGTGTGTGTGAGGTATTTTGGTCGTCGACTCGGCCTCAGTTGGCGTGCTGATTTGTGTTCGGAGCATCGACCATCCTGGGGGAAAAAAAGGCATCCATTGAAGGAAAGAGATCGCCGATGGTTGATATTGATATTACAGTACGAGTGTTCGCTTTTTCAAGATTTTGCTAGAGTCGTTTGTGACTCGTGTCGTCAAAAAAAATACAGTCTATGCGCCACGCCCTGTCTGTCCTGGTGGCGCTGGTTTCGCTCGCCGCCGTCTTCCCGGCAGGCATGAGTCCCCTTCGAACGGCCGCCGCCTCTGGAGCTCCCCCTAAGTGGCATCAACTCAATGACGACTACACTTTCGACCAGTACGTCGAAGACTTCCGCAAGCCGTATGTGCGCGGGACCGCCGACTTCAACGCTCGAGCGCTGACCTTTAAGGCCAAGTTGCAAGAGATAGTAGCGCACAATGCCGGGGGGTCGTCGTCGTCCTACAAGATGGGCGTGAACCGATTCACGGACATGACCGAGGAGGAACTTCGCCGCATGACGCCGACATTCCCCGTGCCCGAACACGACGGGCCTTACGGCCAAGCCTACGTGGCCGACTTTTTGCACGGCAGCGGGCGCGTGTCGAAGTCAAATGGAGGGCTGGCCACGGGCAAAACGACGCAGAAGAAAGTTCACCGAAATCTTGGCGACGATGGCAACCGGCGCCGCTCGGTCGACTGGCGCTCGGCCGACCCCCCGATCCTCACCGCCATCAAAGATCAAGGCTATTGTGGCAGCTGCTGGGCATTTGGCACGACCGAAACGCTCGAAGCGCACTATGCGCTCACGACGGATAAGCGCATTGAGCTGAGCCCGCAGCAGCTCGTGTCCTGCGTGCCCCCTGTGACGATCGACAACGCCACGATGCAAGGCTGCGACGGGATGTTTCCGTCGCACGCGATGGAATATTTGATACAGTCACGGGGACTGACGGAGGAGTTCATCTACCCGTACCTCAGTTATTGGGTCGGCAACTCGTCGACGAACAATCAGTGGCCCTCGTGCGATCGCTGGGTCGCGCGCACGGCGATGACGCCCGTCACCGGGTACGTCTCCGTCGAACGCAATGACCAGGACGCGGTCATGCACGCCGTGGCCAATCAAGGCCCCGTGACGGCGGTGATCTACGTGCTGCCGTCGTTCATGGCCTACGAATCCGGCATTTATGCGAACGCCACATGCGTTTCGGACGGCATGAGTCCGAGCCACGTGGTGCAAATTGTGGGTTACGGGCACGACAGTGACCTCGGGGAAGATTACTGGCTGTTGCGCAACTCCTGGAGTGCTCTGTGGGGAGAGGCGGGTTACTTCCGTTTGCTGAAAACCGCGGTGCCGCAATGTGGCACGATGGGCTGGCCCGTTGGGAATACCTTCGCCAACGTCACCGCCTGCGGCATGTGCGGGATGCTGCTCAACAACCTGTTCCCGATCATGCAGCAAGCGTGAGGTGCGCGACTGAGGTTGCCCCGGGTGATATCGGCCGGTGGTATCAGATCGCTGGTGTCGCATGATCAGCTCATGTCAAGATAACAACGTTGACGGACCGTTAACCGTTTTCGCGTGTGTTCTCGGGTTTAGGCCACGAAACCCCCAACCTTCCCCCCTTCTTTCCTCCCGACCCTTCTCTTCAAAAATCTATCAATAAGTCGCGGAATGTTTTTTAATAGTATCTTCTTTGATGCGCCGATGATAACCATTCTGCCATTGTCCCTCGGCAAAAGATAATCTCTGTCGACCGTTTTGGTTTTAAATGTCTCGGTGTCCATTTCATGCGACGGACGCTGCGGGGGAAGCATCGACAACCGAGGTCACGCCCGTGCCCACCTCGTCCAGTGCATCAAAGTGTCCTTTCGCAGGTGTCGCCGCTGTTGCGCATCCAGAAGCGACGACTGGTGGTGAAATGTGTTCGCACGCGCGTCGCAAATTCGCGGCCGCCGAACAAGAGGCATCCGTCGTGCAGGTGTGTCCGCATCACCAGCCACCGTCGAACCTAGTGGAGGGGGGGTCTAAGCAGGGCGATTCAAATCGAGCGGATTGGACGTCGGCGACCTCTGACGAATTGAAAACGCACTTCACGGCAGCATACAACGACAACGCCCTGCACGCCAGCTCCAAGCAGTGGTCGCACGAGCACGTCGCACGCGTGCTCATGGAGCGCCTGGGCTACGACGAAGCCCAGTTACGAATTATTGGACCCGATGTCGCCTTGATGCAGGGCACGGGCAACCCGCATCAGCTAGCGGCCGTTGCAGCAGGGGAAACGGTGGTCGATTTGGGCAGTGGCTTTGGTCTCGACGCGTTCCTGGCCTCGGCGAAGTGTGGACCGTCGGGGCGCGTGATCGGTGTGGACTTGAGTATCAAGGAAGTCACGGCGGCGATCACGAAGTCCAGCCAGCGCCGTTTGCAAAACGTCGATTTTCGCCTCGGCGACATCGAGGATCTTCCCATCACCACGTCGTCTGTCGACGTCGTCATCTCCAATGGCGGATTTTGCCTCGTTCCCAATAAGAAGAAGGGATTCGAAGAGGTGTTTCGGGTGCTGCGGCCCGGCGGTCGTTTTACCGTGTCGTGCACGGTGCGGCTCGGGGAATTACAGGCCGGTCTCCCGTGGCCGAGCTGCATGGTGGTGTTCATGCCCTTGTCCGACGTGCACCGCACCTTAACCGAGATCGGCTTCGAGCACATCGTCATCGACGACAGCAACAGCCGCATGGACGTGTGGGACGGCGACGACAACAGCAAGGCGAACAAGGGACCCGCCGCATCCGCAGCTCCTCTGCGTACCGCTGAGTCCAACGATACCGCAGACGTGGCATCAACCGAACTCGACGCGGGGGTGGTGGCCGATGCTAAGTTGACGATCCACAAGGGCGATGAGCGGTACCGCTTCCTGAAGGAGATGGACATGAGTGCACTCTTCGCCCGAGTGAACATTTTTGGCCGCAAGCCGAACAGATGATGACGTAGTTGTCGTACACAAAATTTATGTTGGACGACGTGTAAATGGGTGACATGCGGTCGCAAAGGTGTTTTCCAACGAAGACGGGGCTTGACGAACCTATATCCATTTGTGGGTTCTCTGTAAAAAAATTTCTTTGTTGTTTTTCTACAAACTGCCCCCTCGCTAGGTGCGACACGAGATTTGTGTCTCGACGCATGTCGACCGCGTCGTTAACCGCACGGCCCCCGTCGTTGTCCTATCGCGCCGCGGTCAGCCGGGACGGCCTTCCCCCGCGAGGAGCCCCACGGCTATCCGTGGCCCGAAACAGCACTTCGGCCGCCGCCATAGGTTCCGTGCCGTCCAATGTGACCATTCCGCACAGTCACGCCGAGGCCTCCCTCCCCGCCGGCGCGGCCGCCGTGCCGTTAGCGTTTGTTCAAAACGCCGCCGAGCGCGTTTTCGTTCAGCACCCGCGCCTGTTTCGCTTCGGCCACCGGGGCTTGACCTCCATGCGCCACCCGCAGTTGCCTTGGATCGTCCGTCAATTCATGGATTCCCCCGCCGCGGCGGTGGTGGCGTCGCCGGGTGATGCGACCACCATCGCGCCCGGCGCACCCCCACCCGCCACACCGAATACGAAGGCACAAGGTGCTCCGACTCGGCAGAATAACAGCGGCGGTGGCCCTCGCGGTGGTCTCGGACCCAGTCTGAACGACCGCATTCTCGATGGAACATCGGAAGCGCGTGAGGCGGGCAAGTTGGAAGCGGAGCGGTGGGTTCACGTGGGGGACATGGCCGACACCGTGACCTTCGAGGCCGATATGGTTGCGCGTCGCCAGAGTATTCTGGACAGCGTCGCCTTGAAGCGTGTGCTCGAAGACAGCTGGTGTCAGGCGGGTGGGACGCCGACACAAGGCATTCCATGGGCAACGTATCGAAAGGTGCACGCCGCGGCGTTGGCTGGTATCTTGCAGCCTTTCATGATCTCGTTTAGTCCGCCCGTCGCCGCTGGGCCAAACGCGGCGGCAGCTTCTTCCCCGTCCCCGTCGAGGGCTGCCAACGGCGGGAGGATGAGCGTCGTGCCCCCTCCTGCTGGCACGACGTCGCCGCGAGCAGTGGCCCCTGCTGGTCGATCCACGGCGACGCCGGTCGCAGCAGGCGGGACCTCGTCATCCCTTCGGGGGGAGACGGGCGTGTTCTATCCGTACCGCATCATCGATGGTGCGGCCGCCGAACTGTTACTGCGTGGTATCGAAGCGGACTTCCATTTCGACGTCTCCGCGAATACCGCTCTCGTTCCCGCCGCCGGAGGGAACGCAGGTCACCATGCTCCTCCGCTATCGGCGCAAGATGGCGTAGGCGGAGGTGGCGGGTTGCAAGCATCGCATTCCTTTCCCGGCCGGGCACATCATTTTGGGTCCACCGGGGCCCTGCGGCAGGAAGGAATCGACACCGCAACGTCCTCCATCGTCACCACGCCGTCGGTGAGTTACGCCATTTGGTGTTTATCGCTAGTCGAACTCGCCGACAACTGGGTCGACCGTTGCGAAGGCGAGAGGTACGCGGCGTTTCTAGAAAAACTACTCGCGCCCGTCTTCGCCGAAATACGCGCAGAGTGGCAAGAGCAGCGTCGTCGGCTACACTCCGCGCACGCGAAACCGACAGTGGGAACCGAAGCGGAGGCGGATCCGGAAGCGTGGGGCACGGTCGTCGCCTTCTTGAAGGAAGAGGCGTTCACGGCGAAAAACATGCCGCTGATTGCATCGAAGCGTAACCCCTTACTGTCACAAGTCGTGCACTACTATCCCAAACATGTGTGATATTTTCATCGGATCGAGGTAGATGTTGTCTTCTTCCACCATGACATGCGGGTGCCGCGTTTCCAGTTTGGGTTTCGTTCTCCTTCCCGGACCGGCATGAGAGGACTCAATTCAAGCCCCTGAAGCTGCTGGCACTGCTCGACGAAATTTTCTTCTCATTTGTGGGTTGTTGTTGACGTTCATTCCCGTACAAACCCCCACGAAGGGTGAGGGTCACCAAAATGGTGTCTATTCGCTTCTTCCGCGGAACTACAGGGGGAAAGGCACAAGGTGTTGGAGAGCGAAGTCGAAGCGTATTCAGCTGCTGGTACGCTCCGCCAGGGTTCGGCATCCGTCACTTCTCGACGAGTCAAAAACGCATGGAACGCTCACTGGGTAGCGTCTCGGTGGGCAACTCGATGGTCGGTGCCGCCCAGACCTCGTCAGGCTGGCTCTACTGGCTCGACTCGGTCAAGGCCCCGACCGGCGGTGCGTCGGACGAGGTGGCGCGCTGGAGTCGGTTCCGTCCGACGCTGATGGTTGACTTCTCGCCGTCGATGACGTCGTATCGGTTCGATGAACCCGCGACGAAGGGCATCGCGCTCTTCGCGAGCCGCCTGTCGGAGAACGTTGCCGGGCCCGCCGGCGCGGACGTGGTGAAGGTAGCGCCCCCTGTCACCAAGCTGATTGTCTACTCAAGCAACGCGGTTGCGGCCAACCTCGACGCAACCGGCCCGTCCCCGGGCGTCGTATCGCGCCTCCGTGCCAAACTGAATGGTATGACCTATCCCGAGGCGGCGTTTCGGCTCTTCCTGGACCACCTACGTTCGGCGGACATCCCGGAGAAGGCGATCGTTCCGCTCGTGTTCTTGACCGACGGCGAGTTCAACGGCCCGGTCGACTACGCGGCGCATTGGAAGGAGGTCGCCGCGGACGTCAACGACGTCGTTCGGCGCAAGTCCCTCACCGTGACGTTTCACGCCATCGGACTGAA
>ERZ1292633.5943-Hain-H41-02um-R1-5943-length-10849-cov-4_pt1 | contig 10849 bp, 13 predicted proteins | sample MGYA00564406_ERZ1292633 | MGnify/ENA primary metagenome ERZ1292633 (study PRJEB36523, sample SAMEA6512639) | groundwater metagenome | collected 2019-01-08 | study: AquaDiva: Metagenomics assemblies of 32 groundwater samples
GCCTTGTGCAATTTTTGCGCTTAGCTGTTTTAAGCTAAGCACAAGCTCATTCATTTGTGCGGCATTTGCAGCAAATTCGGGGGAGCCAGTGTCAATTTGGGTTTCTATTTCGTGCATTTATTAAACCTTATTGGGTCAATGTATGAAACTAAACATTTATAGTAATTAGTAAACAGCCTTCTCCAAAATGCTTTGAAAAATGTAGTGCGGCTAGCTGTAGCGACGAGTTAACTCTTGCGCGGCGCGTGAATATTTTGTTGCTGAATTAGCAATAATATTATAAAAAATACCTTTTTGCAGTTAAATCGTATTGTGCGGTATTTTAATGGGTTTCAGAGGTGAAGTGGAAGTCCGCGCTTTAGGCTAGGGCGCTGTGTTTTAATAAGTTCCCGTAAATTAATTTCGGTTGGGCAGACATATTCAGCTTCCCAAGTCTCACCCATAATCGTTATTGCGTGAACGCTTTGGATTCCACAACCAACTGGCGCTACCAATAATTCCGCGGCTGCTCGATAATCAGCGATATTCCAAATGGCAGTATTGGCTTGGAATAATTTTGGCTGGAGCAATAATAAGTTTTCGTGCGGGTGGATATAAACAGAAAAGATTTTACCCTCTGAAATCACTTTTGCGTCCGCCGTTGCCATGCCGTAACTTAACAATGACGCACCAAAAACGGGACTTGTGAAGGCGGAAAAAAGAGTAACTAAAGAAATTATTCGCATATCACGCGCCCTGTTTCAGTTCTGCAATTGCGTGTATCGCGGCTGGTAGCCTTTGTTGGTTTAGCAGGTAGCGGCTCTAATCCTTCAACATAAATTGCGATTGCTTCTCCCCTGCGAGTAGCGCCAACTCCAAGAAAGGCCGCCGCAACTTGAGCACCCGCGCTTGGATTTGCAACTGCACCTAAGATTATTGCATTAGCACCGTGCGCGGCAGCTTGTTGCTGCATTGATTTATGCATCATGGTCATATTCGTATAAGAGGCTTCACCGCTGCTGCTTAACACTGCAACCTCTCGGTATGGCCTTCCCACTTGTTCAGCCGTTCTATAAATAACAATTTGCTCGGGCTGCAAAGTGGTTGTCGGTCGCAAGTGAGAACCAATTAATGTTGCCTCGGTGGTAACGCACGCAGTAACAATAGTTGTCAAAGTCAACGCAATAATTGCTAGTGTTTTTGTCATCTTCAAACCTCCAAAGCGCGAAAACGCCGATCAATATACCAACTATTTGCGCACTTTCATACTCATTGCAAGTCCAAAGTTACCTAAATCAAACTAGAGGCGAGTTGATATATTCAAAGGTCCTCAGGAAAGATATGTTCCGCAGCATTTGCCAGTGCTTGGTAAAATAGTTCTTGAGCCCCTCCATCATTGAAACTTCTCTCGATTGCAATGCCAGTGGTGACAGAAGTATAGATTGCGCTTTCATTGTCGTGTGGGCTTATCGTCCATTCGACTTGAAACGTCACCATCCCTTTTACTGAACTGGGATCTCCCAAACTTGCAAGAATCGAACATAATTTCGCTTCACCATTCATTATGTTTCCGGTAATTTTGACTTCATTGGCACTAACAGGCAGTCTGTTAGCAATCGAAATTATTGAACTATCAAAAATTGGTTTTAGTCTCTCCTCCATTTCAGGTAATTCAATTTTAACTTGCCCTCGTCGCCAATATAGACTTCGGTATGGACCACAAAAGTAACCCGCCTTTAAGCTACCCCACTTTTCTCCAATCTGAATATCGGAGTTCAATTTAACGCTGCGGACACGAATCTCTTTCGCAATAGCATTCGCTTCTCCAGCAGAAGCACCAGCATTTTGCGCGGCCACAACCGTTTTCAGCCCTAACACTGCCAATAGAATAAAAACAAGACACCCAAACCAATTCTTGCTCATACCTATCACCCAATCATCACATCAGCTTCAAAGAACCGTTTGATTTGTTCAATAGCCTTCTTCGGCCAATATGTCACTATCCGAGCAGATGGAATATGTTGGCCGCGCAATGACCGAACTCGGCTTTTTGCGGGTGGAAACCAAAACCCCACGCCCAGTCACTGTTTCTGGCCAAAGGGGGATTAGGTTTGAATTAACGATGCGCACGACAGAAGGGCTCGCGATGAGTGCGCTTGCGCAAGCGGTTAATAAAAATGGCTTGAATTATTATATTATTTATTTGGCGCCATCCGCCCATTATTATGCAGCCACTTTGCCAAATGCGATTAAAGTGATGGACAGCGCTGCGATTTCGTAAATGCAGATATTCTATTAACTGCGTAATAGAAAAATTTATTTTTCGCATATTTTTGCCACCAATTCCCATAAAATAGGGGATACGGATAGACCCATTTCATTTGAATAAAATTTAGATAAAATCCCACCGATTTTGAAAATCGCTATTTTAGTTTCTTGCAGTAGTTGTCCCATTTAGGCCTAATTCAGGGTCATAATATTTTTGCCATCAATCAAGGATGGCTCATTAGGGATGACCAGAATGGTTACCAAAAAGCGTGCCTCATTGGCCTCGATTGGCCTTTGCTTTACATTTGCATTTGCTCTGCCAAATGGCGCAAAAGCCGAGAATATTGGCGAAGCTGCGGCACAACCTGCTAATAGGCCTAATCCAACGCCTTTGCGCACCATTTCCACCGAAGCAGCCGCGCTTGGCGCCCCGCGAACCACGCCGCCGCGAACAGCCAATGCAACTCTCGTGCGACCGCGTTATGGCCGTTTAATCACAACGCCAATTGCAGCGCCTTCAGTTGCGCCGCCACGACAAGTCGCCCATGAAGATGACGCTCCGCCGCACGCAACTACTCGCGCGCAATATGTCGCCGCTGAAGTTGAAATGAAGAATTTGGGAATAGGTGAAAATCAAGAAGCCGATATTTCGCTAGTTTCCGATGTTCGCCCCGAAGATATTGCTTCATGGCAAAAAATTGGTGGCCCTTATCAAGTGAACGGCATTTGGTATATTCCAGCGCATGAGCCTGATTATGATGAAACTGGCACTGCGTCTTGGTATGGTAATAGCTTTAATGGCCGCCCGACTGCCAATGGCGAGGTTTTTGACGAAAATATAGTGACGGTCGCCCACCCGACTTTGCCCATTCCAAGTCTAGTGGAAATCACTAATCTTGAAAATGGCCGCTCAATTGTCGCGCGGGTTAATGATCGCGGTCCATTTGTAGGCAATCGTTTGGTTGACGTTTCAGCCCGTGGCGCACAATTGCTTGGCTTCAAGGAGCAAGGCTCGGCGCAAGTGAGGGTTCGCTATATTGGTCAAGCCCCACGCGCGACCACAATTGCCACTACTGCCAATCAGCAAACCGCAACGCTGCAAATTGATAATGTGACGACGCGGTCAAGTCAGCCGCGCGTCACGCAAACCCGCGTAGCTACCGCAACGCCAACCAACGCCGCGCCTGCTCGAACGAGTAGCGCGAACGATAATTCCAGTAATCGCTTCGTGCAAATTGGCGTGTTTTCCAATCGCACCAATGCCGAACGCGCGCTTCGTGATGCCGAACCGCTTGGAAATACTCGCATAATTCCGGTTCAATCAAATGGCGCCAATATGTTCAAGGTTTTGGTTGGCCCATTTGAAGACGCGCAAAGCGCCACAATTAAAGCCGAAGAAGCCAATGGCCTTGGCGTAAACGGTGCGCATGTTATCATGGCGAATATTAGTTAAGTTCATACTCAAGCCACATCCCGCTATTGGCTTAAAAGCGAAATGGCGGTAACTTGTTTGCCATGAGCAAATCACTTTTTATTACTCTTGAAGGCGGCGAAGGCACTGGTAAAACCACGCTGATTAAATCGCTTTATGCCGAGCTTAGCTCGCGCGGGCATGAAGTCGTGCTTAGCCGCGAACCCGGTGGAACAGAAGGCGCAGAAGCCATACGCGATTTGGTCCTTAAAGGCGATGCCAATCGTTGGAACTCGATGAGCGAAATTTGCCTTTATTATGCTGCTCGCGAGGACCATTTGATGCGAATAATCCGCCCAGCGCTCGCAGGCGGCAAAATAGTCATTTGTGATAGGTTCTTCGATTCAACCCGTGCCTATCAAGGCCATTTGGGCGACAAAGAACAAAATGTCATTAAATGCCTTGAAGATAATATTGTGGCGCAACATAAGCCCAATTTGACTATCGTTCTTGATATTGATGTCGAAATAGGGTTGGCGCGGGCTGGCTCTCGCAAAGATGATGAATGCCGCTTTGAAAGCAAAAAATTGGAGTATCACCAAAATTTGCGTGCGGCGTTTCTTGCAATTGTTGCGGCTGAGCCCGAAAGATGCAAAACAATCGACGCATCGCTGCCAATTGAGGAAGTTTTTGCAAAAGCGCTTGCAATGGTGAATGCTGCTTTGGAAGTGCGCTCCTAATGGCAATTGAAACCCCGCCCGACCAAATCATAGGCTTGCCGCACCCGCGCGAAGTCTTTGATTTTTATGGCAATGAAGCTGTTGAAAGTGAATTAGCGCAAGCCCTAAATGCTGGCACTTTGCATCATGGTTTGATTTTTACAGGGCCCAAAGGGATTGGCAAAGCAACTTTGGCTTATCGTTTGGCGCGCCGTTACCTTGGTGCCAAAGCGAGCGATGAAAGCCCACTCGCCAGCGATGAAACTGACGAAATTTGCTGCAAAATTGCTAATGACGCGATGCCAGACTTGCGAGTAGCCACGAGGTTTTGCCCTGACGATCAAAAAGTCAAACGCGATGTCAATATTTTCGCAATTCGCGAACTTACAAAAATGTTTGCACTTAGCGCCTCTAACCCGATGGGACACAGGGTGGCGATTGTCGATTGCGCTGATGATCTCAATATGAATTCGGCTAATGCGCTCTTGAAGACCCTCGAAGAGCCGCCCAAAGGCGCTTTGATAATATTGATTGCCAATTCCCTCGGCGCAGTGCTTCCAACTTTGCGCTCGCGTAGCCGTGTGTTTCATTTGCGCCCAATGCCAAGCGCAAAATTGAGGGAATTGGTGGGTGGTTCTGATGATGCTGCCATAACTTTGGCTAAAGGCGCATATGGGCGCGCACTGGCGCTTAAAACCAGTAAAATTGGCGAATATTATAGCGCGCTTTCGGCGCATTTGAACTCCATGCCTTATGCACCTTTAGCGCCGATGATGGCTTTGGCAAATAAAGCGACCACAATCGAAAATTGTGAGCTTATTTTCGATTTGATTGATGATTGGCTTTACCGAACTGCCCAATCGGGGCTTGGCCTCGAAATCGACGAAATTGAACCGGGGGAAAGTGCGACATTGGCGAGGATTAGTGTTAATTTGAACCCTAAAATAATTGGCGATTTGGCAATTGAAATCGGTAAGTTGCGGGTGGCTATTGGCAATAATCTTGACAAATCTGCGGCAGTTATTGAAGCATTGCGGCTTATTAAAACCCGCTTAACCGCCGTTGGCAAAAATGATTGATACCCACGTAAATTTGCATCATCATTTGTATCGAGATGATTTGAATGAAGTGTTGGCGCGCGCCAAAGCGGGCGGAATTCATGGCATGCTGTCAATTTGTGATAGAATTGAAAATTTTGAGGCTATTCTGGAGATTGTCACGCCTTTGGACCATTTTTGGCTCAGTGTCGGGGCGCACCCCCATGAAGCAAAAGACCATTTAGATTTAAGCGTGGAACGGCTTGTCGGATTTTGTGGGCATGAAAAAGTCATCGGCATTGGCGAAACGGGATTGGATTTTCATTATGGACTTAGCCCTGAACCAGACCAAATCCAAGTATTTTTGACCCATATTCATGCCGCCCAAGCCACCCAAGTGCCATTGATTGTTCATACAAGAAATGCGGATGCAATCATGGGCGATATATTGACTAACGAGCATCGTAATAAGGCTTTTCCGCTTCTGATGCATTGCTATACTTCGGGCGACGAATTGTTGAAAAAATGTATTGATTTGGGTGCTTTTGTTTCAATTTCTGGCATCGCAACCTTTAGGAATGCAGACGACGTAAGGAATAATATCAAATATATCCCAAGCGATAGATTATTGGTTGAAACCGACTGCCCGTATTTGGCACCAGTTCCCAAACGCGGACAAAGGAATGAACCATTATTCTTGAATTATTTGGTTGATTATTTGGCGCAATATTTACAACGTGATATTGAGGAATTAAGGGCTGAACTAGATAATAATTTCTTCCGACTATTTGCCCGCGCGCAAAAAGAAACACGCCCATGAAGAAACTAAAAGTGACAATTTTGGGATGCGGTTCGTCAGGCGGTGTGCCACGCGCAGACGGCGAATGGGGCGCGTGCAATCCAAATAACCCCAAAAACTACCGAACACGTTGCTCGCTTTTGGTCGAACAATTTGGCGCGGATTTAACCCAACCAACTCGCGTATTGATTGACACTTCACCCGACCTTAGAGTTCAATTATTAGCAGCAAAAGTGAAGAAAATTGACGCGGTTTTGTTCACGCATGATCACGCGGATCAAACCCACGGCATCGATGATTTAAGGCCAATTGCTTTCACCAATCGCAAACGAATTGACGCTTATATTGATGCCTCCACTTCAAAAACGCTGCTGCCAAAATTTGCTTATGTTTTTCACGGCCATGAACGCAATAATTACCCCGCGATTTTGAACCACATAACAATGCCAAATATAAGTGACAGCCTTACGATTTCAGGTGAGGGCGGCGATTTAGTTTTCGAGCCATTAGAACTCGTTCATGGTGACATCACGAGTTTGGGCTTTCGTTTTGGCAATGTTGCTTATTGCAACGACACAAATTTTATCCCGCCGGCGACAATGGATGGGCTTGGTGGCCTTGATTTATTGATTGTAGATTGTTTGCGCTACACCAACCACCCCAGTCACGCTCATTTTGATCAAACAATTGGTTGGATTTCTGAACTTAAGCCAAAACACGCGATTTTGACCAATTTGCATTTAGATTTGGATTATGACGAACTTGCCGCCCGTCTGCCAGTAAATGCCGAACCAGCTTATGATATGCTGTCGTGGGAAAAAGAACTTTAACGGATCGCAAGTTCGCTTATTGTGTGAATAATTAGCCCAACAAGTCCGCCAATAATCGTCCCATTGATGCGGATAAATTGCAAATCGCGGCCCACAGCATTTTCGATTTGGCTGACAACAGTTGAAGCGTCCCAGCTTTTGATAGTTTCGGAAACCATTTCGCCAACTGCTTCGCCTTGGGTTGAAGAAATATCAATGGCCCATTGTTTGAGTTTTTGGTTTAGGCTGACCTTAAGTTCAGGATTTTCAATAAGCGCGGTTGCAACTTCGCGTAAAATATTGGCGATTGCGTTAGCGAGTTTGGCTTGACTTTGCGGGTTGGTTTCACCCAATTCACGCTTTATTTCGTCCCAAATTGAAGAAATATATTTGGTGATGGTTTCATGCTCGGCCAAGTCCTTAATCCAATTGGCAAGGTCCATTCGCATATTCGGATCAAAACGCAGACTATGTTGTAGGTGATTGAGAGCATCATCAATCCTATCGCGGATTGCGTGATTTGGGTCATTCGCCGCGTCGTGCAACGTCTCTTTAATTGCGTCCAATAAGGCATCAGCGGCACTATTATCGACTGCCAACAATTTGGGGAGCCAATCAACGTTCTGCGAGACTTTTTCACGAAATTCCGCTTCATGCGAATGGACCAATAAATCCGAATGGAAAATTATCAAATCGACAATTGGTTTATGCCTTTTATTGCGCGTCAAAAGTGCAAGTCCATCGGCAAAAACTGTTGCAATATCAGTGTTTTGTATCCGTGTTTTGATTGTTTGCTGCAACCAATCTGATATTGGACCGTCTTTAAGCAAACCCAATGCACGTGGCACTGTTCCAGCCAATCCTTCGGCTAGTTTTTGTGCTCTGTCATCGGTATTAATCCAATTGGCGAAACCAGTTGCTAATTCAACTTTTTCAAGCCGCAATTGCACTTGTTGTGGTTGCAAGAAATTGCGCGAAATGAAGCGTCCAAGCCCATCGCCAATACGGTCTTTAGATCTTGGAATGATGGCTGTATGGGGAATAGGAAGCCCCATAGGTCGTCTAAAAAGCGCTGTAACCGCAAACCAGTCCGCTAATGCGCCCACCATTGCAGCTTCACCAAAAGCGCGTAAATATGAAATTGGCGGAAACTGGTTTTCAAATGTTTTTGCCATTATAAACACCAAAACCATTGCGAAAAATAATGCGGTTGCAATTCGCTTCATCCGCAAAAATGCTTGCATTGCTTCGGTATCAATGGTTGCAATTGTTGGCTTAGCTTTTTGAGAATTCATAGTCACAGACTAATATGTTATTTTAGAACTGTGAAGTAGTTTTCGCAAACGCAAGGGTTAGAGCGGCTATTTCGCGCTCATGTGTCCCATAATGTTTCTTATGCGACTGGAGTTAATTGTTGCGTGGGCGGCAAAAAACCTCTCCCCCCAATAATAAATGCTTGCCCGTAAGCGAATCCTGTTCCAACATATCAAGAATACAAAAGGGAGCAAAAATGGCAAATGATAACCAAAATGGCAAAACTGCTATCACTCGGATTCTTGCGTTTTCCGCGCCGTCATTGCCATTGGCGGCTTTTGCATTGCCGTTGGTTATTTACCTCCCCCCCTATTATGTGAAATATGTTGGGCTAAGTCTCGGCGTGGTTGGCCTTATATTTATGGCGGCCCGCTTATTTGACATCGTGATTGATATTTTCATTGGCATGTCGATGGATAGGACTAGCACAAAAATTGGCAGATTTACGCCTTGGCTTCTTGCTTGCGCGCCTTTTATGTCGGTTCTTACATGGTATCTTTTTATGGTTAAGCCCGGTGTAAGCGCTTGGTATTTGGTGTTCTTTCTATTCACTGGATATGTCGCATTTTCGGCCAGCACTTTGGCGCAATTGGGTATCGGAGCGAGCCTTTCAACAAATTACCATGAAAGATCGCGCGTGTTTTCTTTCTGGCAAATCGGCAATATTGTTGGCATGTTGATGGTATTGTCGTTGCCAGTAATTGTTGTGGCGCGCGGCGGAAGTGAGGCTGATGGGGTTCGCGCCATGGGCATGTTCATTGTTATTGCCGTGCCGCTTTGCGCCCTTGTGTCGCATTTCTTTGCCAAAGAACCGATTGCGAGCCCTGTCAAAAGCCATTCACAGCCTAAAGATTTTTTGGCCTTATTTTCACTAGTTTCGCTTAGGCGCTTAATGATTTCAGATATCGCGTTGGCATTTTCGGGCGGCGTAACTGGCGCAATGTTTTTGTTTTATCTGTCATCAATTAAGGATTATGGCAAAAGCGCTTTTCTTTTGCTTTTGATATATTTCGTTTCGGGCTTGGTATTTACGCCTTTGTGGGTCGCAATTGCCAAGAAGTTTGGCAAGCATCGCGCGCTTTTATTTGCGTGTGGTTATACTATATTGTGTCAGCTCCTCGTTTATTTCCTTCCTAAAGGCAATGTCGCGCTGGCTGGTGTTCTTATTGGCGTAGTCGGCATATCCTACGCCGCGCCATTGTATCTAATACGCTCTATGGTGTCCGATATTGGTGATGAAGATAAATTAGTGACCAAAAAGGACCGCACTGGCCTTTTATTCGCATTATTGGGTTTTACGACCAAGACAGGCTACGCACTTGCAGTCGGTGTAACTTTCGTTTTATTGCAGGCGATTGGCTATGATGCGAATTTGGGAATGGCCAACACTCAATCGTCTATAAATGGTCTAACCATGATTTATTTTGGCTTTCCCCTAGTTTGTCAAGCGATCGCCATTTGGTTGATGAACAGCTACCCCCTCACCCGTGAACGTGTCGAAGAAGTCCAACATCAATTGCGTTTGCAAGAAAACGACTCGCAATGATTTGTGATAAATCCGAAAAACTTGCTCGGGCGTTGCACAAGCAAATTGAAATAATGGCGCGTTTGCGGGCTCCTGAAAACGGCTGCCCTTGGGATTTAGCGCAAGATTTTGACACCATCGCCCCCTTCACTATTGAAGAAGCCTATGAAGTTGCCGACGCAATAAAGAAGCGCGACTTCGCCGCATTGAAAGAAGAATTAGGCGATTTGGTTTTTCAAGTCGCTTTTCATTCGCGTATGGCCGAGGAAGCCGAACTATTTGATTTTGTTGACGTCGTCGAAGCTTTGAACCGAAAAATGGTCGCGCGCCATGAACATGTTTTTGGCGACAATCAAATTGCAACGCCTGAAGCTGTGCTTGTCAATTGGGAAAACCTCAAAGCCGAAGAACGCGCCGCTAAACTTAAAACTGACAATAGCATTTTGGCCGATGTCGCAATCGCCCTTCCCGCTTTATCTCGCGCCTGGAAACTATCTAAACGCGCGGCAAGGGTTGGTTTTGATTGGACAGGGCCTGAAGCAATTTTTGAAAAGTTAAATGAAGAAGTTAATGAAACCAAAGAAGCAATTGAATCTAATAATTTTTTACATATTCAAGAGGAAATTGGCGATTGCTTATTTGTATTGGTGAACCTAGCGCGAAAATGCGATATCGACCCCGAAAATGCCCTCCGATTGGCCAATGATAAGTTCGAAAAGCGCTTTCGTTTCATTGAAACCGAATTGGCAAAACTCGGTAAATCACCACAAAATTCCACGATTGATGAAATGGAAGGGCTATGGTTGAAAGCGAAAATGGAAGGTAAGTGATTACGCCACTATGCCACTTTCGATTGCCTCAGGAAATTGCGATTTGAATTTAATCTCATTTATTTTGTCGAGTGATACTTTCAAAACCACTTCGCCGTCTTCATTCCTTATTTCGCGCAAAACCACCCCTTTGTCATAAAGCCAGGCCCGCATTTTGC
>ERZ1292633.5946-Hain-H41-02um-R1-5946-length-10842-cov-8_pt1 | contig 10842 bp, 10 predicted proteins | sample MGYA00564406_ERZ1292633 | MGnify/ENA primary metagenome ERZ1292633 (study PRJEB36523, sample SAMEA6512639) | groundwater metagenome | collected 2019-01-08 | study: AquaDiva: Metagenomics assemblies of 32 groundwater samples
GTCACAAGTCACAAGTCACAAGTTCCACCGAGTTTCTTCACTCCCCTTCTTCGCATTCTCATACCGCGCCATCGTAAAAAGTAAATCACTGAGACGATTGAGATATTTCACACACATCGGTGAAACTTTTTCGCTGCCGTCACTCTCCAGAAGTTCCGCACACACTCGTTCCGCGCGGCGACACACCGTGCGCGCGACATGCAGTTTCGCGCCCGCACTCGATCCTCCGGGCAAAATAAACGCCGTCATCGGTTGCAACGAAGCATCGAGTTGGTCGATCAAGTACTCCAATTCCGTCACACGCTCATCACTCACACGCGGCACATCCGCACTTCCGCGATGCATTTTTGAGCCAATCGTCGCCAAATCTCCGCCCAAAACAAAAAGATCTCTCTGAATTTCGAGGAGCATTTTTGCTACAATTTCCTCCACCGAAATCGTCAAAACTTCACCAATCACAGCATTGAGCTCGTCCACCGTCCCGATCGCATCCATCCGTAAACTTGATTTTGCAATCCGTCCACTTCCATACAGGTCAGTCTGCCCGTCATCCCCTCTTCGTGTATAAATTTTCATACAGAAATCATAACACATCAGATTTTACTGCTGTTCAATGGTCATGGATCCATCGGTGCCATGACGAAAGATTTCAACTCCAGTGATGATGTATCCGTCAATGGAGCTTTGTCCAACCTTCCAGCCAGGAGCAGTCAATTCGATCAAGGCATGGTTCGCAGCACTATCCATCGTCTTTGGAACTTTTTTGCCTGGAAAAACAGAACTTCCAACTCCACCGACGACATGAGCTTCATTTGTATCCGACTTCGGATCATAGCAATGGACGATACAGAAATCGAGCTTTTCGGCAGCCATCATAGAAGCCCATGCAACAATTTTATTGTTACAATCACCACCTCCATTGAAAAGAACTAGCAGGAGAGGTCGATCATAGTCTCTGTCATTTTCTGACTTATATGGGAGATTTTTTTGTACAAAGGATATGATCTTTTTGGCTTTTTTGATTGGTGTATCTCTCCGAGAAACGAGGTGCTGAGTCGCTTCACGAGCCTGGGGATCCTGAAAATCAATAAAATTCGATTCGAGGCGACTATTGGGAAATCTTTTCAATCGATCACGATAGCCATTCAGTGAAGCAGCAAGAGCTGAGGCATCTAATTTCCAGACTGGACCACGATGAACAGGAAGTCTAAACGATTTGTTGGAATCCAAAAGGTGCGAAGGAACGCGCAGATCATGGCCTCCAGATTGACCATCACCAGCAGAAATTCCAACAGGCAACAAGAGTTTTTTACCTGAGATGATCGGCACAAATTTCTCTTTTGTTGTCCGACTATTTGCAGCGAGACTGTCCCGACCATCCACGGGCACATTTACACGAACAAGAACTTTGGGATTGAGCTCCCCATGATAGAGAACCTTTTTCACTTTTTTATCCTGACCACGAACAATTTGCATGTCATCAAGACTCAGAGAAACAGAAAAAGAGCGTTGGTACGTATAAACAATCCATTGCATGATGGATCGATCATCGAGCGCCGAATAATCGAGGATGTCATTAATCGCATCAGAAAGAGACGTTGACCGTGAACGGAATTTATCCCCCCCACTCTGGAAATATCCAGAATCAATGCCGCGAGGCGCAAAACGCAACACTCGAGAAGAGTCATCGCCATCATGACCCCGATACACAAATTTATTACCGAGAAAAAATTTACTCACTTGATACGGATCCAGAAGAGCGTCTCGCATAGTGCCCGTGACAGGATCGTCACTTTCCAGAGATGCATCAAAAACAGTTTCAATACCGCTGTAACGACACTCAAGATTTTCGGGAGTTCCAGAGTCATGTTGAGACAACGTCTGTTGCATGTCATTTCGAGTTTGCTGCTGAGGAATGGCGATGGCGGAATCTGTCTCACTAAATGGTTTTTTCTCAGACGATTCTCGAGGATGCATGGAAACACCAAGAATCAAAAAAAGAACAACAAGACCCGCTCGATCTAACAACAAAGCGTTCCACGACTGAGAAGGTTTTAAGTTTTGAATTCGCAAAATATCATTAATAAGCTTTACTGTCTGGGAGTTATGAGGAAGTCGAGAAGGAGTGACTTGACCATGCCTCATTCCAGAGAAAAGAATCCAGGGATCGACGATGGTGCCGTCACCACTACGGAGAGCATTATTATCTAAAGTTACTTGACCTAAGGTCCTTATTTCGTGAGCAGCAAAATCAGGAGCACTTCGAGGAACAAAAAGCAGTGTCGATTTTGGCAATCTCTGAGAAAGAATTCTAGTCTCTTCAGGAGGAAGAACCAGAACAGAGCCAGAATCTTGAACAAGCTCAAAATGATGAGGATGAATAGTTATCATACTGCCAGGTTCCAGTAATTCTCGTGCCAATTTCAGGGCATCGCCAGAATTCAAAACAGCAGGTACAGAGACTTCTACTACTTCACGCAAGCCATTCATTGTTGCTCGATCCATATCTCAGAGGAAATGATAAGAAGTGATTGTAGGCCCAAAACAATAAAAGTCAATTATTTGACTTAGTGACCAAAAGGCGTACAATAAAAGAACAATAACGAAAAAACTATGAGTGGAGCCAATACAGCAAAAAAAGTTGATGCAGGAGCTCATGGGGCAGAATCAGCTCATGCTGATACCCACAAGAAGCCAGAATTGAAAGCCATTCCTGGTGGCAAAGAAACGGAAAAAACTCCACACGGCGCAGTAGATGCAATAAAAGATGCGACACATGCAGCAGTTGCGAAAAAAGCTCCAGAAGCTCATGAAAAACCCAGGGATGCACACGCACCCAAAGATTCCCATGCAGCTCCAGACGCACACCACGCTACCGCTCATGCACCAGCAGAAAAATCTCATGATGATGCTCATGCCGCACCATCACATGCAGCATCAGCTCATGGTGACGAGAAAAAAGAAGAACCAAAAGGTCTCAAGAAGTTGTGGGTAAAAATGAAAGGATGGTGGAAGACACTCAAAGATCTTCTTTCCTAAAATCCGAAGCATTCGCAATTCCATTCTCGATCGCCTCTTTCAGCACTTCCGACATCACGGGATGTCCATGGAGAGCGTTGAGAAATTTTTCTGCAGAGATCTTTTCCGAAACCACAAGCGTCGCTTTGTCGATGATGAGCGTCGCATTTTTCCCAATGACATGAGCGCCGAGCATTGCATGCGTTTTGGGATCGATCAGTACTTTCACGAAGCCATCGCGTTCACCTTCGATGAGTGCTCGAGCATTTCCTGCAAAAGTTGCACGACCAATAAGTGCTCCAGGAACATCACTTTCTTTGGCTCCCACGCTCGCAATTTCTGGATGCGTAAAAATCGTATTTGGCCAGATGAAATCTTCTTCACACGAAATTCCGAGGATTTTCTTCGCAGCATTTTCTCCTTCTTTTTCCGCAGTGTACGCAAGCATACTTTTTTTCGCAGCATCACCAATCACAATCACTGACGGAGGAAATTCGTTCGCCACCTTTCGTCCTACACAAAAAAGTGTGCAATCAGCCGGGAACGCCTCCGCGCTATACGAAATCCCTGTCAGAACTTTTACATTTTTCCGAGCAAAAAGCTTCGTCATCTCCATAGAAATTTCAGGATCTTCCGAAGGCAAAATTCGTTCACCTTTTTCTACGATTGTGGTCGTAACGCCAAAAGCCGCAAAGAAACTGGCAAATTCACATCCCGACACTCCTCCGCCCACGATCACAATCGATTTCGGAAGTTCAGTCAGATCAAAAATCGTGCGATTGGTATGTCCAGACATTCCAGAAAAAACCACCGGTTCCGAGCCCGTCGCCATGACAATATGTGGTGCAGAAAGCGTCTCACCATTCTCCAGCGTCACACTTGTACCATCACTTGCCACGATTCCACGACCCTTCAAAATCTGCACACCAGATTTCTCGATCGACGCAGAAAGTCCGCGATGGAGCATCTCCACCACTTTCTTTTTTCGCTCCAGGAGCGCAGAAAAGTTCAATTTCACTTCTCCAGTCATTTCAATACCAAACTGGGAAATTTTCTGAAATTTTTCAAAAAGCTCCGCAGAATACAAAAAAACTTTCGAAGGGATGCAGCCATAATGTAAACATTCTCCACCGACCAAGTGTTGCTCTACGAGCGCCACTTTCTTTCCATGTTCAGCGAGAAACTTAGCAGCCTTCGCACCACCAGGACCTCCACCAAGGACGATAACATCGAAATTCATTAGCACAATCCTATCACAAAAAAGCCGCAGTCTCTAAAAAGAAATGTACTTCCCCTCAGTATGAAGCCATTTTCTTGCTTCCCGAAAACGTGGAGCATGCGAACCGACGAGAGCCCAAAAAGCCCTCGAATGATTCATGTGAACCAGATGACAGAGCTCGTGCACCATCACATATTCCGCTACAAAAGCAGGAGCACATAGGAGCTTGTAGTTGAGCGAAATAGTCTTTCGAATAGACGCACTTCCCCATCGTGTTTTCTGACCACGAATAGAAAATCGCGCAAAAGGAATTCCAATAGTTCGTGAAATCCCAGGAAGTTTCACGGAAAAAATTTCCTGCGCCTGTTTTCGCAACCAATCACGAATCAGACTTTTCACAACACGGACAGAGAAATCATCAGAAAAAATAGAGAGAATATCACCGTGACGTTCCACACGGCGAGTTTTCAGAGCTCGACCAGATACACGTCCTTTTTTCAAAAAACTTAAATTTTTCTCATCAGGAAAACAAAATTGAATCGTCAGGAATTCATCCAAAAAGCGCATCTTCGCAGCATCACCGACATTCTGAAATCGTTCCATCTCTTTCATCTTCTGAAAAATCCATTTCGATTTCTCACGAAGAATCTTCTCTACTTCACGTAAAGGAAATCTTTTTGGAATTGTCACACGCAGTCCGTTTTCCGCCGAAACACGGAGTCGCACATGGTGACTTCGTGCACTGACGACAATTTCATACGGTGCACTCTCTCCACCGGCAGAGAAATAAGAATGAATTCGCTGCACAAAACTCATGGACTACATTATACTCGCAAGTGGATTTTCCTACATCCTACATCCTAAATCCTCCCCTCTCATGATCCCCCACAACAGTCGTCACATTATCCGAAGCCTAAAAGCAAAGTCAGACGAACACCGCACTTTTACTCAACGTACCGCAGATTTCATGACTCAAGTCTTCGGAAGCATGTGGTTTCTATTTTTGAATACCATTTGGTTTGGAGTCTGGATTATAATGAACACGGGGCTTATACAAGGCATTGAACCATTTGATCCATATCCATTCGGGTTTCTCACCATGATGGTTTCGCTCGAAGCGATCATCCTCGCTATCGTCGTATTAATTTCCCAGAATCGTGCACGACAAATCGAAGATCTGCGCGAAGAAGTCGATCTCCAAGTTGATATTATCACTGAACAAGAGCTCACAAAAGTTGCGCACATGATTGCCCTCCTCCTCGAAAAAAACGGCATCAGTATGAAAGGCGACAAAGAATTAGAAGGAATACTCAAGCCAACAAACTTCGAAAAAATTCAGAAAATATTAGAAAGAGAAGTAATTGGATAAAATCTTGGAGCTCTCTTAATAAACTTCTTTTCGATAACATTCCTGACAGTAAACTTTCACAGGTCTTTCGGGAGAGAAGCTTGATTCCATCATTGTGCCACACTTTTCGCATATGCGCTGCCAAAGTCGGAGAGGATTGCGTAAATGAATGCGCTCCTGATGGCGACACATAGAACAATTGCGAGGCAGAGGCAGATTCATGAGCCGATAAAACTTCAGTTCCTGCGGAATCACCCGATAACTTTTTCCACAATTTTTACAGCCAAGAATTTCTTTACAAATGTCGTCAGAGACTTGGCTCAATGAATCTGGAAGAACTTTCATCGTCGCTCGCGGAGCATGTGAAGCACTCGCAGTACTCTCTTCTTTCCATCGAAAACCGCGTTCGAGTGCTTCTTCTGGTGAAAGTGTAAAAAATTCATGCGCCGCAGTTTCATTGTAAGCATAGGGCGAAAGAGCCATCGGAAAAAATTCTCCCCACTCCCCCGTCTTCTTCATATGCTCAATAATTTTTGGAACAAGCACACGATATTCTTCCTCGGTATATTGTTTATTCAAAATACAAAAACGTTTCTGTCGCATCCCAATGCAGCCAAATAAATCATGAGAATTCACGGTACTATCGCAGTAGCGCAGATCAGAAGAAGACCACGTGTAATTACAAAAAGCGATATTCGTCGCAGACCGAGAAACAAGCGAATAATAGGTCAATTCGCACTGCGTCCAGCCAGCAGAATAGGAACTATGAACATCTTTGCTATTGGCGGCAGAAATAGAATTTTCACAGTCTTCAGCATCGAAAGTATCGAAACAATTCGAACAATTTTTCGAATTATAAACATGATTTCCCGTGGAATTTTCACATTTCATCATGTAAACACTTGGAGAGATCGCAGATTCACGAATCTTCAAAAAATCCTGATACGCCTGTTGCCACGTCTTCCACGAACCGTCAAAAATCTTCGCTTTGTAAGCCTCAAATTCCTCTTTCGAAACAGGTTCATTGAAAATATGATACGTCTTGTGGACGAGATTTGTAGAGAAAAGACAGTTATCGCAACCCTGGAGTTGATACGAAAAGAAGCAATCACGACAATCGTTCGACTCGAAAAGCATCACGCAATTATAGCAACGATTTGTGTCACTGCACGAATAGCAGAGTGTACTTTCACCTGTATACATCGAATCAAAAACATCTTTATCCTGCACCATCCAATACGAATAATAGACATCCTCACAGAGGTGTCCGAGCGAGTTCAGATAACAGTTTTTCGAGTTTCTCCAGTGCGAATTGTAGTCGCAATTTTCGCAATTAAAAATCGTAGTCCCTTCGCGCGGCACCACTTTTTGCAACTCCGCAAACTGCTCAAAAAACGGCCGCGTAAAATCAAAATCACGACCATGTTCCATCGCGTCCCATGTGTCGCCCCACCACACAGAATTCTTGTACACAACAAAAGGACTGTCAGGAGAGTAAGCACTAATAATATCTTCCTTCGTCGCATCACACTTCCGGCGATACAGTTTCCACTCATTGCGGAAAGCCATCAGCTGTCGAAATCGTTCATTCGGTGAAACGGTCGGAAGCGGCACATTCATCCGCTTGCAGAATTCCATTTCGCGCTCAGAAATTTCGAAAGGTTGCTGAGTAATGCGACAGAGAGGCATGTTGGAGAGATTCTAGCATAATTGACAACACCACAATAAAAAGCCTAAGATGAAATCTTCATAAACCTGAAGCTTATGAGCAAAAGAGATCATCAGCGAGAATTCCCAGAAAGAACTCAAGGAGCTCCTGAAACTATAGAAAGGCCTCCACAAAGCCCGCTCAATCCTGAAGTGACAGCTCGTTTTGAAATAATCCGAGAGAGAATCACTCGTGCGTTGGGCGAACAAAATGGAAGCGGGCCGCTAAAACATGCCATCAACCCGCATCTCCTTACCGCCCGCAGTGGTGGAGGACAAGTCAAAACCTACTACGCCATCATGCGAGCTCTTCGGGAAAATGGAGCAGCCGACATGCTCGATATTGGCTCGAGCATCGAAGTAGACGCAAAAGATCGAGAAATTTTACATCCAATTATTGAATCCGCCCATGAAGAAAGTCTCGCAGCCGGGCATCACATGATGTATCCATCTTCCTGGGGGACGCTCGAGCTTCGACAGAGCATTGCTGGATTCTTCGAAAAAATGGGAGTTGTGAATCTGGATCCACACCGGGAAGTCATGGTCACGGCAGGGATTATGAAAGCAATTGATGCATTAATGAGATCACTGAGAATCACAACCGTCATCGTCCCAACACTCTCGCCATCCTACCTCTACTCACTCATAAGACTTCAAGGAAAACAAATTATTCCGGCTCCACTCGATCTGAATACTGGAGTATTGAATCTCCGAGCCGTGAAAAAAAATCTCAAAAGGCAAAAAGTAAGAGATGGTCAGGCTCTTTTCTACACAACGCTACCCTCTGCTCCGGCAGGAACTTTGCCAGATGAAGATTTTATGGAGCACGAATTTATTCCTTTTGCACACAGGCATGGATTTCCCGTCGTGAGCGACACATACGCGACACAAACAGTATTTGGTAACAAAAAAATCCGTCCATTGCTCAGTTATCCAGGAGCCAAAGACGTAGGAGTGGAGGCAATAACCATCGCAAAAGAACACGGTATGCCAGGAGTACGAGTCGGAGGACTCGCAGGAAACAAAGATCTCATCAATATCATGCGCCTCTTCGGATCTTCGGCATACACCATGATGCCGATGCACGACCAGCATCTTGCCGCAAAAGTATTGAATGAAATGGATACGGAGCACGTAGGGGAAAAACTGAAGTATGAATTAGAAAATGAAATTCTCCCAGGATTTCAGACACTCAATTGGCCAGTGAAAAAACCAGACGCCGGACTCGACTTACTCGTCCCTATTCCGCCAGGATTCATGGGGGTAAAAAATCCCAGGGACCGGACACTCTGTGCAGCGCTTGCTCTCCTCATGGAATACGGAGTTGGATTTTCTCCAGTGTCAGAGTGCGATACTTCTGAGTCAGGAAAATGGCTGCGCGTCGTGATCAAGCAGGACGACAAAAAGATTCCGAAAGCACTCGCTCGCCTCGCTGAAAAAGGATTCGACTGGAGAACATATAAACCAGATCCAGCATTTTTGGAATCTATTCTCAAGTTTCAGAGTGAGATCGATCTGACGAAGTTGTAGAAAAAGAGCACGGCGTTCTCCATGCACATGTCCCTCCAAAATCCTGCACCAATTGCACACAAAACTTCACCATCGACGAAAACGAACTTGTTCTCAGACAAAAACTCCAGATCCCAGAACCGACATTCTGTTCAAAATGTCAGCTCCGGCGTCGGCGGAAGTACGAACACGAAATACGCCTGCAAGAGCCGGTACAAACAAAGATTAATGAGAGCAGGCGGGTTTTGAACTCCATACTATTGATCAATACGATCAAGCAAAGAATGAAAAAATTCCTGCTCAACCCGTTTCCGTATGTCACCAATCAAACCGCCCAGCCCATACTGAAGTTCCAAAACACCACCACCGCGAGAAATGGTATCCAAAAGAATCCATTCCGTAATGCGAGCTTCACCTTCAAGTATTTGTTCCTTGCCAAAAACTCCAACACGAGTTCTCAAAAGAAGATCGTGACTTTCACGAAGTTCAACATCAGGAATAGGAAAACTTTTACGAATATCGAAGCGCATGTTTTGTGCAGAGGCCGGTGTCAGTTGGACCGCAGTTCCGAGAACCCTTACAGGAAAATCAACACGTGATGGCGTCATGATCGCCTCGACATGAATTGATTCAGGAAGAAAGAGTCCATTCTGGCGAATTTCGCCCCCGAGGTTTGCCGTAATATGAGCCTGTGGTTCGTAGCATAATCCTTTGTCCATAGTCTCAGTAAAAATCAAATGAGGACGAAAGGACGGTTTCCAGGTCGTCGCATCGGCATTGATGAAATCCACAAAATATTCTTCCAGGCCAAATATTTCTACAAGACTGCGGACATTTTTGAGGGAAAAAGGATGAATATCCAGAACATGAAATGCAATTTCATCAGGCCGAAATTGAGTCGCCAAGGGAATTGCAAGGCTCGCAAAAGGCCCAGAGCCCGCATAGACAACAGAAATTCTTTCACCAGGAAAACGGCGCTGGAGTTCATGAAGAGCACGATATATCCCTCGAAGAAAAGTTTTTGTACGAGCATGATCGAGCAGGCATTCAGCCGCTTGCATCGGTGATATGGCGCTTCCTCCACCATCTACTCTTCTAGAAATCTCATGACGCTTGACTGCAGGATCACTGACACATTGAAAAAGGCTATGAAGCTTTTCAACACCAGTTACAAATGAAGCATCGGGATTTAGGATGTCATCCGTTATCTCCGTGAGCCTTTCTCGAGCTGAGGATTGAAAAGCCATATAATTTTTTAAGAAATCCAATCAATGCCACCATCCCGCCGGGAAAGAAATTGATTCTGTTCTGGTGCCGGAAAAAGAGCCTGGTATGGCAATTGATAAAATCCATCTTCAATCGACCAGAGATCCTCTTCGCCCGTCACCCAGTCGCCATGATTTTGAGTCAAAGGCAAAAGAGCGAATCCCCGCAAAGTGAGATCATTGCGATCACCAGTCCAATAATTCCAATAGTGTGGATGATAAGAAAGCACGAGATCACGAAGAGTTTTGTGAACAGGATCGCGCCCTTTTAAATGTACATCACGAGATTGCGCAACAGACCCCCAGAGACCTTTTTTCTGAAAAGGGAAAACAATATGGTCAATATCACGAGCTTCCATACAGAGAAGTTGTGCAGGATAGCCGTGGTGAGACAAAAAAGCGGCAGCACTCAAAGCACCTTCCATGCAGTGCGCGACACGATCTCGAACAACACGACGAAAAGATCGCAAAGTAGGACCGGTCGGCTCCCAATTGTATTCAAGTCCATCAAGGAAAGACTGAACCGTGTCAGGATTATCGCAGGTTTGTATGAGGCACTCCTCTTCAGGAGTCAAAGAAAGATTTTTCGTGGCTTCAGGAGTCATAAAAAACAATAAAGTCTGCCATTATAATACTTTTTTACAAAAAAGCAATGCACGTCGAAAAACAGCTTTGACCAAAGCTGTGTAAACAAATGGCGGGGCCGACGGGATTCGAACCCGCGATCTCCACAGTGACAGTGTGGTGCGTTAAGCCAGGCTACGCTACGACCCCAT
>ERZ1292633.5948-Hain-H41-02um-R1-5948-length-10840-cov-7_pt1 | contig 10840 bp, 13 predicted proteins | sample MGYA00564406_ERZ1292633 | MGnify/ENA primary metagenome ERZ1292633 (study PRJEB36523, sample SAMEA6512639) | groundwater metagenome | collected 2019-01-08 | study: AquaDiva: Metagenomics assemblies of 32 groundwater samples
GCCCTTCCTGGATTGCGCACGAAGCACGGGGAGAGTTTCGCGATAACCAGCTGCGCATGCGAGTGCAAGATGATGCGCTTTTGCAGGAGCAGGAACGAAAGATTCTGGTGAATCGAAAGTCGACCGAAGTTGTTGCGGAAAGTGAGGAAGAATCGTTTGCAAAGACGATCGAACTGATGAAACAAGGTGTTCCCTCGATTTACGAAGGAACGCTGATCCATGGCCACTGGATTGCGAAGCCGGATTTGCTCGAACGAGTTTCCGGTTCCTCGGTTTTTGGTGACTATTATTATGTTGCGTGCGACATTAAACGATCTCGACACTTGAAAGAGGAGTACTGCATTCAAGGATCGTTTTACGCCGAGGTGTTGCGTTATGTGCAGGGCGTGAAACCGAAACAGGGGTACGTGATGCGGCCAGAAGGTGCGGTAGAAGCGTACGCGCTCGATGAATACGCGATTAAATTTCAACTCACCCTGGACGGTATCGAGCGCATTCTGCAAGGCGTCGACGAACCGCATTTCTTAACATCTGATTGCAAACAGTCACCGTGGTTCGACGAGTGTAAACGCGAAACGTTGGCCGCTGATGATTTGTCGCGCCTCAATCGCGTGTGGCGTAGCGAAGTGACGGCACTCATGAACGCCGGGATCACCACCGTTACACAACTCGCCGCACAGAATCCTGATCTTCTCGCTCGAAATGTGCACGGCGTTACTCCTGATCGTCTGCACTTCCTCATCCTCGGCGCGAAGACCTTGCTCTCGGGTGAGCCGCTCGTGCTTGGCGCGATCGATTTTCCCGACGGTGACGAGGCGCTCATCGTCGACATTGAAGCCGATCCGCTCCGGGATTTGCATTATCTCTTTGGTGTGCTCGATGTTCACGCCGGTGGTGATGAATTTCATGCCTTCCTCGCCAAGAAAGAAGACGAAGAAAAAGCAGCGTGGGATGCGTTCGTGGCATTCATGCAGTCCCGTCCCGGTCTTCCGGTCTATCACTATGGATGGTATGAACAAGATGTGTTCCGCTTAATGGCGGAGCGCCACGGAGCACCAGAAGGATTTGCAGAAGATCTTGCATCACGATCCGTCGATCTTTTGGAGCGTTTGCGTGAAGCAGTCATTTTCCCGCTCTCTTTTTACTCGCTGAAAGACATCGCGCAGTACCTGGGATTCCGTTGGCGGCACGACGATGCGTCGGGCCTCAACTCGGTGTTGTGGTACGAAGATTGGTTGACGACGGGGAATGTCGATGTCTTGAATGATATTTTGTTCTACAACGAAGATGATGTTCGCGCGACGTGGTTTGTTCGAGAATGGGCAAAGAAGAAAACCTAATCATCGCTATATGATTCTAGGTGCAATGTTGAACAATCCCATCAACGGAAAGCTATCAGGACCATGGAAGCCATGGTATGCGTATTTGTTGGGCATCATTGTGGTGACGAGTTTGGGGTTGTATGTTGTGGATCGGGTGCGTGACAATCCGGTGGCACCAACATCGACGGTGCCGGAATCGAAAAATCTTTCTGTGCCATTTACACTGCAAGCGCCATTCGCGAATTGGGATGCTGTTCGCGAGGATACATGTGAAGAAGCGTCAATCTTGATGGTCGCAGAGTACTACGATGGAGCACGAGGTGTGCTTGATCCGGCGAAGGCGGATGAGCATCTTCTTGCGATGGTGGATATGGAAGGGAAGAATGGGTACGGCACAAGTTTGACGGCAGCGCAGTTGGGAAGTTTTGCAGAGCTCTATTTTGGTGACGTGAAGGCGACCGTTATTGAGGATCCGACGATCGACGAAATTAAAATGTACATCAATCAAGGTGTGCCGGTTGTTGTGCCAGCAGCTGGTCAGCTATTGGGGAATCCGTTTTTTTCTGGTGAAGGGCCGCTGTATCACTACTACGTGATTCGCGGATATGAAGATGGAAAGTTTATTACGAATGATCCGGGAACACGCCAAGGACAGAATTACACATATAGTGCGGACGTTGTGATGCGCAGTATGGGTGATTGGAACAACGGCGATCCGGCGAACGGCGCGAAGAGAATTCTGATTTTGGAACCGACGCAATAGTATGGATGCTCGTGCGGTGATCTCGGTTGCGGATTATGTGAATCTTACGAACCATGCTTTGCGGACCATTCCGCATGACGGCATGGTGATTGAGGGTGAGGTGGCAGATTTTAAAGTCAGCCAAGGTAAGTGGGTGAATTTTGACCTAAAGGACGAAAAGGCCGACGTCAAAATGAGTTGTTTCATGACGGTGTTTGCGTTGCGCGTTCCACTGCAAAGCGGGATGCGTGTACAGGTGACGGGATATTCCAAAGTGTTTGAGCGTTTTGGAAAGTTTACGTTTAATGTTTCCGACGTTGCATTGGTGGGGGAGGGTGCGTTGCAAAAAGCGTATCTTGCGCTGAAAGAAAAATTACGCACTGAAGGGTTATTCGACGTGGCGCGGAAACGATCGATCCCTCGATTTCCAGAACGTATTGGTCTTATCACGTCCACCGAGGCCGCTGCGTACGGCGACTTTTTGCGCATCCTTCAGAATCGTTGGACGGGCGTGAAAGTTTTTCATACTCCGGTGCATGTCCAAGGTCAGCATGCGGTGCGAGAAATTTTGGCGGCATTTGTGCAGTTGAATGCAATGCCCGTCGAGGAGCGTCCTGAGGTGATCGTGTTGACGCGTGGCGGAGGAAGTTTGGAAGATCTTCATGCATTTAACTCCGAGGAGGTCGCGCGTGCCGTATTTTATAGTGCGATTCCGGTGATCGTCGGCGTTGGGCACGAACGTGACGAATCGTTGTGCGACTTTGTGGCGGATGTGCGAGCATCAACGCCGAGCAATGCTGCGGAATGCGTGGTACCTGATCGACGAGAAATTTCCGCAACCGTTCGGATAAGTGGCGATCGTATTCACGATCAGCTGCGATATGAAATCGATCGTCGGGCGCATACGGTCGATCGCGCCGTTTCCACACTCGATCGATCCATCGCGCGCATTACGCAATCGATGACCGATGTAACGCGTCGATTTGGCTACGCCTTTGAACGATTCCGACTTAGTCTCGTTGCGACACTTGAACATGTTGATCGTCGGGCGCAAAGTATCGACGTTGCTTTGCGACGGGTGATCGAGGAGCGTTCGCGATCGGTGCTCGAGCTTGAACGGATCCTCAAAAGCATCGATCCGCGCGAAGTTCTGCGCCGAGGGTACGCCTTGGTGCGCGTCGCGAATCGCATTATTCGTCAACCATCCGACGTTGCCCCAGGAGAACATTTAGCCATACAATTGGCCGAAGGAAGTATTGCTGCGGTTGTGGAAAGAAATGTAAGGCAAGAATCCTTATTATGAAGTGAGGGCATAGGGCAATGGGCAAAGGTTATGACGTATTCCGGATGCGACCACCTCTGCCCTCTGCCCTCACAAAGATCATATTTCCCTATGCCCCCCAAAAAACCAACATTCGGCGAAGCATTTCAAGAGCTCGAAGCTATTACGGAATGGTTCGAAACGCAAGACGTCGATCTTGACGAAGGAGTAAAAAAATTCGAACGCGGGCTTGAGCTTGCCAAGATGCTCAAAGAAAAACTCGCCGAGGTTGAAAACACCGTCGTGACGCTCAAAAAGAAATTCTCAGCGTTGGATAACGCGCAGGGTGAGGATGCACTTCTTTAATCTTTTCCGTATGAAACTCCTTCTTCGTTGGCTCGTGAATGCGCTTGCCCTGTTAGCCGCAACGCAAATTATTCCAGGGTTTGAGATCGCCAGTTTTTACTCAGCACTCGTTGCGGCGCTCGTCCTCGGTTTGTTAAACGCTGTCATTCGTCCAATCCTCATTGTTCTCACCTTGCCGGTAAATATCGTCACGCTCGGCCTTTTTACATTTGTTATCAATGGTCTCCTTGTCTGGTTCATGGCGACGTTTGTGAAAGGCGTCTCCGTCGACGGTTTCCTTCCCGCTATGGCCGTCGGCATCCTTGCCTGGGCGGTGAGTACGCTCATGAGCTGGTTCTTTTCAGAGATCGAAGAGAGCGAATAAATGTTCAACACAAAAGCGAGCTCAATGAGCTCGCTTTTGGTATGTGCTCGCACAGGACACGATGTTTTTCATCATGTGCTCTGCGGGCTCCTGCAGTGTTCGTCGTCGACGAGACTGCAGGGCGTGTGTTCACCGGGGGATCACGAATTCGTTGCGATCCGGGTGGAGGGACCATGGGAGGAGCAGCAACCCGCTGGTCTCCCGGCCGCGCTGGTCCAAAAGGACGAGCTGCGCGTGGGTCGGGGTTAGGATGTCGAGCATCCACGTACCGACGATGCCACGGCTCCGTCGACGGATCTGCCGACCGGCTTTCCCCCATCCCTTCTTGGTGGCCACGGTTCCCCGGACGTTGTCCTTTATGTACTCCAGCACCACCTCGTCGGCGAGTGCGGCCACCAGGATGGTCAGTCGGCTGTCCACGGCGAAGCGGCGCGTTTTGCACCGTTCCGTCAGGATGACGATGTCCATGTAGTCCTGGTAGTGAGGATGCCGGCGTTGGACGATCTCCAGGTTCTGCTTGCCGCGGCGCTTGGCCGTGACGAGCCGGGTGAGGAGATCGAGTCGGTACCGACGTTCGTCGGCACCCTTGATGGCTCGAACAAGTCGCCGTGTTTGGGCCACGGCAGCCAGGAAAGGTGTCATGGGTCTCCGAGGTGTAGTAGTTGCCCGCGATCATCACAATCTTTGCGATTCTGAGGATTGCGGGCGGGGCGGGAAGTTTTCGTTCTTCCCGCCCCCGTTCGTGTTACGGCACCGTGATCGTCACGCCAGCGTGAGGATCATATCCAGCGGGCTCCGGCCGTTGCGATCGCGCTCCTTGCGGGGCGCGACCACGAGGTCTGGAGTTGCGGAGGTCGCCTCGGCTTCTCGGCGCATCTGTCGCTTCGCGTCCTTGCGGGCCTTGCGGTCCGCCTTGGCGCGAGCCTCGACGATCGGCGTGATGTGAGCGCGCCAGGAATCGAGATCGGGACCGGCGCGGTACGCGTACATCCGCTCGAGGTCGCTCGACAGTGGGACAATCTCTTCGACCTTCTTGGCGGCCACGAAGGACCGCCAGATGATGCGAGGGGAGACCGGCTTCACCGTCTTGCGGCACCAGCGACCGTACTTGATCTCGAACTGGTCGAGAGCGTACTGCTGCTGGTGCTCGACGACCTGCCGTTCCTGTTCCGTCTCGATCCGCTGCCGACGCGCCAGACGCTGGTCGCGGATGACCTTGCGGTCCGCCTCGATCTGCATCTTCCGCTTGGCTCCGCGGCTCCGGTTCACTTTGCGGTACCCCTTGCGCGCGCCGTGGTCCTCGCGGGCCACGGTCTTGCGGAAAGAGACGCGCTCGGCGAATTGAAGGTCGCCGTCCGTCTCGCCGTCCTCGGCCACCTGCACCTCGGTGATCTCGGACACCGAGAGGATGTCGTCGATGTTCACGTCCGTGAGGATCGCGAGCATGACCACCTCCTCCAGCGTCGCCGTCTTGAGGGCGATCTTGGCCACGAGGATGCCCTCGAGGTCCGCCTCGACCGTGCTCGCTTGGATCTCCGACTCGCTGCCCTTCGCACGCATCTCGGCGTGGTAGGCGTCGATCGCATCAGCCATGTCATTCTCGACCGAGTCGCTGGCGCCGGAGTAGATGACCCACTCCTGGCGACCGGCGGTGATGGTGGGGGAGACGAAGTTGACGCGGTCGATGACGGAGACGAGGCGGTGGGCGTTGACCTTGTCGATGGCGACGGCTTCGCGGGCCATGCCACCCGTGTTGGTCACGGGGACAGCGGTGGCACCGGCGAAGGTGGTCGTGCCGAGGCGTTCCATGAGCTCCGTTCGCGGGATGCCCACCAGGGACGCATGGCCGAACGCCGCCCAGTTCCGTCGCTGCGCCAGCCTTGCTTCCCGCACTTCGCGGGTGCCCCTGGCCTTGGCCCGGGTGGCCTGGCAACGAGCGACGACGGCGCGACGACGGGCCTGGTAGGCCTCGTGGCGCTGACGCTTGGCGGCCTTGTTGGCGAGCGTGCGGGCCTCGCGGACGCGACGCGCCTCGGCCTTCTGGGCTTTGCGCTCGGCCGCGGCGGCGCGGATCTCGATCATGGAACGACGGGGCTTTGCCATTGATGGCTCCTGCAGGGACGGGTGGGGAGGATGAGCTTGAAAAGCTCGGGGGAGGGTGGTGTTGTCCGGGGCGCATAGCACCCCGGGAAAGCGCGTTTTTGGCGGTCTTTCCTGGGTTTCCATGCAAGAAATAACTTCAAAGAATAGCATAAAAATGGTGTTTTGTCAATGTGGAAAGGGGAGAAAAGGGGCTGAAGTTAGCAAAGAAGGTTGGGAGGGGAGGTTAAGATGGTTAATCGGCGGATTACCGCCTCGGTTAAACGGTTATCCGGATTGCCTCACCATCATTTAACCAAGGCCAGCTCTGCTGGCCGATTAACCATCTTAACCTCCCCTCCCAAAACGCGACATCCCCGGGCAGCCTTGCGGCGTCCCGGGGACTCGTGCGTGTGGTGACTGTTGTTGTGCGCGACGGGGTGTGGATCACTCCATCGAGTAGGTCACCTTGACCGGACCCATGAGCCTTTCGGCCACGAACTCCAGGTTGAACACCGTCTGCTGGGCACTCCGAAGTGCGAACTGCGCCTTGTTCCGGAGTTTCGCCGCTTCCGCCATCCGGTACTGGAGCTCCTCCGAGGCGAGGACCCAGGTGTTCGTGGGCTCGACGAAGCGGGCAGGTACCGGCAGGTTCCAGGACGTCTTGCCCGGGCAGCGGTCCATGCACAGGACCAGGATGCCCGGCTCCGTGATGGTCACCATCCAGGCGCCGAGTAGGTTCGCCTCGCGGAGAGTGGTGTGGATCGCCTCGGTGAGGGCGGGGGTCCACGTCACCGGATCGGAGGAACCGAGGGCCTTCGCCGGGCGCGCCAGTCCGGGCTTGGTGATGGTCCCCAGTATCGTCATGCCGCTTGCGATCGTGCCGCCACCGGACTGCGGCCCTTCGCCGTTGATGATGACAGCGTGGATGTAGTCGCGGGCGGCTTCGAGGGTGACGATCACCCAGTCGACGAGGACGCTGTAGTCCTCATCGAGCGGCGTGACGACCTCAACCGGTTGGAAGGCGGCCTTGTCGCCCATCTGCGGCAGGGCGCTGAGGATGTCGGCGATCATCGTCTCGCGGCCCGAGCGCTGCGTCGCGTCCGGGATGTGGAGCGCGATGTGGGCGCGGGCGGCGTCGGCCGCGGTGATGAAGGCGCTGACGATGGTGGCAGCGATCGGGGCTTGTGTCACGTGCGATCCGTTGGGGCGGAGGATTGCGTTGATGTTGTGGAAGAAGAAACTGTTGATGAAGTTTGCTTTTCCGCCCTCGCGAAAATCGAAATGGGTTCAATCGTCATGAGGGCTCCCGCAGGCGGAGCGTTCGCCGGCTGCGGGCTAGTCGTCGTCGCGGCTTTGATGGTATTCCCAGAACATGGCATCGCCCTGCGGATCCTCGAAGACGAGGTCGAAGAGCCGTTGCTCCTGCGCATCCGAACTGGCAATGAGCACGAGGTAACGTTCCACGACGCTGATGAGCCCGGCATCTCGCGCTATCCCCTGGGGCAACGTCCACGTCCTGAGTACGGTGTGGAAAAGCGCGCGCTTTCTCCGTTCTCGGACGGTGCTACCGAGCGGTGGCTCGGGGAAAGCCGGGATCATCATCCGACTCCGGATGGCCTCTTCGAGGATGCCCAGAAGAGCGTCGTACAGAACCGGCGTGGCGTCTTCTACTTGGGCAGTCGCGGCTCGATGTGATCCGGGATCGTCTCCGGCTGTCCACCGAAGTCTTCTCATGGGTACCCCTGTATATGAAGTGACGTGCAATATTAGCCAAAATTTGACTTTCCGTCAACCTATGCTACCCTTTGGGCACCCAGAGATCCGCAGACAGTAGGTTGCTGGCAGTCCGTCCCCATTTGGCCCATTTTCGACTCACGTCATCGCAAACTTCCTCAACGTACGTCGTTGTACGTCTCGGAAGCTTCGCTCGACGTTCATCGAAACTGGTCGTAAATGGAAACGTCCTGTACACAAAAGGCATAAGCCCTACCGAGAATCTCAATCCCGATCGGAAATGATCAGGAGTTATGTCTGCGGCCCCAACGGGCTGCTAATTTATTTCCAGGATGCTCCTACGGAAGCGTTCTGCACTAAAAGGTCGATGTTCTATGCCAAAGTCTCGTAGTCAAAAGCGCGACATCGTGGCCGGCATCGCGGACCAGTTCAAACGGATGAAAGGCGCAGCCTTCATTTCTGTATCTGGATTCACGATGCAGCAAGCTGACGTTCTACGTACCAAGGCCCGAGAAAACAACGTCGAGGTGTTTATCGCCAAGAAAACGATGTTGATGCTCGGTGCCAAGGAAGCGGGAATCGAAGGTTTCGTGCCCGACGTGTTTGATGGTTCGATCCTGACCGCTGTCTCCTATGGCGATGAGGTCAGTGCTGCAAAGGTGCTGAAAACGTTTTTGAAAGAAAACGAAGTCGGTACATTGCTTGCCGGTGTGCTTGAAGGAAAGCTGATTGGAAAAGATGACGTGAAGCGTTTGGCAGACTTGCCAAGCAAGGAGCAACTTCTTGGCCAGTTGGTGGGTACGTTGAACGCACCAGTCAGTGGGTTTGTGAATGTCCTTGCCGGCAACTTGCGTGGTCTGGTGACCGTGCTCGGAGCGATCAAGGGTACCAAGACCGCCTAAATTAACCTTAAACATTTTCTTATGTCTGAAGAAGCAAAGAACGTCGAAGTGCCTGCAAAGTTCCAGGCCCTCGTCAGTGAGATTGAAAAGATGTCCGTCCTCGACCTTTCGGAACTCGTGAAGGTATTGGAAGACAAGTTCGGTGTGTCGGCCGCTGCTCCTGCCATGATGATGGCCGCTCCAGCCGCTGCTGGTGCTGCAGCACCGGAAGAGAAGTCATCGTTTACGGTGGAGTTGACCGCAGCTGGCGACAGCAAGATCAACGTCATCAAGGCGGTGCGCGAAGTGACGGGTCTTGGCCTCAAGGAAGCCAAGGATATCGTCGATGCTGCGCCAAAGGCAGTAAAGGAAGGTGCGTCGAAGGCAGAAGCCGACGACATGAAGGCGAAGCTGGAAGCAGCAGGTGCCACCGTCACCTTGAAATAAATCCACAAAGCCCCAGCCAAGCGCTGGGGCTTTTGGTATGATGATCAGCAATTATTCATCTTTTTTCTTGTATGTTTACAACGAAATGTTCGATGCCAGATGCAGGGTTAATGAGTATTCGTTTGGGTTTGGCGGCGGTGTTCATCACGCACGGTGCAATGAAGCTGGCTGACGTGACTGCGACGATGGCGATGTTCGAATCGATGAGTTTGCCGGCATGGCTCGGTGTGGCCGTCGGAATTGTCGAACTCCTCGGCGGTGTCGCGATGCTTCTTGGTGTGTATACGAAGTACGCAGGGTATGCACTTGCTGCCGTGATGGTGGGAGCGATTCTTGCGGTAAAGTGGAAAATGGGTTTCTTGGGCGGTTGGGAGTTTGATTTCATGTTGTTTGCAGCATCACTTGGTATGGCATGGGTTGGGGCAGGGATCTACTCGGTGAAGTTGCCTGAACGTAAGTAAGGGGGAGGGGTAAACACAAAAGCATCCTGCGCAGGATGCTTTTGTGTTTGAACTCATGACGTCTTTCCGTCATTGCGAGGAGGCTGAGCTTGTTGAAGCCGACGAAGCAATCTACCCGAGTGGATTGCTTCCCTCGGCCATAGCCCAACGGGCGAAGCGCTTCGCTCGCAATGACGAATGACGAAAGTGAGGAAACTCTCAGTGAGTTCTTTACTTGAGGAGATGCGAAGCGGTATAGGAATAAACGGTTGTTGGAGTGGAAAGGAGGATGCGGTTTTCGTCCTCTCGTACAACGAATCCCATTACACCGGTCATGTTGGGAACGTATTGGGCCACGATGCCACCCTTTGCTTTATCCATGACGATGACCCGTCCGTCGCTGCCATCCAGGATATAGAGGTATTTGCTGTTCAGATCGGTCCACATGTCTTGGGCGTCGACAATCGGCGGATCGATCGTGGCGTGTTCCCACGGAGTCTCACGTCCGCTTTGGAAGACAACGACGTCCGTGTTCGTGAGGGTCCACACACTGCCGTCGATGGCGAGCGCCTTTGCTTGGCTGAGGTCGCTGGTCTTAGCAGTGATCCATGGTGTGCCCGCTTCGAATCCAAGACCTTGTGGACGCATCTTTACAATCTGACTCGTAGCGGCTGTGAGGACGTAAAGGTTATTGTTGTACGACGCAATGTCGTCGATGCTGCTGAGTCCGTCGGTTCCGCTGGCAAGCGACGTAACGGTACGTGCGGCAATACTCGTTCGCCACAACCGTTTATCCATGTCGACGCCGAGAATGTTTTCGCCCTCGGGAGTCGAAGTCGTAATGTTTTGCGCCGGACTTGTTCCAACATCAACGCGTTCAAGCGCCTTGCTCACTTCGTTCACACGCCATGGCGCGTTGTCGGCACTGACGCCGTACATTGCTGTCCCTGCTGTGCCAATGCCAACAAGCGGGAAGGCGAACTGCGCAGGAAGCTCGGCGACTTTGGTTGGCGTGACGGTTTCGAGACCGCGGGTTTTGCCAAGCAATTCGTTGAGAGCGCGACTGAGATCGTCGGCTTTGGTTTTTTGGGCAGCAGTGTCGCGGGGGAGTGTTGCCAGGAGACTTGTCGCTTCGTTCACCAGCATCTGCGCATTCGCAGTATTGCCGTAAATGACGGCTGCTTCGGCAGCGGTTCGTTTT
>ERZ1292633.5950-Hain-H41-02um-R1-5950-length-10839-cov-5_pt1 | contig 10839 bp, 12 predicted proteins | sample MGYA00564406_ERZ1292633 | MGnify/ENA primary metagenome ERZ1292633 (study PRJEB36523, sample SAMEA6512639) | groundwater metagenome | collected 2019-01-08 | study: AquaDiva: Metagenomics assemblies of 32 groundwater samples
GTGAATGATTTGTTCAATTATTTATGTTCTCTGCTATAAGTGCTGTTTTTGCAGATTGGACAGATAGTTTTTTTACAATAGATGAAACCAGACAACTAGAAGTTTGGAGAAGTAATATTGATAGATTGAAGGTTTCTGATGAAGAAAGAGCTTTACTTTATGTTTCTGTTTATCTTACTATGGATTATTGGGTAACATATAATAAAAGATATTTCCAAACAAAAAATCTTTCAGCTGGTGAAGTTCTTAGGTACTATATTGATGTTGTAAATAGAATGGTTTTTGATAATGGTATGCCTAATACTGCTTATTGGCACGATTCTTATGAAATTGCATCTCAAATTCCAACAGAGCTTGTATATATATATCCTCCATCTAAAGATGGTTTTAGAAACTATAATATGAGATTTTATCTTTGGGAATGTTGGACAAGAAGAGTAAGTCAACTTAACTTAGAAGGTGTAATAAATAAAGCCGAACACAGAAAACTAGGTGAAACTTTTAATGATATTAATGATTATTACGCTGCATTAGATTCTTTTTTACAATTAGTTCAGTCTAATTCTATTTGGGTTATATCATATAATGATCAAATTGCTCCAAATAAAGAATCGATAAAAGATATAGTTAAAAACTATAAAAATATACATAAAGAAGTTGAAATTGAAATACCTTACCCAACAGCTGCAGGAACTCTCAGCGTAAAAGAAGGTCTTATAATTGCGGTGTCTTAATGATAGAAATTGGATCTCTAAAAGATTTTAAACTTTTTGATCTTTTGACAATATCAAATCAAAGTAAAAAAAGTGGTAAATTAACTTTATCGCTTCGTGATAACGATGGCTTTATTTCTCTTGATCAAGGAAATATAATAGATGCAAATTTTAAAAATCTATCAGGGGAAGAAGCTTTTTATGAACTTATGTTTTATGAATCTGGCGAATTTAAATTTACTGAAAAAGATCAAAGTGATTTAAATAAGACAATAAATAAATCTAATGAGGAGCTTTTTCAAGAATCTTCTTTGAGAATAGAACTAACTAATGAACTTAGAAAAAAATCTATTACAACAGACCTAAATTCTAAAATAAAAATAATTTATGAAATTGATTCTTTAATACTTGATTTAGTAAAAGAAGGATATAATACTATAGTTTCTTTATTCAAAAAATCTAATATTAATTTAAATGAATTTGTGCAACAAATTGATAAACTAATTAAAGATAAAAATATAGAACTTGAAAAAAATATACAAAATGAAATTTGGTTTTCTTTCAAACGTATTATTAGCCTTACTTATAACGAGTTTACAAGTATAAGTGGTTCTAAAATGAATAAAGATCTTGAAAATAAAATTCAAGATTTAATTAAAATAAACTCTTTGAATTTAGACTTTAAAGATGGTAGAATTGATACCAAAGATCTATTTAAGTTAGATTCTAGTGAACAATTAAGTATATACAAATTGTTCTTAAGAGAGTTAAAGTTATATATAAGTAAGATATATGGTAAAGATTTTTTTAATAATATTTTTACCGAAGTTTCAGAAGTTGAATCTAAAATGATTGACTTATGAATTTAAATGTAGGATTAATTTAGTTAGAAGAGGTATTTAAGTGCTTAACCCACAGTTAACAAGTCTAATAGTAACTACTGAAGGCTTAAAAAGTATAAAAGATATATTGAATAAGCTTAGAGACGAAACTAAAGCTAGATATATTCTTTTAGTTGAAAAAAGTGGTCAAATGATAACAAGCGTAGGAGAAGAAAGTCCTTTTTCTATGCCTCTCTCTGCATTAATTGCAGGTGCTTTTGCATCTACAAGAGAAATTGCTAAATTACTAGGAGAAACAGAATTTAATGTTATGTTTCAACAAGGTAAAACCAGAAATATATATATATCTGCACTAAAAACTCAGGATCTCCTTACAGTTGTTTTTGATGAGAGTGCAATGCTTGGTATTGTAAAGTTAAAGACTAAGCAAGTTACAGAGCCTTTAAGTGATGAAATTGCAAGCATGTTATATAAAAAGTAATTTGGATTATTGTTTATTTATGAAAGTTGAGAAAATAGTAAAATGGCATTAATAAATTATTCAAGCAGAGAGATACACTGTAAGATTGTTTACTATGGAACTGGTTTGGGTGGTAAAACAACAAACTTAGAATATGTTCATAAACAGCTTAGTCCAACGATAAGAGGTGAAATGGTTTCTTTGAATACTGCAAATGAAAGAACACTGTTCTTTGATTTTTTACCTTTAGATTTAGGAAGTGTTCAAGGTTTTAGAACTAAATTTAGTTTATATACTGTTCCTGGACAAGTTGAGTATAATGCAAGTCGTAAACTTGTATTAAACGGAGCTGATGGAATAGTATTCGTCGCAGATTCTCAAATAGAGAAAATGCAAGAAAATGTTGAAAGTTTAAAGAATATGGAAGAAAATTTAGCAGAATATAATATGACGCTTGATTCTATACCTTGGATTTTACAATATAATAAAAGAGATTTGCCAAATGCAGCTTCTATGGATGAATTAGAAAGAGCTATGAATAGTAGAGGTGTTCCAAGTTACGAAGCTTGTGCTTACGATGGACAAGGTGTTTTCCAAACTCTTAAAGCTATTAGTAAAGAAGTTTTAAATAGACTAACTTAATATACACAGTAAGAAGTAAGAAGTAAAAAGTGATGAGTAATGAGATTAAATTATATCTTGTTACTTTTCACTTTTTTATTTTTATTAGATATATAATCATAATGTTAGCCACAGATTCAAGTAATTTAACAAATAAGAAACCTGTTTTAGATTGAGCTTTGACTATATTTCTTATCTAGTTACTTCTTACTTTTCACTTTTTACTTTTATAAAAACAGATATTAATTTATTCTGAATTCTTAACAAGGATTATCAAAAACCTTTTTAATATTTTCAAAATTTGAAATTGATTCTTTAAAATCAAAATTATGAAAAGATGAAATTCTAAAAGCTGTTTTTGGTTCTTGGAATCTTGTTTTTATCAAAAAAGGCTCGCCCTTTTTTACTATGTTATGAGAAAAACTACCATTTACATTTATTATACTTATCAAATTTGCATACAGATCTTTTTCAATTTCTTCTTTCATTGTTTCATAAAAATCTGTTATCGGTTGTATTATTACAAATTTATATTCTTGCCAAAATTCAAATTCTGCTAATGGTTTAGGTTTTTTAAAAGCTAGGTGCATTAATTGCCTTTTTGTTTCTCCATTTGGTTTTATCCATAAAACTTTTTCTCTTTCTTTATCACCTTGCTCTAATGTGCTAAAAAACTCTTTTACAACCCAAGTTTTTTTTTCTATTTTCAAAGTATTCCATAAATCAAGTAATTCTTCAGATGGAAAATGTTTTAAAGGCATAAAAAGTTTGTACAAAAACATAAAATTTCTGTGTATTTTTCCCCATTTCAAAATATTTCCTATTAAAATATTTCCTTCTAACGATTTAAATATTTTACTAAAACTATCTTGGTCAAAAGATACTAAAAAAAGAGGATCAATATCTAAAAAACCTGCCAATTTTAAAAGTTGTTTTTCATCGCGTGGAGAGTTAAAGCTAAATTTTTTATCATTTACAGCATCATATCCTTCCCTTAACCACCTTTTTATAGATGATTTACTTATTTTAAGATCTGACAAAAAATTATTTATTTCTTCACTATTTTCGTCTAATCCTTTTTCTTTAAAAACAGCTCTTATTATACTTTTGTTGAATCTTAAATTTAATGTTTCTTGTATATAATCCATATAAAAAGAGCTTTGTTCTTCACTCATTTTAATTAAAACCTCAATTTATTATAATTTATGTGCTTCCAAAACAGTATTTTTTATAAAATCATTATTAATATTTTCTAGGTTATTTTTAGATATAAAAGCCAAAAACTCTATATTTCCAGAAGGCCCTTTTATGGGTGAGAATGTAAGTTTATTTATGTATAAATTGATATTATTAAGAAATAGATTAATATTTTCTATAACTTTTATATGAATATCTTCTGATATTACAACACCTTTATTTAAATTGCCTTTTCCTGCTTCAAATTGTGGTTTTATAAGTGATATGATAAAAAAATCATCTTTTAATAATTCAATTAAATTAGGTATTATTTTTGTTATAGAAATAAAAGATACATCCATAACTACTCCATCAGCTTTTTCTTCATTATTAATATATAGTTCTTCTGGTTTTAAATATCTGGCATTACATCTTTCAATTACTTTTACTTTTTCATTTGTTCTTATTTTCCAATCTATTTGTCCATAACCAACATCTATTGAATAAACAAAATTAGCTTCATTTTGTAATAAACAATCAGTAAAACCACCTGTAGAAGCTCCAATATCAAGAAAAATTTTATTTTTTATTCCTGCTTTAAAAACATCAATAGCTTTTTCTAATTTAAAGCCACCTCTACTTACATATTTACTTTCAAATTCTTCAGTTAAAATAATTATTTCATCTTCTTTAACTAAAGTACCTGCTTTATCTATTATTTTATTTCCAACTTTAACAATTCCAGACATTATTGCAGATTGAGCTTTTTGCCTAGAATCAAAAATATTTTTTTCTATAAGTAATATATCTAATCTTTTTTTCATCTTTTATTTAAAAACGAGTGCTATTGATTTTATTCATCAAAAAATAATACAATGAATTTATTTTAATTACAATAAAAGGGTATTTTTTCTTATTTAAAAATTTTAAAATTAATATTATTTAAATTGTTTTTTACTGATGTCTTTTAATTTATTTTTCATCTATATTATTAAAATGCAAAAAACCAACAATTTTTTTGTTGGTTTTAATTATTAAGAAAAGAAAATTAAACAAAAACTATATCATTTGTAAAACTTTTTCTTTTGCAATTTTTATTCTAGAAAGCATACTTTCTAATCGTACTTCAATTTCTTCCAAAACATAATCAGCGTATTTATCAGATTCATCTAATGTTGTATTGTAGTCTTTTTTTGCTTTTTCATTGATATTTTCGGCTTCTTTTTTTGCTCTATCCAAAACTTCATTTATTTTTTCTTGCGATGTTTTTCTTAAAGTTTCAGATTGTTCTCTCGCTCCTTTTATCAAAGCTTCAGAATCTTCTTTTGCTTTAGAAACAGAAATTTTAGCTTCTTCTTTTGCTTTAATTAATATAGATTGGGCTTCTTCTTTTGATTTCGCAAAAGAAACTTGAGCTTCTTCTCTGGCTTTATTTAAAACTTGATCATATTCTGCTCTTGTTCCAGATACCAAAGCATTACATTCTTCTTTAGCTTTATTTAATATAGAATCAGCTGTAACTTGAGCTTTTTTTATTACTTCATGTTCACTGGTCATTAATCTTGCTCTTGCTTCAGCATTTTCCAAAAGTTCGGTCGCTTTTTCATTAGCATCGTTTAATATTCTATCTTTAGTAAAAACAATTTCTTTTGATTGATTTATTTCATCTGGTAAAGTTTTATTTAAAAGATCTAATAAACCATAAAACTTTTCCTCATCAAGCAAAATCTTATTAATGATAGGTAGCTTTGTACTGTTCAACGCTAACTCTTCTATTGATTCTAATATATTTTTTATATCTTCACTAATATTGATCACTCCCTTAGAATGTTACAAAAATCACAAACACTTAGTATTATATTTTAATTTTTGGTTAAATTTCAAGTACCTTTATAAAAAAAAGTTTAATTAAATATAAACTTTTATGCTTTAATCTAAATTTAAATATTAAAATAACCAATAACAATAATAATTTATAAAATTTCTTTTGATTTTAATTTTTTAATATCCTCGCTTCTTGATTTTTAGTATATATTTTACAAAACTTAGGCTATAATTATCTATTGTTTTATTTATAAAATTTGGAGAAACTTAGTTTTGAATATACTCACCGTTATTCTAATAATAGGTATATTAGTTTTTGTTCATGAGTTAGGGCATTTTCTTGCTGCTAAATGGTTAAAAGTTCCTGTAAAAATATTTTCTATTGGTTTTCCATTAGGAAATTTACCACCACTTATAAAATTCAATTGGCAAGAAACAGAATGCCAACTAAATTATCTTCCTCTAGGTGGCTTTTGTGCTTTTATGGACGATGAAAAAACTGAAGATAAAGATCCCAACGATATGAATTATCTTAGTAATAGAAAAATTTGGGAACGATTTGTAGTTATTTCTGGTGGAGTTGTATTCAACTTTATTTTCGCACTTTTTATTGCAGTTGTAATGTATTTTTATTTAGGAATACCAGAAGGAAGAGAATTTTCTGATGGAGTTACTGTTATTGATGTAAAAAATGGCTCTCCAGCTGATAAAGCAGGAATAAAATCATTTGATACTATTGTTGAAGTTGATAAAGTTCCATTAATGTTTAACTCTGATATGAATGCTCTTTTTCAAAAACTTCTAAAACCAGAAGAAGGTAAAAAATCTGTCGAATTGACTTATATTTCAACTTCAGGTGAAGAATTAAAAAAAGAAATTGAATTGAATAAAAAAAATGAATTTAAAACAGAAACTCAAGATGTAGTCGGTATTTATGTAAAAAATATTATACAAGGTAAAGTTGGTGAAAAAGCTGGAATTCTTAAAAACGATATAATTACAGAAATATCAGGTAAAAACTTCAAAGATGCTAGAAATCCTGAAGGTCATTTAAGAGAAATTTTAGCCGCAGAAAAATCAGGTTCAGAAATAAACATAAATATTGTTAGAAATGGTGAAAATAAAATAATCAAAGCTAACTTAGAAAATGATAAAAAACTAGGTGTGAGTATAGAATTTATAAAAGGTCTTTTAATTAAATCTTCTGAAAATGAAAGTTTACTTCCTAAAAATAGTATAGTAATTGAAGTTAATAAAAATGCTCTTTTTGATACTTCATCTCTTATGAAAACTCTTATTGGTAAACATAAAGATGGTTCAGTTGCAGAAGTTGTTGTAAAAAGAGGTGGCGAATTAAAAACATTTCAATTAACCCCTGAAAAAGAAGGCGTAATTGGAGTTAATATTTATCCTGCTGTTGAAGAAGTAACAAGAAAACCAAATTCTATTACAGAGCCATTTGTTCATGCAGGTTCGTTTATTTTCTCAACAACTGTTTTACTTTCAGATGCTTTACTTAAAATGTTTACTGGTAATGTTTCTGCTAGTGAAATTGGTGGCCCAATAATGGTTGTAGCAAAAGGTGCTGAAATTGCCCAAGCTGGAATTTCAAAATTATTTAAATTTACAATAATGATAAGTATAGAATTAGTTATATTGAATGTAATCCCACTTCCTGCGGTTGATGGAGGACATTTATTTTTATTAATAATAGAAAAAATAAGAGGTAGAAAATTACCAAGACAAATTGAGGAAAAAATTCATTACACTGGTTTGTTGTTATTACTTGGTCTTGGAGTGTTTTTAATATTAAAAGATGTTCTTACTTTATCAAAATTAATAGGATAAAAATATGAAATATATTACTACAATTACTGGTAAAATAGATATTACAGGAGTTCCTAAACTTAATAAACTTCAAATAAGGAATTATCTTGAAGAAATTTATCCAGTTTCAGAAATAGGTAGTATTTTTTCTGATGATGAACTAAATTTTGATGAAGAATGGGATAGTTTTGATAGAAGTGAAAAGTTTTTAATAATTATGTGGAAAATATCAAAACAAGTTCTTAAAGAAACTAGAGGTTTAATAATGTGTTCTGGTGAAAGAGAAGGAGATATTTGGGGAATAATAATTAAAGATAATAGGCTTTTTACCCAAAGATATGAGCTTAAAGCAGAAGGTGATGCTCAAGAATATGAAAAGGTAAGGTTTTAACATGATAGGAACTACTTTTATTTCAGGTGAAATTGATCTTGCTTTAGTTTCAAAAGAAAAAAGATTAGAAATAAAAAAAATAGTTGAATCTTTTTTTGGTGCTAAATACTCTCTTGAAGTTTATAAAGAAGATTATTTAGTTTTTGAAGAAGAGTGGGAAAATCATGAAGATACTGACGCTTTTATGCAATTTTTATTGCAATTAATACCTTTTTTAGATAAAAAATCGGTTGCAAGATTAATGTGTGAAGGTGAAACTCATAGTGATTATTGGTCAACAATTATTAAAAATGGAAAACTCTATATTCAGAAATATAAGCTGAAACCTGCAAGTGATAAAAGAGAATTTTTTTATAAACAATAGATTTTATAATCCTAATTTAATTGAAAAAACTATTTTTTTAAGATTATGATGAAATTCTCCACTCATGATCTTTATTTTTTACTTCTTTTTTTATCTACTACATTGATTGGTTCAAAATTTCTCAATGAGCTTTTCAAGAAATTTAATCTTCCTTCTTTATTAAGTGAAATTTCATTAGGAATCATCTTAGGTCCAACAATTTTTGGGAATATTTTTCCAGAAATATCATCACAATTTTATTTAAATAATAGTTCTCTAAAAGTTGCATTAGATAGCTTAATTTCTTTATCTGTAATAATGTTTTTATTTATATCGGGAATGGAAATAGAGCTTGAATTACTTTTAAAAAAAATAAAACCTATAATTTTTACAAGCTTGGGTAGTATATTAATTCCTTTTGTTACAGGATTTGCAACAGCATGGTTTTTACCAAATGTTTTTGAATATGATGAAAGTAAAAAACTTATTTATTCTATTTTTTTTGGTATCGCAATGGCAATATCAGCATTACCTGTAATAATGAGAATTTTGAGTGATCTTAAAATATTAAATACTGATGTTGGAATTGTAGTTATTGCCTCTGCTCTTGTTAGTGATATTGTAGTTTGGGTAACATTTTCATTTATTTTAAAAATGTTAGGAAAAGGTGATAATAATTTTGATTTAAATATTACTATCTTTTTACTTATAATTTTCCTTATTTTTTGTTTAACTATAGGAAAAAAAGTTATAAATAGATTATTATATTTTATTAATGATAATTTTTCTAATAAAGAAGCAATTTTATCTATAAGTTTAGGTATTTGTTTTTTATTTTCGTCTTTTACAGAATATATAGGATTACATGCAATAGTAGGTGCTTTTTTTGCTGGTATTATTTTTTCAGATTTAAAAAAAATAAATAATAAAGTAGAATCAACTCTAATCAGTTTTATAAATAATATCTTTACTCCATTATTTTTTGTTTCATTAGGATTAAGAGTAAATTTTATACAAAATTTTGATTTTAAAATAGTAATGTTAGTTTTAATTGTTTCTATTTTTTGCAAAATACTAGGTTCTTTTTTGGGTTCATTAATTGGTGGTTTGAATGTTAAAGAATCAATTGCAGTTGGTTTTGGTCTAAATGCAAGAGGTACAATGGGAATTATTTTATCTACATTAGCATTAAATTCTGGATTAATAAATGAAAAAATATTTATTGCTATTGTTATTATGTCTTTAGTAACAAGTATTATAGCTGATCCAATGATGAGAAAATTTTTAGTAATAAAAGATTAAAATAAAAAATGCTTTAAACTCATTGTTCTAATATTCTAGATTTTCTCAAGCCATAATAATTAGAATTATTTTTCAGTAGATTTTTCAATTCCTGTCCAATTTTCTGAAATACCAAATTTTTCTAATTCTTCTATTTTATCAAGATAAAAATAAGCTACTTTATCTTTAGGATTTATTTCCAAGACTTTTTCAAAAAATTCAACACTTTTATTAAACTCTCTATTATAATAAGATTTAATTGCTTCATTAAAATAATTTTCACTTTTATTTCTTAAATCAAGTAATTCACTATCACTAGTATCATATATCTCAAAAATTGATACATATTTATTTTTACCTTTTACTTGAACTTTACCTAAAAAACGATATTTGTATTTTTCTTTATTTTTTAATTCATTTAATGTTTGCTCACTTATTATTATTGAAGCTGAATAAGATTTTGTCAAACCTTCCATTCTGGCACTAAGGTTAACGGCATCAGAAATAACAGTACTTTCCATTCTTTCATCTTCTCCAATAGTTCCTAACATCAAACTACCTGTATGAATTCCTATTCCAATATTTATGTCATCAAGATTTTTTTCTTTTCTTTCTTTATTCAGTATTTTTACCTGAACTAACATTTCTAAAGCAGAATCAATCGCATTTTCTGGTTCTTTTGGAAATAAAGCCATTATTCCATCACCAATATATTTATCTATAAAACCGTCATTTTTTCTTATTACAGGGCTAACTTTGCTAAGATAAGAATTAAGAAAATTGAAATTTTCTTCTGGTGTCATTTTTTCAGAAAGGGAAGTAAAAGAACGAATATCAGAAAACATAATAGTCATATTTAGTTGAACTTGTTCACCTAATTTTACTTCTATAATACTTTCTCGTCCCAAAAATTTTAAAAATTCTCTTGGGACAAATTTACCATAAGAATAATTTATTTTTGAAAGCTCTATATGAGTTTTTATTCTTGATAATAATTCTCTTTTTGAAACTGGTTTTGTAAGGTAATCATTTGCACCAGAATCAAAGCCTGTAACTAAGTCAGAAATTTGATTTTTTGCAGTTAATAAAACTATTGGTAATTCATAAGTTGGAAATTGTTCTCTTATTTTTTTACATACTTCATAACCAGACATTTTTGGCATCATTATATCCAATATTATAATATCTGGTTTAAAACCATTATTTAAAAGTTCAAATGTTTCTTCTCCATTTAAAGCTTGAGTTATAGAATAATTTTCTAATGATAAATGATTTGATAAAACTTGAAGATTTATTGGTTCATCATCAACAATTAATATCTTAAACTCTCCAATTTTATCTAATTTAATATTATCTTCTGT
>ERZ1292633.5951-Hain-H41-02um-R1-5951-length-10836-cov-6_pt1 | contig 10836 bp, 11 predicted proteins | sample MGYA00564406_ERZ1292633 | MGnify/ENA primary metagenome ERZ1292633 (study PRJEB36523, sample SAMEA6512639) | groundwater metagenome | collected 2019-01-08 | study: AquaDiva: Metagenomics assemblies of 32 groundwater samples
GGACTCGTCGTGTTAACCCTCTTACTCCTCGCGGCGGCAAAACTCGCTTTCATGCGCCGGTGTCCGAACGCAACACGAGGGTGCGTGTCATCTTTGTAGGTAAACATATATCGAACATAGAAGCCCTCGTGGTTTATCCGCTGGAGTTTTCCGCTGTACGGTTGCCCCGAGGACACCGGTCGGAAAAACGACTCCGCAAGCCTGCAAACGGATGCTACTCACAATTCTGACACACACCCAGCGCCAACGGGCGACGGGTACCTATGATCGCGCCGGAAATTCCTTACGCTTTCCTTACCGACACGAGGTGCGCGGCAGAAACCGCCCCGTGCAACGGCGTGCAACGATGACTCGGTTTTCACAGAATCGGCGGACGGCGCAAGTGACAACGCGAAAAGGACTTGCTGCGATTCGATGCCTTGTGATTCATCGCCGAACGGAGAGGGAGGGATTCGAACCCTCGATACAGGCGTTCACCCGTATGACGGTTTAGCAAACCGTTGGTTTCAGCCACTCACCCACCTCTCCAGGGTGTTGAAAACAATGCACTTACGTAAGCCTCGATCCCGCCCATTCGTCCATCACGACAACCGAATGGGGTACCGCAGTGCGGTGGCTGCGGTAGAGGGTTTGCCGGCATCCAAGCATGGCGATGCAAAGCAGCAAAGCCGCAAATCCGCAAATCCGAAGAGCCCTACGCTTCCTTTCCGATAACGGCTCATCCGAACGACCAATCGTGCAAGAATATCGATGGCCGGCATCACTTCTTCAGCGTGTTGCGTGATCCCAACGCAGCCCTCGAAACGCACCTTTATTTTGCTTCTGACCATTACGCAGGTCGTTCGCACCGCAAGGTATCCAACGATGATCCAACGGTCAAGGATGCCCGCAACTGTAGTGCTTCAGACGGAAATGGAGTTTTCCGCCGTGCCGGGTAATTTATTCCCAAACGGAGGAAAACGACATGAGCGGCATGAGGCAGCAGAGATATTTCAACTGTACCCCCTTGAAAAGGGGGGGATCGGGAGGGTTAGGTGGCGATTTTGCGGCGGCACCTGGTCGACAAGGTGCCGGTGTCGTACTTGTGCGAGCGAGCATGGCATTCGCTACGACGCCGACGCTGCCGCCGGTTGGGCTTTGGGCGACCAGTTTCGGACAGGCGGTTTGACGAGCAGGCCCATGCGGATCGCCTTGGCCGAGACCTTGATTCGGCAGACCTTGCCGTCGATGACGGCCCGGACGCGCTGCACATTGGGTTTGAACTTGCGCTTCGTAATCCCCGTGGTCTTTCGGCCGACGCCGCCGAGGTACTTGGCCTTACCCTTACGGGCGATCTGATTACCCGCACGGGTTTTCTTACCGGTAAAATGACAAACTCGCGACATCATGCACCTCGTCGGACGACCGAACCACAATACAAACGAACGCTGCGACCCCATGGGCCCAGCACAGTAGTCTATCAAATCCGCCGCGGGCATCAAGGGGGCGGTATTTTACGATTTGGCAATCTTGCGATTTGGTGATTGGCGTTGGACTTTCACGCGGGCGCCCCAAAAACCGCCCCAACTCCGTTAGCGAGTTCGGTAGCCGTTTGGGTGGGTGCGATGCCAGTTCCAGGCGGTCTCGATCGTCTTCCGGATGTCGGCGTAGGCCGGTTTCCATCGGAAGTCGGTCATGATTCGGGAGGCGTCGGCAACGAGTTCCGGGGGGTCGCCGGGACGGCGTGGCGTGATGTCAGCCGGGATCGGGTGACCGGTGACCTCGCGAGCGGCGTCAACAAGCTCGGATACGCTGACCCCGCGCCCCGTACCGACGTTGTAAGCAAGAAACTTCGCGGCGGGTTGGTTCTCGATCGCGATCCGATGCGCGGTCGCGAGGTCTTCGACGTGGATGTAGTCGCGGATGCAGGTGCCATCGCGCGTCGGGTAGTCGTCGCCGAAAATACTGATGCGTTCGCTCCGGCCAAGGGCGACCCGGAGAACCAGCGGGATGATGTGCGACTCGGGATCGTGGTCCTCGCCGATCGCACCGTCGGCGGACGCCCCGGCGGCGTTGAAGTAGCGAAGCGCCGTCGCGCCCAAACCCCACGCATTCGCACTATCTTCCAACAACCATTCGATCGTCAGCTTTGTTCGTCCGTAGGGGTTGACCGGGTTCTTGGGCATGGATTCGGTGATGGGAACGGCCGGGGGAACGCCGTAAACGGCGCAGCTCGAACTGAAGATGAAACGCAAAACATGGCGCCGCCGCATGGCATCGAGCAGCGTTACCGAGTTGACCACGTTGTTGCGGTAATAACGTAGAGGATCGCGGACCGACTCACCGACCTCGGCCAGCGCGGCGAAGTGCATGACGGCATCGAACCGCCCCTCGGCGAGCGTCCGATCGACGAGGGCGGCGTCGGCAAGATCGCCGACGATCAGCGTCGTGCGTTTGTCGACGGCTTCACGATGACCCTTGAGCAGACTGTCGAAAACGATGACCTCGTGTCCGGCCTCGCAAAGGGCGCGGACACAGTGGCTTCCAACGTAACCCGCCCCTCCCGTTACAAGGACTCGCATGACTTCGATATTTCCCCTATTCAACGTTTTGACATTTTGACGTTTTGACGTTTAGTCAATCACAACATCGGCCAATTTCGACACGCTGATGATCGCAGACCGCATCACCATCACCCGACGCCGATTCACCGCCAACCCGTCGCGCGCGGTCTCGGCCAGGTAGGCTTCCTTGTTGAGGTGGCCGTCGCGACAGTCGTGCATGTCCGCCTGTTCGAGCACGAATGTGTGGTCCGTCAACTCGACCAACCGGCCGACATAGATGATCGGCGTGCCGGTGTCGAGCACGACCTCTTCGTTCAACAATCGACTGAGCGGGTCCATATCGGCGGCGTTTCCAAGACAATCTCGTCTTCCGCGGCGCCAATCCGTCGGTTCGTCGCGTCGCAACGGACCCGCGTCAGGATACTGTTGACGGACCTGATCGCAAAGCCGATTTTGAGCTTGTCGGATTCAGGCGGGTGCGGGTAGACTCCTGTCCATGACCGCCACACTCATCATCCCGCTAACCCTCGCTTTGCTTCAACAGTCCGCGCCCACGAGCGCCGCAGCGGCGCTGCAAACCGGCTCGTGGCGGGCGTGGCTCGACTGTCCGGGCGGCGAGTTGCCGTTCGAACTCGCGCTCACGCAGCGCGGCAAGGATTGGACGGGCTGGATCGCCAACGGCGCGGAGCATGTGAAGATTCCGCGCGTCACGTGGGATGGGACGGAACTGATCCTCGATATCACGGACTACGATTCGACGATTCGCGCAAAGACGAGCAAAGACGGAGCGCGACTCGACGGTACGTGGCGAAAGCGAGCGGGAGCGGACCGGTGGGCCGAGTTGCCGTTTCACGCAACCGTCGGACCGGCCGACCGCTTTCCACACGCCGCGGGGATCGCCTCGGCCGCAATGGCGACGATCGCCGGCCGCTGGTCCGTCAAGTTCGCGTCGGAAGAGGACCCGGCCGTCGGCGTCTTCGAAGCCCATAACGAAGGCGTCGTGACCGGCACCTTCTTGACGACGACCGGCGATTATCGATATCTCGCGGGCGTTTTCGACGGGGAGCGCCTGCAACTGTCAGCCTTTGACGGCGCACACGCGTTTCTCTTCAACGCGCGGCTTCAAGCCGACGGGGCGCTCGCGGGCGACTTCTGGTCGCGCGACGCGTTCCACGACACGTGGACGGCGACAAAGGACCCCAAAGCCGAACTGCCCGACGCCTTCACGCTTACGAAGCGAACCGACAACTACGACCTCGCGAAAATGGCGTTTCCCGATCTGGAGGGCAAGTCGCGGACGCTGGCCGACCCGGCGTTTTCAGGCAAAGCGAAGATCATCGAAGTGTTCGGTTCGTGGTGCCCGAACTGCCACGACGCATCGAATTATCTGGCCGATTTGTATCGGCGAATGCACGGTCGCGGACTTTCGGTCGTCGGTCTGGCGTTCGAGTTAACAGGCGATCTGAAGCGCGACACCGAACAGGTCAAGACGTTCGCCGCGTTGCACAAAGTCGAGTACCCACTTCTTATCGCCGGGGTGTCCGACCGCGAAAAAGCGTCAGCCGCCCTGCCGATGCTTGACAAATTGCGGGCCTATCCCACGCTCATCGTCCTCGATCGCGACGGAAAGGTGCGCGCGGTCTACACGGGTTTCTCCGGTCCCGCGACCGGTGACGAGTACAAGGCGTTTCAGATCAAGTTCGAGTCGGTCATCGAGGAACTGCTAGCGCAGCCGTAGCGCGCGATGGTGTCGCCAGTATCATGCGAAGAAAAGCTACTTTCGCCGGTGGGCGGCAAAAGCTCCCACGCCCGCGAGAAGAAGCAATCCGCTGGCCGGGTCTGGGACGGCAACAACGGTCAGATCGTCGATTCCAACGTCCTTGCGCCCGTTGTCCGAAATGACCAGCCGATCGACCGGCTGCGAAAAGTTAAGCAGTCCGCTATCGAACGATTCCTCGCCTGTGTCGCGAGTGAAGTGAAGCACCTCGGTGTTGCCGCTGTAGGCCCAGAAGTTGAAATCCTCGCCAAGTGTCGGATCGAGCACGTGACCTTCGAACCGCGCGCTGATGATCGGCATGCTCTCAAACAGGACCTCGAAATCTCCGCGATTCAACAACTGGAGCGATGTGGCAATAAACATGTTCGTCGTCCCGCCGGGGATGGACGTCTCGTCCGTCGCGCGCGCGCCGTTCGTGGTCACGCCGGAACCATAGACCGCGGTCATGTATTCGCTGATCTGACGATCACGATCAAACCGACCGAGCGAGTTGAAGTCGAAAGTAACCGAGTCGGCCCTGGCGCTCACCGCGAGAACAACGATCCCCAAAGCACCGGATATCAACGCGTTTCCCATCATCTGCACACCCTTTTTTCCACACGGCGACACGGATCGCGGTCCGTTTGTCTATACAAGTCAAACCCCTCTGCCGCGCCATGACCCGTACAGTCCGTACAGCAAGACGTCAACTCACGAACCGGGGAGCGAAGATGAAATGGGGCGGTCTTGAAAAGCCCCGATTCCCCTCCCGAAGAATAAAGCAGTATATCCGGGCGATTAATCTGCAACAAGCCCTGAAAGAGGTCCGTGAGTCTCATCCGCCGCCGATCTCCGGCTCATTGGTCCCGGACATGCCCTTTATGGGAACCTACAGGGCCGACCAAAAAACGAATCTTTGAGTCCGATAAGCGGCGGCGGAAACGGCCAAGATCAACGCCGAACGACGCCGCATGATGGCGACACTTCGCGACCGCTACCGCAGAGTGGTTTGGCTCGTTGCTAACTTCCGGAAGAAGCGTTCGGCGCGAGGATTTCGAAAAAGTCAAAATCAGCGGGGGCCCTCTGGTCGCAATTCATGGAGCAGCGCGTATCGGCGGCTGTTCCGATTCCAACGCGCACATGGTCGGAAAGATCGTTCGTAAGCTCCCCCACAACCGTGAAGGCCACGCCGTCCCTGCTGTATGATCCCTTGTACCGGTCGCCCGCCCGTTCGAGTCTTAAGTAAACGTTGTCGAGATCAAAGGCCGCAAAGGCCCGTCCCGGATCAACATCCGGACCTCGGTCGGCCCGAAGGCCCAGGCCCCGAATACTACCGCGATCGCCGCTCGCGCTGAACAAGCCTATTGCAACGATGTGTCCGTCGTCGCCTTTTATGACCAGTCCGGAAAGCTGCCAATCCGTGATCGTCTGGAACTCCATTCGCGTGACGAGCACGAAGTCGCCGTCCATATCCCGGAGCAACAACGTCATCGTTGTTTGCACAGACGGGTCCGGCGATTCGGGCGGAAGCAGCCTCGCAAAGCCCGTCCGGGGCGAAAGGTCCACGTCGGCGTCGCTCGAAGCATCGATCGACCAACCCGCTTGGAGTGTCCCGTCAAAGTCGTCGCGGACCAGGCTGTCGCCGCCGGGCGGCGGGATCACCACCTGCTGGGGACATCCGACAACCGTCGCCGTCAGGACCGCAAGGAACCACTTGACCTTTGTGTTGTTCGTCACTCGTCTCATGTCGCCAAGAATACCCGAAGACCAAGTGGGCGGAAAAGTCCCGTGCGGCGACGCCGCCCCTCAAGGGTCGTCCGTTTTCGACGACTTGGCAGGAGTCCGCCCGGGGGGATCCGGTTATTCGTCGCACACGGGGAACGGCTTTAGCAAGATGATGAGATAGAAACGCTCGCGGCGCTGCGGTCCGAGCTGAACATCTGAAGGTACGAGGAACCCAGGTTTCGAAGCCTGTAGTGTCGCCGATGCAACAGTTCGCTCGGTGGAACGGCCTTCAGTTCGTCCAGGGTGCGCACCAGGAATTCGCGCAGTGCGGCGGCCGCGGCGGCATGATCGCGGTGCGCCCCGCCGAGCGGTTCGGGAATGATTTCGTCGATGAGTCCCAGCTCACGGAGGTCCTTGGCGCGAAGCTTGAGAGCGGCGGCGGCCTCCTTGGCCTGAGCGCTTGTCTTCCAGAGGATCGCGGCGCAGCCTTCGGGCGAGATGACGGAAAAGATGCTGTGCTCGAACATGGCCATGCGGTCGGAGACGGCGATCCCCAGCGCCCCGCCGCTTCCGCCTTCGCCGATCACGACGGACACGAGCGGGACGCGAAGCCGCGGCATGGCCAGCAGGTTTGCGGCGATCGCTTGGGCGATGCCGCGCTGCTCCGCCTCCATACCCGGGTACGCGCCCGGAGTGTCGATCAGTGACACGATCGGCAAGCCGAACTTTGCGGCGAGACGCATCTTGGCCAGCGCCTTGCGATACCCTTCAGGATGCGCACAACCGAAGTTGCATGCGACGCGCTCGGCGACCGTTCGACCGCGGTTGTGTCCGATCAACATGACCCGATGCGGGCCGATCCAGCCGAATCCGGTTACGATCGCGGGGTCGTCGCCGTACACGCGATCGCCGTGAAGTTCGCAGAATTCGTGGACGGCGTAGTGGATGTAATCGCCGATAAGCGGTCGCCGCGGATGCCGCGCAACGAACACCGTCTCCCAGGGTTCCAGATGGGAGTAGATGTTGCGGGCCGAGTCTTCCCATGAGGCGCGCAACTCGGCCATTCCGCGTAGTTGGTCGGCCGGCGACAGTCCATGAGCTTCACGCAGCGCCTCGATTCGCTCGTCGAGTTGCGACAACGGCATTTCGCACGGCAATTCGCCGCCAAGCGAAAACGCGCCGAAAGCGCCCCAGCCACGTTTTTCCGGATCCATCTCCTCCGCCCCTGCTTATGCGAATCCTCGCCCGTCGTGAACGTGCTCTAAAGAGAGCCCATTTTAAGCGCAGGACCCTTCCAATGCAATGCCCAACCTGGCGCCAAGGCGGTGCCACAACGTCATGGGACGTTAAAAACGCCCAGGCTTTTGGCTGTTTATTGGTCTCAAATCGAGCTTTAGCCCAACACTCACCGCATCGTGCCCCTGACGCGTTGGTTTGCCGGTTCGCCGCTCTCGAAAAACTGATGGTATGACATTCCGATAACTCGGCACTATCTTGTCCTCGCGGTTAACCAACGTCAGAGGGCCGTTCAACGAAATGCGATCGTGACCGGCGCCTCGATTGGAAACGCCGGGAAGCATCATTGAACGGGAGGATTCGAATCATGCAGGGATTGAGCCAAAAACTGACGGCTGAACTGATCGGTACATTCGCACTGACTTTCATCGGTGCGGCGGCGATTTTGCTGAACACCTGGACGGGCGGGCAGCCGGGGTTGCTCGGCATCGCGCTGGCCCACGGATTGGCGCTCTCCATCGCCGTGTCGGCGGCCATGAACATCAGCGGCGGGCACATCAACCCGGCGGTCACGGCCACGATGTTCGCCACCGGACGGATCAAGGCCGGCCCGGCCATCGCCTACATCGTCGCGCAGTGCGTCGGGGCGACGATCGCGGGTTTTCTGCTCGCGTACATTTTCGATGGGCTTGGCGGGGAAGGAATGGCCATGACGGGTCACGAGGCCGTCGCCAAGTGCAAACTCGGCACTCCGAATTTCTCCGCCGCGCTGGTGTCGCCGGGATCTGCCCTCCTCGTCGAGGTGATACTGACCTTCCTTCTCTTGTTCGCGGTGTTCGGTACGGCGGTCGATGAACGCGCCCCGCGGATCGGCGGATTCGGGATCGGTCTAACCGTGGCGTTCGATATTCTCGCGGGCGGACCAATCACCGGAGCGGCTATGAACCCCGCGCGCACGATCGGCACGCTGATCGGCGGCGGCAGCGCGACCTCGGCGTTGTGGTCGCAACACGGGGTCTACTGGTTCGGACCGGTGCTCGGCGGGGTCATCGCGGGATTGGTCTATGATGCGCTGATTCTCAACCGCCGCGCGAAAGCGTAACAACCGGAACGACCATGCAGCGGGCTGTCGCCTGCGGCGTGTTGTTCCGCGTCACCCACGAGGGGTGACGCTACATTGGAACGTGCGGGATGGATCGCCGACGTAAGGGTGCGATCAAGAATAACAAGAACATCGGCGGAATGTTGATCGTCAAGCCACCTTGGCGCAGACCTTCTTGGCCGCGTCGGTGAGGTCGGTCGCGGAGATCAACGCGGGGATCGCGGCCTCCTTGAGCAGCACGCGGGCGCGTTCAACGTTGGTCCCTTCGAGGCGAACCACCACCGGCACTTTGAAACCGACTTCCCTGGCGGCCGCGATCAGGGCCTCGGCGATCAGGTCGCACTTGGCGATGCCGCCGAAAATGTTGACCAAAACGCCCTTGACCTTCGCGTCGGCGAGGATGATGCGGAAGGCCTCGACCGCCACGTCCTTGGTGACCGACCCGCCCACGTCGAGGAAGTTGGCCGGCTCGCCGCCGTGCAGCTTGATGATGTCCATCGTAGACATCGCCAGCCCGGCCCCGTTGACGAGGCAGCCGATGTTGCCGTCGAGGGCGATGTAGGAGAGGTTGTGCTCCTTGGCCCGAAGCTCCATCGGGTTTTCCTCGCTGGGGTCGAACATCTCCTGCAGGCGTTTGTGGCGGAAGATCGCGTTGTCGTCGAAGTTCATCTTGGCGTCGATGGCCATCACCTCGCCTTTCTTCGTCCGCACGAGCGGATTGATCTCGGCCAGCGAGCAATCGTACTTGTAGAACACATCGACGAGGCCGCGGATGATTTTCTCCGCTGCCTTCGCCTGCTCCTTGTCATTGAATCCCAGCGCCGCGACGAGCTGCGCCGCCTGGAAGTTGAGCAGGCCGAGGTGCGGGTGCAGCCAGCGCTTGACGATCGCGTCGGGGTTTTTGTGGGCGACGACCTCGATCTCGACGCCGCCTTCCTTCGAGACCATCACCACGGGGCGGCGTTTGGTCCGATCGACAACGACCGCGGCGTAGTATTCGGATTCGATATCGACTGCGGCGGCGATGAGCAACTTTTTGACCGGCACGCCCGCCGGGCCGGTCTGCACCGATACCATGCGGTTGCTGAGCATGAACTTGGCCGCGTCGCGGACCTGATCGGCGTTGTCGCAGAGCTTGACGAACCCGGCCTTGCCTCGCCCGCCAGCGAAGACCTGGGCCTTTACCACCGCCCGCCCGCCGATGCGGTTGTACGCCGCGACAGCCGCTTCGACCGTTTCGACGACCTCGGATTTGGGAACGAGGACGCCTGCGTCGGCCAGCAGTTGTCGGGCCTGATACTCGTGGACTTTCATGGTGATCCTATCTCCAAAGAAGGTGCGTCAGGGACGCACCCTACTCCGCTCCCTTACGGTCGCGGCTCTATTACTCGCTCGCGGGCGCTGGCGGTGCTGAGGGCGGATTGTCGATTGTCGATTGTCGATTGTCGAGTGGGGCGGTCGGGCTGTTCGCCGATCCGTCGTTTCGCGGGTACTGTGGCGGTACATGGAAACGATCCGCGAAGCCGAATCCGACGAGCTTGTCTTACGCTGCTTTTCGGTCATGCACGAGCTGAGGCCGCACGTGGGGCGGGAGGATTTTCTTGCCCGCGTTCGGCGGCAGATGGCGGCGGGGTATCGGATTGCATTTCTTGATGAAGACGGCGCGGTCCGGGCGGCGGCGGGGTATCGAATCGTTAAGATGCTCTCTTGGGGGAAGGCGATGTACGTTGATGATCTCGTAACGACGGAGGCAGCACGGGGGACTGGCTGCGGCAGTCGGCTCTTCGACTGGCTCGTACAGAAGGCGCGCGATCTGGGCTGCGACCAGTTCCACCTCGACAGCGGCGTGCAGCGCTTCGGCGCCCACCGGTTTTACCTGCACAAGGGGATGGACATCACCTCCCACCATTTCGCGATGATGCTGGGATGTTGACGTCCGATTCACACATTCGGCAACCATGCAAGAATCCGTTGATGTTGATTCGACGAGTGGGACAAACTGCAAAAATACGTCGATCGTCTACAACGCGTATTTGCCAGAGCATAGGCGCGTACTGAAAGTATGGATTAGTATTGGGGTCCTTCCATCTTCGTTTTGAACACTAGATAATCTTCTATCGACACGGTCCCGTTGCCATCGACATCCGACGTAGCACAACCATCTGAATTAATGCCCATTCCCCAACAGTTTTGCAGGACGGCAAAGTCCGCGAGGTCGACATCACAATCCCGATCCACGTCTGGTAGCACGTCCGTGACGGAGACCTCCCAAGTTCCCAGTTCACCGTCAAGAACCACGGTGTCCCGAGAATCGTCGTAAGCAAGTGAAAAGCCATTGTTTAGACTTGGCAACGATGCAGGTCGTGATTTCCACGCTGCTCCGTCCCACTCCCAAGCCCCCTGCTTCTCAGCCGCAATGCTTGCGATCAGCAAGGCAACTTTGCGGTCGTTGTCGTAGCTGATCGAGCCATAGG
>ERZ1292633.5952-Hain-H41-02um-R1-5952-length-10835-cov-4_pt1 | contig 10835 bp, 17 predicted proteins | sample MGYA00564406_ERZ1292633 | MGnify/ENA primary metagenome ERZ1292633 (study PRJEB36523, sample SAMEA6512639) | groundwater metagenome | collected 2019-01-08 | study: AquaDiva: Metagenomics assemblies of 32 groundwater samples
ACAGCGACCAAGAAACCCGCACGCCGCGCACCTGCCACAAAGGCCGCGGTTTCGGCTACCGCATAATCCTATGGGTCAGAAAGTTCACCCCAAAGCGTTCCGCATCGGCGTCGTCAAGAGCTGGGGTTCGCGTTGGTTCGCGAAGCGTCAGCAAGTACCCGCCCTTCTGAAAGAGGACGTGCAGATGCGCGCCTATTTGACCACGCTCTTGAAGGACGCGGCGGTTGATTGCGTCGAAATCGAACGGACCGCCAACGCCATCACGGTCATCATCAACACGGCCAAACCAGGTCTCATCATCGGCCGCTCCGGCGCCGGCGCAGAAGACCTGAAGAAGAAGTTGCGCGACCGCTTTTATCGCGGACGCCGCGTGACGCTGAACCTGAACATCGTCGAGGTTTCTCGTCCCGGCCTGTCCGCATCCATTGTCATGCAGGGCATGATCGGCGAATTGGAACGCCGCTTGCCGTTCCGCCGCATCCTCAAGGGGACGGCCGAACGCGTGGAGAAGGCGGGCGCCAAGGGCGTGAAGCTCGAGGTGGCCGGCCGCTTGAACGGCGCCGAAATCGCGCGTACGGAGACGTTATCCCGCGGCAGCGTGCCGCTTCAGAATCTGCGCGCCGATATCGACTACGCACAGAGTTTCGCCAACACCATCGCCGGTACGATCGGCGTGAAGGTTTGGATTTATCGCGGCGAAGTATTCGAGAAGAAGGAACGCCCCGCAGTCGGTGCGGTCGCTCCCAAACTGGCCTAAGGTATGTTCGTCCCCAAGAAGGTTAAATTCCGCAAGCAGCACAAGCTGATGAGCGCGATGCACCGGCCCGCGACGCAGAAGACGTTGGTCTCCTACGGATCGGTCGGACTCAAAGCGCTTGAAGGCGCCTGGATCACGTCCCGCCAGATTGAAGCTGCCCGCCGCACCATTACCCGTTCGCTCAAGCGTGGTGGAAAAATGTGGATCCGCATTTTTCCGGACAAGTCCGTCACTTCTCACGGCAACGAAAACACCATGGGCGGCGGCAAAGGCGCGGTCGACTACTACGTCGCCATTGTCCGGCCGGGGACGGTGATGTTTGAGATGGACGGCGTTACGCCGGAGGTCTGTCGTGCGGCGTTGAAGATGGCGGGCTACAAGCTTCCGGTGAAAACCCGAATCGTGACCCGCTAATTGCATCTATGGATACTCCAGAAATCCTCGCCCTGTCGGCTGATGAGCGCGCACGCGAACTGGCGCACGCCCGCGAGCGTTTGCGTCGCATGCGCTTTGAAGTCAACCAGGGCAAGCTCACCAAGGTGCGGGAAATCCGCGCCGTCCGGAATTTGATCGCACGCCTCTCGACGATGACCGCGCAGAAACGCGCAGCCCGTTAATCATCCCTATGAAGACTGAAACGAACAACACGCAGGCAACGTCTGCCCGGCGCCGTCGGCTCACCGGGGTGGTGGTGTCGACCAAAATGCAGAAGACGGTGGTCGTCAAAGTGGTGCGCATGAAGCAGCACCCGGTGTATTTGAAGCGCTTCGTGCAGAGCCGGAAGTACAAGGTCCACGACGAGCTCGGCGTCGCCAAGATGGGTGACACCGTGATCTTCGAGGAATGCCGGCCGATGTCCAAGGATAAGCGCTGGCGACTGGTGTCGCCGGTCGTGAAGGCCTGACCCCGCGCATATGGTGCAACATCGTTCCATGCTCGCGGTCGCGGATAACAGTGGGGCGAAGAAGCTCCAGGTGATTCGCGTACTCGGCGGCTACAAGAGTCGCTATGGCCGCTTGGCAACGGTCGTGACGTGCGTCGTTAAAGAAGCGATGCCGCGCGCGACGGTCAAAAAGAGCGAAATCGTTCACGCAGTCCTCGTGCGCACGCGCAAGGAGACGCGCCGTAAGGACGGTTCGTACATTCGTTTTGACGATAACGCCGGTGTGGTCATCGACCGGGCAACCAAAGAGCCGCGCGGAACGCGCATCTTCGGACCGGTGGCCCGCGAGCTGCGCGCGGCTGGGTTCACGAAGATCGTTTCGCTGGCACCCGAAGTGCTCTGACCTCCCTATGAAGATCAAGACCGGAGACCGCGTCACCGTGATCGCGGGCAAATACAAAGGAAAGACGGGCAAGGTATTGCAGACGTTCCCACAGATCGGGAAGGTCGTGGTTGAAGGCATCAACGTGGCGACCAAACATGTGCGCGCACGCGGTGCCGGCACCAAGGGCCAGAAGATCGAATTCTCTGGCCCGATTCATGTTTCGAACGTCATGCTCATTGATCCGAAGACCCAGAAGCCGACGCGCGTAAAGATTCAGGTCGCCGCGGATGGGAAAAAAACCCGCGTCGCCGTGAAGTCCGGTGAACCCCTCGCCTGATATGGCCGTCCTTGCAGAACACTATAAGAAGACTGTCGTGCCGGCGCTCAAGACGCAGTTCGGCTATTCGAACGTGCATGAAGTGCCGCGGCTCGAGAAGGTCGTACTGAACGTCGGCATTCCGGCGGGCAGTAAGGATCCCAAGATTGCCGAAACGGCCGAGCAGGTGTTGCGCCGCATCACCGGCCAGCAGCCGGTCAAAACCTTGGCCAAGAAGGCCATCTCCAACTTCAAGATTCGCCAGGGGATGGTCGTCGGTCTCATGGTCACCGTGCGCGGCAAGCGTATGGAGGCACTCGTTGAGAAGCTCATCCACATCACCCTGCCGCGCGTGCGTGACTTCCGGGGACTTTCTCCGAAGACGCTCGACGGCCGTGGCAATTTGTCCATCGGGTTCAAGGAATTCACCGCCTTCCCGGAGATCGCCCCCGACGAAGTTGAGCGGCTCCACGGGCTTGAGGTGACGGTGGTTACCACCGCCAAGACGTACGATGAGGGCTATGCCCTACTGAAGCTCCTCGGCTTCCCCATTAAGGAATCGACCTAAGCTATGGCTACGGAAGCACAAATCGCAAAGTCCAATCGGAAGCCGAAGTTTTCCACTCGGCATGTCCGACGTTGCTGGCGCTGCGGCCGCAAACGCGGCTTCATGCGCGCCTTTGAGCTGTGCCGCATTTGCTTCCGCGAACTAGCCAACCGGGGCGAGATCCCGGGCGTTACCAAATCCAGTTGGTAAGCGCCTGGTGACATCCGTTCCACACGACCTATGATGACCGATCCCATCGCTGACATGCTCACCCGCATCCGTAATGCGACAAAGGTCCGGAAGCCGGACCTGTCCTTGCCGTACTCGCGGATGAAACTCTCCATCGCCCAGATCCTGGTGCAGGAAGGGTTCATTGCCGCCGTGGAAACCAAGGGCGAGAGCGTCAAGAAAGAGCTTCGCCTTGTCCTGAAGTACGACGGTCGTGAGAGCATCATCCACGCCGTGTCCCGCATCTCGACGCCGGGCCGCCGCATCTACGTCGGGTATAAGGATATTCCGCAGGTGCGTTCCGGCTATGGCGTGGCGATCATGTCGACGCCGAGCGGTATCATGAGCGGTGCCGAGGCCCGCAAGCAGAAGGTCGGCGGCGAGCTGCTTTGCGAAATCTACTAATTTCCCTCTTATGTCCCGCATTGGAAAAATGCCCGTCGCGGTGCCGCAGGGCGTCGAGGTCCGCCTCGACGGCGCGAACATCACAGTGAAGGGGCCCAAGGGGGAACTCACGCGCGTTCTGCATCCACACGTCACGGTGAAGCAGGAGAACAACGAACTCACGATCGCGGTCGCGTCTCCCGAGGACAAGGGCGACCGTGCGTTGTGGGGACTGTTCCGCAGCCTCATCGCCAACATGGTGGAGGGTGTGACCAAAGGATTTGAAAAGAAACTGGAGGTGATCGGCATCGGGTACAAGGTGACCGGTTCCGGCGCCAAGATCACGCTCGACGTCGGCTTTTCTCATGAAGTGCCGATTGACCTGCCGAAGGGCGTCACCGCGGCCGTCGACAAAAATCTCATCACGCTCGTCTCGGCCGACAAGGAACTGCTCGGTGAATCCGCGGCGCGCATCCGTTCCATCCGTCCGCCCGAACCGTACAAGGGGAAGGGAATCAAGTACATCGACGAGCACGTCATCCGCAAGGCCGGGAAAGCCGCCAAGGCGGGAGCCAAGTAACGCACGCCTATGCGTATCCGCAATATCCAAAAATCCGCGCGCACCCGACTGGAACGCCGCAAGGCGCGCATTCGCGCTCGCGTCATCGGCACGGCCGTCCGGCCGCGCCTCGCCGTCTTCCGTTCGCTCAAACACATGCGCGCGCAAATTATCGACGATGCGGCTGCCCGCACGCTCGTATCCGCTACCGATGCTGATCTTGGGAAGAAGAAGGTGGCCGCGCCGGAAGGCATGGCCGCAAAAGTGGCTGCGGCCTACGCCGTCGGCCAGCTCATTGCTGAGCGCGCCAAAGCCGCGGGTATCACCCTGGTGGTGTTCGACCGCGGCGGACAGCGCTACCATGGTCGCATCCGCGCGCTCGCCGAAGGCGCCCGCGCCGGCGGCCTGACGTTCTGATATTTCTATGGTTCAGAGTTCCAATCCAAATTCCAAATCAGGCGGTCGCGGAGGTTTTGGCGGTCGCGGCGGCAGTCGCGGCGGTCGCCGTGACGACACCCCGCGCGAGTTCGACTCGCGCACCTTGGTGTTGGCCCGCGTGACCCGCGTCACCAAGGGCGGCAAGCGCATGCGCTTCCGCGCGCTCGTCATTGTCGGTGACCGCAAGGGTCGCGTCGGTTTCGCGGTCGCCAAAGGCGCCGACGTGCAGATGGCCGTCGACAAGGCGACCCGCAAGGCACAGAAAAGCATCCTGACGGTTCCGCTGGTGCGCGAAACCATCCCGCACGCCATCGAAGCCAAGTTTGCCGCTGCGAAGGTCTTGCTGAAACCCGCTCCGAAAGGTACAGGTATCAAAGCGGGCGGCGCGGCGCGCGCGATCCTCGAAATCGCCGGCGTGCCGAACGTCATTTCCAAGTCACTCGGTTCGAGCAACAAGATCAACAACGTTAAGGCGACGATGCAGGCGCTCCGCGGGCTGGCCCGCGCCAAGCGCAGCCGTCCGGCCTCGGTCTGACGCCCACTCCTATGATGCACACGCTCCATTCGCTGCATCCCGCCAAGGGGTCCAGCAAGCGCAGGAAGCGCGTCGGTCGCGGCAACGCCTCCGGCCATGGGACCTATTCGACCCGCGGCATGAAGGGGCAGAAGGCCCGTTCCGGCGGTCGCAAGGGTTTGAAGCGCCTCGGCATGAAGCGCATCGTCCAGGCCATGCCGAAGCTCGGTGGCTTCCGCAGCCGCCGCATTCCTCCGGTTGAGGTGCGCCTCACGATCATTGAACGTGTCTATGCCACCGGTGAGACTGTCTCCCTGAAGTCGCTCAAAAAGAAAGAGCTGATTCCATTGAACGCGCGCGCCGCGAAGATGCTCTTGCCGGGGAAACTGACGAAGAAGCTGACCTTTGCCGCGGACATCCGTTTCACGGCCACGGCCCGCGCCGCCGCCGAAGCGGGTGGAGCTACATTTGCAGAGCCCGCTGCCAAGGTGAAGCGTTGATATGTTGCGCGAGCTCCGAAAAGTTTGGACGATCCCCGAGGTGAGGAATGGCCTCCTTATGATTGCGGGTGCGCTGTTGCTGTACCGCGTGCTCGCGCACATTTCCATTCCGGGCGTTGACGCGCAGCAGTTGCGGTTGTTCTTCCAATCGAACCAGGTACTCGGCCTGCTGTCGCTTTTCTCGGGCGGCGCCATCGAGAATTTCTCGGTGGTCTCGCTCGGGGTGGGTCCCTACATCACGGCGTCCATCATCTTTCAGCTGCTGACGATCGTGCTGCCGCAGCTTGAGGAAATCCAGAAAGACGGGGAGGCAGGTCGCGCGCGTATCAACCAGTGGACGCGCTACGCGACCGTGCCGCTCGCCATGCTGAACGCGGTCGGCATTCTGACTCTTCTGCGTCAATCTGGTCAGGGTATTCTTAGCGAGATGTCGCTCTTCAGTTGGATCACTACGGTCATCACCATGACCGCAGGTTCTGTCTTCCTGATGTGGCTCGGCGAACTGATCACCGAGCGCAAGATGGGCAACGGCATTTCGCTCTTGATCTTCGCCAACATCGTGGCCGGCCTGCCGCAGCAGCTCCAGCAGATCCTCCTGACCTACGACTCTTCGCAGGCGCTCCTGTTTGCCGCACTCGCGGCCACGGCCGTCGCCACCGTCGTCGGCGTCGTCTACATCACGGAAGGCCAGCGCAACGTTCCGGTGTCCTACGCCAAGCAGGTCCGCGGCTCGCGGCTGTTCGGCGGCTCCAGCACTCACCTGCCGCTGCGCGTGAACATGTCCGGCGTGATCCCGATCATCTTCGCCATCTCGGTCGTGCTCATGCCCCCCGTGGTCGCCCAGTTCTTCGTCACCGCCAAAGCGCAGTGGCTGAAAGACGCCGCGACCTGGGTGATCGTCACCTTCCAGAACCAGACCGTCTACGCCGTGCTCTACTTCACGCTCGTCGTCGGCTTCACCTACTTCTACACGGCGATCGTCTTCAAGCCGGAGCAGATCGCCGAGAACATCCAGAAGCAGGGCGGCTTCATCCCGGGCATCCGCCCGGGGCAATCCACGGTTCAGTATCTGAACGCGATTGTGACCCGCATCACGCTGGCCGGCGCCTTGTTCCTCGGCGTCATCGCCGTGCTGCCGCTCATCCTGCAGCAGGCCACCGGCAACCCGGCGCTCTTGGTCGGCGGCACGTCGCTCCTGATCGTCGTGTCGGTCGTCATCGAGGTCGTTAAACAAATTCAAGTCCAGGTCCAAATGCACGATTACGAAGGAGTCTAAGGGAGTCAGTCGAATGCGCGTGAGGATGTTTCTCGCATGAACGACATGATCAAAACAGCGGAGGAGATCAGCGTGCTGCGTGAAGGCGGCGCGCTTTTGTCTCGCGCACTGGCTGCTGCGGTCGCCGCGGTGCGTCCGGGCGTGACCACGTCGGAGCTCGATCAGATTGCCACCCGCGTCATCCGCGAAGGCGGCGGCGAGCCGTCTTTTTTGGGCTACAAGACGCACACCAAAGATCTGCCGTTTCCAACGACGCTCTGCACCTCCATAAATCATGAGGTGGTGCACGCGCCTGCCGTGCCTGCGCGTGTACTTGTGGATGGTGACATTATCGGGCTCGACATCGGCGCGCGCTACAGGGGATTTTGCACGGACATGGCCGTGACGGTCGCGGTCGGTGATGTGGGGAAGGACCTGCGTACGCTCATGCAAGTGACACACGAGTCGCTGTTGCGCGGACTGGAACAGGTCAAGCCCGGGAACATGATTTCCGACATTGGAAAAGCCGTTCAGACGCATGTCGAGAAATACGGCTATGGCGTGGTGCGCGATTTGGTCGGTCACGGCGTCGGCCGCGGCGTCCACGAAGATCCGCGCATTCCGAATTATTTCGATCCGTTCCTGAAACCGGTGCGCATTGTCCCGGGCATGGTGCTGTGCATCGAGCCGATGATCACCTTGGGCGACTACGCCGTGGATACGTCGCCGGACGATTGGACGATCGTTACCGTCGATGGTTCTCCCGCCGCTCATTTCGAAGTAACGGTCGTGGTTACGGAGACAGGCAACGACATCATCACCCCGCTGCCGCTATGAGAGCACTTGGTATGGATTGGGGAAAGCGGCGCATCGGACTCGCGCTCGGTGACACCGAGACGCACATTGCGAGTCCCTGGAAGACGGTCATCATGCAGGGGAATCTTGCACAGGAGATTGCCGACATCTCGAAGCAGGAAGGTGCCGGCGTCATCGTGGTTGGTTATCCGAAGACGCTCAAAGGGGAAGCCGCGCACATGGCGCACCAGATTGACGCATTCGCCGCGGACCTGCGCGACCTGACCGACGCCCGCATCGTGCTTGAGGACGAACGCATGTCATCGCTTCTTGCGGACCGACAGCGCGCCGAAGGATCACACTCCGGTCGCGACGCTCTTGCCGCCGCTGCTATTCTCGATGCCTGGCTCGCTCGGCAGCGTTAGTATGGCGCTCGCCTATGCCACGCCGGGGATCGTGCTTGGCTATCGTCCGCTGCGCGAAGCGGATCGGCTGTACAGCGTCCTCACTCCTGATCGCGGCAAGTTGGAGCTGCTTGCGCGCGGCAGCAGAAAAGTCACGAGCAAGCTGGCCGGATCGCTCGAACCGTTGCACCTGCTTGCTGTTGAAGCCGTGTCCGGCCGTCAGTTTGATCACATCGTGGGCGTTGACCGTATCGAAACGCATTCGACATTTGCCGTTGATCCGTCGGCACGCATTCTCGCGCTCGGGCTCGCTGGTTTTTTGAACGCCGCCGTGAAACCCGCCGAGCCGGACCGCCGGTTGTTTTCCCTATTTTGTGAACTGCTCGCCGCGGCAGGGGGAGAGGCCACGGTCGCCGAACGCCTACTTTTACGTGACGCTTTTCTTTGGAAAGTTGCGGGCATTCTTGGATTTACTGCAAACCCTGCGCGCTGCGCTTCCTGCGTGAACGGCGTTCCCATGGCGCTCTCGGCCGCCATGGGCGGTTTTCTTTGCGCCGTGCATCCTGTGCCGTTAGATGCCATGCGCCTCACGTCGCAGACGCTTTTGTATCTGCGCGCCAGCCACGACCTCCCACTCCTGTCTGCCGCGCGTCTTCCGCTCGCGCCCGAAGATGCCCGAATTGCGCACCGGGCGGTCGGGCTGTACGTGCTCTACCAGTTCTCCAACACGGTCGATGCGGCGATCATTTTGCGGCTTTTTGGGGATGTAGGATTAGCTACGGCCGCGGTTCGTGTCTGATCGTTTCCTTCTTGCTTTTCCAGGGTTCGCAGCCTACCATAAGAATGCTTTTCTTCAGAAAATATGGCTGAAATACTGGTGACGGAAGTGGGCGGCAAGGTGGGGGAGGCCGTTGAATTGAAAGGCTGGGTCTATAACTTTCGGTCCTCCGGAAGCATTTTCTTTTTGCAATTGCGCGACGGCACCGGCCGAATCCAAGTCGTCTATTCCAAAGCCGAAATGCCGGAGGTTGTCTGGAACGATTTGCAGAAATTGACTATCGAGTCGTCGGTCGCCGTCTCTGGCTTGGTCAAAGCTGAACCGCGCTCGCCGAGCGGTGTCGAGCTCGGCGGGACAGGACTCGCCATCGTGTCCGTGGCCGCGGAGTACCCGATTGGCAAGAAGGACCACGGACCGGACTTCCTGCTCAACAACCGCCATCTCTGGATCCGCTCGGCGCGCCAGGAAGCGGTCCTCCGCATACGGAACGAAATCGCCTTTGCGCTGCGCGAGTTTTTTTACGAACGCGGCTTCATCAACACCGACTCGCCGATCTTCACGCCGAACGCCGTCGAAGGCACGACCGATCTGTTCGAAGTGAAGTACTTCGACGACAAAGCGTATCTTTCGCAGTCCGGGCAGCTCTATTTGGAAGCGACGAGCGCCGCGCTCCGCAAGACCTACTGCTTTGGACCGACCTTCCGCTCCGAGAAATCCAAGACGCGCCGCCACCTCACCGAATTCTGGATGCTCGAGGCAGAGGCGTCGTTCATGGACTGGGAAGAGAACATCCAGCTGCAGGAAGACATGATGGTCTACGTGCTGCGCCGCGTGCTCGACCGCCGCGCGGTTGATTTGAAGACGCTCGAGCGCGACATCACGACGCTTCAGACGTCTGCCCAAGGAAATTTCCCGCGCGTCCACTACACAGACGCCGTCGCGCAACTCCAAAAACTCGGTTCTGACATGAAGGACGGCGACGACTTCGGCGCCGACGACGAGACGATCCTCACCAAGCAGTACGATCGTCCGATGTTCATCCACCACTATCCGGCGGCGATCAAGGCGTTCTATATGAAGCCGGATCCGTCTGATCCGGTGCATGTTCTGAACAACGACCTGCTCGCACCGGAAGGCTATGGTGAAGTGATCGGCGGCAGCCAGCGCATCGATGATGTGACGCTTCTCGAGCAGCGCATCGCCGAACATCAACTTCCGCACGCGGACTTCCAATGGTACCTCGACTTGCGCCGCTACGGTAGCGTTCCGCATGCCGGCTTCGGCATCGGACTCGAGCGCTCCGTGGCTTGGATCTGCGGTCTGGAGCACGTTCGCGAAACCATTCCTTTCCCCCGGTTGCTGAACCGGTTAACGCCGTAAGCGTGTAGGGGGTAGGGTGTAGCGTGTAGGAGCGATATCTACACCCCACTCCCTACACCCTACCCCCTCTCACACATATGCGTCTCTGGGTTACAGACATCATTTCCAAGGTCGGGGAAGAAGTGGAAGTCGCCGGCTGGGTCCATGCCCGCCGCGACATGGGTAAGCTGATTTTTATTGATCTGCGTGACCGGAGCGGATTGTTGCAGGTGGTCTTCACGCCGGAAAAGACGGAACTGCTCGCACAGGCGTCTGAACTGCGTTCTGAATTCGTGGTGCGCATCACTGGTAAGGTCAATGCTCGTCCGCCGAAGCAGGTAAATGCCGAAATCGCGACCGGCACGGTGGAGCTTGAAGCGCTGACATTTGAGATTCTGAATCGCGCCAAGACGCCGCCGTTTGAAGTCGACAAGGACACGAGAGGCGTGAGCGAAGAGCTCCGACTGAAGTACCGCTATCTCGACCTGCGCAGCGAACGGATGCAGAAGAACATCCGCCTGCGCGACAAGATCATTTCGTTCTTCCGCGAGTACATGCATGAGAATGACTTCGTAGAAGTGGAGACGCCGATCCTCATGAAGGGGACGCCGGAGGGATCGCGCGAGTACTTGGTGCCGTCGCGCCTCCATACGGGGCAGTGCTACGTGCTTCCCCAGAGTCCGCAGCAGTTCAAGCAGCTCTTGATGGTCGCCGGGTTCGAGCGCTACTTCCA
>ERZ1292633.5953-Hain-H41-02um-R1-5953-length-10834-cov-25_pt1 | contig 10834 bp, 14 predicted proteins | sample MGYA00564406_ERZ1292633 | MGnify/ENA primary metagenome ERZ1292633 (study PRJEB36523, sample SAMEA6512639) | groundwater metagenome | collected 2019-01-08 | study: AquaDiva: Metagenomics assemblies of 32 groundwater samples
ATAGCATTCTCCTTTCTGCTTTCCCAAGTGTTGCACTTCATTATTGAACTGGCGCTCTCATAAAAGAAGAATCAAGATCATTTTTTAATCAGGGAGCCCCTGGGGGCAGGATGTGTTGTCTCTGGCGGGTGGGCCGGGGGATGAGATGCCGTTGTATCGCCTATCCCGCAGGACTGACACGGCCCAATCGGGTGAGTCCGAGGACTGGCAACCTTATTTTAGAAATTTACTTGACGTGTGCTCCAAAATTGGTACAATAGGTCTTGGATGGCTGATATATCTTTTGTCCTGAATGTCGTGTTTTATCGCTCCGAATCCGGTAGCGAGCCGGTGAGAGAATGGCTCAGGGAGTTGCCGCGTGATGATAAGAAGCAGATCGGAGAAGATATCAAGACCGCCCAGCTTGGCTGGCCGTTGGGAATGCCGCTGATAAGAAAGATTGATAAAGAGTTATGGGAGGTACGAACTATATTGAAAGACGGTATTGCGAGGGTATTTTTCACGGTTGATGAAGATTACATGATTTTACTTCACGGATTTATCAAGAAGTCTCAAAAGACACCGCAAAACGAACTCAAGACGGCATTGACCCGTCTTGGGAATTATAAGAGAGGCAAAAAATGAAACACAAACATTTAGGCTCCAGTTTCGATGATTTTCTTGAAGAAGAAGGCATTAGAGCAGAAACAGAAGCTGCTGCATTAAAGAGAGTGATTGCATATCGGATTGAAATGGAAATGAAGCGTGCGAATCTTTCAAAGTCAGCCCTGGCGGAAAAAATGCACACCAGTCGCTCTGCCCTGGACAGGCTCCTTGATCCTTCCAATGTTTCTGTCACTCTGCAAACATTGGAACGGGCTGCCCTTGCATTGGGAAAGAATCTAAAAATAGAGTTGGCCTAACACCATATCATTTTTCAAATAACGAAAAAAGGCCCTGTATCTCTACAGGGCCTTGTCATTGTTTGGTTGCGGGGAGAGGATTTGAACCTCTGACCTTTGGGTTATGAGTAGATTCAGAGGGATAAAGCACTGTAAGGCAATGTCAGGCAACATCAAGAATAGCAACGCCTTGCAGTGCTTTTTATAAAACAACGTAAAATAAGAAATTCACTGTTTTGAAGTTAGTCCGTTAGAAATCGGTTAGAAATTTAGGCATGCCAAAATAAGCTGTGGGTACTGGATTACAGGTTGTTTTCAGGACACCCCGTCAAAAAATCTCTCAGTAGCACCACTATACTCTAAAGCATAGTATCCATCGCTAATTATCTTACCGTGTTATGTTACTGATTGAAATGCGTTAGATCATTATCTTTCATTGCGCTGAGATCGCCTGCATATGGGCGTTTGAGTGCGTCTGGCAGCCTGTTCTTATGGGATCGGTTATGTTGCGATAAAGTTGCTATGGAGCAATGCGACAATGACACTGTCGGTTGCCTGTCCTCGGACTCACCCGATTGGGCCGTGTCAGTCCTGCGGGATAGGCATTACAGGGCATCTCATACGCTCCACAGACTGCCTCACTCCATCCGCTCCACTTCTTACGCAAGGCAGACTGTTCCGCTTATAAGGGGTAGGCTCTGTTACGCTTACTCCCCTTCCACGGGAAAGCCATTCCACGAAAGAAGCGGGAAGAAAGCTACACTGCGCCATTCATCCGTTACGGATTAAAGACTTGCCTCTCATGTAAGAGACTGCACGTAAGCACCGGCAAGACATTAATCCTTCACTTCATACAAGCCGAAGCGGGTGCGATATTGTAAGGGGAGAAAAGCATAAACCAACTTGTCGCCGGATAAAGCCCCGCCGAAAGTTTACATAATCGGACGTTATGCAACAGCCTGCGTGTCAAGCATCTATGGATACAGGCAATCGCATAACGCAAGATTATGTACAGGGGTTTTTGCCTGTTTTTCTCCCCTGTCAATCATAGTGGCGGGAAACCACCCTCCACACCACCCAGGGTCAGGGCTCCGGCCTGTCCTTGCAGGCCAGACCTACACCCTTCCAAGGTAAAGGGCATAAACCAAAGGCATCTCTCCCCCGGCCCGCCCGCCAATGACAAAACATCCAGCCCCCAGGGGCTCCCTTTTATCTCACTAATGCCCTAATAACCTTTACAACAGACTTCAGCCTGTCTTCATCCAAATCCTTAGTAAGCTTACTCAACGTCTTTTTTAGCTCAGTTGAACTTACCTCATGTCCATAATCAAGAAGTTCCCACAGTTCTACTTCTAAGGCTTCAGCAATCCTCATTAATAAAGCAAGGGAAGGGTTTGCTACTCCTCGTTCTATATTGCTGAGATGAACCGGGTTTATATCAACCTTCTCACAAAGCTTTTCCTGTGTCAGCTTCTTGCCTTCTCTGAGACTCTTTATTCTTGCGCCGATTAGCTTTTTAGACATCTCCATGCCGTCCCTCCTTTTTAAAGAGAATGCATGAGAGCAAAGAGAAGTTGTATATCCTAAAATGCTAAATAAGTTGACTTAAATTAATAAGATATGCTAAGTAATAGCCTGTCAGTTTAAGGTGAGGCTGATTGCTTGCTTTAGGTATGGTTGAAAGTGGGAGGTTCGGCACATTGCGAATACTGATTAGCCTGTTGATCTTTATTCTTACTTCCTCACAATCCTTGGCACATCCGGGCAAGACGGACGCCAACGGAGGGCATTACAACGGGAAAACAGGCGAGTATCACTATCATAGTGGCGGACATTCAAGCTCTTCAAATGGCTATTCTAAGCCCTCCACGTCTTATCGTTCTGACTATTCCAACCCCAGTTGGACTACCAAGCCAACTTATTCTAAACCCACTGTTACCAGGGATAAAAACGGGCGCATTAAAAGAAGTTCAAAAGCGAAGTACGAATATATGAAGATGACCGGATATCCGAAAGGCCGTCCCGGATATGTCGTAGACCACATAACGTCGTTGGCTTGTGGCGGTGCGGACGACCCCTCTAATATGCAGTGGCAGACGGCCAGAGAAGCGAAAGAGAAGGACAAGTGGGAGCGCAAGGGATGCCAATAGCGTGTTCCGGGAAAGGGAGGATAAGATGATTAGCTTATACAATACATGTCCATATTGCGGCACTAATGTAAAAGGTGACTTGCAAAAGGGCTCTGTTGAAGGACTCTTATTATCAAACACAACAGGCAGGCTATATAGAGATACAACCGAATATGTGAAGAATGGCGAAAATGGTGGCTTTACAGTCGTATGCGAAACTTGTGGTCTCGCACAACAACCGAACGCTATAGAACATATAAAGCAAAAAGTGGAAAATGCGAAGCCGACAGAGGCCCGCTTGGGTCGTTCCATTGGGATAGCGTTTTTGATCGCTTTTGTTATCGTTGTAATGCTGATGCTCGTAATCCGGGGCGATGATTATGGCACTGCTGGTCCAGTAGGGACTTTTTTGTTTATGTGGATTTTTTTTAGCTTTATTGCCTTTATTTTTGTTTTCATGTACGAAAAACAAACTACAGAAGCGAACAAGATAGAACACATCCTCAGACGCATCCCTGACTTTAATCTGTCTCAGTTTTTTGTTTCTCAAGACCGGAAGGTAGGGATAGCTGTCGATGAGTCTGTTAAACGTATCTGTATTTGGGCAAATAATGCTTCTCGTATCTTTTACCCCAGGGACATCCTTGAATTAGAGATTATCGAAGATGGGCACTCTGTAAATAAAATATCGAGAGGTAGCCAAGCAGGAGGCGCAATAATTGGAGGTGTACTGCTTGGCGGAGCTGGTGCGGTAATAGGTGGTTTATCGGGAAAATCAAAATCCGCAACCAAAGTCACAACTCTATATTTGAAGGTCATCGTAAACGATACCAAAAACCCTGTACTTATATTTAAGTTCATGGATGTACCCACTGGTATATTAAAAGATAGCCTTGTCTATAAAGACGCTTTGCAACGAATTTATCATTGGCATGGCTTACTCAGTGTCTTAATAAAACAAGCTGATAAAGAAATAAATGCCAAGCAAGCCAAAGATGCGAGCCTATCTGACGTAAATGTATCGGTGGCTGATGAATTGCAAAAGCTTGCAACCCTCTTAGAAAAAGGGGTTATAACTCAAGTTGAATTCGATCACCAAAAGGCCAAGATACTTTCTTTATAGCAAAGGACTCTCTAAAACCAAGCATGTCCAGGAGGTAACATGATTAAATTACTACGTATACAAACTGTCATTGTCGTAATAACGCTATTTCTGGCTTTACACAATTACGCTATCGCTGACAATCGTGAAACCATCGGACGGTGGATCGATGATACTCCGAACATTGGAAGTACCATAGAAATTTACAAACAAAAGGGTAAATTTTATATTTCATATCACTTTAAGGACGGTAGCGACTTAACAGAGGAGCTTGAAAAGAAGATAAACAAAGGAAAGACAATCTATCGGAAGCGAGACCGGCCTACAGATTATTATGTCATTAGCAAAGATAAGAATTTAGAGTCATGGGATAATCTCGGATTTATATTTCATGCAAGACCTATGCAATAATCGGGAACGGGTTAAGATTAGTCACAGTTGCCATACAGCCGTATAATGTGCTATATACTGTATGCAATCAGTATGAAAATCACATGCAACGCATTAAATAAGAAAAGGGAAATTCCAGTAGAGGATTGCAAGCCCAATCCTGACCACCCAGACTGCAAAGTATGTGATAGTCCGAATAATCGATCTACACAAGAAGAACCACCCAAACTACAAATTGACTTACTTCAAAAAGAACAGCCTGAAACAGATGCTTTAGAGGCACTGCCCCCCGTGCCAGACTCTCTCCGCAAACGCTGCCCCCTACTCCCTAAACGTTGCCCGATATACCGGAAATATGGCAGTGACGATGCTATGTATATCATTAATTGGGGTGCAGATTTTAAAAGCATTGATAATAAAGATGTAAGGGATGTCGCTTACGCTATGTGTCTAAGTTGGTGGGATCGTCCTGTCTATAACAGTGTATATAACGGCATGCTGGCAATAGATAGAAAAAAAGAGTCCACGCTATATCGCTATAAAGCTGAATTCTTTGAAAGATACTGCAATATGGGCGCGGATGAACTTATGGATGTAACCAAGCCCCTTGCTCTATATGTTATTCACTGGTTTGAGGACTATCGGGGTTTTGTCGAGTTCCTTGATCTATTAGCCGGTGAGATTAACGAATACAGCGTTCTTCATAGGCTCTGGCAAAGCTTACACAATAGATATCCTCGTCTGAAGAATGAACCTCCTTTAGAGAATAAGCTAAGAAGCAAGCTCTTTAGACAGGTTCAGGATTTAATTAAAGAACAATTCCCTTACACATCACAACGGCGTAATTATTCCGAGGTGGCCGCTTTTATATTGGCAAAGTGCGGCATTATTGATTCAGAGTGTGCTTACAGGAAAGAACGCTGCAATAGAACAGATTGTATTAAGCAAAGATTTAAAGAGCTGCCCCAATCCGGGAATATCAAGCCCATCGAGTGTTTCAAGATATTTAGCAAATTGAAAGTTTCTGATTCGTTAGAGACTGCAAAGCCTGTAAAAGAACGGCTTGAGCAGTGCAATGACTGCATGTACCGGAAAAAAAACTGTCCGGCCTATTTCCCCTGTCCTACAGGCAAAGAAGCCTATAAGAAAGAGCTTCAACGAAAGAAGTATAAAGGCTGTACTGTAGAAGCCTTTCTTGAGGAGTGCGATGCTTATTACGGGTCAGAGAAATGCAAAGATTATGATTCATGTAATGCAAACTGTTATCTTGAAGAATTGAGAGAGTGGCAATTTGAAATGAATAGATATGTTACTGATGAACGATACGATCCAATCCAAAATTAGTAAGCCTTTGAAGCTGTTTTGAAACCTTCCTAAAAAACCTCATGTCCACTTCTGAGGACCCAAAAAAACGATGCTATCATGAAGCCATGCTGTAAATGCAGTATGGCTTTTTTATTTTTGAAAACAGGAGGTAACAGAATGAGAACCAACCACAATAACCAAGCTGAATTTCCGACAAGAGACCTCTATTTGGCCGTTGTTCTCAAGCTCTCAGGCATCCCGATTCTTAGGGTGGAGAATCACGCTGGTCGCGGGATATTTGTTTTCCGAGGCTCTGCAAAAATTGAGGGCATCGTTTCGGCATATTTCAACGATGAATTGACAATGAACCCCAAGGCGGTTTTTGAGTCATGGAAGGGCCTCAAGTCAATGGCATTCAGTGCAATAAATGACGTGAGATAGAGAAAACAAAGGAGAAATCAGAATGAATATAGACAAAGATGAAATCCTTCAATTCCTGGATATCAGGGCCTTTTATAAGTCCTTCATCCCATCTTTCAAAGAAACCGGCAAGGGGCAAGCAATTGGTTTATGTCCTTTCCATGACGACCACTCACCGAGTTTGTCAGTGAGGCTTACGGACGGGCTTTATAACTGCCTTGCCAACTGTGGGGCTAAAGGGGACGTTTTCAAGTTCTACCAGGACTTGAAAAAAGTGGACTTCCCTACAGCCTTGCAAGAGATTGCAGCAAGCCAGGGGATTACAGATACCAGCGCAAAGCAAAAGGTAGTTGCAACCTTTGAATATAAGGACGCTGCCGGAAAAACCCTTTATATCAAGGAACGGTTGGAGCCTGGCAGAAATGGCAGAAATAAAGAGTTTAGGTTTAAGCACCGTGAGGGTAATAAGTCGGTATCCGGTAGAGGCTCCGAGCCAGTCCTTTATAACCTACCAGAGCTTATCAAGTCCAAGTATGCCGTAATTGTGGAGGGTGAAGGAAAAGCAGACCTCTTGAGGAAGTGGGGTCTTGCGGCAACCTGCATTGATTCAGGGGCCGGAAGTCCCTGGAAGGATGAATACACAAAGGCCTTTGAGGGCAAAGAGAAGGTTGTCATCCTTCCCGACAATGACAGCCCTGGCAGGTCTTATGCCGCTAAGATTGCAAATGCCTTATATGGCAAAGTAGGAAGCCTGAAGGTGGTTGAACTCCTCGGACTGCAAGAGGCAGAGGATATTCTTGACTGGTTAAAGATAGGGGGGAACGACAAGGCAAAGCTCCTTCAGATTATAAAAGAGGCTTCCGAGTGGATACTTACAGGAGAACCGGAAGCAAAGGAACCGGAAGAGTTTGACCCGTCCAAGTTACCCACCGGCACACACATCCAGACGTTAGAGGTCAAGATTGAATGGCTGATAAAGGGCTTGCTTCCCAAGAAGGCCATTACCGTATTACATGGACGTGGAGGCATAGGAAAAACCTGGTTGAGCCTTTCAATGGCTGAAAGCATAGCCACTGGCAAGCCCTTTCTTGGACTTACCACAGAACAGACGCCGGTCTATTACACTGACTATGAGAACCCTTTACCTGTCCTTGTCGAGAGGGTGAAGACCCTCAATATCCAGGGTGTCCGTTTCTGGCATATTTCAAATACACCACCGCCGCCGGCACTCGACACCGAAAAAAACTATTACTACGGCAAACTACCGGAAGGAAGCCTTATCGTATTCGACACCTTCAGGAGCGCACATACAGGGGATGAAAACGACTCAAAAAACATTTCCGGTGTCCTTACCGTCTTAAAGCTGTTAAGGGAGAAGGGCTACACAATCCTTTTACTCCATCATACGGCCAAGGGTAACGATTCGAGATATAAGGGGTCAACGGCAATTCTTGACCTTGCAGACCATGAGTTAAACCTCTGTGATTCAGAGAAAAAGGAAGGGGAAGACGAGAGCTATTACAGGCTGCACACCCCACAAAAGAGCCGGTATCAAACGGAAGAACTGACCCTTGACTTTGACCTTGACCAGGGAGGTTTTTTTGTAATGCCGGATCAGACGGAGGGAACGCTTAAACAGATTCAGGAGGTTATGGCAAGGCTTTCAGAAGACCAGAGGAAGAAGACGGCACTTGTTGACCAGCTAAAGAGTGAACTGAATCTTTCTCAAAAGAAGATCCGGAAACTCCTTGATACAGGAACCGGTAAATTTTGGACAGTTACCAAAGCTGAACGTAACGCCTCCTTTTACCATCCAATTCAGTTTGGCAGTTTTTCACCCCCCTATAGGGAGCGACAAACTGAAAAACTGAATCTATCTATACCGGAACCAGTTGACAAACTGGCTATTGATAATCACCAGCAAAACCTTATAAATACTGAGTTTGGCAATTTGGCAGAGGGTATCGGACAAACTGAAAAACTGGACTTATACGAGGGTGTTATATGACAACCAGGGAATTGATAACCGAACTCAATACCTATGGGTATGACTTATACCTTGATGGTGAAAATCTCCGATATAAATTCCATGCCCTTGTCGAACCACCCAAAGAACGTGTTGCCGTTTTACTGGATTCACTGAGAAGGAATAAGCCGGAGGTTATTTCATACCTTAGAAGCAATGAGAGGCCGAATAAGCCCTTATCTTTCAATGAAATAGGGTTAGACATTCAGAGGGAAGAAGCCATTTACTGTTCATGGGTCAAGAAGGATGTCCCCAGGCGTGAATGTTTCAAGCCTCTATCCTGCTTCCACAGAGACGAGAACGGCAAAGGGAAGGAGTGTAAGCATTTGAAGGCATTTATCAGGCAGCGGCATGATATACAGGTTGGTGAATGAGAGCAGAGCTTAACATAGACACCAGTGATCTTGAGGAACGGATAACCCAACGGGTTATTGCGGCCTTGATGCCTCTGATCTCTGGCAAGGCTGAGGATGAACTTATGGACATTGACAAGGCAGCAGCCTTCTTAGGCAAGAGCAAGGAACAAATATATCAGTGGGTAAGCAATTCAAAGCATGGCCTTTCCGATTTCCCGTTTCAGAAGGCGGGGAAGTCTCTGAGATTCTCTAAAAACAAGCTCCAGCAATGGATGATAAACAATGGAACGAGGCGTTAGAAAACCGTTAGAAGCGTGTTGCAACATACTGATTATTCACCTTTTTTTTGCTGTCCTTTGGGTTTAATGCCTAAAGGTCATAACGGTTATTCGTGTAAGTGACACTTGACAAGCATATACCATAGGTATATATTTAACACCTGAAAGGAGCCTCAGTAATGAATCCAGCCGAACTTGTTAAATGGAGAGCCAAACATGGATATTCTCAAATCACTCTTGGGAAGGCCCTTGGCGTTTCTACCATAACAGTCTACCGGTGGGAAAAGGGCATGAGGGAGATACCGCCGTTTCTCCATTTGGCCCTTAAATACCTGGCTCAGAAAGGGGGTGAGACACGATCACCGAAGAGAAGTAAGGCATTATCAAAAACAGTATGAATGAAAGGAGGTAAACAGTATGAAGCAAGGAATGCGTGGCAGCATCCAGAAGAAGGGGCCTACCTATTACGCTGTCGTTGCAATCAACGGCAAGCGTAAGTGGTTTAGTGGCGGGCCTACAAAGAAAGATGCTCAACGGGTATTGTCTGAAAAGCTTGGAGAGATAGACAACGGCACTTATAAGGAACTCCCAAAGATAACCTTTGCCGCTTTCTCCGAGCTATGGTTAAAGAACTATGCAGAAGCACACGTCAAGCCTTCCACACTTGCAGGGTATAAGCACATTATAAAACAGAATCTTGTCCCTGTATTTGGATGCCACAATCTGTCCGACATAACAGCAAGGCCATTGCAGAGTTATGTAGCGGAAAGATTGTCTAAAATCTCTCCAAAGACCGCCTGCAATGAAGTGGTTGTCATCAAGGAGATGTTTAAACATGCCTACCGCTGGGAATATCTCAAGGCTAATCCGGCTGAATACCTGGAGAGGCCAAAGGTTGCAAAGTCTGAGATAGAGATACTGGCACCGGAGGAAGTGAAAAAGCTGTTCTCAATACCGATTGGGCATTACAGGACGGCTTTTCTAACTGACGTTCAAACCGGACTCAGGGCAGGCGAACTGTGGGGCCTGAAATGGCCTGACATTGACTGGAAGGCAAGGCAGCTTCATGTCAAGCGATCTCTCTGGAAAGGACAGTTTCAAACTCCAAAGTCAAAGACGTCTATCCGCAAGATTGACATTCCTGACAGCCTTATACACGAACTCAGGCAATGGGAACTTGCTTGCCCTGCTAATGAAGACAACCTTGTATTTCCATCCACAGAGGGGAAGGCATCCTGTCATGAGAACGTGGTAAAGAGGCACTTCAATCCTGCTCTTAAAAAGGCGGGGCTTGGTCATGTCAGCTTTCACAGCGTGAGGCATACCAACGCAAGTATGAGGATTCAGGCAGGCCAGAATATCAAGTACATCCAGACGCAATTAGGACATGCCAGCATAAACATTACTCTGGACACTTATGGACACCTGTTCAATGACAACAACTTTAACAGGGGACAGGTGGCGCTCTTTGAAACAACCTTTGCAGGAGAGCTTTTGGAGGAAAATTTTGAACCCGTTAGAAAACCGTTAGAAACACACCTGAAATTGGTTTCTAACGACTCAGTTAAATCCTCATCTATCACACCTTTACAGGTGGCAGTCGTAGCTTAGACCCGTCAATCCAACAAAAAAGGCCCTGTATTTCTACAGAGCCTTATCATTGTTTGGTTGCGGGGAGAGGATTTGAACCTCTGACCTTTGGGTTATGAGCCCAACGAGCTACCAGGCTGCTCCACCCCGCAGAGGGAGACTAACAAAGCGCTGAATGACAAGTCAAGTTGAGGTGTTGCCTGATTGCATTCTCGGAACCACGGTGCTAAAGCGATGACATGCGGATTGTCTTTATGGGCACACCGGAATTCGCCGTGCCATCGCTTGAGGCGCTCCTTGGATCCGAGGATCAAGTGGTCGGAGTCGTCACGCAGCCGGATCGACCGAAGGGAAGAG
>ERZ1292633.5954-Hain-H41-02um-R1-5954-length-10832-cov-6_pt1 | contig 10832 bp, 8 predicted proteins | sample MGYA00564406_ERZ1292633 | MGnify/ENA primary metagenome ERZ1292633 (study PRJEB36523, sample SAMEA6512639) | groundwater metagenome | collected 2019-01-08 | study: AquaDiva: Metagenomics assemblies of 32 groundwater samples
GATGCGAAAAGGATGGACCGCTCAAATTCAACTACAGTCGGGACAACCTCGACGAGCACGGTATCGCCGTCAATTGACCGGTTGATGGCGTGTTGGATCGTGCAACACGCGTTGCTGTACGACGTTCCACATTTGCTCTCGTTGTTGCTGCACGGCGGTGGCGCCGCGTACCAGGTCCTCGCGAACGTGGGCGTACCAAACAACAGCCAAACAAAGACAAACGACTCCACTTTGCGTTTTACTGACATGATTGGGCCTCCTATAGTCTGAGCGGGTCGAGTGACCCGCCGTGGTCGGTGATTGCGAACCGCCCCGAAGGAAAGCAGGTGACCACACCCTGTCGGTCCGCCCTCCAGCCCATTACGTTGTTATAGGTCCTAACATTTTGCGTTCCGCGGCCAAGAGGTGCGTAAGAAAACGCAAACAAGCACCGACAACTGAATAGGAAACCGACTTGACGGTACTTGGCTGGTATGATTACTGAAAGGGAAGCCCGTCCTGGTACGAGAATTGCGGAAGGTTCTGAGCGGAGGTGTCACATGTTCTGCATCTTTACAATTCTGGCTATCGCACAGTTCCCCACAAACCCCAACGTCTTGCACGCTCAAAGTATCGCTTCGCCCTATCGAAGATCCTACACAGAAGAATTTCCTACAGCACCTTGGGTCCCATCACGCAGGGCGGCGGAAAATCCCGCAGGGGGTACCTGTCGGAGCGAGGTAGTCCGCGGACCATACCGTAGTATCCAGGTCAACGTGGACGGGCGAGGTTGCAACATTCTCGGCGACGCGGCGAACGAGCCGTCGATTGCGATTGATCCTACCGATCTCCGAAAGATCGTCATCGGGTGGCGGCAATTCGATAGCGTTGTTTCGGACTTTCGTCAAGCTGGCTACGCCATCAGTCAAGACGCGGGTCACACCTGGGTGTTTCCTGGATCGTTGACGCCGGGTGTTTTTGGGAGTGATCCGGTCCTTGCGACCAACGCCGACGGGACCGTCTACTATCTAAGCATTAATATTGACGAAATGCGTCTGTTTCGCTCCTTTGATGGCGGAGTGACGTGGGAGGACCCAATTCAAGTCATCGACACCTTTGCCGACAAGCCTTGGATGGCAATCGATCGAACGAATGGGATCGGGCGCAACAATGTCTACATTTGTTCCTCAGGTTTTTATCCTCGTCGTTCCGTCGATGAAGGAGTGACTTTTGCCTCAATCCCAGGCGGTCCATCATGTTGGGGCGGGACAATCTGTGTTGATGGTGATGGCGGCGTCTACGTCGCCGAAGGACCGACAACTATCCCGATTGGAATAGCTAAATCGTCAAACGCGGCCGACCCGAATCTCAGTCCGACGTTTGCGCAAACGAAGTGGCTGGAGGTGGGCTTATACTCGCGCGACGGCGGCGCTCCCAATGGAATGGGTCTTTTGGGGCAGGTCTGGGTGGCAGCAAATCCAACGACCGTGTTGTCAAATGTCCACGTGTATGTTCTGACCCTCGCCGGTGTTGATCCGCTTTTTGTCGACCCTTGCGATTTGGTTTTTGTCGCCAGCGCCGATGGCGGCGTTACCTGGGGTCGTCCCATCGTTGTTAATGATGACCCACTGAGTCAAAACGGATGGCAATGGTTTGACACGATGTCGGTAGCGCCTAATGGTCGCATCGACGTGATCTGGAACGACACTCGTAACAGTCAGCAGCCCAACCTCTCAGAGGTCTACTACAGCTATTCCAACGACGGTGGTGTGACATGGTCGCCCAACGTACCGGTAAGTCCCATGTTCGATAGCCGGGTGGGAATCCCCGGCATGAACGACAAGCTCGGCGACTACTACCACATGGTTTCGGACAATCTCGGCGCCAATCTCGCCTATGCGGCCACGTTCAACGGAGAGCAGGACGTTTACTTCCTCCGCATCGGGCCGTGGGACTGTAATGGGAACGGAATTGATGATGCCGTTGATATCGCGGGCGGAACGAGCCTCGACTGCAACGCCAACGAAGTCCCCGACGAATGCGAATACCGCGCTGACCTCGCCAGCGACGGATTAACCACCCTTACCGACCACGCCGCTTTCGCGTCAACGATGACCGGTCCCGGGCAGGCGGCCATTTCCGGGTGTGATGCGCTTCTCGACATCGACCACGACGGCGACATCGACCTGGCGGACTTCTACGGACTCCAGCGCGTCTTTGTCCGTGAACCTTAAAACAATGCGGCGGGCGATTCGTGTGGCGGAGTGACTCGCGGAAGGAACTTAGTAGTCGGCCGGGGCGCCGAACTCCTGCACCCAGTAGATGGAGTATTCCCCGCCCTGGCGGACGCTGATGCCCACGTCGTTCCACTTCTCGTCGAGGATAATGTCGCGATGGGCCGGACTCTCCATCCAAACCCGCATGACCTCCGCGGGGGTCTGCTGGCCGGCGGCGAGGTTCTCGCCCACGGCGTAGAAGGCGTACTTGCCGACAACGGCGCGGTCGCCGGGGCCGTACCCATCGGCCGGGTCGGTGTGGCCGAAGAAGCCCTCGGTAATCATTCGGCATGCGTAGTCGTCGGCGATTTTTTCGAGCGCGGGATTGCGAACGACCGGCGGCAGACCCTCATCGGCCCGCTCCAGGTTGACCAACTGGAGCACCTGGTCGGCGAGGCGGTCGGCATCGTCGGGGGCGAGGCAGCGGGAACTCGATGAGGCTCCGCCCGCCTCGGCGCCGTCCGGCTCAGCCGATACGGTTGAAAAACACCCGGCGCAGAACGCAAGCGTGCAAGCAGCGGTGAGCTTCAAGAGAGTTGTGGCGTATCGTTGCACCATCGTCACCCGTGCGGACCCTACGGACCGCCCTGTCGAAACGCGTCAAACATATTATTGTACCGCTCCGCAGGGCGTCCAACAAGTCGTGGTTCTTTGGCAAGTGGATAATTAAAATCTACACCCACACTCTACCGAATCGCGCAGGTACCGGACTACTTCCGGACGGTGTCATTCGGGGCGGTGGAGTAGTAATAGGGTGATATCGTCCGGAAGCCGTCCGTTCTTGAAAAAAGCGGCGAGGTCCTGGACAAGTTCGTCCATCGCGGCGGCAGCCGGGCGATTGAAGCCGTCGCAAAGGGCCTCGACGAGTCGCGCCTCGCCGAGCGGGTCGCCGGCTTTGTTGCGGGCGTTGGCGCATCCGGGCGTGAAAAAAGCGAGCGTCTCGCCGATTTTCATCCGAATGGTGGCGCCGCCGTACTCGCAACTCTTCGACGATGCGACGGGGGGCGCCTTCGGGTCGGTCAGGCGGCGAAGGTCGCCTTCGGGGCTGATCTGGATCACGCCGATCGCGCCGGCGGTGGCGAGTTCGACGACGCCGGTCTTGGGATTGGCGACGAGGATCGCGGCGTCGAGTCGGCAGGGATCGGTCTCGTCGAAGAGCATCCAGTTGAGGGCCTTGAGTATCGTTCGCGGCGGGTCGGCGTGCAGGCCGGCCATGCGGAATGCGCCGCGGATTTGCGGGACCGTCACGCCGATGCGGATGGCGTCGCCGGAGACGCGCCCGACAAGGACGGCTGCAAGACCGTTGGGCAGACGCATCACGTCGTAGAGGTCGCCGGCGGATTCGACGCCGGATTTGGAGAATGCGGTGACCTGCAGCCCGGGCCAATCGGGCACGCTCTTGGGATCGAGGCGGGCCTGCATTTCCTTGACCACCCTGAGCCCGCCGACGGTCTGCTCGCGCTTGGCTTCGATGCGTTCGTCGATGACGGCTTCGAGGACGGGCGTGACGAGCCGGGCTACGGCGATGAGGAAGCCGAGGTCGGCGCCGTCGTAGACCCGCGTGTGCTTTTTCGAATCGACATAGAGCAGGCCGATCGCGCCGCGCGACGCGAGAATCGGCAAGGCGAGGACCGATTGCGTGTCCGCGTCGCCGGTGCGGGGGATGCTTATGAACTGGTGTCGGTTGAGGCAGCGGTATTCAAACAATTCGAGCTTGGGCGGTTGACCGAAGTACTTGCCGTCGTCGGTGAGGCCGTCGATGAATTCGAGCGGACCGTTCGCTACGCGGCGCACGCCCATCCACGCCGCGCGGGCCCCGAACTCGGTGAGCATGAGGCGGATGGTGGTTTCCAGAAGTTTGGCGAAGTCGCTGCAATCGCGCAGCCGGAAAGAAAAATCGGCGAGGGCCTTTTGCCGCGCGGCGTTCATCGAGAGGTCGGCGTCGGGATTGCGGACTTCGCTGCGCGGGGGGAGCGGGAACTGGCGAATCCTGGAAAACTCGTCGCTCTTGCCCGCCTCGGGAAGCTCAACCGCAACCTCGGTGTCGAGGATGAACCGCATCGAAAAGTAGGTGATGTCGATCACGTCGCCGTCGCTGAGTTCGACGGCGTCCGCGATGGGCTTGCCGTTCAGTTTGGCGAGGCCGTCGCGGATGCTCGGCTTGAACACCCATTGGTCGTTGACGATATCGAACGTGGCGTAGCGCGGCGCGATGGCGATGTCGGGGAGCTGTACGAGGTTTTCGGAGTGCGAACCGAGCGGGACGGGCGCTTTGCGAAACTCCAACTCGCGCACCGACGGCTCCTCGTCGGTCAGGGTTCGGATGTCCGTGATTTCAAGACGCATTCCACCTTCGCCGGCTCCGACAGAGCGACCTCCCTTGCTCCGCCTCGTTCCACCGTGTGTAATCCGGGTCACGGATTATATCGAACGCCGGCTCGGGCGACCACCCTCGGCAATGTAGCATGCGAATGCAACGACGTACGCTTACGCTCGGACACAGCCCGGACCCGGACGACGCCTTCATGTTTTACGGACTGGCGGCGGGCAAGATCGACACCAGGGGTTGGCGGTTCGAACACGTCCTCCAGGACATTCAGACGCTCAACGACCGCGCCCTGTGCGGCGAGTTGGACATCACCGCCATCAGCATTCACGCCTACCCGTTCGTGGCCGATCGCTACGCGCTGACCAACTGCGGATCGAGCATGGGCGACGGCTACGGACCGATGGTGGTCGCGCGTGAGCCGATGGATGTTGCGGACTTACGCGGCAGGACGATCGCCGTGCCCGGCGAGCGGACGACGGCGTTTCTCGCGTTGAACCTGCTGCTGGGTCGCGGAGAGTTTCGACACCACGTCGTGATGTTCGATCAAATACTGTCGCACGTCGCGGAGGGCGGGGCTGACGCGGGACTCATCATCCACGAAGGGCAGCTTACCTACTCGAATCACCGACTGCACCTCATCGTCGATCTCGGGCAGTGGTGGGAGCGAAAGACGGCGCTCCCCTTGCCGCTGGGGGGCAACTGCATCCGCCGCGATCTCGGCCGCGAGGCCATGGTCGAAATCGCGGGCGTGCTCAAGAACAGCATCGAGTACAGCCTCGCCCATCGCGACGAAGCCGTCGAGCACGCGCTCAAGTACGCCCGCGACATGGGGCGGGAACTGGCCGATCGCTTCGTGGGGATGTATGTCAATCAATGGACGATCGACTACGGCGAGATCGGCCGACGGGCGGTACGGGAACTGCTGCGCCGCGGAGCGGAGATCGGCATGGTTCCGCAAGTCGGCGAGATCGACTTTGTCGGGTGATGCTCGACCGGACGTGGCGCGCTACGGCATTCACTCGGAAAGAAACCGCATCGAAAGACTGAAATACACGAGCAACGTGAGCAGGTCCGTCGCGGCCAGCACGATCGGACCCGCGGCGATCCGCGGGTCGCCGCGAAACGCGCGCACCGCCGCCGGCAACACCACCCCCAGAATACACGCCGTCATCATCGCCAGCATGATACTCAGAGCCACCGCCAACCCCACCGCCGGCGCTCCTTTCCACAGCCATGCGACAACTCCGACCGTCGAGCCGCAGGCGCCGCCGAGCAGGATAGCGACCGCGAATTCTCTTTGTATTGCACGGAACGCAAGGCCCCAGCGGACGTCGCCGCGGGGCATGCTTTGCAGGGTGATGGTCGTCGATTGAATGCTGACGCTTTCGGCCAGAGCGAGAACGACGGGGATGAACAGTGCGAGGACGATGGCCGTGTCCAGGAACGCCTGATAATGTCCGATCAGCAACGCGCAGAGAATCCCGCCCACGACGTTGCACAAGAGCCACGGAAAGCGATCGCGAAAACCCGTCAAGGGAGAAAGTTCACGGGCTTTGGCCAGATGGACGCCGATCAACTGAAACGCATCATCAGCGGCCCGCCGTTCGACGACGTCCGACAGTTCGTCGGTAAAGACATTAATATCCAGGACGCCCACCAGTTTTCCGTCGTCGTCCACCACCGGAAGGGCGAGAAAACGATATTGCAGGAATTGTTCGCATGCGGTTCTCACCGTCGCTCCGGCCCGGACCGCCACGATCCGTCTCACCATGATCCGCTCGATCGGCGTCTCCGGAGAATTGACCAGTAATCGCCGGGTGGGCACGACGCCGACAAGCTTCCCCTCGGCGTCGATCACGTAGAAATAGACGATTTTTTCGCCGACCGCCCGCGACCGCAGCGAGGTAAGCGATTCGCCCACGGTCTGGTCAATCCCAAGCGTGATGAAGTCCCGCCGCGCCTGGTCGATGACCGGCGCGTCCAGCGATCGAGCGTTGATCAATTCCGTCCTTGAAATCATGGATGCGATTGTAGTCGTTGTGCCACGGCGGCGCAACCGTGGCACATGGCCGTGTTTCGGTGCGGTCCGAATTCACGACCATCCCGTCCCTTTGAAACGCGGACGTGAAAAACGAAATCTGGTCAAACAGGGGTCCGTTGTGTTACGATCATGACCGCACCGCTCGCGTCGTCGGAGCGGAATGGTCGACGAGTATCGACGATCGCAATCATCGGAGAACGCACAATGAGCAAGCGGCAGAACCCCGGCGCGGACCGTTTTCACAAACGCGAGGACCGCGAGAAGACCTACAAAAAGCAGCTGCCCGGAGAGGACGACCAACCGCTTCCGCCGCCGGTCGAGCCGATCCAGACCGGCGGCAAACCGGGCCGCAACGACGCGTGTCCGTGCGGTAGCGGCAAAAAGTACAAACAATGTTGCGGGCGATGAGCGCTCGACCGCGCGAACGGTCGGGCCTTTCCCGCCGCCACGCGTCTTCCGGCGTGCGTTGAGGCGATGGGAAAGCGCCGCACCGGGCGACTCGGCGATGATTCGGCGCTCGGAGAACCTTCCCCATGAGCGAACTCGATGAGCTTCGCCTGCGAATCCGGCAGATCGATGACCAAATCGTGCGGTTGATCCGCGAACGGATGGAGTTCGCCTCCGAAGTCGGACGGTTGAAGAAGCAACGGCGGGTGCCGCTTCGCGACTGGCAGGTCGAGCGAGTGGTTCTTGAACACGCCGAGGGAGTCGCGGACAGGCTCGGCGTCTCACGAAGCCTGGCGCGAAGCGTAATGCAATTGCTCATGAACGAGTCGCGGGCGGAACAGGAGCGACAGACATACTCGAATTACAGCGGGTCGGCCGAGTGCATCGCGGTCATCGGCGGCCGGGGGAAGATGGGGCGATGGATTGCGGACTTTTTTTGCGATCAGGGACATCGCGTACAGGTCTACGACGTGGCCGGCGCCGCGCCATTGCCGGAGGCAGCCAGGCATGACTCCGCCGCGTCCCTGGAAGAGGCGCTCCGCGACGCGTCGTTTGCGGTGGTGGCGACGCCGCTGTCCATCGTGCCTCGGACCATCGAAGAGATTGCATCCCTGCGCTATACCGGAATCGTATTCGATATCGCCAGCCTGAAGGGGCACCTCAAGGATGCCATCGCCGGCGCGCGCAGCGCCGGCGTGTCGGTGACCAGCATCCACCCGATGTTCGGCCCGGCGACGCGGGCGCTTTCGGATCAGGTGATCTGCATCTGTGACTGCGGCGACACGGAATCGACTCGACGTGTCCGCGGTTTTTTCGCCGATACGGCCGCTACGCTCGTGGACCTCTCCCTGGACGAGCACGACCGGATCGCGTCGTACGTGCTGGGGCTTTCGCACCTGACCAACATACTCTTTACGCGCGTGTTGATGAAGGGCGGAGACAGTTTCGCCGCACTCAACCGCGTGGGAAGCACGACCTTTCATTCGCAGATGGCCACCACGGAAACCGTGATGCGCGAGGACCCGGATTTGTATTATTCGATTCAGCGATTGAACCCGTTCACGCCGCCGCTATACGACGCCCTTCTCGAAGAGTTGAACGCCCTGACCCGGGCCGTGCTGGAGAACAATCACCAAAAGTTCTCGGACATGATGACCGCCGGTCGCCAGTGGCTTGGGCACAAGCGCACGCCGTGAGAGTGCGCGGCGATCCGGGGCGGTCCATACTACCCGCATGACTTGCAATCAGAACCCCGACCGGAAGGGAGGGGCCATGCTTGGGCCTAGTTGTTGCCGTCGCGGCGTTGGCAACTTGGCCCGTCGCTTGCGCTCCGGGTTCGGATTACGACACCCGCCCGCCGCGCGCCCTCCGAACCCCAAGCGCAAGCGCGGGGCGGTCCGTGGCGGCCGCATAACCTGCAATCAGAACCCCGCTCCCGGATTGATTCCCTGCGAACCACGAGTGCCACGCCGTGTCACATCGGCGGCTGCGGCGACGTCGCCTGGATGACACGCTCGATCGCCCGCGCCGGAACGTGCACGTCCGCCCGCGCGTAGTCGCCGGAGAGCAGAACCGACACGCCGATCGGCGGACCGGGCGGAACTTCCTGCATCGCGGGCATGCCCATCAGCGGCGCGAGCGCCGGCAGGACGCCGGCCGGATCAAGCAGGAGGACCGCGTTCCGCTTCTCCGGCAGCGCCTTGAGCGACTCGCTCATGAGCCGGCCCGAAATCAGCGGCTTCTCCACTTTGCCCTCAAAGAACTTCTGCGCGTCCGCGTCGGACCCCATATAAAACGCGACATGCCCTCCGCCCACGCCCATGAGGATGCTCAGGTTGTCGCCGAACATCTTGGCGGCCTGCGCGGATGCGGGATGACTCGCGTCGAGCTTGACCACAAACTGATCGACCGTGACGCCGCCGAGCTTCTTGCTCTCACCAACCTCATAGCTCACGCCGCCGCTGAAGCTCTTGGCCAGCGGATTCACTTTCGTCATGGTCTTCTTCGCAAGATCAAGGATGGACTTCGTGTCTTCGCCGAGATAATAGCTCTTGCTGGTCAACCCCTTCGACGACATCGTCATCAGCAGGTTCTGACCCTCGATCTTGCGATAGAGATCGCGGGAGATTTGCGTCGCTTCCTTGATCGCGTCGTTTTCTGCGCTGGCGGATTTCTCCACCGCGGGCGCGCCGTCGCCGCCGGGCGCGGCGCCGTCACCCGCCGGCTTGGCCGCGGGCGCGGGAATGGCAGCGGACATCTTGTCAAAGAGATAATCGAAAAACGGCGACTCCGTGCCGGGCACGTGCCAACCCATCGCCAGCGTGAACGGCTGCTCTTCAAATCCCGCCAGCAGCGCCGCCGACGCCGGCTTGTTCTTCGCCAGATAGCTCTTGATTGCCCCGTCGTTAAATCCGGCGACGATGGTCGCGTCGGCCGCGCTCCCGCTGATCCCGATCGCGAAGTCGACGTAGGCCGCTTGCTCCAGGAATGTCTTGACGCCGTCAATCAAACCGGTAATGGCTGCCGCCATCGCCGTCGGATCCACGCCGCCCTGCTGGCCGGCCATCATCGCGAACATCGGCGCCATCTGCGCGGCCTGTGCAATGCCGCCCAGCGCCATGGCCCGAACGGGCTCGAAGTTCAAATGGACGATCGCGTCGCGATTGGCCAGCAAGTCCATCCGCGACTTCAACTCATCGGCGACGGTCTTGCCTTCCTTCTTCACCGCCGACATGAGCGCCGTCTTGTCGCTGCCCGTGATGACGATGTCGCCCTTCACCACGGCATAGAGATCTTGCTTCCCTTCAAAGGGCAACAACCACACGCCCTCTTCTTCCTTGGCATTGGGAAGGGCCTTGGCCTTGTCTGCAAACTTCGGAATGGTCGCCCACAGGATCGGTTCGCCGCCCTGAAGACTCGATTGGACCATGCCCACCGGCTTGCTGAAATCGATCCACTCCGCCACGCCGAGCTGGTCCTTCAAGTCGGCGAGCATGCCGCCTCCCTCGCTCTGCGGACTGACCGCCTTGCCGAACGCAATGACGTTCTTGTCGAATTTCTCGAAGTTCACCACGACGGCGGACAGTGGAACATCAGCCGGCATCATTTTCATGATCGCTTCGACGTCCCCGTCGCCCGCCCGCACCGGGACGCCTGTGATCGAAAACGCAAGTAAGAGGCCGTACCAGAACCGGGAGCGCAAGCGACCGGTCTTGGCGTTTTCGGCGTTCGGACGTAGACCCCGCGCTTGCGCTTGGGGTTCCGTTAGACGCTCTAAGAGTACCGAAGCGAATGTGAAGACTCGGTTTTTCATCGTCTGCTCCCTGACAAAGGAAAACAAGTTGTGATTATGTCGAACCGCCGCGCGATCGGCCCCAGCCGCCGCGCCCACTGCCGCCACGCGCATCATCATACGGATTGCTACCGTCATGCTCATCGTCTCGGCGGCATGCAGAGCGTACCCTCGGCGACGCCCGCTGAAAAGGGGTGGACGTGTAAAGTTGTGCCCCGCCCGGCGCCTCCCCCCTTGCCAAGGGTGGACAAAGGGAGCGGGCCCAATCAGAACCCCGACCGGAAGGGAGGGGCCATGCAGCGAAGCCAATCAGACCAGCGACCGTGAGGGCGGGCCCAATCAGAACCCCGACCGGAAGGGAGGGGCCATGCAGCGAAGCCAATCAGACCAGCGACCGTGAGGGCGGGCCCAATCAGAGCCGCGACCGTAAGGGAGCGGTTAATCCGAACCCGGCGTCCGCCGCGCCGG
>ERZ1292633.5955-Hain-H41-02um-R1-5955-length-10832-cov-6_pt1 | contig 10832 bp, 9 predicted proteins | sample MGYA00564406_ERZ1292633 | MGnify/ENA primary metagenome ERZ1292633 (study PRJEB36523, sample SAMEA6512639) | groundwater metagenome | collected 2019-01-08 | study: AquaDiva: Metagenomics assemblies of 32 groundwater samples
GAGCCCGAAGGCCGCGTTTCAGCGGGGTAAGGCGATACGAGGATGCGTTCCGATATGCTGGCCACAGTTCTCCGACATGGGCACGCTTCCCGCTCACGGAGTCGCTCGAACGTCCTCCGACTGGACCGTTTCTGAAAATGCCAAGGGCGTGCTCACGCTAGCGATGCCCTATCTCGATACAGGTGTCTTGCGTTTTACCGTTCGTCTAGACGCCGAGCATGTCGAGTTTGAACTGTCCTTCAACGCTTCGGCATCCGCATCGGCGTTTGAATTTCATGCCGCTCTTCACACTTACTTTGCCGTGCCCGACGTCAAGCAAGTGCTGGTCCAAGGGGCGCTCGATGAATGCGCGTACGCGGACAACTTGCTTCGCCGCGAGATGCAACCGGCGGCGCCCATTCGAGTCGTCGACCGCGAGATCGATCGGATCTACAAAGCCACGCACGGCCGATCCGTATCGCTCACGTGCGCGGGGATGGCTCCGCTCACCATTCGCGGCCCGGGCTTCGAGGATACCGTGCTTTGGAACCCTTGGGTTGAGAGGACGAAGAAGATTGGCGATTTGCCAGAGGATGCGTATCAGCACTTTGTCTGTGTCGAGAGCGGATCGATTTTCAGCAAGGTGCGCGTGGAACCCGGCGCTACGTGGCGAGCGTCTCAGATCATCACCGTGAATGAGGGACCGGGACCCAGCCACATTTGATGGATTTCTTCCCCCCGACGACCGCAACGAGAAGCGAAAAAGCGCTGAAAAGCAACTCCCTCCCTACCGTTGTTGCTGGGGCATTTGCGAAGTGTTGGTTGAGAAAACGTTAATTTTTTCCGCCCCCACGCCTCTGTCAGACACACGAAGGCGAGGAAAGAAACAACGAATAACAAGATGTTTCAACGGATGCAGCCGGCCCACCTTGCCTCCTCCTTGGCGCTTTCATTTCGAAGATCGTCCACGGCCGCGTCCTCTATCGGCCTGGATCACTTGCTCCGTCAGTTGAAAAGCTTCAACGCGGAAACCGTCTCAGCAGAGGCAAGAAAAACTCATTCTGGCGGTAGGGCCCAAGTGGAGAACCAACGAGCGCCGTCTCACCAGGAATCGACCGCTCGATTTCAGCACAGAAAAACGCCGCAAGCAGCCACGACGGTGACCCAACAACATCCTCAGCAAGGTCACAAGGGAACGTACCGGCCACCGGTTTCCAGCTCGTCGTCGTCCACAACGCCACCGAGTCGGTTTCAGCGTCGAGGTCCCCCCGGAGAGACCTCACACACTCCTCCTGGTAGCCAAGCGATCGCCACAGCGGTTGACGAACCGAAACGCATCACCAGCGCGAAAACTGACTCACCAAGGCAGCAGGATGAACGCGCACACCCCGACATATCGGTGCGTGCGCCTGTTCAGGCTCCCTCGGTGACACACGCCGAACCTCGGCCACCTTCGGCGAACCTTGATTCCTGCCCGGAGCCATCTCTCGCGGATTTACACCGCCTGGTCCAAACAGTCGAACAAAAACGCCTCGAATACCAATCACTCATCCGCGACGTGTCAGAGCAAACGCGAAATCTCTTGCACGCTCCGATTGCCCTCCCGGCGCCCCAGCCATTTGCCACGCTGTCCAGTTTGGAATCTTTGGATGAGCAGTTATTCCTGCCAGACCCAGCCGAGGCGGGCGAGGCCACGGCCGGCACAGCATTCGCGCCACTGACGGAACCCACCGCCGCAGAAAATCACGTTACGCTTGCATCGCTCGTTGGCGCTGTGGCCAACAAACCAACGGCCATGGGGCGCACCGCGGTCACGTTCGACGTCACGTGCTCATGCCCTTCGTCATCGTCGCATCCCGTGACGGCGCTGGCAGCGACGCAGGGCATCGAGCTGTCCGCCAGCCGCATCGCCGTAGTCTTGGATGGCACGCTCGCACGATTTGCATTGCAAGAAATTCAACCGGGTCAACTCGTGCACGTCGTGGCCCACCTGTCGATGGCCCGGTTATCGCCGGCCGCTTCGCACGCCCCCACCATGTGCGCTTTCGTCGCCGAATCTGGGGGTGGCGTGACAATCGTCAAGGGCTAGAACGATGGTGATATTCGTTGTCTGCGCGATGATGGCCGCCGGAGGCCCAAGCCGTTGTTGGTTGATCCAGTTGTAAAGCAAACCACTGACTTTTATCCGTGTTGCTGTTAAACGACAAGATTTTTCGGACCAAGGACGTTGCTGTGGAAATGATCCATGAGAGAAGGGAAAAAGGGTTCCCTCGCCGCTTCCTTGCTCTTTCCGAATGACGACATCACCATCGATATCATCTCTCGATGGATCCGATGACCATGACCAGCCCGCGAGCGACCGTGGCAGCTCGAAAGCGCTGTCGCATCTGGCCGATTGGCGATGCACGATCATGCGCGAAGTCACGAACCACCGGGGCCGGATGCTGTACGTGTGCACCTTCATCACCGCATTTGAATATGGCATCGTTGGCTATTATTTTTTCATGATGAACGAGCAGGTCACAAGGGAGTTCGACGTGCCAACGTCGGTGGAAGCGACGGAGTTTAGGTGGTGGATCGATGTTAATTGGCTATCGGTGTTCGTGATTGGCGTCGCGGGGCTAATGGCGCTGACTTTGTGGATGCTCAAAGTGATGGTATCGACGTCACGGTGGGACACTTTTCTGTCTTGGGACACGCTCGTGCAGCTGATCACCGTGCCACTCATGGTCGTCGGAGCTGGCCTCGCTCTGTACTCGAGCGGCAACCAGGAGGTTGCCAAGTCCAGAATTCCATCCTCGAGTCGAAACGCCTGGTACTTAACGTCGACCATCTACGCAACCAAACACATCGTCTGGGTGATGCCGCTGTTCTTGAGGGTCTGGTGCGCGCAGCCCTATGTTTCCAACCTCGCCTTCTACTTGCCCGTAACGAATCCAATCCGGTCCGTGATCCTGCAGGTCATCTTTATTCTGCATGCATTCATCACCGCCGTGGGGGTGAATCAGCTGGCCGAAACGATCCAAGCGGGCCAGGTCCACTCGTTTGTCGCGTCGTCTTATTTCACCCTGGTGACCGTGGCCACCATCGGCTTTGGAGACATCGTGCCTTCCGGTTTGCTCTTTCGCCTGGCCGTGATGTCGCAGGTCTTCGTGGCCATCTTGCTTCTGCCCTTGACGCTATCGCAAATCGCGGACATCGCAGACTACTTGGAAAAGGAAAAACGATACACATTGGCGACCCGTCATGTGATTATTTTTTCCAAATTGTTTTCGAGCGACGTTTTCCGGCTGTTTTGCGCTGAGCGATTAAGCCCTGATAATGAATTTCGGCCACTCAATTTGGTCCTCGTGGCCACAGAATTTTCCGCCGAGATTCGCGAGGTCGCGGAGTCAACGGATGTCGCACGATTCGCGACCTTGTGCCTGATGAGCTCACAGGGGACCAACCAGGTCGTTCGCTTCGCGCCACGGCGGGCCATCGCGGCCTTGCTGATCACTCGAGCGGATGGGTCCTTCGCCCAGCGTGGCGACTTTGACACCCTCCGGACTTCGATGGTGCTGCACCGCGTGGACCCGGAACTTCCGCAAGTAATCTTCACCAACCAAGCGCCACCCCCCTACTTCACGACCACGTCTAGTAAGCAGGTTTCCGTGCGACACGAGTTGTTCTATGACTGGGCTGGGAGCGCGGCTCGCCTTCCGGGAATGGCCCGCATCATCTTGTCGATGATTCGCTCTCCGCCAGCGGCCACATCGTCGCCCAACACGCGAAGCCACTCGGACAGAGGAGGTGTGAGTACCGGAGGGGGGTGTTGGTGGACGGAGTACATCGACAGCCTTCAACAATCCGTCTACCTGATCAACACCCCAGAGGAGCTGGCCAAGCGCACTTTCGAGTCAGCGGCGCTCATTTTATTCTTGCGTGTAGGGCTGATCGCCATCGGGATCGTGCGCCAAAATCTGGGAGTCAAGTTGCACCCTGGCGCGTTTCCCTTGCACGACCGCGATAGACTAGTCGTCATCGCCCCCGGCTTGGCGAAGGCGAAGCTGGCGTCGGAACAATTTTCGTCGGGAAAGTGGCAGGACAAAGGGGGCTCAGCGGCGCGGCAGCACTACATAAGACGGAACGAAGGCACGCAACCTGCAGCTACTGCGGGCCTCACAGACGACGGCGACGACGACGGCGCGACGCGAGGCCATGACGACAATAACCAGGGAGCCACGTACCCGTTTCACAATCACGTGGTGGTCATCGACGTAGCGGAGGTCGTGGTGCAGCAAGAGCGCTTCACCGACGAAGTCGTGAAATCGGACCGTTGCCGCGCAGCACAGCTCGCGCGACTCACGCGCTACTTCCCTAACTTGTCGACTCCCATCGTGTACTTGGCCGCTCAGTCGCTAGGTCCGGTCGCAGAGCTGACGTGGGGTCGAGCGAAACGCTCCCCGGTGTACCACGTGTCGGCCTCGACCCTCTCCGCCGATGCCATACGGCGGTGCTGCGTCTTCTCCGCCTTGTCTGTCATCATCGTTAATCTTGCGGATGACCAAACGGACACCGTGACCGTGCACGCCACGATGACCCATGTTCAGGGTATGGTGATGAATTTGTTGCGCAAGGCGCGCGCGCTGCATGTGCCCACGATGGTGGTGCGTTCTGCGTTGAACCTGACCGCCAATTTCGAGCCTGTGACACTTCGCAGACAGCATCCGGACGCCGCCTCCTCCTCCTCGCGCAGCGTGCCAAGGACGACGATCGACGACGGATCGAGCGACGTCACCGAAACGTGGCGAGACACCACGGAATTGTCCCTGAGTGTCGCCACGTGTTCGGTGCTGTGCATGCCGCTCCTCGACGTCATGCCCTTGCGGTCTGTGTTTCTGGAAGAACTTCCAGACATTATTCGCGCGATGCTTCGCCCGGGTCGGGTTCAGGCCGTGAAGGCAGAGTCGTTGCTGGGAAAAATTCAGGTACCAACTGGCGAAAGTCCGGTGACGACGACGAATGCCGAAAACACCGAGGAGCTCAATTTTTTCTCCGCGTTTCGTCAGGCAGCTTCATTAGGCCTTCTCCCTATTGGACTGTGGCGACTCATCACGACAAGCGAACGTGGGGCACACACGCTCGGATTCCGGTACTTTGTTCTCAACCCGCCGCGTGAGACTCGCCTCCGACCGACCGACATTGTCTATCTCATTAATCCAGGGAACATGTGAAAACCTGGAAGTTCCATTCTCCAACCCTTGACGACCCAGTTCCCCTCAGTACATACACCTAATAAGCTCTTCTCCGGATTGTTGAAAGCGATGGGGCATATCCATTTGTCATTGAACGCCGATCATGAGGCCTTTCAGGTCAGGCTCGCTCGTTTCTTCCTCTCCCTTTCGTTGTTGGGAGTCTTTTCGGAGCTATCAATGACGTCTGTTTTCATGTGGCGACTCGTGGGCGCCGCGCACCACCGCGACCAGGGCAAGGCAAGCTGCGCCGCAGTACGACAGTCGTTGCCCCCTTTGCCGACGTTGACCCCCGCCAGCGCGACCGCTGCACCGTGGGCCCTGTCGCCATCGAGCACCTCCTCGTTGGCGCAGCCGTGCTGCTTGCTGTCGCGCCGTGGGCTCTTGATTGCGAAGTCGCCGTTCGGCTACTACCACCGAAAGTACGGACAGAGGAAGTTTCCCCTCTACCGTCGCCCGTTCGTGAGCCATCAAAAGGCCAATTTTCTTAGCGCTCCATATTTTTGGTCAGAACACATGTCCCGGGATCCGAATGAATTCTTACCCAAGGCGAATTACATCACCGGTGACTTCGCCGGGTTGTATTACTTGAGCCGCTCGACCGTCTACACGCTGCAAATGGCGACGAGCGGCGTGCCGATCAAGACGCGACGCCAGCCAGGTCTCTATCAGTTTAATAGTCCGTCGAGGTGGCTCATCGGCAAGCCGTTGCGCGTTTGGGCCGTGCAGCGGCTAGGAATTTTGGACGAGGCAAGTTTGAGCAAAAAGACCCGCATCACGCTGGCAAAAAAAGGTTTTGTTCCGGCATGACAGTGTATTACGCCGCTCTCTCAATCGAATCGCTCTCCAATTTCCGACTTCGGTTTCGTTGCACCCAATCGTTGATTAAGTCTGTCTGTCTCTGTCTCTCTGACCCCTCTTGTCAGCTACAATAAGGGGCGTGCCCCACAGCTTGTCCCCCTCCCCCCCTTCCTTCCTCCCCCTCACATGTCGACGTTGACAAAACGGGAGGCTCAACGTGGTGACCAACTTGGCACGTCACCACTGACGCCGGGAGGTAGCGCCTACAACGCGCAAATCAGTGCACTGAAGCGGGACGTCTCGATTGTTAACCGACAGCTTGAGTTCGAAATCGAGCGCCGAAAAGAGGTCATGAAGCTCATCGACAACGAACGCCAAGATGTCGTGCCAGATGAACATTTGACAGCCGTTGTCCGGCGTGACGAAGAGATTCGAGCCATTAGAGATGAAAAGGAGGCCATGCTGGAATGGCTGCAACGCGGCGTGAATGAAGCCCAGAAAATGTCCATGTCGTTGGAATCCATGAGAGCGGCACACCGCACGGCGATGGAACAGCAATCCGACCTCGCGAATGACAAGAAGCGCCTCATCGAGATGGAACGCCGACTGACCTTGGAGATTGAGGACGCGAAGCAAAAGATCCACCGAATTGAAGAGACCCGTTCCGTCATGACCGACCACACGGAGCAACAGAAGTCACTCTTGCACCTCACGCGCGATATCACCGTGTCGACCCAGGCGGACCTCGACAGACTGACCGCCGAGCTGGATCGGTTGCAAACTCGCGCCCGCGACCTCGAGACGGTGGAGATCGCCACCGGCTGCATGGCGGCCAGCGTGCGCCGCTGCCTGCATACGCTGGAGTCCCTCAATGACGCCATTTCCAAGGGCGTGTTGATGGAGGATCTTGCCGACGACGATGGCTACGACTCGGACACCGATGCGGATTCCACGCGCTCGGCGGCGGTGATCCTGTCGTCGACAAAGTCCAAAATTGGGCGAGTCGACGCGCTCCTGCTGACCTTGAGGTCGGTGCTGAAGCGCTACGACCAGGATATCGCCTCTCGCGCGTCGCATGCCGCGGCCGTGCTGCATGCAGAAAAGAGTCAGTTTGTCCGCGAACGCGACGCCTTGTTGACAGAGATGTCCCGCGACGTGAGCCAGTTGCGCCAGCTCAGTTCGCAGCGCGAGGAACAGCTCCGCCGCGCGTTGGACTTACACAACAAAGCCACGAGTGTTTACGTGAGTGACCCGTCTGGTGAGGGGTCCAAGCCGTTTAGCTTGATCGACTACTACCACGAGGACAACGCACGCATGATCAAGCTGAAGGCCAGCCTGTCACAAGACAACGCGCAGTTGCTGGCGAAGGTGCAGGAACGCACGACGGACTACGACGCCATTCGCGAACTTCGTCGAGAATTTCATGACTTGGAGTCTCGCAGAATGGTGCTGTCCAGTTCGTTGAAGCAAAGCGAAGGTGAGAACACCGAGCTGCGCCATGCTCTCTTCGAGTTGGAAGTGTCGCTGCCGTTGAAGCAAAAAGCTCGCCCTCCGTGGAAGTCGGTTCCCATGACGTGACGGCGAGCGCGCCTTTTTTTTTCCCACATTCCTTTCTTGCCGCCGTGACGTGCACGATTTTTTTTTGTACGCGCAGGGAAACAGAAATGGGATCGCGTTTTGGTCCCGGCGCTAACGTGCCATTGTACAGTACACGCTGGCGCTGTCAGTACACATCTCTCTCTTATCGCACAAGCAACTTTTTTTTGCATCGATCCGTAATGTACATTTTTCTTCCCCGAAGCCGGTTGTTGTTGTTCCCGTTACCCCCCTCCTTCCCCCCTTTTGCGCCGAAGGAGCACGTGCTATCATGCTGGGCGATGGCCCCATAGAAGCTTTCGTGTCGTTCCTTTGCGACCGGAAGGCGGACGCTAGGGGCCGCATCAGCTTCGTAGCACTGAAGCGCCTGTTAGAGGGCACCCAGGTGCTTCCGCTCACGGCTCTGGAAGACGTCATGTCCCTGTCGCCACCTTCCGGGCTGTTGTCCAGGCGGCAGTGTGTCTCTCTCATGAACCAGATCGCGGTGAAGTGTTCTCAGGACAGACACACGACAATTGAGGCAGCGGCCCAGCAGCTTAGCCGGACGCTTCGGCCGGAAGTGATGCGAAGAGCGTTTGATAACACGCTCATGCCAGCCGCCACCGCCGCGAAACCCTCCCACCTTTCCCACTCGATCTCGTCGACGCCAAGATCGACCAGTAGCATCGAAGTGTCGCACCGGGCGAAAGAAAGCGACGCCGACTCGTTTTTTCACACCACCGCGGATGACGATGGTCCGATGGATGGCTATCGAAGCAGCCGGGCGACCACTACAGGGCCGAGCAGCGTGACTCGGATCGCGCCGGCGTCTAAGGGTCCCGAAGTGACTCGCACTCGGTCCGCGAGTGGTTCGTCAGCCGGGCACCAAGTTGGGTCAAATGGATACCGGCCACTCGGCATCGAGGACGCGTACGACGCCGCTAAGGCGTATGTGACGGCGAATTCTCCAGGTGCGTTCGCAAGCCTGGTTAATCTTCCGGGCACCGCTGTCTGCTTTGAGCCTGCTTGTGGCGCGTTTACTGATGTTGCAACCTTCTGGCAAGCCTTACGTGCCGCATCGAAAACTGCGTTTCCGTTGTCCCACCCCATCGTCGCGGAGGAACTGACATATGAGACGTTGCGCATCAACCTGCACTTACTGCGCGATGACGACCCCAGCGACCCCGAAGAAGGCTACTTGACCGTGGCGACACTATGATTTCCGACAGATCTCCCGTCGCTTAGATACTCCCTTTTGCGCGGATTTTTCCTACGATCACACCATGACCGACAAACCAAACCCACCTGTTCACCATCAGCGGTTGTGTGTGGTTGCGGGGCGACGTGAAGTGAGAGACGAGTTCTGATCGTCGCATGCCTGCAGCCTTTTGATCATATGTCGAGACCAACGACGACCGCGAACGTCCTTCTGCAATGCGATCGTAGCTTAGCCGCCTTTTTGCGGGCGCTGCAGGAAGGCACGCGAACCGCGATCGTCGGCGCGCCTCCCGTGTTCGTCACCGAGGCAGAGTGCCAGCAGGTCGACGGATCCCGCTTGCGGCTGCAATTGCACATGGCGTCTGAGCAGCAGCGACTCCAGCAGGTTTCGGCGAACATCAAAAGCACTGCCGCGGTGTTGGATCAGTGGTTGGCCAGCCTCACCGATTTCACCGAAGAACAGCTGGATCAACGTTATTCGGAGCTACTGGCGGAAGCCAACGCACTCGACGACGCGTTGCGTCAGCGACGACAACGTGCCGAAACCATGATCGCCGACATCGAGAAAACCATCGACTCGTCGATGCCCTGGAATTAGCGATGGGAAGGAGGAGATCGGGACATGTCCCTGTTTCGCCTCGCTTCACGTTGAGAGGTAGCGTTGATGGAGATCACCGCTTTTGTTGCAACTCTAAACCCCTCTGCCTAGTCATTTTCACCCAGAAGTTACCATCGTCACTTTTTCGGGCACAGAAACTAGCGGCATGCCTTTTACACCAGCCGTCGCCCGAGAAACCACCCGACTGTGGACAACGTCGTGGAACTGCACGCGTCACGCAAGCCTGAACGACACAGCCATCGAGCGATTCGCAAGCGAACTGGACCTGACGGCCGTCGCGGCTTTCGATCCCCCCAACACGCACACGTTCCCAGAACTCACCTTCGCCAGCCCCTGGCATGAGGCAGGCTTCATCTGTCTGACTCACGCGCTGGACTTTGGTAGCGGCTTTCGCGCATTGCTGCATGCGCACCGAAACGGGCAAGGCGCATGGCTGACCATCCGAGCGGGTTTGATCCACTTGGCCCAGTATCTCTCTGACACTGCTGGCACCGAAAGCTCAAAACTAGCGCGAATATCGGTCGATTCGGTCAAGTCACTTTTCGACATCGAGCACGACTCATTGGAACTGCTGGCCATTCAAATTCACTCCGTGATTGTGGAATTGGGCACCGTGCTTTCCATGCGACTCAAAATGGATTCCTTGGCAGAGTTTGTTCGTAGCGTGGTCGGCCCCGGCCCATCCCAGTCCCCCGATTTGTGTGAGGCAGCGTTGCCGCCGTGTGCGCGGTTAGCGGATGCGCTGGTTCGACATTTCCCAATTACTTTTCGCGACGAATACGCCATGGAGACGTGCAATCGGTATGCACCGGATCTCAGTAGCGGTGCCTCCATTCGAGTGGCTTTTTTCAAAAAGGCACAGCTTACGGTGTCCGAAATGTTCCTCGCGGCGCGACAGCGTCATAACAGCTGTGCTCATTCGGAAGTGCCTCACGCCGATGTGGTCTTTTTGCACAATGAGCTGGGGAAGGACTGGGATCAGTTGACCGCGTTCGTTGACAACGTTGTGGTGGCGTGCTTACGCTTCCGTGGTATCATCGTGTGCTCGAATGCGCTGACGAATGCGATCGAATCGGGCACCTGCATTGCCATCGGGTCACCGGAAGAAGTGTCCCTAAGAGCATGTGGGCTAGCTGCCGTGGACCGCCTGACCGCATGGTGCAACTTTCGGGGGGCGTCTGCAGAACCACCGGCCGTGAAAATTACCGTGCCGCAGATGTGCAATTATCTGTGGGGATGCTACGGAAAAAAATCCGGAGTTCGTTCCTTCAAACGTCACTCCGTTCCCGAAACGCTGTTTTACTAAAATTGGAGGCGAGTGCTGCCCCGAGTCCATCTGATGAAAATCTGATGTGTGTGTCAATAGGACGTCATGCCTCAACGGTGATTTTTGCCTTTACGACACC
>ERZ1292633.5956-Hain-H41-02um-R1-5956-length-10829-cov-5_pt1 | contig 10829 bp, 8 predicted proteins | sample MGYA00564406_ERZ1292633 | MGnify/ENA primary metagenome ERZ1292633 (study PRJEB36523, sample SAMEA6512639) | groundwater metagenome | collected 2019-01-08 | study: AquaDiva: Metagenomics assemblies of 32 groundwater samples
CGCCCTCCCCTCGAGCCGCGGGCGGAGCCCGACGGCTCTCACCTCTCCGCGGTCGCGGCCCTGTCGGTCCGCTCCATCGCGTCGGTGAACATGCGAGAGGAGGACATTCTCCCTCCCCGGACGAAGTAAGGGACGGTACCGACCGCGATTCCGGCCCGCTTTCTTTCCCCTTCCCATGCCACGCGTTCCGCTGACGGTCAAGCTCGCCTACACGCTCTGGATGCTGGTCTGGGTTCCCGCCTACTGGGTCGAGAACGGCCCGGCGAACTTTCTCTGGATCTGCGACTTCGCGAACTTCATGTTGCTCGCCGCGCTCTGGCTCGAAAGTCCGCTCCTCGCGACCTCGCAGTTCGCCGGCGTCCTGATCATCCAGCTGGTCTGGGCGGCGGACTTTTCGAGCGCGATCCTCTTCGGCTCGCACGCCATCGGCGGCACCGAGTACATGTTCGATGAAACCAGGCCGAGCTGGCTGCGCGCCCTCTCCCTGTTTCATCTCTGGACCGTGCCGCTGCTCGCCTGGCTCGTCCGTCGAGTGGGCTTCGACCGCCGCGGCTGGCGCCTGGCGGCGGCCGTCGCCCTGGTGCTCTTCCCGCTCGGCCAGTGGGTCGGCACGAGGGAACAGAATCTGAACTGGATGTGGCGGCCATTCGGGGTCGAGCAGCGGTGGCTGCCGCCGGTCGTCTTTCCCTTCGTCGCGGTCGGGATCGCGACGTTGCTGCTCTTCCTGCCCGGCAGCTGGCTGGCGCGGAGGATCGCTCTCGGCGGCCGGAACCGACAGCCGCCGGACTCAGGCGTGGCGTAGGAGTTTCTTCCAGACGGTCTCGGCGTTCACCGGCCGGCTGTAGTGAAAGCCCTGCACGAACTCGCAGTTCATCGCTTGAAGCTGCTCGCGCTGGTCGTCGGTCTCGACGCCCTCGGCGACCACGGATAGGCCCAGGCCGGCGGCGAGCCGAACGATGTTCCGGACGAGCTCGTGGTCGTCGCCGCTACCCTTGAGGTTGTGGATGAACGAGCGGTCGATCTTCAGCACGTCGACGCTGAAGGTCGTGAGATAGGAGAGCGAGGAGTAGCCGGTGCCGAAGTCGTCGATGCAGATGCCGACTCCCATCGACCGGAGCTGCTTCAACATGGCGCTCGCCGCCTGGGGGTTGTGCACCAGCACACCCTCGGTGATCTCGAGCTTCAGGTGTCGGGGCGCCAGGCCCGTGCGATCGAGAGTGGCGGCGATCTCGCGCACGAGCTCGGCCTGCGCGAAGAGCTTCGGCGACAGGTTGACGCTCATCGTGAGCTCTCGCCAGGCCGGATCGGCGAGCTGCCAGGCCTTGAGCTGGCGGCAGGCCTCCTCGAGGACCCACATGCCGAGCGGCACGATGATTCCGGTCTCTTCGGCCGCGCTGATGAATTGCGCCGGCTCCAGCAGGCCCCGGTCGGGGTGATTCCAGCGCACCAGTGCCTCCAGCGCGGTGATGGCCGCATCCTTGAGCGCCAGGATCGGCTGGTAGTAGACCTCGAACTCGTGGCGTTCGACGGCGCGACGAAGGTCGTTCTCCAGCCGCAGCTGCGCCATGACCTCGCTGCGCATCTCGCCGGTGAAGATCTGGGAACGGCCGCGTCCGGAAACTTTGGCGCGGTACATCGCGGTATCGGCGTCGCGCAGCAGGGTGGCGAGATCCTGAGTCTCCGAGCTTCCGAGGGCGATGCCGACCGAGACCGTGACGAAAAGCTCATGATCTCCGACGAGAAACGGCATGGCGAAGGCATCGTGGATACGGCCCGCGATCTCGGACGCTTCGTCGAGCTCGCTGATCTCCTCGAGCAGCACCGCGAACTCGTCGCCACCGAGCCGCGCCACGGTGTCGCCGGCGCGGAGGCAGGCCTCGATCCGCTGGGCGACGGCGACCAGCAGCAGGTCGCCCACCGGATGGCCGAGACTGTCGTTGACGACCTTGAAACGATCGAGGTCGAGGAAGAGCACCGAGTAGAGAGTGCGTCCGGCTCTGCGGGCCCGGGCTCGCGCCCGCTCCAGCCGGTCGAGAAAGAGGGCGCGATTCGGCAATCCGGTGAGCGGGTCGTGCACCTTGCGATCGGTGATGTCGGTCTGCGACCCGGCGATGCGGTACGGCTTGTCGTCGGCGCCGAAAAGCGCCGAGCCGCGCGCCAGCATCCAGCGGTAGCTGCCGTCGCGGTGCTCCATCCGATGCTCGTCTTCGAAGAGATCGGTCTCGCCGGCGAGGTGCCGCGTCAGCTTTTCCTGCAGGCGGTTGCGGTCCTCCGGATGCACGCGCTCGAACCAGGCCTCGGAATCGTCTGCGATCTCTCCCGGTTCGAGTCCCAGCATCCGCTGCCAGCGGTTCGAGTAGTAGACCTTCCGGCGGCGCAGATCCCAGTCCCAGATTCCGTCGTTGGCGCCGCGCACGGCGAGGGCGTAGCGCTCTTCACTCTCGCGGAGCGCGGCTTCCGTGCGCCGCCGCTCGGTGATGTTCTGGCAGAGCGCCACGATGCCGTCGGGTTCGCCGTGCTCGTCGAGCACGAGATCGAAGTGCGCTTCGACGGGAAAGGTCGGGCCCGAAGGGCGGCGGCAGTCGCCCTCGTGGCGCTGCCGACCGAGGGAGACCAGGTCGCGGAACTCGAGCCCGGCGAGGCTGTCCGGCAGGAAGCGCGCGAGCGGTTGTCCGAGCGCTTCCGCCGTGGAGCATTCGTGCATCGCGGCGAGGGCGGGGTTCGCCCACAGCACGAGCAGGTCGCGGTCGGCGATCGCGACTCCGGTCGGCGCGGTTTCGAGCGCTTTCTCGAGGCGGCGCAGCCGGTCTCGCGCCGAGAGCAGCTCGGAGGCGTCGCGCACCAGCACCAGCATCCGGCGGTCGCGGCCCTCGATCGTCGCGATCTTGGTGATCTGCACCGGGAAGGTCGAGCCGTCCTTGCGGTAGGCCTCGAGCCTGCGGCGGCGGGTCGGCTCGCGCCGCACCGGCGACGGGCCGTCGACGTCGGTGTCGTCGAGGAGCTCGTTGGATTCGAAGGAGACGAGAAACTGCAGCTTCTTGCGCTGCGTCTCGGCGGCGGTGTAGCCCCAGAGCGCCTCGACACGCGAGCTCGCCCAGAGAATGGTGTCTTCGGCGTCGGTGACGATCGCCGCGTCATCGAGCGCTTCGAGAACCTGACGAGGCAGGTGGGCGAGGTCGCTCACGGTGTCGGCGGCAGGGTACCATGCGGGGGCTTGCGTTCTCAGTCGTAGATGCCATCGGCGAACCAGCGATCGCCGGCGAGCTCGCGATAGATGCGATAGAGGCCGGCGGCATCGAGCTCGACGTCCCAGTACTCGCGTTCGATGGCGCGCTCGTTCCACCAGCTCTCTTCGAGGTGCCACGGTCCGGATGCCACGCGCACGCTACCGGCGATCTCGAGATGTCGTCCGTCGCTCTCGCGCGCCCGGGAGCGCAGCACCGTGGGCGCCTTCTCCTGATCGCTCTGTCGCGGCTCCACCTGCACTTCGAGCTCGACCGGCGGGCGGAGCGTGCGCACGGCGAGCAGGCCTTGGGCTCCGCGACGCGGCCGGCTCCCGTCGCTCCGGTCGCCGGAGTCGAGCTCGTGTCCTCGCGTCATGAGCGGCGGCACGAGTGGCGGCGGGGGCGGCGTGTACGGCGCGAGCACGAAGCGCTCCGGGCGATGGCCGTCGATCGGGCGCGGTGAACCGACGCGCTCACCGCCCAGGAGCGCGAAGAGCCGCGCCAGCGTCGTGGCGAGCCGCTCGGGGGAGATCGCCGGCGTGCCGAAGAGGGTGCCCTGTCCGGAGCGCGTTTGCCCGGGGATCGCGGTGACGGCGAAGCCGACCACCGCGGCGCCCGGCGGACGCGCTTCGAGATCGAGGCGCAGCAGGGTCAGAAGGGTCTTCGCGTCGCGTGTTGGCGCGGGGAGCTCCCAGGCGCGCGCGTCGCGCCCCGCCGGTTCGAGGTCGAGCTCGAGCGCCAGGCGGGCGCAGCCCACGGCGCGCGTCTCGAGCCGCCGGCAGAGGCGCTCGAGCGCGGCGTAGGCGACGAAGAGGAACGGCTCGAGGGTCACCAGCGGCCACTCGAGCTCGAGCCCTTCGGAGAGATCGGGCGGCGGCTCGCGGGCGAGGAGCGGCCGCGGATCGGCGCCGCGTGCCACGGCATGGAGCCGCGCCCCGGCGGCGCCCAGTCGGCTCGAGACTTCGGCCGCCGGTAGGCGCGCGAAGTCGCCGATCGAGGAGAGCCCCCAACGATCGATCGTGCGCGCCAGCTCGAGCTCGGGAGCGAGGCGAGCGAGTGGCAGCGGCGCCAGGAACGCCGCCTCCTCGCCCGTTGCCACGATCTGGGGCGTCTCGCCGTTGGCGCTGCGGGCCGCGACCTGCGCCGCGAGCTTGCTCGCCGCGATGCCGACGCCGGCCGGCAGCCCCTCACGGCGCGCGGCGCGGGCGAGCTCCCGTCCGAGCTCGGCCTCGGAGATGCGCGGCGCCTCGACGTCGAGGAAGACGACGCCGGAGCACGGATCCGGCGCCAGCTCGATGCGCGGTGAAAATCGTGCCGCGATCTCGGTGAGCGCGGTGCTCGCGGCGCGCTCCGCGGCCGCGTCGCGTGCCCGCGCCACGAGCTTCGGCACCAGGGCGCGCGCCTGCGCGAGCGTCATGCCGGCGCGGACGCCGAGCCGCCGCGCCGCGCGGCTCGCGGCCACGATGCGCGCCGTGGAGCCCGTTCCTTCGGTCACCGCGAGCGCAACGCCTTCGAGCTCCGGCTCGGCACGGAGCCGTGCCGCGAGCGGGAAGAGCGGCACTTCGAGGCAGGCGATCCGGCTCATGCGGAGAGCGCCACGCGGGGCTCTCTCTTCCGGCTTGCCGAGAACACCAGCGTCTCGCCGCGCGAGCCTTCGAGGTGCGGCGCCTTGTGGAGCAGCAGCCGCCCGTTCGTGCCGTCGAGAAGCAGCGGCGCTCCGCCGGTGCCGCTCCAGCGCGCCTGAGAGCGCCTGAGCTCGAGCACCGTCGCGGCGGCGGTGCCGGAGACACGATAGGGCGCGGCGACGAAGGCGAGCCCGCCGTGAGCGCGCGCACTCCGCGCCAGGCGGATCCACATCGTCTCGGCGCCGCGACCGCCCGGGAGCGGCGGCAACCCGAGATCGAGCGCCACGATCGGAAAGCCGCCGGTGAGCGCGGCCTCGGTCGCGGCGAGCGCTTCCCGGATGTCGCGCGGCTGCACCCAGAGAAGGCGATTCCAGTCGATGCCCGTCGCCGTCGCGGCTTGCGGATCGAGCCCGTCGCCGAGATCGATGAGAGCGGCGTTCTCTCCCGACGCGGTGGCCGCGGCGAGGAGCGCCAGGACGCAGGCGAAGCGGCCGCCCGATCGCCCGGCGGTGAGCTCCACGAGATCGCCGCGCGCGAACCCCGCTGGTAACAGTCGCTCGAGCCCCGGGATCGCTCGCCCCCAGACGGTCGGCACCGGCTCGCTCCGCCGTTCAGGGCGGAGCAGCTCGCGCGCGCTGCGCAGCTTTCCCGCCAGCGGCCCTTCGAGCCGCGACAGAAGCTCGCTTCGTTCGATGCGCGCCTGCGGAAGGGTCACCGATCTCTCCTCCGGCGACTACCGCCGGAAGGCGATCATGCAGCGTAAAAAAGGCGTAAGTCAACTTGCCCCGAAATAAGGGGGAGTGGCTGGTTTGCTCCAAGCAGCGTGTTCGGTGCCGGGGATCCATTCGTTGCTCCCTCTGGGAGCTTCGCGGTGGTTGGCGCCCGAGAGAGTGGCACGCGCTCTGAAAACTGGCCAGAGCTGAGGCGTTACCGTTGCACAAGAGAGTTACCGGCCGTACGGCATTCAGAATGGCGTGCACTGCGTCACAGCGAAAAGCTGCTCGGTGAAGGACCCTCGAACAGTCTGCACAGGGGGAGGGACGACAAGGAGCACAGAGATGAAAGTGCGAAGTCAGAAGTGGCGGGTCGTCGTGGTGGCAGCTCTTGTCGGGTCCATCTCTCAGATAGCCATGCCCCGTTCCACCCCGCGGACAACCGGCTTTTTCATCGGCGATCGCGGAAACCTCCGCCCCGCGGCGCCAGAAGGCGCCGACTTCACCATGGCCGCAGACGGCATCACGATCATCACGATTGCCTGGCAAGACTGTTTCAACTTTTTCGGCCCGGGCGACTTCCGCCTCGACATTCTGAGCGGTCCGATCAACGAGGACGGCGGAGTGTCCATCTCTCCCGATGGTACGAGGCTGGATGTCGTCACAATCCCCGCCACTTTCGTGGACGACTGCTGGTACGCGGAAGGATTCTACCGGGTGCCAGACGAATTCAACCGCGGAAGCGACGAGCTCTTATCGATTCGTGGCGTAAGCATCGAGGCGCGATTCATCCCTCAGGCCGGAGCCCCAGCAATAGCGACGGTGTTCGTTGACCTAGTTCGGCCCCCTCTCGTATTTGTTCACGGGCTCTGGTCAAATCCAGAGACATGGGAGTTCTCCTTGACAGCAGACACCGTGTTTCCAATTAAGGAATTCGCGGACTACAGAGCCTCCGCCGCCAGCTACTTCTCGAATAACAAGACGGTTGTTTTCTTGGCCATTCAGAAGGCCCTTCAAAGGTGCGTCGACGCTCAAATCCGTTGTACTCGAGTCGATGTTGTGGGCCACAGCATGGGCGGACTCCTGGGCCGAATTCACAGCAACTCTGCTCAATATGCGACACCACTAAACCGCTACCATGGAAATGTGAGGAAGCTCATCACGCTGGACACCCCTCACTCCGGCTCCCTGTTGGCGGACTTTTTGTCGATCTTGGCCGCGGATCTAACATCCCAAGGTATCTTCATGCGGGCTCTGTTCCAGCGCGTCGGGAAGCCGATTGATCAGGGTGCCATCTTCGACCTCTCCACAGGCAGCGTGCCGATCACGACGCTAGGCGCCTCCCCGGTTCCCGCGCATGCTCTTGTCGGCGTCGGTGGACCAGATCTTCTAGGAACCGCTTCGCGGCCCATGGGGGCATTTTACCGTGCGCTCTTCTTGGCGTCTGTTGTTTCCGGAACTGATGTCTTCGGCCCGGCTCAGCACGATCTGGTTGTTTCTCGTCCAAGTCAGGAAGGCGGTCTAGCCGCAAGTGCCACGACTGAGTTTGGCTTCCCTGACGGGATTCATTTCGGCATCCCGTTCGTAACTCTGGGCAATACAGGGAGTGATTTGTACGGCGATCGCGCTCGCGAACTTCTTGACACGCCGACCTCAGAAACCGTTTGGGGCTTGCTTCCGGCTGGTTCGTTCGTTGGGGTCGCTCAGAGAGTTCGCGATGGAGCCGATCCGCAACAGTCTTGTAGTGAAGGCACCGTCAGTCCACAAAATGCTCGGGCGGGCGATTTCGCTCTTACGATTACTTCCCCGGCTCCTGGGACGGTCGTCACTCCCGGCGCTACCATCACCGTCTCAGTAGCCGTTTCGCCCAGCGAAACTGTTGATCAAATCGTGGTCGCTGGCCGCGATGAAGCTATCAACGATACTACCGCTCCGTTTGAGATCTCCTTCCCGGTACCTCTCGAGGCTTTCCGTACCTATACGATTGAAGCCTTCGGCAGGAACAACACAACCAATGAGTACTTCAGTTCTGCTCCGCTCGACTTGATCGCCGAACCGTCGGCTGCGTTGCAGGCGCTTCGGATCAATCCTGCGGAGGCATTCATTGTGGGGCCAGGCGACAGCCTCCAGCTTTCAGTTACTGGGCAGTTCGCGGACGGCGTCTACCGAGAAGTTCCCCCTTCGGAAGTGGTCTGGACTGCGCTCAATCCTACGATCGTAAGTGTTTCCGCTGATGGCCTCGCTACGGGAGTCGCCGTTGGCCAGGCTACGGTCCGCGCTGATTCACAGACGCTCACGACAACGCGGGTGGTTGAAGTGCTTCCGCCGGCACCGCTCATCTTCGTTGACAATTTTGAATCAGGAGACACGTCAGAGTGGTCGGCAAGTGCGCCATAGAGAAGAGTCGCTCAGGAGCAGGTTGTAGAGATCTCCCATGGATCGAGTTCTTCGGGTTGTCATGATGGCCGCTCTGCTGCTCAATTGCGGACCGAGCGGTGATCGGGTATTGCAGGGCGAGCGAATCTCGATAGTTGAGGAGTCTGGATGGGGGGTTGAGAATGTGTCGCTGGCGCCTGATGGGCGCTGGGCGGCCGTAGCCGCAACCCGAGGCGAGCCCAGTGCCTTTCGTTTGTTTCTTCTTGATCTTTCGCGAGACGCTGCAATTGAGGCGAAACCCAGTTGGTCGGCCCGAGGTCAGCTGCTGGCAGAGAATCGACCTGGGACAATGGCGCTCGAGTGGGCGGCCGATTCAGGTTCGTTGAGGTTTCCGGCGGCAAACGTCTCGCTTGGACACCTGACTCGCAACTTCAAGACGATGACCGTTCAAGAGCAGAGTGGGGTAGCAACAGGATCCCGCGCGTGGTTCACCGTCTCCCTGGAAGAGGGAACTGTTGGGATGCTCGAATTGGACGAGTCTCCAGAAGCACTGCGGCGACCAAGCCCGCGACCTCACGCTATTGATGAGAGAGTCACCGCGAGGCTCCATTCAAGAGGGGCGTTCGACCTCGTAGACTCGGAGGGCGGGCGCAGAACCATCGCAGAGTTTCGCTCCAGTATCTCGATAGATCTGGTTTCTGCAACGATCTCGCCAGACGGTCAGTGGATTGGAGTCACCCTTGCCAGAGAGGCTTTCGGGTCTCTTGGTGATCGTGGCTTTGTCGTTCGTCGCGAAGATGGGTCCCTGTTTCGCCTCGGAGATCAGATATATCGACCGCTACGGTTTCATCCGTCGCGCCGCGAGGTTTTTGGCGTATCCCAGGAGTCAAGCGGGCGAGCTCAGTTGATGCGGTGGAGATTTTGAGTGAAGTACTTCGAGCTCTGATCAGCGCGCGCGGCGGCGCGGCTGGGCGACGGCGCGGGGCGGCAGGTTGTGGACCGCGGCGTGCTCGAGGACGTACTCCTGCACGCCATGTTTGCCCAGGTGGCTGCGCGGCGCGACCAGGCCGTCGTGGAGCTTCTCGATCTCGGCGTGCGGCCAGCGCGGCGCCGGAGCGACCGCGGTCGAGACGATCTCCTCGGAGAGCAGCCCGCCTTCGACGATGCGGTAAAGGCAGGGGCGTGCCGGCATCTCGGCGCCAACGCGGACCAGAAGGTGAAATGAGCCGGCCGGCTGAAGCCGCTCGACGATCCGCCGCGCGATCGCCGGCCAGCGCTCGCGACCCACGTAGTTCGGCAGGTCCCAGGCGAGCACCAGGTCGAAGCGCTCGCCGTCGTCGAACGCCAGGAGATGCGGAACCTTGCGCTCCCAGATCGCGGGAATCGCCTCGCGCGCCGCTTCGTCGTCGATCGAGCGCTCGAGATCGACGACGCGCACGCGCGCCCTCGCCTTCTCGAACCAGGCGATGTTGGCGCCGAGCGCGGGGCCGAGATCGAGCACGGAACCGCCCGGACGCGGCAGGTGATCGAGCGCCGACTTCAGGCCCGGCGCCGGATGCTCGACTCTCAACTCGCGCGAGGCGAAGCACTCGCGACCGACGGTCCTGCCGACCCCGCGGATCGCGAGGACTCTTCCGCCGGTAGCGGGCGCGGGCCGGTCGCCGGCGCGCCGGTCCCGGTGGCCAGGGCGCGCTTCGGCTCCATGTCGATGGTGCCCTTGAACTTGGCGCCGTCCTCGATGACGACGCGCGGCGCCACGAGATCGCCGCGCACGCGCGCGCTCTTGCGCAACACGATCAGCTCTTCGCCGAAAAGATGGCCGTCGACCTCGCCTTCTATTTCCAGAACACGCGCCTGCACTTCGGCGGAGACGCGCCCCTTGGCGCCCACCGTCACCGAGTGCTGGGGCAGCCGGATCTTGCCCTGCACCTTTCCTTCGACGAACAGGTCCTCGGAGCCCGAAAGCTCGCCGGTGAGCTCGATCGACGGGCCGATCACGGCGCGCGACGCGGCCACGGGCGTCGGCATCCGCGGCGGGGCCGTTTCGGGATCATGGCGCGGCGCCGCGGTCGGGGCCGAGGGCGGAGCGGAGGGGTGCGGATTCGGGACCGGTTCGTTCTCGCGCTTCCACATGGCGTGCGGCTCCTCTTGTGCCGCGCCACTCTGCTGGCGCGGTGCTCTAAGCAGGGTCCCATTACGAACGATCTTTGGCGCGGCGTCAAGGGAGCGGTGCATCGGCGGTCTCCATGGCGCTCGCGGGCGGCGGTCTCGCCGGGACCTCTATGCGAGGATCCGCCCGAATGGCTGCCGCGGAATCGTTCGATGTCGAAGCCCTTGCGTAGGCCTCGCGTCATCCGGTGGCTCGCTGCGATCGTCGGCGTCGCAGCCGCGTCGTTCGGCGCCTTCGAGGTTTCGCGCTGGCCGGACGTCGCGGCGCTCGCGACGGAGCGCCCTGAATCGACCGCGTTCATCGAGCGCTACCGCGAGCGTCAGCGCGCCGCCGGGATGAAGGACCGGCCGGAGTGGAAGGCCGTGCCGTATGCGCGGATCTCGGACGAGCTCAAAGTCGCGGTTCTGGTCGCCGAGGACATCGATTTTTTCTCTCATCGCGGTTTCGCGGTGGCGGAGCTGAAGAAGGCGATCGCGGAGGCCTGGGAAGAAGGCGAGGCGCCGCGTGGCGCCTCGACGCTCACCCAACAGCTGGCGAAAAACCTCTGGCTGTCTCCATCACGGAATCCCTGGCGCAAGGTGAAGGAGGCGCTGCTCACGCGCGCGCTCGAAAAGCATCTCGCCAAGCGCCGGATCCTCGACCTCTACCTGAACGTCGTGGAATTCGGGCCGGGCGTTTACGGCGCCGAGGCGGCGGCGCGGCGATACTTCGCCAAGCCGGC
>ERZ1292633.5958-Hain-H41-02um-R1-5958-length-10828-cov-5_pt1 | contig 10828 bp, 10 predicted proteins | sample MGYA00564406_ERZ1292633 | MGnify/ENA primary metagenome ERZ1292633 (study PRJEB36523, sample SAMEA6512639) | groundwater metagenome | collected 2019-01-08 | study: AquaDiva: Metagenomics assemblies of 32 groundwater samples
CGAGTGTGTTATGCGCCCTAGGTTTTTGTCAAGACCGCGCTTTGCGCCCGAAGGCAAGGGTCTTGACAAAAACCTAGGGCGCGAAGGAGAATAAATGGATGGGCTTAAGGCAAACCTGCCCTTGAGACCATTCCAAAGCAAATTCTTCTTGGCGATGAAGACTGGTTGCTATTGACTCGCATTAGCATTACAATTAGTTCAAAGCGCACATACAAAAGCCTAAGAAACAAACAGCAACTGCTCTAGCCACCGAGCTTATACAAAGCGTCCTGCATTGCGGCGGTCTGTCTGTTATAGGCCGAAATTGCTGCGCTATTCGCTTTGCTCGGGTTGCTCCCCTGTGCGGTAAGGCGGCGTAGTTCAACTTGGGTCGGGTCCTGTGAAACTGCGCGGTAGCCCAAGCGGATACGTCGTAACACGCCATCGAGGGCATCAGCAGTTGATTTTGCTTTTACTTTGTCGGTTAGATCGACGGATATTGGCAATTCAAGCGCAACAACTGCTGGTGCTTTGCTTTTATTTGCGCCAGTGGCATTTGCGATTGCCGTTCCCGCGTCCAAGCCCAATTCTTTCAACGCATTGGCAACGCCTTCGCCAGCGCTTATTTCAACTTTGGCTCCCGCTTTGGGTGTCATAGTTAAATATTTTGCACCATCGCGAGACAGCAAAGCAGTGTTTGCATAAGTCGAAGTGAAGCGATTCATTTTTGTAACAAGGCTTTGCATTGTTTCATCTTGCGCAATCGATATTTTGCGCTTTGCGCCGCCATTTGATGAAATATAAAAGAAATCACCGACCCGAAGACCAGTTAAGTCGGTTAGTGAAGTGGCGTTGTCAAATGATAATTCGCCTTGCGGCAGGCCAACAGCTTGCAATGATGTTGCCTGTGCTGACGCCGAAGTAATTGCGACATTGCCAGAAATTTCGCCCAACACATTAGCCGAATAAGTCGATGCACCGCTAATAGTATCATAACCTTTTAGCAGAGTTTGAAAAGCGCTAGGATTGGCGGCAGTTTCAATTTTGGGGCCTTCAAGCGCGATATTTGCGCTATTGCCTTCAACACTCAAAGCGCGAATGGCATTACCTGCCAAATCTTGCGCAAAAACTTGGGCTCCGCTACTTAGAACAAATCCGCGCAATTGATCGGCAATTGATGAGCTAGCATTCGCGGCAGCAAACACTGCATTGCCATTACCATCAAGAGAAAATGCGCTTATTCGGCTGAGGCCATTATTGCTCGCGAGAAAGTCAGCGGCATTAAAATTGCCGGTTGCAACATCGAGGTTACTTATGTGTCCGCCCGATGTTTCATTCCACGCAACATAAGCATTATTGCCATTAATTTTGATGGAAACCGCCGTATCATCGCCTGTTGTGCCGATTGATTTGGAATAATTAAGAACGCCGCTTACATCAAATGATTGCACATAAGTGTCGGTTCCGCCGATTTCGCTTGAACCCGAAATCGAAGCTGTGGTCTGCCCCAAAACTAATAAATTGCCAGAGGCATCAAACGCCAAATCAACGGCTTTATCAGTTCCTGCCGCGCCTTTTTGGTGAAACCACAGATCATGGCCATCGGCATCAAATGTTGCAATAAAACTGTCAACGCCTTCGCCACTTACATTGGTGGAATTTTCAATTTTTCCGTCAACCGAACCCGCAACTGCGACCGTGCCGTCAATATCAACCGCTAGCGAAAACCCGTTTGCCGCAGCGGCAGAACCAAGCGCGCGTGACCAAATGATACGGCCCGTAGAATCTTGCTTTTGCAGCACCACATCGCTTTTGTCTTTTGGTGTCGAAGTTCCAATTTGCCCGCTGCTGTCGGCAATGAAATAAACATTGCCATCAACATCGCGCGTCATGGCACGAATTGACGCCCCACCATTTGCTGCGCTGAAATTACTGATTGCACCTTGTTCCACTGCGTTTGCCGACGATACGTCAATGCGGGATATTACGCTTTGCGAAACGCCATTCACTGTTTTAGCGCCAGCAACATAAATTGCTGTGTCTGTGGTTTCACCCACAACTGGTATAAAGCTCAAAGTCTCGCTGGTGCCAATTGATATTTTGAATTTTTGTTGAAGGGTAGCGGGACCGCCCTTTATTGTTGACGGTTTGCTGACTTCCTCACGCGAAAACCTTGCTTCAACGCCTGCTGCTGATAGTTTGGTGTTGATATAAGTGGCGACATTTCCCACTGTCCTTGTGGTGACACCCATTTCCGCCAGATCAACATTTATTATTGTATCACCGGCCGCAGTTGCAACTTTAACGTCAAACTTAATTGCACCAGCAAATTGTTCTGGAATTGTATTTTCATCGCCATTTGCCAATGCTTGCGTTGAAAAACTGCTTGGCTTGGTTTGTCCGAAACTGCCTGTGGTTAGCGAAGTAAATTTGCGCCCAGTCAAAAGCGTTGCGCCTTCTAAGCCCGCAGATTTGGCTTGGGATTCGATTTCTTTGAGTCCGCGCTCAATCCGCGCTTGGAATTTGGCGCGTTCGCTATCGGACATGGTTCGCGTAGTTGCAACATCTGCAAGCGCTTTGAGTTTTTCCACGGCATTATGCAGCAAAAACAGCTCTTTATCATTTTTTGCGGCAATGCCCGAGCCAGCACCACGCCCCAAACCGCCAGCAAAAAGCGAAGTTGCAGCCAGAGCAGATGACGCCAATTTATCAGTGGTGGATTTAGGGGCATTGGCGTCCCACGGCGCCATTCTTGCGACAGTTTTTGGGGTTGAAGCGCCGCCAGGATTTGACTTGGCCGCATAAACGCCAGACAAATCAATTGGATATATTCCGCTAGAACTGAATCCAGCAGAGGATTGAAATAATCCAAGAGACGCAGGTGATAACGCCACAACATACCCCAAATAATAATATTATTGCCGGCATCATAACATTCTATGGTTTATTGATGTTTAAGGATTCAAGAAAAAAGACACTTGTCACTTGCCATGCATATATTCGGCAACAGCATCACGAATTTCACGCAACAGACCCATTCCGTGAAATACTAGGCCAGTGTAAAGTTGTATTGCTGTCGCGCCTGCTTCGAGCTTCTTAATTGCGTCATCACCCGATGAAATGCCACCAACGCCAATTAAAGGCATTTTATCGCCCAACACCGATTTGAAATCTCGCAGTTTTTGGGTGGATAATTCAAACAATGGCTTGCCCGAAAGCCCACCTTGCCGTTTGCTGTGCGGGCTTTTCAAATACGGAGGGCGTGAAATAGTGGTGTTCGAAATTATTAAAGCATCGATTTTGGTCGCCAACGCAATTTGGGAAATATCTGATACTTCGGCATCAATAATATCGGGAGCGACTTTTAGAAAAATCGGCTTTTCGCCATGAGTGTTTGTAAGCCTTGCCCGTTCCTCATTGATGCGGCCTAATAATTCTTCCAATGCAGCGGCAGCCTGCAAATCCCTAAGGCCCTTTGTATTGGGTGACGAAATATTGATAGTAATATAGGACGAATATTCCCAAACATGGTGCAGGCCAAAAACATAATCGGCGATTTTGTCGGTTGAATCTTTATTGGCACCCAAATTTGCGCCAATAATCCCCGGTGAATTTGCGAGAGACTTCAATTTTCGCGCGAAATTTTCGACGCCATAATTATTAAAGCCAAGCGCGTTTATTATTGCTTCATCTTGGTTCAGCCGAAAAATGCGTGGCTTTGGATTTCCAAGCTGCGGCCTTGGCGTGACAGTGCCGCATTCAACAAAGCCAAATCCGCATTTTAACATTGCATCAGGAACCTGCGCATTCTTGTCAAAACCTGCGGCCAAACCGATGGGGTTTGGCAAAATTAGCCCGGCAAGTTCAACTTCCATTTTGCGGCTATCTAGCGCCCTTGGCGCCAAGCCAATTTGAATCGCCCGCAAAGTGGCATGATGCGCTAATTCTGGCGGTAATAATCTAAGTGCATTTTGGGCAATATCGTAAATCAATTTTAACTCATATTTTCAGGGTTGGCTTCATGGCGGTGGATATTTATTGGTATTGTTGCTTTGCCATTTCCGCCATAAACAATATCCATAGTTTCAATAATCGCGCTGACTGGTAAATTTCCATAAATATGGGGAAACAACTCGCCACCGCGTGATTCTTCCCAAACCACGGTTTCGCCTAATTGTGCCAAATCAATTGCTGCGACGATGAGGTCGGTTTGGCCACCGAAATGCAATAAAAATGTCCGCTCCAACTGTAAGCCCGACGATAAATGGATAAAACCATCTTTTTTGTCGAGAGTGGATCCTTCATACTTGCCCTTATCCAAATCCTGTTTCCACACTGACTTATTTTCAATTTTATAGGCAATATTTGGATTTTTTGACATTATTCTCCCCATCACAGCCATGAAAGCGCTAAATTATTTGCGCCTTCAACGTCTCGGTTTTGCAAAAGCGCCAATAATTGTTGAGCGCGAGATTTTATCGTTCTTTCCCACGCATTTGTCGCGCGCGAATGCGCCACTCCTTGCAACAAAACAATTGCATAAGCGGCATTTTCGCGCGGTTTCAACAGGAGCACTGAATTTGCTTCAAGAAAGGGGAAAGAAATATCATCGGGTGAAATTGCGCGAGCACGGATGAAGGCTTGGCGGCCACGCGCTTCACTTGCGCCAATCGCATTCGCAGTTCGCGGGCTCGCAAGCCTAAGCGCCTCATAATGCCAATTACCCAACAAGCCATGCGCTTCGGCGAGATTGGGGGAAAGCCGAATTAGGGTTTCGAGTTTGCGCTTGCCACGGGTCGCCGCACCATCAACAAAAGCGCGAACTGGCCCTAATTGCCGCGCTCTGAATAAATCATAAGTCGCATCGAGTAATTTCGCATGCATATTTTGCGGGTTTTTGGCCAATACTAAGTCAATTAACCTTCGAAATCGCCGCATGGTTTGCGCGCTACATCGGCTTGGCCGCTCAAACCCAATTTGTGTCGCAACCGCCCTTGCTGCAAATACAAAATTGTCTTCGTTATTCGCGGCCTCAGCCAAACGCGCCGCTTCGGCCCAATTTCCAGCTTGAAAAGCGGCCTGCGCCCCAGTGTCAATTGCATCTGCGCAAGCAGAAACGGACTCCTTGCCAACGAAACTTAGACATACCAGACCTGCAATCAATTTTCGCCTTTGCATCCGCAAACTATCCATATTAGCGCTTATTTAAGCTGGCCTTTCAATAACATAAATCGCCAATTTATTGCCGTCTAAATCGCGAAAATAAGCACCGTAAAATCCTTGGGTTCCACGAAATCCTGGTGCGCCTTCGTCTTTTGCGCCAAGCGATAAAGCCAAAGCATGAACCCTGCCGACATGTTCTTGGTTCTTGCCTTTAAGCGCGACCATTGTGCCGTTGCCTGCATTCGCTGTTTTGCCGTCATGTGGGGCGCAAACTGCGACCCCGCCCGAAAAATTAGCTGGCATAAACAATGTGAAATTCTCGCGAATATCCATGCGGGTCGCACCAAGTTCGGCGTTTAATTTATCATAGAATCCAACCGCTTTTTGAAAGTCATTAGTGCCAAGTGTTACGTAACCGATCATTCTGTCTCTCCTAATTTTTCATTCATGAGTGCGATAGTGGCTTCAAGGCCAAAAAGAGCTGCAAAATTGCCAAATCTTGGGCCAGTTTCTTGACCCAATAATACTTCATACAGCGCTTTGAACCAATCGCGCAACGGCTCAAATTCAAAGTCTTTGCCAATTTGATAAACTTCGTTTTGAATTATTTCACCATCACGGCAATCACCCAAAGCTGCAAACTTATCACGCAAAGCCAAAATCGCCGCTTTTTCTTTATCGCTTGGTTCGCGATATGATTTTTTCGGCATTATGAAATCATGATAATAAGCAATCGCATAATCGACCATACGCGCTAATAATGGCGTGTTTTCTGGCGTCGCATTTGGTGCAAATGGCTTGATATAGGCCCAAAGAACTTGCGCATTGGAAGCATCCGCTGCTGCGACCAAATTCAACAAAAGCCCGTAACTTATTGGCGAACTCGCGCTTGGCGGGTTGCCGCTATGAATATGCCACACAGGATTTTCAAGTTGCGTTGCGGCGTCCTCACGATGATATGCATCGAGATAATTGATATATTCGTCCATCGCTTTCGGAATCACATCAAAATATAGTTTTTTTGCGGTGCGCGGTTTTTGGAAATTATAAAGCGCAAGGCTTTCTTGTGGTGCGTATTTCAGCCATTCCTCAACAGAAATCCCATTACCTTTTGATTTTGATATTTTCTCACCATTTTCGTCCAAAAATAGCTCGTAAACATATTGAACTGGCGGCAGGCTGCCGAGGATTTTGCAAATTCGCGAATAAATGGAAGCATTGGTTTGGTGGTCTTTACCGAACATTTCAAAATCAACACCCAGTGCTGCCCAGCGCATGCCAAAATCTGGCTTCCATTGCATTTTGACATTGCCACCGGTAACCGCAAGCGTTGTGAGTTGCCCACCTTCGTCGTCAAAACTTATGGTGCCAGCTTTGGCGTCAATTGATTTCATTGGCACATATAGGACGCGGCCAGTTTTTGGCGAAATTGGCAAAAATGGCGAATAAGTCGCGCGTCTTTCTTCACCCAAACTGGGCAACATAACCGCCATAATTTCATCAAAATGGGCGAGTGCGTTCAATAGGGCCGCATCAAAAGCGCCAGATTTATATAATTCGGTTGCCGATTTGAATTCATAATTAAACCCAAAACTATCAAGGAAGCCGCGCAATCTTGCATTATTGTGATGGGCGAAACTTTCGTGTGTGCCAAATGGGTCGGGCACGCTGGTTAATGGCATTTGCAGATATGCGCTCAGCATTTCGCCATTTGGAATATTATCGGGGATTTTGCGCATTCCGTCCATGTCATCGGACACGCAAATAATCCGAGTTGGAATTTTTCCTTCACTTACCACTTCGAAAGCGTAGCGCACCATTGTTGTGCGCACAACTTCGCCAAATGTGCCAATATGCGGCAGGCCAGACGGGCCATAGCCAGTCTCAAAAACCACTTCTGCTTTTGGGTTGCGATTGTGGCGATCCAAAACCATTCTGGCCAGCTCGAACGGCCAAGCTTTTGCGCCCATTGCTAGTTGGGCTAAATTGGTTTTTTCACTGTTGTTACTCATAATTCCGCTCATCCTCAAATCGTCAGCTGTCATTTAGATAATATAATGATGATTGGCAAATGCATTTGAATGTGGCAATTGGTCAGTTTCGCGAATGGTAGAAAATGCATAGAAAAATAATCAGAGACTCGCAAATACAAGACTTGGTTCTTTTCCGCCACGGCAAGGCCGAACGCCCTTATGATGCTAGTGATGATTTTTCGCGCAATTTAGTGGAGCTTGGCAAGACGCAATCGCTCCAACAAGCCATCAAATTAAGAGAACTTGGTTTTTCGCCCGACGTTGTTTTGGTGTCATCGGCGTTTCGGGCCTCGCAAACTTGGGACATGGCTGCGCAAGTTTTCCCCGATGCCAACCCCATCATAACGCGAGAATTATATTTGGCCTCGCCCGAATTTTATTTGCGTAAAGCGGCTTCCACTGGCGCAAAATCGGTTATGATTATTGCCCACGACCCCGGATTACATGCTTTGTGTCGGACTTTCCTCAAAGGCGGCTCAAGAGACCATATGAGCGATTTATTACGCCTTGATTTGCCAACAGCGGGCGTAGCTTGGTTTCAAAAAGACGAAAATGCAAAATCTATGATGCGTTTGGTGGCTAATCTAAGGCCATAATTATGCCGCGCTAATTGCGCGTGTAACCATGACTTGCAGGCCGTTTGCTATTTCTTCGCGCAGCGTGGCTTGGCTGTTTGGCGTTTTAATCAACACTTCCATTGATTCAAGATGCGTTGCAACGATGTCAATCCTGACATTGCGATAGTCCACCATTTTATCGATATAGGCGGTTAAGCTCCAACATACTTTGGCCAAATGTTGATCCGAAATTTTTTGCGCCAATACCAATACTTCAGCCGCCGCTGCCCGTATTTCGACCATTTTTGACAAATTGCCATTGCGAACTATCGCAAGAAAAGCGTGAATGCGCTTGGTAATATCGCTCATCTCACCCTTCACGGCTTTTTCTTGTGCTACAGTGGCTTCAAGCTCTATTGGATCATCATGGCGCATAAATGGCCCATAATAGGAATTACCTCTATTTCGACGTCTGCAAGGCCCGACATAAGTATCAAATGTTGCAAAATCGCGCGGGTGCTCTATTACTTCTTTGATCCTATCGGTTACGGATTTCAAAGTAACTGGCTTGAGAATAAAAGTGTCAACGCCGGTATTGCGAGCTTCTTCAATTTGGCTTTTGAGATTATTGGCGGTGACCATAATAATGGGCACCATACGCATTCTCTCATCACGCAATCGCCTAACTCTGCGAGTAAGTTGCAGCCCGTCCATTTCGGGCATCACCCAATCAGCAAAAACCACATTGGGGCGAGAATTTTCAATAGCATCGAGAGCATCGACGCCATCAACCGCAGTAGAAATGTTATTGACACCAAGTGAGCGCAGAACTTCGGACAATAAATTGCGATAAAAAGCTTGATCGTCAACAACCAAAACTGACAGCTGGCTGTAAACCAGTTTTCTACCCTGTCTTGTTATTATTGCCACGCTCGAACTCCTTTGCCCAGCTTAATCCAACTATGCTTAACAGGTGCTTACTTTTTTCCGTTTCTCATTGGTAATGCGAATAATTAGCAATTTTTGTAAGCCGAGTTTTGGTTTTGCCGATTTAAGCACGTTTTTTGTGAAAACTGCTTTACACCTCTAATAGTCGGCTTTAGGCAATCCAAATGTCCAGGAAACAAACAAAATTGACATTCGACAAGCCATTAGTGCTGGATTCCGGCGCGAAGCTTGAACCCTTAACTGTGGCTTATGAAACTTGGGGAACATTAAACCAAGCGAAATCGAACGCAATTTTGGTTTGTCATGCCTTGACGGGCGATCAATATGTTACTGGCATTCATCCAATTACCAAGCGCGCAGGCTGGTGGGATAATGTTGTCGGCGCGGGCAAATTAATTGATACTGACAAATATTACGTTATTTGCGCCAATGTCCTTGGTGGCTGTATGGGCACGAGTGGGCCACAAGACCTAAAGCCAGACGGTAAGCCGTCGGCGCTTGATTTTCCAATTATCACTATTTCCGATATGGTTCGGGCACAAGCGATGCTAATTGAAGCCCTTGGCATCGATAAATTATTTGCTGTTATCGGCGGCTCTATGGGGGGAATGCAGGTATTACAATGGATCGCGACTTTTCCCGATAAAGTTTTTTGCGCAGTGCCTATTGCAACCGCCGCGAGACATTCTGCACAAAATATTGCTTTTCACGAAGTTGGCCGCCAAGCAATTATGGCGGACCCTGATTGGCGAAATGGCGATTACTTGGCACAAAAAACATTCCCATCAAAAGGACTTTCAGTTGCCCGCATGGCCGCACATATTACATATTTGTCGGACGTAGCATTGCATAATAAATTTGGGCGAAAACTACAGAATCGCGAGCAGCTTACTTATGGTTTTGAAGCCGATTTCCAAATCGAATCATATCTCAGGCATCAGGGGCAAAGTTTTGTTGATAGGTTTGACGCCAATTCATACCTTTATATAACACGGGCAATGGATTATTTCGATTTAGCCGAGACTTTTGAAGGCTCATTAACGAAAGCTTTTGGGGCTTTTGAAGGCGCGGCCTGCGTTGTTTCATTTTCCTCCGATTGGCATTATCCGCCAAGTGAAAGTCGAGCGATTGTGCGCGCAATGATGGCGGCTGGCGTGCATGTATCGTCGCTAGAAGTTGAAACCGACAGAGGGCACGATGCGTTTTTGCTCGATGAGCCAGTTTTCCACATCGCCCTGTCAGGCTTTTTGCAATCCCAAGCAGAAGCAAAGGGGATTTGAAAATGCGCAAGGATTATGAAGCAATATTGGAGCAGGTCGCGCATGGAAGTCGCATTCTTGATATTGGCTGCTCCGACGGTCAATTGATGGAATTATTGGAAAAGAAAAAGGGCGCAGAGTTGCGCGGACTTGAAATTAGTCAGGCAGGGGTAAATGCCTGCGTCGCAAAAGGGCTCGCAGTTATTCAAGGTGATGCCGACAAGGACTTAGGGCTTTTTCCCGATAATTCCTTTGACTTGGTGATTTTGTCCAACACAATTCAAGCGACCATGAACCCGCATGATGTGCTTAGCGAAATACACCGCATCGGACAGCGAGCCATTGTTTCATTGCCAAATTTCGGCTTTTGGAAAATTCGGCTTTTATTGGCATTGAAAGGTAGAATGCCGGTTACCAAAGACTTGCCCGATACTTGGTATAATACGCCCAATATCCATCTTTGCACAATTCAGGATTTTGCGGATTTGGCACGCGAAACCAATTTTGCCATAAAAGCAATCATGCCGATTAATGGCGAAGTGCGAGGCAGAAGTGTAACGAAAACTGGCTTCTTTACCAATTTACTGGCTCAAAAAGCTGTGTTTGTTTTGGAGCGAGTCTAATCCAACTGCATCTTAACGGCGGCGGCGCTGGCAATCGGGCTTAGGACAATTGTGAAAAGCGAAATCGCGCAAATTAGCAAAAATCCTTGGGTAAAAATGCCATTTCCCAAAATTACCTGATTTGCGCTGGCGGCACCAAAAATCACTATTGGCGTATAAAGTGGCAGCGCCAAAAGTGCGATTAACAGCCCGCCCCTCTTGACCCCCGCACTCAGAGCCGAGCCAATGCCACCAAGTAAAAACATTGCCAAAGAACCAATCCATAA
>ERZ1292633.5961-Hain-H41-02um-R1-5961-length-10825-cov-5_pt1 | contig 10825 bp, 9 predicted proteins | sample MGYA00564406_ERZ1292633 | MGnify/ENA primary metagenome ERZ1292633 (study PRJEB36523, sample SAMEA6512639) | groundwater metagenome | collected 2019-01-08 | study: AquaDiva: Metagenomics assemblies of 32 groundwater samples
GGCTCGGCTGATCATGTTCGGTTTGTTCGGAATCACTTTCCTCATCATTGCCTTCATAAAAGAGTTTAGTTTTCAGTTTGCTGGCCTGGCCGCTGAGACCGACTGTATATTTCAACGATTCAATCCGGCTGAAATCATAGGTTTTAAATTCTTTTTTTTCAACCGGTTCGCCGGCGCAAAGATGAGGCTGTAAATAGACCAGAATAAAGTAAACGCTTAATAAAATCTTGAGAGTTTTGCTAAGAGACATCTTCAACCTCTTCATAAATTTTAGTAATTATTTTTTATCCAATTTTACCAGCGAAATCTTATGTTTGGTTCTTTCCCATTCCAACCAGGGGGTAACCGGACCGGTCCGACCGTTTTGCGCCACAAAATCAATTGATGAACTATCTTCCACAGTTTCGTGGGAAATAATCAGACCATGGGCTAACGAGTAATAAAATTCCTTGTCAACTTTTTTCTGTTTGCGGTGGGCGTCTTTTTGCTGTTCATGGTATGAGTATCTCATAGTCGTTTCGTTTTTCTCAAGCACAGTCCCAGGTTCCAGTCTATCTGATGCGGAGCGAGGAATCTTCGGGAAAATCAACCGGAGTGTCTGGGTGATATGCTCGGTTAACATCTGCTTCAGGTGGTTTACCTCTGAGACCGGCGGTAATGATTGAAACCCTTCGGAAAGCGTCTGGTCAAGGCCAATCGGTTTAATCGTATCGCCGAACCGGGAAATTTCCACCATAAATGACCGTTTGGGCAACGTGACACAGGCCAGGGTTTTAAGCATTTCATCAAAAAATCCGCGGCTGTAGCCGTAAAATCTGGGGAGATTGTTATTATTATTGTTTTTCCTGAAATCTTCGGCATCGCTGACGGATTTGTATAAACGGTTCCAGGCCTCCCGGCGGTGCATTACATTATTATAATCATAAGTAAAATGGGAACGTTCGTCCATATGTTTTACTTTGACAGATTCAATGGTGACTTTCATCTGGAAACAATCGGTTGTTCTATTGTAATTAACCGGTTCAAATGATAATTTTAAATTAATAATACTCGGGTCCGGGTCGGTCGGTCCTTTGACACCTTCAAATTTTTCTTCGCTTTCAAAAGTTGCCTTAGCCACTTTAGCAAGTTCGTAGCCGCCTTCTTCCGGCGGAAGAGAAGGGGCCGGTTGTGAAACGGTCGGAAGCGGTTTTTCTACCAGAGCCGGCGGTCTTTCAGGTGATTCCGGTTTATCTGAAGGTTTTTGCCCGCTGTTGCCGTCGGCGACCCGGTCTATTTTTCCGCTGTGTTCGTCGTCGCGGTTATCGCCTTTGCCGTTATCCGAACCGGGTGTAATCTGGTCCGGTCCGCGTTCTTCATCCGGGTTTAAAGGAAAACCGCGCTGATGTTCGCTTTTAACCGATTCCGGGATTTCCATCTGGACTGTCGGGCTGTTGGACTGTAGGTCTATTGGACTATTGGTCTGTTGGTCTGTTAGTTTCTGACCGTTATTACCGCTGTTGCCGTCACCGACGATATCCACTTTTCCGCTGTGTTCATCATCGCGGTTATCGCCTTTACCGTGGAGCGCATCGTCCCATTTATCCGGTTTATTTTTGGCGCTGGGTTCAACCGCGGTGTCGTTGGTCGGCCTGGTTATTTCACTCTTATTATCATGATTATCATCGCGATGGTCCGGTTTTTCCGGTTCTTTAGATTTAGCAGAATCTTTGTCCGGTTTTTCAGATTCTTTAACCGGGTGATTTTTTTCCTTATTTATTTTAGGATCATTTCCGGCCCAGATAATCCCTTTTAAAAATAGTAATGTGAAGATGATGACCAGGTTCAGAATCAGGTATTCCCATTTCTTGTTTTTCATAAACGGCTCCTTGGCGGCGAGTGGCCGCATAATCGTATTTAAATCAAACGGGGTATTGTTCCGGTGCGTTTTTTTAAGAATCATTATCGGTTACCTCGTTCCCCGCCCTTACATCAAGAATGGGCGGGACAAGTTAGAACCGGCGGTTCGTTATAATTTAAATAAGCAAATTCTGTGCCAGAGGCAATATTTTTTTTAACAAATTAACTAAAAATACATAATTATAACGTCGTATCTTTATTGAAGTTGTGATAAGGATATATTTAAAATGGTCAGGGAAGTAATCCTGAAAGGCAAGGTGAGCGAATCAATGTAAAACTAATTTACAAGATGTAAAGATAAATTACAACGAGAAGTATTAGTTTGATGGTTTGTCGGGAGTAGATTTTTGCGGACGGACTCGTTTCCAGCGGTCCAGATATAGAAAAAATATACCCGGACCAAAAGACAGGAGCATCACTGAAATGCCTAAGGCGATGCCGATAAACGTCATATAACCGGCGCAGCAATAATCACGGTAACGGGCGACAAGATGGGTCGGAACAGCGATCAGCAGTTCTAAAATACTTCCTTTAAGCAGATAACGACATTGTTGGGATATAACATCGGTTGGTTTCTTTCCTCGGCTTAACCGGAAAAAAATCAATGTCCAAGTAAGCCAGAGCAAAAGTGCGACGGCCAGGGCTGACCAGGCCACCCAATTGGAAGGAGCGACTGCTTGCTCTACGAATTCATCCACACTAAAAATTAAACCAAAAATAAGTCCGCCCATCATTAATCCGGACGCAAAAATCGGCCAGAAAATAGTTTGTCGGCTGATCGGGCGAGTCCTGGTGGTGCGGACCGGGACCAGCAATAAGGCCAGTTGACAGATTAACATTACCGCAACCCAGCACCAGTAAGGCCAGAAAAGATATACTTCGGCCGCGTTGGATAGGCTAATTTCAGGGATAAATGCTAATAGCGCTACCGGGCAGGTTAAGGCAATAAGAATAAGCCCATATAATCCCGCGATGACTAACGCCCAGTATTTCATATAGTTAATCTAATTTAATTAAAATTTTTAGAACTTGTGGCCATTTCCAGAATCCATATTAATAAAATATCACCAACGAGATTCTTCTGGCGCCGTTGGTGCCATCAGAATGACAATTTTGACTCATTTGACCCAGCCTCTTAATACGGGGTTGTCAACAAGCTTATTTTATCTCCGCAAAGCCCAGGTCCTGTAAATCATCAGTTGTCATATTGAATTCCTGATATAACAAATTAATTGCTTCCTTGCTCAGAGCATCTTCAACGGCGGGGTAATCCAGGGATTTCATTACGGCCAGCAGGGCGTTTAAAGCATCGGTTTTCTTATCCTGGGAAAGTAAAATCCGGGTCTTGGACATTAACGTCTTGCATTTTCCTTCGGTTAGCAGTTCCTTAAATCGTTTATAAGACATATTTTTTTTGCTGCTGTCCGGACATTTGCTATTTTGTGTTTGAATAATTTCGTCATAAATTTTAATAGCCGTATCAAAACATTTAACGGCGCCATCCAAATCATTATTTTTCTTTTTTTGCTCGGCATAACCGATAAAGGCCTGGGCGTATTTACGAAGAGCGGATTTTGTTTCCTCGTATTCTTTTACCAATTTCGGTTTATCTTCATTAGCCGGTTGGGTGGGTTGGGGTTGAGACCAGCCGTTCCGTCCGGGCAGGACTGAGAAAAAAATAAAAATAACCATCAACATGCCGAGAGACATCATTTTTTTAGCCATATAATTTTTCTCCAAAAATTTTATCTTAATTTTTATAAGAGGACAGGGAGGCGATAAAAATTCTCGCTACTTTATTAAATTTTTACATTAGATAGAGGGCTAAAGCCCTCCGCTACACCTATAATACGGAAAACCTTAAAATCCTTTAAAAAAATAGGGCCAGCGGAAAATTATAACTGTTTTTTGGATTCTTAACCGGATGGTTGATGAGTTCGGTTAAGGTAGCAAAAACTTTCTTGGTAGGTTCAAGCCTCCCGATGTTACATTGGGGGGTTTCCGTCTACCCACGAAAGAGCGGGACTGGTTACATCCAAATAGCGATGCAATTATCAAAAGGGCGGCCCCCCCCCCCAGATAGTAAATAAACTGGTGAATTTACTATTAGTCAAGTTAATATTATTGACTAAATTATAATTTTAGTGTCTAATTAATCGTATCCATATGATTAAACAATTCTTTATCAGCGGGCTGGTTTGTTTGCTAATGTCAGCAGGCTGTCAGGTAGGAGGTCCTAACCGACAATCTAAAAAAGACATTCCGAATCCCTTTGCATTTCCGAAAGATTATTCGCGGACGGAATTGGAATTGTTTGTTGAACTGGACACGATTTTGAAGCAATGGCAAGATGCCCTTACTTCAGGTCTGGTTAAAGAACAGGAAAGAATTGCCGGGCAGTTGAAAGATAAAGTAAATAAACACTTTAATCTTGTCGGCAACACCATTAAAAGTGATGACAGGGAACTTAAACTGATTGCAACCGGAGCAATCGGATTTAGCGGTAAAAAGGAAGCCGTGCCTTTCTTATTATCGGCACTAACGGATGAAAGCGAATTAATCCGCACCAATGCGCTTCTGGGCATCGGATTTCTCGGTGACAAGGAAACACCTGTAACGCTTCTGGTAAAATTATTAACCGATGAATCAGACGGTGTGCGCGGGGCGGCGGCCTTTGCCATCTCAGGGGTGCTGGAATTCGGCAAACCACGCGGAACCACCGAGTCGCTGATAAAAGCACTTGATGATACCGATGCCTCGGTACGGAATGAAGTTGTTCGGGCGCTTGCTATTTGCAAAGACCCATTTGCGGTTGAACCGCTTATCAAAAAGGGATTGTCCGATGAAAACGACCTCATTGTAATCAATACGGCTGTAGCGCTGGGTGCAATAAAAGATACGCGGGCAATTGAACCTTTGATTAATCTCCTTCAAAAGGAGAACCCCACCCTTAAAGAAGCATCGTTAAGCGCCTTGAAATACATTACGGGTGCGGATTACGGAGATGATATTCTTAAATGGCAGGAGTGGTGGAATAAAAGCAAACAGGAACCTCGCCTTGGCGGGGACAAATAAAACCATTACTTCTTGTGTTTTTCAGGGATAATGTGCGGCTTTACCGTTTCGTCAGCGGTCTTTACCTTGTATGGACGGATAATAAAAATTATCTCTGTCTTGTTTTTATCTTTCTGGATACGTTTGAATAAATAACCGAGCAACGGTATCTGGGCAAGTAACGGAATACCTCCTTCAGAGTAAAGAGCCTCTTCGCGCACCATCCCGCCGATGGTAATCTCTTCTCCATTTGTCACCATCACATCGGTCTCGGCTGAACGTGAAGCGAATATCGGTGTTTCCACATTTTGAATTGTCTGGTAACCGGAAATGGTCCTGACCTCCGGTTTAATAACAACGCGGATATTGTTTTCGCCTATTAGTGTCGGAGTAACGTCTAATTTAATATCAGCGCTTTTATAAACAATCGTTGAGGTTGGGGCGGCGCCACCGCCAGGATAAGTCATTTGCTGATACGGTATTTCCTGCCCTGATGAAATAATCGCCTTTTTCCCGCTGGAAACCATTACCCGCGGGCTGGAAAGGATTTGTGCCTCTCCGCGTTCAAGCATCATCCTTAATTTGATCTCAATTGCCCCTTTCTTGCCGGTGGTATTAAAGCGAACCGTGCTTCCCTGAAAACCGCCCACCATACCGGGCACCAGAGACTGGAGATACGAACCGGGATGAAATGTATCGTCTCCCTTTTCAATAAGCGAGCCTGAACCGACGGCCCGCGTCCAGGATGTTTCCCAACCCAATTGCAAATCGGATTCTATTATCCGTTCAATAATCAATGCCTCTATCATTATCTGCGGCTGTGAGATATTAGAGATTTCCATCAGTCGTTCCATTTCCTGCAGTTTTTCGGGATTATCGCAGAGGATAAGCATCTGTAAAGGTTCAGCATATTCTATCCGCCCTGTTGATGATTTTATCTTCTCTAATACAGTAACCAATGTCTTTCCCCGCTCCGGCACCATATAATAAAACCTGGAAACCAAATTATCATGAGAAGATTCAATTTCCCCTATCTTGTTGGTTGCATCAGGTGACGGACAGGGTTTAGGCGGAGGTGGCGGTGGTGGTGGTGGCACAGGTTCCACCGGCGGTGTAGCTTCCGGTGGTTTTACTTCCGCTGGTTTGCTATCCTCGGCATAGCTAAATCCGATTATTATAAACAAGCACAAGGTAACAACAATTATCTTATTCATATTAATATGAAGATGTTCTTTTTTTAGTTGAAATTTGGCATTACCTAATGGTCATATTCTATGCTACTTCTTCTAAAATGTTCACATATTTTTCTTGTTTGTTTTGTTCAAAACAGGTTGGATTATTGTATCATTTCCTCTAAGCACTGATTAACACCGATTACTGATAACCGGATAGGATTCTAACCGCTCTGATGGGTTGTTAATATTTCTATCGTCCGGATTAACACAAAGATGCCTAAAATACCGGTCGCCAACCAGGACCATCCGATGATATCATACATAAAATTTTTCTCCCAAAAATTTTATCTTATCCGAATAACTCAATCTTTCGCAGCCATATTTAAAAAGAGGAGATTTTCGGGTCTCCCTGCCTTTCCGGGTTCCTTATAACTATAATACGGAAAATCTTAAGATCCTTTATAAAATTTTTTGAAAAAATTTTATTTATCGGAAGGGAGAACCACTGATTTCACGGATCCCGCTCCCGCCACGGCGGTTCGGGACGGATTACACGGATTTAATCAGTGTAATCTATTCTTGAAATCCGTGTAATCGGTGGTTATGGACGGGGTTTGTCCCGATAATCATCGGGGCTTCGTTCAGAATGACGGACCGGGTTTTAGACAGGTTTGGCCTTCTTTTTTCTATAACAAGGGATACGTTCTTATTCAGAAGAGAGGCTGGGCTGAATTTTTTTTAGGAGAGGTTCTAATTCTATTTTAAAAGAAGGGTTTAATTCTAGAGCTTTTTGCCAGTCGGCCGAGGCTTCGGCGGAACGTTTTAAAAAATAATAGGCATAACCGCGGTGTAAATAACCGGGAGCATTCGCCGGATTGTCCTGAAGCAGCGCAGTATAGTCTTCAATCAGACGCAGATTAACCGTCTGCCATAAGATCTTTTCCTGTTCGGTTTGTTTCCGGAAACCGTCCAGCTCGGCCAGTTTTTTGTTTAAGTCAACCATTTCTTGTGATAATTCATTTCGTTCATTACCCAAAAGAGTAACCTGGTTTTCCGTAGCGCTTAATTTTTGCCGGAGTTCGCCGGCCAGGTCGGTTTCTTTTTTAAGATTGGTTTGGAGATTTTTGATATTATCCTCCAGTGTGATACTTTTATTTTTATGCTCGGTCATCTCCTTTTCCAGGGAAGCGATTTGCTGTGATGATTGGTTCAGTTGTTCCTGAGCGGTTGCGCGCGTTTTAGTTTCTTCTTCCAGGTTTTTCTGTAAGCCCGCCAGGCTTTTTTCCAGTTCCTGCCGTCTGGCTTGCAGTTGCTGTAACTCGGATGAGAGCTGGTCAATTTGATTCCGGGCTTCTTTCATCTGGACCAGCGCGTTATTTTTTTCGTTTATTTCCTGATTAAGGGTTTGTTGTAAGGAGTTAAAATTTTGTTCCAGGACGTTTATTTTTTCCACCGCTTTTTGCATTCTGGTTTCCACACTGATTTTTTCGTCCAGAAGCATTGATTTTTCTTTTTGGGCAGTTAATTTTTCTTTTTGGGCCTGTTGTTGCAAAATAGTTTTCTGGGAAATCTGGATAGCGGTGATAATGGCGCCGGTGACTATGGCTAAAATTACCGCGGCCAGGGCGATGAATAAGGCCGGATTTTTGCGTATTTTTTTTCTCAGCCGGTAAGTTACCGTGGCCGGCCGGGCCTGAATCGGTTCTCCTGAAAGGAATCTTCCAATATCTTCAGCCAGGGCCAGCAGGGTGGAATAACGCCGCGGTGGTTCTTTTTCCATTGCTTTCTGGACAATGATTTCCACTTCCCGCGGGATAGCCGGGTCAATCTTGCGAGGTGGTTTTGGTTCCTGATTAATTACTTTTAAGGCCATATCCAGCGGGCTGGCCCCGATTCCATCGGGGTTGGTTCCCTGAAAAGGGAGTTGTTTAGTTAATAATTCATAAAGGGTGACTCCTAAACTATAGACATCAGAACGGGCATCAATATTCATCTCTCCGCGGGCCTGTTCCGGGCTCATATAAGCCGGGGTGCCGATTATCATCCCGGAAACCGAAAGCCGTTTATCCTGATGATGGGTCAGGCGGGCAATGCCGAAATCGGTAACATAAACCTCGATATTATCGGGGTTTGTTTCGTTGTTTTTTTTAATGATAATATTAGCCGGTTTCAGGTCGCGGTGGACAATTCCCTGTTGGTGGGCGTAATGAACGGCTTCAGCCACCTGTTGAATAATATTTAATATCTGACGCTGGTCAAGAGGCGTGCCGGTGTCCAGCGGGTGGCCTTCAATAAAAGGCATCGCGATAAAATCACGGCCGTCAATCTTGCCGATTTCGTAAATCGGGATGATATTCGGATGAATCAATCTGGCGATAATCTGGGCTTCGCGTTCAAAACGCCTTTTAAATTCCTTATCCTGGGCTAAGCGGGTGGGCAAGACTTTAATGGCGCAGATACGGTTTAATCTTTCGTGGTTTGCCTTATAAACCGCGCCCATACCGCCCCGACCGATTAACCCGATGATTTTATATTGACCGATAAGAGTGTCTTTGGTAAAAATTTCTTCATCATGGTCCGTTTCTGGTTGATGAGAAGTCCCGATAATATCGGGACAAGGCGCCGGTCGGGCGAAATCAACCAGATTCCGATAGAATCCGGATCGGCAGTTCGGGCAAAGACCCAGATCAGCCGGGGGCTGATTTTGAATCATTTTGCTCACGTCAGCCGGAGACTGTTCAGCCACGCCTTGTCGGGGCTGAAATTGGTTCCGGCACCTAGGGCAGATAGGTTGGTTAGGCATAAGAAAATATGTAATTATTTACCGAGTAAAGACAATATCAACGACCCCGCCGAGGTGGGATCGTTGTTTATCAAGACGCCCAATTCTTTAACTTTTCATCACCGCGTTGAATAATTCCTGGATTTCTTCTTTCAATTCGTTTTCATCCAGCACGTATTTTTTTATTTCTTCTTCAATCAGTTCACGGTAGCGTTTTCTGGTATAATGGAGATAATTGGTGACATCATTTTCCGAAAGGTTTAATTGAGCCGCGATATTTTTATAGGTGGCGGCCTGGTCTTCCTGTTGACCGGTTAGATATGCCTTAAGGACCTCAAAATAAATTTCCCGTGATTGATTGATTAATTCCTGATGAAGGTTTTCCAGTGATTTTTGTAAGGTGGCCAGAGACCATTCCCGGTTTAAGGTTTTTTCCGGGGTTTCGTCGGTGGTTGGTTCAAAAGTATAGGAATCGGACGAAGTTTCTATCCGGCTGAATTCCAAGGGCAGGATGATTTTTCCCCCGCCCCGTTTCTGGGCGCCGGCCTGTTCACGTTCTTTGGATAAAAAATGGTTCAAAGCGGTCAGGATAAATGTCCGGAATTTGCCTTTTTCCCGGCTGACGTTTTTTAAAAAATCTTTTTCCAGGAAAACCGTAAAAAATGACTGGGTGAGTTCCTTAGCGGTTTCCACATCATAATTTTTACGCCTGACGTAAAAATAAACCGGTTTCCAGTAGGTACCAATCAGATAATTAAGGGCTTCTTGATAATCCGGAGACGTTTTATCCCGGGCGTTAAGAATGACCGTCCAGATGGTTTGTTTAAAACGATACTGTGAACTGCCGATTTCGGTTTCTTTTGGCATTGTCCTTATTTTTCATTGCTTGTTTTATTTTAGTTTCATTCTTTAATTGCTAATTTTTTTAAGCACTAACTCCTTAATTCGTTTTGCTAAATCATAATAAAATTTCGCCTCTTCTATATCCGGAATATAAAAATCTTCTGGATACCGAATATCCACTCCGAAAGTTGAGAGTTCTTTTACTTCAATACCAGCAAAGTCTTTGTCCATTAACGCACATTGATTTAACAAGTATTCTATATTATGGGTACGTCCTATTTCTATTTTATGATAGATTAGAAATGCTTTTAAATATTTTTCTACTGCTTGCTGACAGTGAAAACAAACAGTATCAGTAATAGTTTCTTCTAATGGTAATGATAGTTCATGTTCTGCTGTTTTTATGTCATTATTTGCTTTAATCAACCAATTTTTAATATATTCATTTATCATATCCGCACACCATTTAGTATTGCTTCTCTGGTAATACTACCTATTTTATCCTGATAGTAATGAGCATCTTCTTCTGTTTTTACAATTACATCCAGAGGTAAATAGGCCAAATTTTTCATTATGATGCTGGCATACTGTCGTTTCTGTTTAATATTAAGATGTTGTTTCACTATTACCAAGATATCATAATCGCTCTTACTGTCAAATTCGCCTTTGCTTCTTGAGCCAAATAAGATTGTGTTGCAATCAGGAAAAATATTTTTTATTACTTCTTTTATTTTAGCCAGGTTTTTATCATTTATCATAATTTCCCCAATGAGTTATGGTGCTTTCAACGTTTTATTTCTTCTGTAAAACTGCCTGCGCTGCGGCTAACCGGGCCAGCGGCACCCGAAACGGCGAAGCGCTGACGTAATCCAATCCGATTTTGTGGCAGAAATGAATTGAGGCCGGGTCACCGCCGTGTTCACCGCAGATGCCGATTCTGATGTCCGGTCTGGACCGGCGCCCTTTTTCGGCGCAAATTTTCATTAATTGACCCACGCCTTCTTCGTCAATGCTGACAAAGGGGTCTTCAGGCAGGATTTTGTGTTCAATATAATGGCGGCTGAACTTGGCG
>ERZ1292633.5965-Hain-H41-02um-R1-5965-length-10822-cov-6_pt1 | contig 10822 bp, 5 predicted proteins | sample MGYA00564406_ERZ1292633 | MGnify/ENA primary metagenome ERZ1292633 (study PRJEB36523, sample SAMEA6512639) | groundwater metagenome | collected 2019-01-08 | study: AquaDiva: Metagenomics assemblies of 32 groundwater samples
AGTACCTGACGAAGAAGTTCCTCAAGAAGAAGAGCCTCCGCGACTTCCTCCGCATTCTAGCGACGGGCAAGCAGGGGTACCAGCTCAAGTACTTCAACATTGCCGACGACTCCGAGTAAAGTAAAGTTTTTTGTTGCTTGAGGGGAACTTGGCAACTTCGTGCGGTCTCGGGGGGGGTATAACCAGGAAGAGAGAGAGGACGTCGATTGCTGGCGATTCAGTTTCTGTGTTCGTATCCCTTATCCCCCTTTCTCTGCGGCTGATGCAGTCGTCTGGTTACTCGCTCCTCCGTGGTCGGTGCCCCCCGCCACGGTAGTTTTCTTCTTCGTGCTTCAATTTCCGTTCTCTTCCTTTTTTTTTTGGCTGTCGCTGTGGCATCTGCTGATTGAGAGACACAACGGTGAACGAGAGGAGGACGAGAATTAGGGGTAGAATCACTCTCAGTCTCTCTCGGCTCACACACACCGCTCGTCGCTAGTGTCATCCATTTTGCGTGCCAAGCAGCATCAAAAGCATCCCCCCGCCCGTGTGGCGGCTTGGTTTTGCACGTTGTGGTCTGATCAATTACATCCCCTGCGGCGGCATTTTGCTTCCCCCCATCCCGAGCCGCCACTCCGCAGCTCATCCCGAAAAAGTGTGTTCCTCTCCTCTTTCTCGCGCGTCACTACCCATCCCCAGAGCTGGTTTATTATTACCATTAAGATGGCATCCACGCGTCTGTTGGAAGAGTTCCTCGCCCTGGTGCCGGCGGGCCACCTCGCGGAAGCCAAGGAAACAGGGGCGGCCTCGGACGCTGTCCTAGCCTCCATCACGCCTCATGACGCGCTGTTGGTCATCGACATGCAGTATGACTTCCTTCCCGGAGGCGCCTTCGGCGTGGCGGAGGGCGACGCCACCGTCCCCACCATCTTGACCTGGATGCGACGCTTCGCGGACGTCCAGGCGACGGTGGTTTGCACGCGCGACTACCACCCGGTGGACCACTGCAGCTTCAACACCCATGGTGGACCGTTTCCGCCGCACTGCGTGCAAGGGAGCCGTGGGTCGGAGCTCATCCCTCCGATCGCGGAGGCGCTGCGTCCCTTGATCGCAACTGGGAACGGCAGCGTCGTGTTCAAAGGCTTCTCCCCGGCGGTCGACAGTTTCGGCGCCGCGCCGTACGACGAGTCCCGGATTGGCACGCGAGTGACCGCGTGTGCGGCACATCGGCATTGCGGCGCCTCGTGGACAGGGGCGTTTTCGCTCTTTTGCAGTCGAATGGCCGAGGACTGCAACGCGCCGCCCGACGTGATGGCTGTGCTCGACCGTGTTCCGTTGCGCGAGTACTTGGACAGACGAGGGGCCACGGGTCGGATTTTTGTTGTCGGCTTAGCGTTGGACTTCTGCGTGCTGGATTCAGCGGTGAACTTGGCGGTGGCAGCCAACGGTCGTAAATTGATCGTTGTCGCGGCGGGGTGCCGCGCGGCTCACATTCCCGGCGTAGGCAAGCACGGTTCGGGCTTCCTTAGCGACCCTGCTGAGGTGTGCCGACAACTCCGTCAACACGCGGTTGACCTTTTGCTTTGAGTGCGGCGGGAGGGGGGGGGGAGAGAGAGGCGCAGCGTGCAACAAACGCTCAGCATTGGGCCGAGTCCGTCAATTTATTATGTGGGGAGGGGTATTTTCGTTTTGCGCGATTTTTGCTTAGCTTTTTTTTGGCATCTCTTCCTTTGGATTAGAGTGACATTGCGAACGCATGGGATGGGGGGGCTCTGTCGACCAGGGCGGCGTCGAGTGCGCGAGAGAGATAGAGACGTCTGTTTGAGTTCATCGCGTCGTGTGGGGTGTGTGGCACCACCAACCCTCTCATTTTTAACGCGGTCGCGAAGAAAACAGCCCCCAAACTCCTCTCTCTTACAACTCCTCCCACCTCTCTTCTCCCCCTTCCCGTTCAATGGAAGAGACGAGCCCCCTGGTGCCGCGCCGTCGCAGCTCCGCCGCCGTCACGCCGACTGTGGTCCCTTCCGGGCAAGCGGCACCCAGAGGCGAGACGGGCGCCGCCGCGCCTCAATGCGATCACGCCCCCCTCGCGCCCCCGTTGGCTCCGCCCCTGGCGCCTCCGGCGTCCTCTCGCAGCCACTCTAGCAGCGCGCCGGTCTCCGCCAGCGACAGCAGCAGCTTCGTGGATCCCGCTGACGCCGTGGACGACGCGGCAGAGACCGCGCCCGCCTCGGCCGCCGCCGCGATCGCCTCTCAAGCGTTACCCATTGTTTTAATTTTTGCCGCGTGGCAGTCGAGTGCTTTCGGTCTGCTGTATGCCTTTACCTTCGTCGCGATGTGCGCGACCGCGACGGTAGTCGATTTGCACGTCCACCGGCCACATCGCCTTGCCGGCGGGCCGCAAGCGCACGGGGGGCAGCATCTTCTCGTAGTCCGGGACGTCGCGTTAGTACCTCACCGCTGGATCGCCGCCCTCGCTGCGTGCGTGAGCGTCGCCGCGGCGATCACCACGTCCGTGTACTTGGCGGTGGAGTCGCTCAACGGCACCCCAGGGTTCCGCGTGGTGCTCGGCATGCAAGCGGCGAATGGCCTCGCGGATGGGAGGCGCTCGTCGGGGACCGACGTCGTGAGCGCTCTCTGGGTGCACGTGCTCATCTTGGCCTTGTCGATGATGGTCGGCGTGTCTCATCGCGGCCTCGCGGATCCCAATCTCGCCCCCCACAGCTTTGCCGATTGTCCACGTGTGCTCATCCCAGCCTTCTTTTTGAGTCGGCTGACGTCCATTGTGCATGCCGAGTGGATCGTCTTGGCCATTTCTGGTGTCACCGCGGGGCTCCGGCGGTGTTTGCTGGCATTGCCAGTGCTCGGCTTCTTTCTGTTCACCTTTGTCGTGGCCTTGCATGGGAAGCGAGGCTTCGTGCTTCCGCAGCGCGCGAGCCTCGTGTTGCTATTGTTGACCCTCGCGTACTACCTGGCGTACAATGCTGGCTACACCTGGGCGGCGCTCAACCCAACTAGTGGAGGGACGGTTGGGGCAACTTCGACCGCGGCGCCGATCAACCGCGATTTGCTGTACTTGTTGGTGGGCGTGGACACGGACCCGACATTCAACTTCGCCGCGTTCAGTCCGATCCTCGGCTTTGCCATCTATGTGTTGACGATCTTTCATTCGGGTCATTTCTACTCCGCGCTGCCAGGCGGGGCGGCGATGACCTCGCATTCGTCCGCCTCCTCCATCGCCACATCGGGGGGTGCAGCGCTCCTGGCTAGCGGCCCGGCTCACCACCGCACGGTCGTTTCCTCCGGCGCAGGAGAAATGGGTGCCGTGTCGACCACGACGATCCGCAGCGCCACAATACCACTCGTTGCCGCTACCGCGTCGCAAGATGTAAGGGAGGGGGAGCACCATCTGGTCCGTCCCCATGATGATGACATTGGTCGCCCGCCTTCACACCCCCATCAACACCATGATCGATCGTCGGAAGCTGTAACCGAATCGCTGCTGGAGCTGCTCGCGTGCTACCTCCACTCCACCGCGGCCCGGTATGGCTGCAACGCCGTGTTTATCTTCATCATTTTCTCGCTCGTACCGTCCATGTTGGGCGGTGTGTGGACCCTCGGCTGGTTCGCCGTCATCAGCGTGAGCCCCTCCCGTCCTTTGTCGGTCGCGATCGCGTGGGTGGCCTTGGGACATTTGTTAGGCATCTTCACGGCTGGATTCCGTTACGTGGCCGACCGCAGCGTGTTGCAGTTTATCGGCATCGCCGCGCCTCCGGACGTCGAGGGGGCGATGGTTGCGATGGTCGTGGTCGTCGCGACGCTCAACGTCGCCTGGGGACGCGCCGACGCCGAGAACCAAGCCAGAAGCCTCATCGGCGCAGACGCGCTCTACAGCGAAAACGCCATGGATATCGCACTGGACGGACTCCCTTCTGTCTTGCGTCAAGCCCATCGATTCGTCGACCGGGGTGTCATGTGGTCGCGGAGCCGGTTTCAGTTTGTGACCTTTGCGACCTTGCTGGCCTCGTCCGTCGTGTCGATCACGGCCATTCACGCGCCCTTTTTGCTCTGCTTCGGCGTCGCCATCGTATGGCGACGACCGAAGAAGCAGTTGTGGACCGCGTTAAAGATCTACAGCGCGCTGCTCGCGTGCGTCGCGTACGCATTGAACGCCGTCTATTCAAATCCCGGGCGAAGCCCCACCGCCGCGGCAGCTCCTCCGACGTGGATGGCACAGATCGGCTTCCTCGTGATGGTGCCGGGGTGGAGTCTGTGGTATTTTTTCTTCTTTGCCCTCGTGTTCATCGCCCACACGCGATTCGCGCCGTCCTCATCCGTCGGCGCGACGATCACGGCGTTCGAGCACTCAGCCTCCTGGGCCATCACCGGCATCAACATCACGCTGCTTCTCGTCGTGGCTAGCATTCACAGCCCATCGATCATCTCCCTCGTGTACTTCGGTCTCTTTGCGTTAGCGTTACTCTTCGCCACCTCAGCATCGTGGACACGACCGGGACACATCGTCCGCGGGGTGTGGGGCATTCTGACGGTCCTGATGTTCATCGTCACCGCCATCGCCTACGTCATGCAGCTGCTGACCGCCGTGGGATCCGGGGCGACGAATTTGCCGCAGAATCCGGCCGCGGCGGCGGTACTCCCTGAGCCGGCGAATGGTCTAGCGGGGCCATCGACAGGGTTGTATGTGTGGCCCATGGTCACCGCCTTCTTGATCAACGTGGTTCAGTTGCGAATCTGGAGCATCATGAATGAGGAGCGCGCGCGGACGCCCGCCTTCGTGCAGTCGTTTCTGCACATCTTGGCGAGCTTCGCCCCTGTCTTGCTGATCACGGTGCTCTTCGCTGCGGCCGTCACCAACGCGGCGTTCTATCGCGATCAGAATGCCGTGACGCTCATGCATGGTTGCTACGCGTTGCTGGGCGTGGGCTACGCGCTCTTTCCACGGTGGCACGATAGCCTCCTCGTGGACAGCCTCGTGCAAGCATTTAGCATCCTGTGTGGCGCCGTGCTGATCGTGACGCAGCGGTTCGGATTTTTCGGTCTCGTCTCGGTCGATGGATACGCGACGACGCGGTATGGCCTTCCGCCGCCGCAGGCCGCTCCACAAAGTGCGATGTGGTTTCTCCTGGTGCCTCACGTCATTGTGCTCCCGGCCGTGTGCCTGCACAAGGCCGCACGGTCCTACATGCTTGCGGTCGTCGCCGCCACCTCCCCCGCTAGTCATGAGGCCGCGGCCGCCGCCGCCGCCGGTGGGGGTGGGCCGGCTTCCTCCTCCTCGTTCGTCCGGCCTGGTCCAGCGCCCCCCACTCGCGGTGCCAATTCTTGGTACGCCGCCACGCTCACCAAGTTTTACAATGTCAGCTTCGCGCTCACGTTGCTCGCGGCGCTCGTCGCCGCCTACGTGCAACGTTATACGGTGTATGGCCTCGTGATTCTGGCCTTGCTGGCCGTCAAGGCCTCGGTCGGTAAGGCCGTCGTGGAAACCGGCGTCGTCTTTAACTTGTTCGTCATCATTGGGGCAGTGCTCGTGACGGGCCACTTTCTCGATGCGCTGCTCATCTACGACCGGGACACCGTGTTCGGAAACCGACAATGGGGAGAGTACTTTCACGTCGGCTCTCGATTGGAGCACATTGCGAGTACGTTGGCCTACTTCGGAAGCCTCGTGCTGCACCGCGCGGCCATTTTGGCGAAGTACGCGGATGAGGATGGCGTCAATGGCCTCACGTTGCGCCGACGGCAAGGGGTCTTATCCATGGATGAACGGCTATCACAATTTCGCAGCCGCATTGAGCTCGCGCGCCGCCGCAACGCCGTGCAAGTACTCCACCGGCTGATTCCACTGCCAACTGGGTCGCACGATTTCACGACCCGGCCGACCACCTTGGACCGTCTGTTGCTTTTTTGCTACGACAATATGGCACTCGTTGCGCTCGTCGGCTCGTTCGTGTTTGCCAACTACGATGCGTCCACGCGCAACGTCAACGTGGCGAAGCTGGTCGTTCTTGCCGCGACGCTGGGTTACTTGCAGGCCACGCCTAGCCTCACTTGGAGAGGTAATCAGTTGTGGAAGTGGTTTATGCGTATCCATATGCTCGTGGACGTGCTCCGGTTCATCTACTGCATGCCCATAGGCGCACTTGGCGGCGAGTACCTCGGCATGGATCGCGTCGTTCCCGAAACGGCCACCACGGCGCGATCGCAGTGGCAGTACCCAACCCTAGATCTGATCCTGCACGGCGTGGTCCTTTGCCTGTGCTGGCTGCAGTCGAGTTTGCTCGGCTCCGACGACTACGCCTTCTACTTGCACTATCGACACCGAGAGCAGCGCGCGGCGGAGGAAGTCGGTCGCTTCATCACCACGCGATGGTCACGGAACATTCGCCGGAGGAAAGAGCAAAAGCAGCGGGACTACGAAAACAGGAAGGAGACCTTAAGCGCGGCGATGGTCACCCGCACATCGGAGCGTCGCGCGTGGAACGAACAGCGCGAAGGACGTCCGGAAGGTGGGGCGATCATTATGATGGAGCAGGAGGAGCGCGGCGGTGGCGGCGGCGACCACAAGACGGCATCGAGCAATGTCGTCGTCGTCGTCGAAGGTGCCGCCGCCGCCGCCCCGCCTGCGCGCCGGCGGCCACCGAGCAGCACCCCAAGGGTGGCGCCTCCCCCACGAGGAGATCGCGCGCCCCTCAGCCGCAACCTTTACACCGAGTCGATTGATTCGGAGGGATCCTCATCAGGGGATGAAGACGACGATCACCGCGGCCGAGGGGGCGACCTTGTTACCCACCGGTCGCCACCCCCGGCCCCACCACTCGAGGAAGAATGCGCTCCTCCTCCCGCCGTCGCAACGCCCCAGGACGACGAAAGCGTAGTGGCATCATCGGATCGCAAGCCCTCCGCCGCTGCGGCGTCCCCGAGTGGCGGCAGGTGGAGCCGATCCTCCGTGTCCGCCGCCGTTATCAAGGCATTCGCTCGAGCGGTGGACAACACGACCAAGTGGCTGGACAAGCATAGCTACTACTTCAGCCACCGAACGCTGCAACGCTTGAAGGCTGCCGTCGCGGCGGAATCGGCGCGCAGCGACGAGGCCGCCAGCATGCTCGCATCTCCCAAGTCGACTGGCGGGGGAGCGGCTCGGAGCAAGAAGATGGCGTCGCTGTCGACGACCGCCGCGGCGCCGACATATGGAGGCGCGGCCCTGCGAGCCCCGCCCGTGGATGGTGTGGGGCTATCTGCCGCCCCTCTTCCGCCTCCGCCGCCTCCGAGCCGCTTGTGGCGCTTCGCCACCGCGCTTTCGCACTTCCTATCCTCTCACAGCGCCGCGATTTGTTACCTTTGCTTCGCGTTGCACTTTGCGCTCTCGCCGTCAATCGTCAACATGGTGGTGCCGCTTTCGATGCTCTGCTACGCCGTGTGCATGAATCCGAGGCCTCACGTCGCCTACTGGACTTTCTGTTTCGTGTACCTTGAAGTTGCGCTGCTAATCAAGGCGCTGCTTCGGGTGTTTTATCCGTGCCAAGCCGCCGCGGAGTACAGCCTCATTATTGGCTGGCTCTGCGAGACGCAAGGCTATTTCTACGACATTGTCTTCGATCTCGTCTGCGTGCTGGTGGTGATGTGGCACCAAACTCGACTGACGGCTTGGGGACTGTGGAACGACGATGCGTTGGCCGTGGCAAGCGGCGAAGTGCCGCCGTCGATGGCAAACGCCACCGACGAGCCTTTGAGCAGCGCGCAGTTGCTCATTGACGCAGGAGGGGGCTTCAATCGAACGGGCACCGCCGACGATCCAAGTAGTCCACAGGATCCAGACTCGCCCGCGCCGATGCTCGTACCGACCGCCGCCAAGCGCACGCGGGACAATCTTTTCGACCTTTCGCTCAAGTCGGGATCAGACTTCTACAACGTGAGCTTCGGCGTGGAACTGCTAGCCTTCGTGCTTCTATTCTTCTTGTACTACGAAATTCAAGGTTCGAAGACCGGGAGCATCGTATCATCGGTGCAGAATAGCGTGCTCCCCGGAGAGCTCGCCGTCACGATGATTCTTCTTTTCAGCCTGATCGTCGTCGATCGCGTTATCCATATTTCGCGCAGCTTGCCATTCAAGTTCGCGTTGAATGCGGTGCTCGTCGTCTTTTACCACTTCGTGATGGTCGCGTGGTACAGCAACGCCATCGTCAAGCAGCGCTCGGCGTACGGCAGCGCCGGCCCTCTGCTCCGCGGCAGCTTGCCCCTCGCGGCGATGCTGTACTCGCTCAAAGGCGTCTACTTGTTCTTCGGCGGCTTGCAAGTGCGTAAAGGGTTTGTCCCGTTCCAACAGCACGTCGTCTTCACAGGCAATTACGGCTTCACCGAATTTCTCATTTACTTCACCGTGCGAAATGCGCCTTTTGTCTTCGACTTGCAAGTGGTCTTGGACTGGACGGTGACCACAACGACCCTGAAAATGAACCAGTGGATCAAGCTGCATGACATCTGCCACGAGCTCTATTACGTCAAGGTGGACCTCGAGGACACGAAACTCGTGCACGAAGCGAAAGGAAAGGACCGCCGGCGGCCATTCCCACTGTGGTGGCGGATGCTCGCCGGCGGCTCGCTGTTCCTCCTGGTATCGTGCGTGTTGCTATTGCCGTTGCTCTTCTACTCGTCTTTTTCACCCGTGTTGCAGAATTCCAACGTGGTGTCGTCGTCTTTCAGTCTCCTGCTGCCGGGAGTGCCGCCGATCTGGCAGCAGTCCATCGCGCTCGACGCCCGCACGACGACGCTCAACAGCACCGAGCTGGGGATGATCGAACGCACGCGCGACGCGAGACTGAGCGACATGACCCGCGAGACCGTTCAGTGGGTGGGATATTCTCAAATGAGCGGTTCCGTTTGGGGCGTCTCACCGCCCGCACTGAGGTCCTTGGAAACCATGCTCAATAACAGCCTGACGGGTGTCGATATGACGATGCAGCTGTCCTTGCGTTCCAATCTACCCGGGGTGCTGGAAAAGCAGCTCACGTCGACGAAACGCTTGAACCGGACGCTATGCCGTGACATCCGTGCTCTGCTGCTCGGTCTTCGCCCCTCCGTGCTGCTGCCTACGTTTTACAGTCCCTTCATTGAGAACCGTCCGAACGACGCCATCTTTCGGACGTTTCCCAGTGGTTCCAACACGATCGAGTGCCGGCTGGAGAGCTCGAACGACGGAGGCAACCAATCGACCGCCTTTTTCAGTCTCCGGTGCCGAACGCTGTTCAGCCAGAGCAACCCCGTGCCAGGCGTCTGGTCGATCTCGAGTCTCTCGCCGGACGAACGGGAGTGCCTCAGCAGCAACGCCTTGTGTCCCAAATATGACATGGGTCAGGGCGGCGCCTTCGCGGGCGACGACGGCATCTACTTCATCGTGTCGAGCTTGCCCATCCTCACAGCGTCCATCTTGCAGTCGATAGGCATCGTCGCCGCCTACACGGGTTTCGTGTTCGCCATTGGTCGCTTGCTTCGCTTCGCCTTCACCGGAGGTGCCCTGCGGACGTCCATCGAGGACATGGAGGACCCCACGACGCTCATCCACCTCATCGAGTACTGCTTCATGGCGCGCACCCTCCGCGACTTCAAGGCCGAGGCGCGAGCGTACAAGGAGCTCATTGATGTGCTCAGGGTGACGGAGGTTCTGGAGCGCACCACACGGCGCGATCCATCAACGGAGAGCGCTGAGTCGTGGGATGAGTAATAAGTCACGTTTTTTTTGGGGGGGATGAAAGTGCGAAGGTGACCCTGTCGCAGTGGCCCCCGGATTGAGTCAGTAGCAGTGGCGCGACACGCGTTCGTAATTTTCTCCCCCGCGCCCACTTTGCCCTCCTTCGACTGGTGCGCATTTGCACCATGTAGTATGGAAAATAACACATCGGGCCCAGTAATCCCTTCGATGGGCAAAAAAAACTGGTCGGCACCCCCCCCCAGTCGATTGTCTCGATGTGAACTGTTTTGTTTCTCCCCCGATTTGCTCGTTATTGTCCTTCAGCAGAGGTTGTTTTCGACTGATGTTTCGTCAGTCTCCCGCTCGGCTCAACTGGCGAGCAAAGTATGAACTGCAGCGTGTGCGCCGATACCTTCCAGGCCGCGCGAAGCATGAATTCAAACGCGCCCATATGTTTGTGATGGCGAAGCTGAAAAATGAAACGGAAAACCGCCTAATGACGTGGAAGCAGGCGCGCTCCAGCGTGCGCACGGTCAACGTCGACGCGGCCGCGCGAGAGCAAGGGGCGACTGCCCGCGCGCTCGGAAACGACCTCGCGAGGCAGAACGTCGCCCTCAACCGCGGCACTCTCCGGCGATTGGCACTCTACGAGCCCCTCTCTTTTCGCGCCGTTTGTGAATTAGGGTCGTCAGCGATCGCTCCTCCGCTCTCGGCCGACGAACTGGCCCAGCGTCAGCATAGGTTGACAGCGGGGGCGATGACGACCGGGACGGCGGCGTTCCCGGCGGCGCCGCAGTTCGTTCCGTTTGACTCGAACCCTGCGACCGTCGCGAGGCGGGACCTTCTCGACGATGTTCGACGCATGAAGGCGATGAGCGGCGGCAGCTCCAGTGGCTGGCCGCTGTCCACTGTGTCCGACGACGTGCTCGTCGACTCCTGGAAGGCGTTTGTGTGTGAAGGCGACCTCGCGCGCGTCACCTCCAAGATCAGTGGTGATGGGGGCGACGTCACCGGCACCCAGAGCGGAGGCGCCGCGTGACCCTTGGAGTTGCGGGGGGGTATCCGCCTTGACCAGTGTGTGTTCACGTCAAGTTGGAGCGCTTTTGAGCCCTGCTTTCAGAACCCGGGGGGGGGGGGGGG
>ERZ1292633.5969-Hain-H41-02um-R1-5969-length-10821-cov-5_pt1 | contig 10821 bp, 9 predicted proteins | sample MGYA00564406_ERZ1292633 | MGnify/ENA primary metagenome ERZ1292633 (study PRJEB36523, sample SAMEA6512639) | groundwater metagenome | collected 2019-01-08 | study: AquaDiva: Metagenomics assemblies of 32 groundwater samples
ACTAGAACAAGGTATTTCTTTACATCTACTATGGCCAGAATCGCGGACGCGTGGTTTCCTATAATCTCGCAGACAGTACAATTGGGTTCTCATACTGGATTGGTTCACAGAATACAGAGATGACGATCACTCCTGATTGGAAAACAATCCTGTTCACCGATCCGGAGAATTTTGACAACTGGGACGTGTATCGGTCCGTTTACATGGTCGATGCAATATCCGATCAGTTAGAGTCAATTATTCCTCCCCCGCCGCCGCCATACTACGGTGTACCCGACCCCAATCTCTACTTCAACCCTGTCCAAATAGCCATTACTCCCGATGGAGAATATGCGATGGCAAGTACCGGCCTTCAATTCTGTTGCTGGGTCGGACTATTGTCTCTGAGGGATCGCAAATACGTTGAGTTCTTCCAGACAGATACCCTGTGGAATGAGCCGACGGCTGTGGCGTGCCGAGCTAAACTATGATGCACATAAACATCAACGCGGCGGACAATTCTGCCGTACACTATCAATCTTTTGTACCCTAAGGGGGGAAGCTATGCGTATTCCTACAGGTCTATTTCTCGTGCTTCTTCTCGTAAATAGCGCGAGGAGCACCAATACTCTACACATTTATGACGCACATGGTCCGGACTACTACGAAGTCGACACCACCAGAGTGCTTGTCAAGTGGGCACCATATGCTGGTGAGTTTGGCGGAAGTGGCTATTTAGCGCCATATCAGAGTATTAGCCCAACGGCATGGGTAGCGAACAAAGTAGACAACCTTGTCTTACACACGCTGACGGGCAGTTACAATTATCAGGCCGTGGTCAGCCAGCTACGCTCCGATCCAAACGTGCAGGGAGTTTGTGAAGTGCTGGTAGTTAGCAGAGAAGCCGGACTCTACCTCTATTTCGGCGATCATATCGTTTGCCAGTTCTCCGCCGGTACAACTCGCTCTTTTGTCGACAGCGTCTGTGCCGCAAATCACTTGGTTGTTGAGTCCGAGTCGCAATATATCTCAAGACAATTCGTACTGAAAAGATTGCCGGGTGCCACACTTAGCACACGCGAACTCGCCAATTATCTTCACGAACTGCCATCAACCGAGTGGGCACAGCCGGACTGGATAGGCAATGGTGTAGAGTTTGGATATGCCGTCAGTGATGAGTATTTCCATAGCACTCAGTGGAATATCAAGAAGACGATAGATTACAAGAGTGCCACAAATTATGGCGCATGGGAATTGACCCGTGGCTCTTCGTCAATAAGTGTAGCGGTGCTTGATCGAGGTATGGAACCGCACGAGGATTTTGACACGTCGAAATGGACTGGAGGCGTTGACTATACTCCTTCTGTTGGGATCGATTTTGATCCGTCTCCGATTACACCAGAACCTGATTCTATTATTGATGCGCACGGGATGGCGGTCCTCGGTATTATTGCCGCGGCGCACAATAATCCAGTTATCGTCGGAAATGAGCAGGGCGGAACAATGTGGAGTAGCACGACTGGCATGGCCCCCATGTCGAGAATCATTCCAATTAGGATGATTCTCACTAATGGTTATGCTGTGGAACCTAGCAAGGTCGCGAATGCGATCAATTACGCGGTTGTCGCCGGAGCAGACATAATCAATTGTAGCTGGGGTTATCCCGGGAATACGGATCCGCTTGCGGTAGTAACTGCAATCAAAAACGCTGTGATCAACGGGCGGGGTGGCAAAGGGTGCATTGTTGTGGCGGCAACTGGGAATACAAATTATCTTGGGATGGGGTATCCAGCGAGAGATCCAGCGGTGATTGCAGTTGGAGCTATTGCAAAGAGTGACGTTGTTCATGACTACTCTTGTTTCGGCCCAGAGCTTGACCTATTGGCTCCTTCTGGTTCGGGTTGTGGCAAGAATGGAGAAACGTGTCAAGACACTTCCAATTCATTCTTCACCACCGACCGTATGGATGCTATCGGATACAATACGAAATACTTTGGCTCCTGTTTGCCATCGCAGGATAGGGATTATGTCTGCACGTTCAGCGGAACTTCAGCCGCCGCGCCTGCGGTGAGTGGCGAAGTGGCGCTTCTGCTTGCGCTGGATCCAACCCTTACTCGCCTGCAGGTTATTGACATTGTCAGAAAATCAGCGTACAAGAAACTGGCGTGGGGGACAATCCAGCCGTCTGACAGCACATTCTATGGCCAAGGGCGAGCCAGCGCTTTACGTGCCCTCAGCACCGTGAGGCGCGGCGATTGCAACGCCTCCGGATCAATCAATGTCACCGATCTCAATTATCTTGTTGCGTACCTCACCCAGGGCGGACCGCTTCCATTTCCCGATAAGAATTTCGGGGATGCCAATTGCACTGGCAGTGTGAACATAGTCGATGTCACCTACCTCGTTGCCTATCTCTTTCAGAGTGGGCCACCCCCGCCAAAACCGTGTACGGTATTCTTGCCGGAATAAAGTCAACTTTTCCGCTTCAGATGAGAACCCCGCAAGTCATGCGGGGTTTTCTTTCTGATTTATTGGAGAATTGCAAGCCTTCAATCACTACGGAACCACGATCCGCGGAATCATCGGCGACAGGCGCGCCAGTATCTCATAATTAATCGTCCCCGACCAATCGCCGAGCATCTCCGCCGTGACATTCTCACGCCCATCACTTCCAATGAGAGTGACTTCATCCCCGAGCTTTACGCCTTTAATGTCGCTGACATCGACCATCATAAGGTTCATGCAGACACGACCTCGAACGGGAGCGCGTTTGCCATGAATCAGAACATGGCCGCGATTCGACAACGCCCGGCTATAGCCCTCGTAGTAACCAATCGGCAGAATGGCGAGTTTCGTCTTTGCGGTCGTGCGATAGGTGCATCCATAACCGATAAAGGCGTGGGCAGGTACATCCTTGATTTGCGTCACTCTCGTTTTCCAGCTGAGAACAGGTACAAATAAGTTGTTGTGCTTCCCTTCGAGACAGTATGATAGATAGGTCTCTTTCGACGGCCAATGGCCATAGGCCGAAATCCCCGGGCGCACTAATTCAAAGCGGGTCTTGTCGAAAAGAATCGTCGCCGCCGATGAGGCCGTGTGACGCACCACTGGAGCAATGCCGAGAGTTTTCATTTTCGCCACGAGGCGGTTGAATTCGGCGAGCTGGTGCGCGGCATATTCGTGGTTGGTGGTGTCCTCAATGTTTGCGAAATGGGTGCTGGCGCCGTAGGGCTTCTTGAGCCATTTGCTGGCGCGATAGATTTTGGCAAAAGCCGGCAGTTCTTTATCGGCGATTCCCTGGCGGTGGGTGCCGGTCTCCAGTTTGAGATGGGTGCGAAGGGGAATCTTCCGAACAGCGGTGAGTTTGGACAGCGATTTCAAAGTAGCAATATCACAGATGACCGGCTCGACGTTGTAATCAAGGATCTCCTCGACCCGAGATTGAGGTACGGGCCCGAGCAACATGAGCTTCCGCCGCCATCCCTCCTCACGGCAAACAGCCGCCTCTTCAATTGACTCGACTGTGAGATAGTCGACGGCATCTAGTCCATCAAGCAAGGTAACAATCTCCCGCAATCCATGGCCATAGGCGTTCGACTTGATCGAGACGGCGAGGTGTCGTTTACCCGCCAGCTTGGCGAGAGAGGCCACGTTTTTCGCGAGGGCCTTCTTTGAAAGTTCAATCCACGTCAGGCAATTGGCCTTGTCCATGGTGGAAATGTATACTCTGGCAAACGGGGGATGTACAGAAAAAGAATTTGGACGTGGCTGTGTAATTGAATCAAATCGCGTCATTAGACGGCGATGTTTTTCTGTGGTAGGTCGGTGTTCCGAGTCCCGATGCCTGTGGCATCGGGAGGAGAAACCCGACAACGCTCCCCTTCAAGCTCCGTTCAGCTCCTGCCGATAGAATGAGGGTAGACGGGGAATTATCAAAGGACGGTAAACAGATGCAAGATCTCACTTCACTTCTCCAGATGGCGGCCCTCTATTCCAGCAGGCAACGCGCCGGAGTATCGCAATCGTATGGCATTTCATCCCGCCCTGCGCCGCAGGGATATATTCCGCGTGTCACCGAGAGCAAGACACAGGAAGTTGCGCCCAAGACCGACAGCGCCGAACTTGACGGTGCAAATAAATCCACCGACGCCAACAAGACTTACTTTTTTCAGCGTAAATCCCGTCTCGACTACATGATGAACCTCCGCTTCAATCTTGGTGCCTTCACTCAGGCGGCTGAGAAAGCCAGCGAAGGGGACAACCAAGCCCTTGAGGAACTGGTTGTCGCTGGATTCGGATTACGCGCTGATCTGAAATTCAAAGGTCATCAGGAAATCAGCACCAACATGCCGGACGAAGAAGCGGCAATGAATTTCAATTCGAGAAATGAATCTCGCTTAATGACCACCGCTCGTATGGCGGCACTTGTTGCAAGCGGCAACAGAGCCTACGCTCTCTCTGCTTTTTACAAAGAGGCCGAATCGGTTCGTCGCACCATGAACGTCAGCGAACATAACGGACATCGTCAGGCGGTGAGCAGTTTTGCCGCGCGTTATAGTCTTGATTCACGATTCAGCTTCGCATTTTTGCAGAGATTCAATACTCAGACAAGAGATGTCGTTGAAAAGACACCCAATCAGATTGGCAATTATCTTTCGGCCGCTACCGGATTAGCCGGGCAGAGCTCACCTCAATTGATGGCGACGTTCTTTGACGCCGTCGATACTTATCTCGGTGACGCCGAAAAACAGATAACAGCTAAAGCCGAGGAGTTCTTCACGATGGCCGCCGCCGAGATGGGGCTATCGGGAGAGATTGTCGATACCGCGAAGAATCAGCTGATTGACAGGATTGAAGGATTCTTTAACCGAGTTGAAAACGCCCTTGATCTGGTAGAGAGTAAGTTTGTACCCTCGCCATCCGAAGCTCCAACAGCTGTTCCGCAACCTCCGGTGCTTGACCCTTCAGCGCCTCTGCCATCGTCGACAGCGGACAGTCTCTCGAATCAGATTGCGGTAGCCTGAAGCTATTGCCAGACAACGTATTCCTCTCAATCAGCCCCGACTTGTTCGGGGCTGATTTTTGAGATCAGGTAAAACCTTGAGCTTTCGTTCTCTCCTGACTTAATTGAGTCACCCATGAAAGACACCATGCGCTCAAATCTCGTGGAAGTGCGGGGACGATTAGCCTCTGCCTGCGCCGAACATGATCGCGAAGTCGATTCTATCACGATTGTCGCCGTAACCAAAACCTTCCCCGCCAGCATTATCAAGACGGCCGTTTCCACAGGCCTTCAGGATGTCGGCGAGAGCAAGGTGCAAGAGGCAGAAGCCAAAATTGCCGAACTCGGACCTATCGCCCGGTGGCATCTTATCGGCCACCTCCAAAGCAACAAAGTGAAGAAAGCGGTTCAGCTTTTCGACGTCATCCAGTCGGTCGACTCCCTCAAGCTCGCCCAGGAGATTGATAAACAAGCCTGCGCCATCAACAAATTCATCGACTGCCTCATTGAAGTGAATTGCTCCGGAGAAAAGCAAAAATATGGCGTCGCTCCCGATGACTGTATTACCATCGTGAAAGAAATCGCAAAACTGCCGAACATCCATCTGCGCGGCCTGATGACGATTGGCCCATTGACCAAAGATGAATCAAAGGTGCGCAAGACCTTCCGAAGATGCGCAGAGCTATTCGAAGAAGCCAAGCAATTTGGAGGGGAAGATTTCGATACCCTGTCGATGGGTATGTCTCATGACTTTCATCTCGCCATTGCCGAAGGGGCGACGATGGTTCGAGTGGGGTCGGCCCTTTTCGGAAAGCGTGGCTCTCTGGACCGCGACGACGAAGAACCATCCGAAGCCTGATTCTCTCTCCCCGTTTCATATCGAAACATTCTCAGATTCCGCTCTTATTTCCCTCAATATTTTCCCTCTCCGGTTCGATAATAATGAGAGAGACAGCCGTCGCCCACGGTTTCAGGTTGCCAGTGGTAAAAAAACTGGCCGCCCAGTCCGGACGATGGAAATGCCGCAAACGAACCAGATCATGAAAGAGTAAGTCATGGAATTATCCCCCAACGATATTCGCAACGCTGACTTTCCAACATCAATGCGCGGCTATGATAAGCAGGAAGTAAAAAAGTATCTTGAGCAGGTTGCGTCGGCGCTTGAAAAAATAAAGCAGGACAATCTGCGGCTGTCAATGGAAGTTGATTCCCTTAAAACACAACTAGCCGGCCTGCGTTCGTTTGAAGACACAATCAAGAGCGCCGCTATCGACGCCCGCCGCAATGCCGACACGACTATTTCCTCGGCGAAAAAGGAAGCCGAGCTGATGCTTGTGACCGCCCGCAAGGAAGCAGAACAGGCGATAGGGAATCGCGCCAACAAGATCAGGGAAATCGAACAGCAGTTAGAATCTCTGGAACTCACCAAGAAATCGTACATTGGCAAATTTCGCATGCTCCTGCAATCTCATCTTGAAATCATAGAAGAAATAGCATCCAGCTCACACCTTTTAGCTCCAGCCCCTTCGCACGAAAGGGACGACATACAGGTGACTGATTCTTCGGAGATCACTCGAAAATCGCGCGAGACTGTCGCTACCCAACCGACTAACACACAGAAGATGAAAGTCGAAGAGGCAAATGCTGTAGGATCTATCGTCTCTGTCAAATCTGCCGATCATTCATCGCCAGCCCCAGCCGGACAGCCGGTCGATCCCGAGCTTGCCGCCGCCCTTGAGCAGTACGCCCACCACGGCGGAGCAAAACCGGAATTAGAAAAGACAACCTATTCACGAACAAACCTTTTTACGCCGTCGACGCCCACAAATGAAGATATCCCTTACGGACAAATTTCGACCGCCCCCGAATCGGCAGAGCCTGCTGAAAACTCATCTGGCAAACTCGAGATTCTGTCGGCAAGCGACGACTCCATGGGGAGCAATCTGATATCCTTTGAACAACTTGGAACCCCCATGCAGTCCGCGCCACCCACTCAGATGGGGCCAGACTCCCTGGCCGCTGAGCTTGACCGTGTAGTGGCAAAATTCGAAGAGGAAATCGCCAAGGCTGAAAAGAACGCCTGATACCATACCCGCGAATCTATGATACGGCGGCGCCAATCTGGCGCCGCTTTTTTTGCCCGTTCTCTGCTTGTAACGAGCAGGGCTTTCGGCCTATATTCACCCTATTAGTTAACGAAAAAGACCTTCACAAGGAGAAATCGTGGAAACAGTGGCCGAATTCAACCGCATGCTCGGCGAAGCGGTATCATTTATTCAAAGCAAACAGTCCTTCAAGCCGAAAATAGGGATCATTCTCGGAACAGGCCTCGGCTCTCTCGTTGATGGTATCCAGATGGTCGGCACCGTCGAATACGACAAGATTCCCCATTTTCCGGTTTCGACAGTTGAATCGCACGCCGGGCGGCTTCTCTTTGGCACCCTTCGTGGAAAGCCTGTTGTCTGTATGCAGGGGCGGTTTCATTTCTACGAAGGCTACACCATGAAGCAGATCGCCTTTCCGGTGCGCGTCATGAAAGCCCTCGGGATGGAAACGCTCATCGTATCCAATGCCGCCGGCGGGATGAATCCAAATTTCAAGGCCGGCGATATCATGATGATCAAAGACCACATAAACTTTTTCCCAGGCAATCCTCTCATTGGCCCCAATGATCCGAACTGGGGAGATCGCTTCCCTGATATGTATGAAGTCTACAACTTTAAGTACCAGCAGTTGGCACGTGAGGTAGCTCTTGAGCAAAAGCTCCCGTTGAAAGAGGGAACCTATCTTGGTCTCACCGGCCCCTGTCTTGAAACCGCCGCCGAATATCGCGCCTTTCGTGTTTGGGGAGCCGATGCGGTCGGGATGTCGACCGTTCCCGAAGTCCTAACCGCTCATCATCAGAAGAATCGCATTCTCGGCTTTTCCATTATTACCGATATGGGTTTGCCGGACAACATGCACCCCTGCTCCCTGCAGGACGTTATCGGCACCGCCTCGCGGGCAGAGCCGAAACTGCGCGAGCTAATTGCGGGATGCGTCGAACGAATGGATGTTTAGCGAACGGCGTTCGTCTGTATAGCAACTTACCCTACCGAACGAGAGAGGAATTGATGTGAATACTGCCGCCACTACCGCGTCGAAAGCTGTTTCCACCCGTTCAGAGATCGATGCAAAATATCTCTGGAACCTCACTGACTTGTACACCAGTGATGATGATTGGGAAAAGAGTTTTGCCCACTGTCAGTCACTGGTGAAGAAGGCTCCGGCCTACTCCGGCACGCTGGCGCAATCATCGCAGTCGCTGTGGGAGTGTCTTGAACTCCGAAGCGAAGTCACGCTCGCGGTGTCCCGGCTCTATCAGTATGCCCATTTGAACAAGGACAGCGATACGCGTGTCTCGACCTATCAAGGAATGACCGACCGCGCCGTCATGCTTTCTTCCGATGCCGGAGCTGCCTTTGCCTTTATCGAACCCGAATTGACGGCGATTTCCGACCTTCGCCTCAATGAGTTGGCGGCTGGTTTCTCAGATAAGAATCGATACGATTTGTATATTTCCGAGTTGATTCGCACTCGCAAACATATCCGCTCCACTGAAGTTGAAGAACTGCTGGCGCAGTCGGCGGTGGTGGCGCGAGGACCCGATTCGATCTACACCATGCTGAACGATGCCGACATGAAATATCCGTCGATTACCGACGAGCAGGGGCGTGAGGTGCAATTGACTAAACAGCGTCTTGCCAAATTCATGGAGTCGTCAAATCGCCCGGTTCGCCAGGCGGCCTATCGAGGCTTTTATTCGACGTACCAGGAACATTTGAACACCTGTGCGGCATCTCTGGCGGCTTCGGTGAACGGCGATGTGTTCTATAGCCGTGCCCGCAAATTTGACTCCTGTCTGGAGAGCGCTTTGTTCCGGGATAACATCCCCCAGGCGGTCTATCGTGGTTTGATCGAGACGACCGAGAGCCATCTTGAATCCTTACATCGATATTTCCATTTGCGCCGTCGAATATTAAAACTCGATGATTTGCACTCGTGGGATTTGAGCAACCCTCTCTTTCCCGATCAAGACTATGAAATCGAATATGATTCGGCCGTGTCGGAAATTCAGTCAGCGCTCAAACCGCTCGGAAGTGACTACAGCCGCCTTGTTGAGGAATCTTTCACTCGCCGATGGATCGATGTCTTTGAGACGCAGGGAAAGGGAAGCGGCGCGTATTCGTACGGAACCTACGGCAAGCATCCGTATATCCTGATGAACTACGGCGACACCGTCGACAATCAGTTCACCCTTGCTCACGAAGTCGGCCACGCCATGCACAGCTGTCTGTCGAACGCCAATCAGCCGTCTCAAAAGGCGGCCTATTCGATCTTCGTGGCTGAGGTGGCATCGACTTTGAATGAAGGTCTGCTCCTGCAGTACCTGCTCAAGCGAACCGACGACCCGCGAAAGAAACTCTATCTCATCAACAAGCATATCGATGACACTATCGGCACCTTTTTCTTTCAAGTCATGTTGGCGCATTTCGAACTCTCGATACACGAGTCGGTTGAGCACGGTGAGGCTCTTACGCCTGATAGGCTGAATGAGATATACGCGGGATTGATCAACACCTACTATGGTCCGGCATTGGTGACAGATGAATACTCGGCCATCAAGTGGAGCCGAATCCCGCACTTCTACAATTCGTTCTATGTATTCCAGTATGCAACATCGTTTGCGGCCTCACAGGCAATTCTCAAGAAGCATCTTGATGGCGACTCGGGCATTGTTGAACGGTATCTCACGTTATTGAAATCGGGCGGATGCGACTATCCGATAGCGCTTTTGAAAAAATGCGGTGTCGACATGTCTACTCCCGAGCCGGTGATGGCGACCCTCGATCTCTTTTCGAGCGAGGTTGCCGAGTTGGAAAAGCTGGCGAAGTAAGAGACGTAACCTGTGGGCACCTCCGTAAAAGGGTGGGTCGCCCATCCCGCCCGCCGAATGGCGCTGGTCGAGTTGCAACTGGTATATTGGGAAACGCGATGTGCCGATTGAGATTGATGAATTTGAAGATGTACAAACAGATTGAAAACGGATTGACGGGAACCCACCTGAAAGGTGGGCCACCCAGCCGGGCAATGCTGTCTCGGTTAGGAGATCGAATCGCCGTATGAAAGTTGCATCCCCGCGCCAACGAACGCTGTAGAAAACATTGCCGGTTGAATCCCAGGCTCCTCCCGCTCCCGCTCCAGAGTCCGTCGCTACTATATCAAACGTTATCGCATCCAGGTACAACAGTGGAGCGCCACCCTGAGCGGCAATGAATTTCCCATTTGGTGACACCTCCCAGTCAACTGCTGGGCCTGAAACAGGTGGTGCAATAAGTTCGTGCGTTGCCACGTCGATTATCATTGAACTGGTTGACCCGCCCGTTGTACCGATGAGAATATATTTCTCGTCAGCTGTTATTTCGATATCGCGGTAATCAGTGTCAAATTCAATTAGAAACGAATCCACCGCTACCTGTTGCTTTGTGTTGTAGACATAAATAGCGCCTTGATCGGACATATGGCCTGCGCCTCTAAAAAGCACATAAAAATTGGTTCCGTTATCCACGGGAGGTAGAGGCGGCGGAGGCTGTGTCGGGCAGTCGCGGTCGCAAGAAATAGAGAGCAAGAGCACCGCAAGAAGTGCGATGCATAGAGTGCGCCGAACGCGCAGTGTATTCGATAGCCGCCTCATTATAATAATCCCTCAATCTTTGTGGCGGAGTATGGTTTGACTGGAACCCACCTGAAAGGCGTGCCACCCCACCCATGCCCGGCCGGTTATACGTTTTCAATATAAT
>ERZ1292633.3767-Hain-H41-02um-R1-3767-length-14486-cov-9_pt1 | contig 10816 bp, 10 predicted proteins | sample MGYA00564406_ERZ1292633 | MGnify/ENA primary metagenome ERZ1292633 (study PRJEB36523, sample SAMEA6512639) | groundwater metagenome | collected 2019-01-08 | study: AquaDiva: Metagenomics assemblies of 32 groundwater samples
TGAAATTGCGGATGGCGTTGTACACGCCCTCGCGCAAGCCGGCGACGTGGGTGCCGCCGTGGCGCGTGGGGATCATGTTGACGTAGGATTCGGCCACCACCTCCCCCTCGGGCGTCCAGGCGATCGCCCACAGCGCGCCCTCGCCTTCGGCAAAGCTGTCCGACTCCGATTGCGCGGCGATGTAGCGCTCGCCGAAGAAAGTTTCCGCCACCGGCTCCAGGCCGGCCACGGCGCTGGCGAAATAGCCTTTGATGCCTTCCGGGAAGTGCCATTCGTTTTGCTCAATCTTGCCGTTCTTCTCCACCCCGAGGGTGAAGCGCACGCCTGGGAGCAGCATCGCCTTCGCGCGCAGCAGCGCCGCGATGTCCGCGGTGACGATCCTGGGCGAATCGAAATACTTTGGATCGGGCCAGAAGCGGATGCGCGTGCCGCTTTCGCGCGGCGCGGCCGTGCCGATTTTCTTCAGCGGCTCTTTCACCTTGCCGTTGTCGGCGAACACCAGCCGGTGGCAGGCGCCGTCGCGCCTGACTTCCACTTCGAGGCGGGTCGCGAGCGCGTTGGTGACGCAGATGCCCACGCCGTGCAGGCCGCCGGCGATGCGATAGACGGCATCCTTGTCGGTCTTCCTGAACTTGCCGCCCGAATGCAGCGTGGTGAAAATCACCTGTACGGCCGGGACTTTCTTCTTCGGATGGATGTCGACCGGGATGCCGCGGCCGTCGTCGGCGACTTCGGCCGAGCCGTCTTGGTACAACACCACGGCGATGTTCGTCGCGAAGCCGGCCAGGCCCTCGTCCGAGGAATTGTCGATCACCTCCACCAGCGCGTGGTTGGGGTTGGAGGGGTCGGTATACATGCCCGGCCGGTGCAGGATCGGCGACAGATCCTCCAGGATCTCGATGTCCTCGGCGTTGTAAGCCCTAGATTTGGTTGCCATAAAGCTCTCGGATACTACCTATGGGTGTCGATGATAATTGGCAATGATACCGCGGTCGGGGCAGGATTGCATCAGAGTTTGGCTGACCGATCAAGCTCGGTTCGGCAAACTTGCCGGCCAGCCAGTATTGCAGGACACTGTCTGCGTGGCCGGTGTTCGCGCCGACGCTGCGGTCGGAGGGGTCGAGCAATCAGTTTGTCGCGCTGCGTCAGCAGATTTGAAATTGGGGATAGAAAAATGACCTTGAAGCTTGGACAACTAAAGAACCTAAAATTGAAATCGGTCTGGAACCACGAGGAGCATGACTTCACGCCATGGCTGGCCGAGGAAAGCCACTTGTCCGCATTGTCGGACGCCATCGGTATGGACTTGCAACTGGACCGGATTGAGGTCCCAGTCGGACCTTATTTCGCCGACATCCTGGCGAAGGACGCATCCGGCGAGTACGTGGTGATTGAAAATCAGTTCGGCAAGACTAATCACGATCACCTGGGTAAATTACTGACCTATGGCGCGACCCTTGGCGTGTCTGCAGTGGTGTGGATCGCAGAGCAATTCACCGAGGAACATCGTAAAACGGTGGATTGGCTTAACGAACGGACCAACGACTCGCTTTCGTTATATGCCGTACAACTCGAGGTTCTGCAGATCGACGATTCGCCGCCGGCGATACGCTTCAACGTCATCAGTCAGCCCAATCAAGTTGTTCGAGCAGCGACTGCCGCGAAATCATCGGGATCGTTGACGGAAACTCAGCAGATGCAGTTGGAGTTCTGGAAAATGTTCCGGCATCGACTGCTGGAAAAAAAGGTTATCCCGTCAGCTCAGACTCCACGCCCGCAGTACTGGTTTGATGTGGCGCTCGGCCGGGCAAATATATTTCTGTCCAACATTCTCGATACCTACGCTAGCAGGATTGGGGTACGGGTGTATATCGGCAACCGGATTGCAGAAGCTGCGCTCGCTCAGTTGGAGAAGGACAAAGTCGCGATCGAACAGGAAATCGGCGAGAAACTGATTTGGAATCCGACTCCGGAGAAGCGCGACAAAATAATTGGATTGTTCAGAAAAGTGGATTTGTCGAATCGTGACGCGTGGCCGGAGTACTGCGATTGGCTGGTGGATTTCGTTGACAAATTCCGTAAGGCGTTCGTGCCACGAATCAAGACACTCAAGTTGGCCGAGGTTGCGGCAAGTCAGGAGTAGATGATTTCCTTCCGATCAGCTTATGGGCAGAAGATGTCAGCCTGTCATCGATATCAATGCTGAAACTCGAGCAGCATCAGTGACCGGGCCGGCTATGCGTGAAAATGCTTACACGGCGGGCGTGACTACCGGCGAGGAGAACTGCTGATGTCGAAGGCGGAAGTCGAGCCCGTGTACTACGAGTTGGTTATCGTCGCGTCCTCCTCGACCACGGATATTTGGCTCGGTGACGACGACGGGCATTTGGTTCAGAAGGAGATCGGCACACTTGAGACAAGTCTCTTGCCCGGCGACTACACGGTGGAGTTTGGCCTTGGTACTACGCCACACCCAATCCACTTGGCAAGATCGAGTCGGTACACGCAGGCGGAACTCGCTGCTGGACCAACATGCTCTCGCCCCATTCCAAGACTGTCGCCGGAATAGCAGCGTGTGACCATGTTCATTCCGCCGGAGTGTATGTTCCCGCCCAGCCACGCGTTCGAAGACGGACGCTCGCCAGCGGCGCTGCGCTTGCCGGCTCGGGCCGTCCAACGCGAACGTTATGCAGCGCCTGGAACCAGTGGTAGCATACATCGATGCCCATAATCTCAACCTTTTTTGGAATCATCGTTCGAATGTTTTTCGACGATCACGAACCACCGCATTTTCATGTTGAGTACCAAGGGCAATTGGCAACGTTCGATTTCTCCGGGAAGCTCCTCGCCGGGGAACTCCGTTCCGCGCGGACGAGACGTCTAGTGCGGAAATGGGCGCAGCTTCACGAACATGAACTTCGAGCGAACTGGAAAAAACTGAAGGTACTTCAACCACTTCGCCAGATAGCACCGCTGGAGTAAGAGACCATGACAACTTTGCCGCAAATTATCGAAGCAGAATACGTTTCGGGTTACTGTATCGAGCTTTTGTTCAATACCGGTCTTCGAAAGACCGTTGACTTCACACATTGGCTTAAGGGGCCAGTATTTGAGCCCCTCAAGAATCGCGCCGAATTCCGCAAATTTTTCATCGCGGGCGGATCGGTGTGTTGGCCAAACGGAGCAGATATTGCGCCGGAGACGCTTTTTTCTATTCGCGGCGTGTCAGAACGCGCTGCCTGACAACGGCTGGCGACGCGGCGCAAGCGCCGCGCGAGAGCAAATGTCCGTATCGGCCCACCGCCGAGCGAGACGTTGGGCGCCCTCAAGATACTCGCGGTATGATGCTGGCATGAATCGAGGAAATGGCTATGCCAAGCACAAAGCTGGTCGTGCACCGCGATCCCGAGATACTCGGGGGAACCTCGGTTTTTGTCGGTACGCGCGTACCCGTCAAGATTCTGTTTGACTACCTCGAAGCCGGTGACAGTCTCGACGTCTTCCTCGATGAGTTTCCGTCGGTAGGCCGTGAGCAAGCGATTGCAGCGCTGGAGTTCGCACGCGAAGTGATTGTCTCGGATGCGCATCCTGCTTGATGAATCCTTGCCCGGGAATCCAGAACATCCGCCCGGGGCAGCTTGTCCGTGTCGGCGCCTGACCACACGCCCCACCCGGACGAGCCCGTAGCGGCACGCCTTGATCAACCATCCCAGCCGGGTACCGGTGAAATAGATTCGGCCCCTTTGGTTAAACGTCGAGCGAACTGGAGGAAGCTGAAGGCACTTCAGCCACTTCGGCCCTGGGCGCTTCGGAGGGATCCGGGCTGGAAACCGCTGATCACGAGTGACGCGGCCTGGTACGGTGCAATGGACGGGGGGTGCCGGAGGAGGCCGCGGCGCGGGCTACGGATGCGAATTCTGGAATATAATTTCCTATGGCCTCCCGCCCCGGATTGCTTGTATCATATCGCTCCATGCAGCCAGAACTATGTTCCACGGCGGGAGAATATACGGATAAACTGACTGATCCATGCCCTGAGAGCACGGACACCCAGGAAACAAACCATGGCGACACCCGCATCTGACCTTAAGCGCCTGGGGCGCTACGACATAGAGACCGTGCTCGGCAAAGGCGCCATGGGCATCGTGTACGCGGGCAACGACTCGCGGCTGCATCGCAAGGTCGCCATCAAGACCATCCTTAAGAGCGCGCTCGACGAGGACACCGCGAAAGAGTATTCGATGCGGTTCGACCGCGAGGCGAGGGCCGTGGCGCGCCTCAACCACCCGAACATCGTGCAGGTGTACGACTTCGGCGAGGAAGGCGACATCGCGTACATCGTGATGGAGTTCATCAAGGGACGCGAACTCAAGGATTTTTTCGACGCGAAGGAGCGCTTCGACCTGAAGGAATCGGTGCACATCATGTGCGAGCTGTGCGACGCGCTCCACTTCGCGCACGAGGCGGGGGTCGTCCACCGCGACATCAAGCCCGCCAACGTGATGATCGATTCCAACGGCCGGGTAAAGCTCGCCGACTTCGGGGTGGCGCGCATCACGGACGCGGACCGCAACGCGGCCGAGAAGACACAGGCGGGGGTCGTCATCGGCACGCCCGCCTACATGTCCCCCGAGCAGCTCGAGGGCGCTGAAATCGACCGGCGCACGGACATCTTCTCCGCGGGTGTCGTCCTGTACCAGTTTCTGACCGGCGAGAAGCCGTTTACAGGGACCGGCGCCTGGACCATCGCGAAGAAGATTCTCCACGACGATCCGCCGCGTCCCTCTTCGATCCACAACACGATCTCGCCGCTGTTCGACGCGGTGGTCAGCAAGGCGCTCGCGAAAAAAGTCGAAGCCCGTTACCAGACGGCGCGCGAACTCGAGATCGCACTGAAGAACGCTCTGGAGGGCAAGGGCGAGGAGGACGAGGAGAAGACGTTGGTCGGCGGGTTCGCGCCAGGCGCCGGGGTGCAGCCGGCGGCGCCCGGCGGCGGCGGAGCCGCGGAGGCGGCGGTCAAGACGGGCGCCGCCGGCATGGATACCACGATCCAGCGCGCGGCCCAGGCCACGGCGGCCCAGGAAACGGATCTCGAATTCTGGCGCGCCATCAAGGATGGCAACGACCCCGACGATTTCGACCTGTACGTCCAGCAGTTTCCGAACGGCATCTATACGGCGCTCGCGAAACGAAAGGGCGCCAAGCTGCGTGGCCAGGCTGCGGACGAAACGATTTCAAAGGACAAGCAGGCGCTGGAACAGGAGCGTCGCGAGATCGAGGAGGCGGCACGGCGCGAGACCGAGGCCAGGGCGAAGCTTGCCGAGGATAAAGCGAAGCTGGAAGCGGAACTGGCCAAGCGCGAAGCCGAATACAAGAAACGCGAGGCAGAAGCCGAGGTCAAGCGTGAAGCCGAGGCCAAGGCGAGGGCCGAGGCCGAAGCGAAATCGAAAGCGGAATTCGAAGCCGCGCTGGCCAAGCGCGAAGCCGACTTCCAGAACCGCGCCGCCGAGGCCGAGGCGAAGCGCGAAGAAGAAGAAAAGGCGAGGGTGGCGGCCGAAGCAAAGAAAAAAGCGGAGTTCGAAGCTGAAGTCGCCAAGCGCGAAGCCGAACTGAAAAAGCGCGAAGCCGACGTCGAGCAGGGGGGCGGGCGCAAGAAGATCACCCCGGTCATGATCGCCGGTATCGCTGCGCTGGTCGTGGCGATCGGCGTTGGCGTGTACTTCGTAAAGCCCGACACGTCGGCGCGCGAAACCGAGTTGATGAAGATGCTGGAGGAGGCGAAGAAGGCCAATACCGAGCTGATGCAGGCCAAGCAGCAGGAGAAGGAACTGCAGAAGGCCGTGGAGCAGGCGCGCCAGCAGGAGGACGCGGCGAAGGCGTCGGGCGACGTGGCCAAGCAGCGCGAACTCGCCGAGCAGACCCGCCAGCGCGAGGCCGAGGCGCAGAAACAGGCCGAGCTGATCAAGAAACGCGAAGCCGAAGCCCAGAAGCAGGCCGAGCTGAACAAGCAGCGGCAGGAGGAATTGAAGCAGCTTGCAGACGCAAGGAAGGCGGCGGAGGCGAAGAAGCAGGCTGACGCTGCCAAGCAGGCGGCGGAAAAGGCTGCGGCGGGCAAGACTGCGGCGGGCAAGACTGCGGCGGAAAAGGCTACGGCGGAGAAAGCAGGGGCGGATAAAGCGGCGGCAGAAAAAGTCGCGGCGGATAAAGCGGCGGCAGAAAAAGTCGCGGCGGATAAAGCGGCGGCTGACAGGGCGGCAACGGAGAGGGCGGCAACGGACAAGGCCGTAGCGGAAAAAGCGGCGGCAGAAAAAGTCGCGGCGGAGAAAACGGCGGCCGACAAGGCCTCATCTGAGAAGGCCGCAGCGGAGAAGACCAAGCTCGCCTCGATCGATCCTAACGCGGTGTTCAAGCAGGGCCAGGCCGCCGAGAGCAGCGGAGACGTGAAAACTGCGGTCCGCTTCTACACCCAAGCCGCGCGCGCCGGCAACGGCGAGGCGGCCAAGCTGCTCGGTGACATTTACAGCACCGGCAAGGGTAACGTGTCCCGCGATTACGCCGAGTCGCTGCGCTGGTACGCGGTCGCGGAAAAGGCCGGAGTCAAGGTGGAGCGCGCCCGCAGTCGCTGAAAAACGCCCGCCGGTTTCGCTAGGCCCCTTGTTCAGAGCCTCCTTAGCCCAAAGCGTAGAGCTGCAGCCACGCCTCGGGCACAGCGACCGGGAAATCGAGCAGCATCTGCGCGTATCCCTTGGCCAGCGGATCGACGCGCAGCGACGCCATGCCGCCCCCGCCTAGCGCCTCATGCAAAAGGAAATTCAGCGCGTGAATGCCGGGCACTTCGAAGCGTTCGACTTCGCCCTGCACCAGATGGGACAGGTATTGTTTCACCACCGCGGGGGTCAGCTGGGCTCGGAGCAGCGGCAGAAACTCGGGACGGCGCGCGATGATGCCGATGTTGGCCGTGTCGCCCTTGTCGCCGCTACGCCCCCAGGCGAGCCGCACCAGCGGCACGGCCCGCGTCGCTCCCTGCGCCACCATGGTCCCGCCCTGCGCCGGCGCGCTCTGGCGCAAGTGCCCGGCGTAACCGCCGGCCGCAGGAATTGCAACCACCCGGCGCTCTCCATCCAGCGTCACGCTCGCCTCGCATTTCGATTTTTCGAGCAGGAAAAAACAAGGCTTGACCGCGGGCGCAACCTTGGGCCGCCCGCCGCCCATGCCGGTGGTGCCGGGCGACCAGGACGTGCCCGCGGGCGCGATTTCGCGCGAGAAGATTTCCAGCGCCTGGCGATTGCCGTGCGCCACCGCGAGGCGCATCACCGCTTCGCGCGTGGCGGCGGTGCGCGCGTGCGGACCGTACACGGTCTCGGCGCCCAGCACCTCGATCCGGGTGGCGGAATAATCGCCAAGGTCGAGCTCGCGGAATATCGCCCGCGTGCGCGCGAGGATCGCCTCCGCCGTGCGCCGCGCCTTCGCCGCCGCGTCCATGCCGATGATGTTCAGAATCGCCGTGCAGCGGTAGCCGTCGGGGTAGGTGGCGCAGACTTTGTAGGTCGGCGTCGGCGCAAGGCCGCGTGCCCCGCTCACCCGCACCCGGTCCGGCCCCACCTCGACGATCTCCACGCCGGTGACATCGCACACCACGTCGGGCAGCACGTAGGCCGCCGGATCGCCCATTTCGTAGAGCATCTGCTCGGCCACCACCGCGCGGTTGACCAGGCCGCCTGTGCCCGGCGCCTTGGTGACGACGAAACTGCCGTCGGCATGGCACTCCAGGATCGGATAGCCGATGTCCTCCCAGCGCGGCACCGACTCCCAGTCGGTATGCAGGCCGCCCGTCGCCTGGCAGCCGCACTCGATGATGTGCCCGGCAAGACTGCCCGCGGCAAGCCGGTCGTAGTCGTCCTCGCGCCAGCCGAATTCGTAGATGAGCGGCGCGAGCGCCACCGCGCTGTCGACGCAGCGTCCGGTGATGACCACGTCGGCGCCGGCGGCGAGCGCGCGCGCGATCGGGATCGCGCCCAGATAGGCGTTGGCCGACAGGATCTTTTGCGGCAACTCGGCGCCCGAATACATTTCGCGCACCCCGGTCGCGCGCAATTCCGCCATGCGCGGCAGCACGTCGTCGCCCTCGACGATGGCTACCTTGAGCTTCAAGCCGGCTTCGTCTGCGAGCCTCGCCAGCGCCGCGGCGCAGCCGGCGGGATTCACGCCGCCCGCGTTGCTCACCACCTTGATACCCTTCGCGGCTATGTCGCGAATCACGCTTTTCATGGCCACGTCGACGAAATCGGTGGCGTAGCCCGCATCCGGCGATTTGGCGCGCATCGCCGCCAGTATGGACATGGTGAGTTCGGCCAGGTAATCGAACACCAGGTAATCGATTTGCCCGCGGCGCGCGAGCTGCGCGCAGGCCACCGAGCTGTCGCCCCAGAAACCCGAGGCGCCGCCGATGCGCACGATCTTGTCCGTCATGTCTCGCCCCCGGGCAAATGTTCCACCTTCTCCACCCAGGCCGCATCGCGCTTGTCGCGGAACGCGGCCACGCCCTCCGCGCCTTCGCTGCGCATCTGGCGCGCAAACGCCTGCGCCGCGCGATCGAGGATGGGCCCGAGTTCCACTTCGGCGCATTCCTGCAGCAGCGCCTTGGTGGCGGCATTCGCGCCCGGAGCGCAGCGGGCGATACCCTGGAGAACGGCCAGCAGCCTTGCTTCCAGGGCAGTCGCGTCGTCGGCGACGAAATCCACCAGGCCGATGCGCGCCGCCTCGGCCCCGTCGATGCGCTCGCCCGACAGCGCGAGCCGGCGCGCCCGGGCCTGGCCGATGCGCGCGACCACAAAGGGCGCAATCTGCGCCGGCACCAGACCGAGCGTGGTTTCGCTGAGCGCGAATTTGGCATCCTTGCGCGCGAGCGCAATGTCGGCCGCGCAGGCGAGGCCGAAGCCGCCGCCCATGGCTGCGCCCTCGACCACCGCCACCAGCACTTTGGGCAGGCGCGCGAGTGCTATCATGAAATCACCGAAGCGCCTGTTGTGCGCGGCGATCGGATCGGCGCCGCCTTGCGCCTCGCCTGACTTCAGCCGCTCCTGAAAATTGCCCATGCTGCCGCCGGCGCAGAAAACACCGTTGGCGCCGCGCAGCACCACCGCGCGCAGCGTGGCGTCCGCGGCGGCCGCCTCGACCGCCGCCTGCAGTTCGTCCACCATCTCCGGGCCGAGCGCATTGCGCGTGGCGGCATCGTCCAGGGTCAGAAACAGAAAGCCGCCCTGGCGCAGCGTGCGCAGCTTGGCCATGGCCTAGTCCTTTCTCGGCAGAATGCCCATGTACTTGGAGATGATGCCAAGCATGATCTCGTCCGCCCCGCCGCCGATGGAAGACAAGCGCGCGTCGCGGTAAGCGCGACCGATAGGGTTCTCCCACATATAGCCCATGCCGCCCCAGAACTGCAGGCAGGCATCGGGAACCTCGCGCGCGAGGCGCCCCGCCTTCAGCTTCGCCATCGAAGCGAGTTCGGTCACGTCCTGCCCGGCGATGTAGAGTTCGGTCGCGCGGTAGACCAGCGCGCGCAGGCACTCGATCTCGGTCTTCAACTCGGCCAGGCGGAAATGCACGTACTGGTTGTCGAGGATCGATTTTCCGAAAGCCATCCTTTCGCGGGCATAGTTCGCGGTCTCGTCGATCAGCCTGCCCATTGACGTGCTGCGCGCCGCCGCCCACAGCCGTTCTTCCTGGAACTGCAGCATCTGGTAGGTGAAGCCCATGCCCTCCTCGCCGATGCGGTAGCGCTGCGGCACGCGCACGTCGTCGAAGAAAATCTGCGCCGTGTCGGAGGACCACATGCCGAGTTTTTTCAGCTTGCGCGCGACGCTCACGCCCTTGGTTTTCATCGGCACGCAGATGAGCGACTTGTTCTTGTGCGCCGCGCCCTGGCTGGTGTTGGCGAGCAGGCACATCCAGTCGGCCTGGGTGCCGTTGGTGGTCCACATCTTGCCGCCGTTGATGACGTAATCATCGCCATCTTTGCGCGCGGTCGTCTTGATCGAGGCGACATCCGAACCCGCCCCGACTTCGGACACGCCCAGGCAGGCGACGAAATCCCCCGCAATCGAAGGCGCGAGGAATTCGCGGCGCAACGCGTCCGAGCCGAAGCGCGCCAGCGCCGGCGTCGCCATGTCGGTCTGCACGCCGATCGCCATCGGGATTCCGCCGCATTGGATATGGCCCAGCGCCTCGGCCATCGCGACCGAGTAGGAATAGTCCAGGGCCTGCCCGCCATACTCCACCGGCTTGCACACGCCGAGGAAGCCAAGCTGCCCCATCTTCTTGAATACTTCGTGCGCCGGGAATATCTCGGCTTCCTCCCATTCATCGACGAACGGATTGATTTCCGCGTCGATGAATTTCTTCAGCTGCCGCTGCAGCTCTTCGTGCTCGTGGGTGAATAACATGAGTTTCTTCCTTTGCTTCTAAGGCCGCGCCACGCCGAACTGGATCGTGCGCACCTGCCGCGCCTCCGCTTCCGCGCATATTGCCAATGCGGCAGTCAATACCTTGCGCGTGTCGCGCGGATCGATCACGCCATCGTCGAGCAGCAGCCCGCTGGTGTAAAAAGCGCTCATCTGGCTTTCGAAATTGGCCACGATTTCCTGTTTCATCTTGTCCAGAGCCGGCTGATCCACCGGCCTGCCCTTGCGCGCGGCCGTGGCCTCGGCCACGATAGCCATCGTCGTGGCCGCCTGCTCCGACCCCATCACCGCGGTCTGGGCATTGGGCCAGCTGAAGACGAAGCGCGGATTGAACGCGCGCCCGCACATGCCGTAGT
>ERZ1292633.5970-Hain-H41-02um-R1-5970-length-10816-cov-7_pt1 | contig 10816 bp, 9 predicted proteins | sample MGYA00564406_ERZ1292633 | MGnify/ENA primary metagenome ERZ1292633 (study PRJEB36523, sample SAMEA6512639) | groundwater metagenome | collected 2019-01-08 | study: AquaDiva: Metagenomics assemblies of 32 groundwater samples
GAGATGCGAAAAGGATGGACCGCTCAAATTCAACTACAGTCGGGACAACCTCCAAGCAACCGCGCATCCTGCTTGGAATACTTCATCTCCGTTTTGAGAGACGTATTATCGATATTTATGTAAAACGTGTGTTCCAATTGCGTCTTTCCGTTTACCTCTACCGGGTCGGAAATTACGTGGGTCGCCGTGCTAGGTGTGAAATCGTATTTTTGCCAGTACCTGTCGTTTTCGCGAACAGGAATTACGGGCGGGAGCTTGATACCTTGTGGAGCAGGCCCATCGTCACCCCCGCCGCTGTGCTTTGGCGAGCGAGGACCGATCGGCCCTGGCCGATGTATTTGCTTCTCGCCTATTGACAGTTTGACCATACTCACGAACGGCTCCGACAAAATAGGGTCGCGCACTGTCGCTTGGAGTACGACTCGGTCGCCTACCTCGGTTTCCTCTGGAAGCGCCAAGTTGAGGTAGGCAGAGCCATCTTCAAGGGCGAGCGAAAAGTTCGGCGACGACACCTCTCGCGGTGAATCAACGACCTCAAGCTCGAAGGTTCCACGGTCGGTGGCCCTGTCGAAGTACCCATTCTCAACGTCAGTCTCGAACCTGATGCGGCAGCGACGCCCCTCTTCGCAATTTCGATTGAACACTTGGCCAGTCGCAACGTTAGGAATTCGAAAAAAAGTAGGGTGCTTCCGTCCACGAAACTCCTTCTCGCCTTTATCACCACCATGACCATCGCCATCACCGTTCCCGGCACCACTTGCAAAGGGTCGCGGAAGTCGTTGGCCTCGCAAAAAAATTGCTTCGAGCGCCGGGGATGCCTTAATAATTCGACCGAGCACTTCTTCCAGGGGTTTTTCGTCGCTTAGCCTGGACTCGACGTCCTGTTCACGCCTCTGCTGCTGCAGGCGGCGTAGTTCCGGATTCGTGTGAAGAAGCTGCTCAATCTCGCGCTCGATCTGGAACCTGATTGGCTTCTTGCTTAAGCGGTCGCGGCTGCTCATGAACAGATCCTCCCGTTGAGTCACACTCACTGAGGAACAGTCGACGAGCACGAGTAGTGAGTCCTTGAGCCGAGGTAGACCTACTGCCTTCGGTCTTGTGAAAATGGACTTTGGGAGGTACCCGTGTGCCTGCCCATTCAATGTGAATATGACGCCCTCGTCGTGCAAGTATGTCTGCGCCTTGTCCTCTTTGAACGCATAGATGCGCGCCCTCATTTGCATTGCATGGACCTGCAATTGCACAGATAGGGGAAAACCGGGTTCTATGTTGTCGCCCTTGCCGTCTTCGAGGCGCACAACCAGTCCGGCTATCGGAGTTTCAAAGCTCCGTTCCTTGTCACCCTGATAGCCGCGACATTCGTGCATTCGGACAGGCAGCGCAATCTCTGGCAAGAGCCGCTCAAGCGCAAACAACAGGCCGTCTTTCATGAGGACGTTGCTTTGACCGACAGTCGTCTCGTACTCATAAAGCTTGATTGCGGTGCCAAAGGGAACCTGTCGTTTGTACGGTTCGTCATGTTCGGGCATTAGGGGCAGCGTGTCCGCCTTGAACCGGAGAACTTCGCCATTGCGAGGGGATTTGTCGGCACCGAACGGCGCGAGGTACGTGAATTCCGAGTGGATCGGCTCGCCGCTTCTGTCACTTGGTTCCTCGCGGCGAACCAGCGTGACTGCCCATTCGTCGACCGTCGGATCGTTGCACCGCTCGCGCCGTGCAAGCTCCGGGTGTCGTCTTGAGATCACGAGTTGTAATCCAATACTGCCGCAGAACCGCAGGACACCTGATCCACCCATGTTAAACTTGCCTTGGACGAAGCGGATACGCTGCTTATTTTTCGCGTTGAGGGAAAGTATCGATCTTGGAAGCCGAGCGGGGCTCTGGCCTTCAGCTTGGTCCGTAATAGTAAGACACATGTGTCGTGTTCGTTGACCACGCGTCGGCCGGTCTCCGGTTGCGGCGATGGTAATGAGGCGGGACTGCTCCGTTCGTTTCGCTTTGGGCCAGTCTGCCAATGTCCCCGCCGCATCGCCGTCGGCTCGTCGGCCTTCGAAAAACATTGCGACAGCATCACGAACGCTTCGTGGTGCCTCGTCGGACTCAGGATTGATACCGTGTAAGAGACACTCGCACATGAGCCTTGCGTCGCAAGAATTCACAATTTTCTCGACTAGCGCTGCCTCGGCCATAGACGCCTGGTTGCCAATTTGTGCGAAGTTACCCTCCTTGTCGCCGTATAGCCGCCACAACTTGGGATCGCCCCAGTAACCAGCCTTTTTCAGGGTGTCGACCACTTCGGACTCAGAATCCGCGTGAAGGAGCGAGAGGCAAAGATCCCGGACTTGCTCGTTGGTCATGTTTACTCCTACGAGGGTTTGACACCTACAAATGTCATTGGCGTTATGCTACGGTGATTTTCTCAGACGTTTTGTTTTTCCAGCAATTGGACCCACGCGGACGCCGTATTGTCGTTGAGTCGTGCGGCATTCTTTGCAGAATACCCACTCCGCCCGTGCTGCTTAACCAATCCCGCGACCTTGAACCACGCCAGAGCAACGTACACCTGGTACCCCGGCATCTCGCTGCCGTCCTGCGGGTCTTTTAGTGGAAGCAGATCGTCCACGGTGAACAGCTTGCCGTTCCCGGAGCGGCGTACAATCGCGGCCGTGAGGGCATCCACCACGCGGCGCGGCGCCTTGTGTTCGTATTCCGACCTCTCCTTCTTGGACCAGCCGATTTTTACTAGCTGGTCGTCTCGACGGAAGAACTTCGGGTATTCGCCCTTGGCCGGGGCACGCTTCGATCGACGTGATGTCTTGCCGTTGTTCCGATGCCCAGCGGATGGCGCGGCGTCAGTGGCCGATGCCGCCGCCAAGTCGAAACGCCCACCCTCGCGGGACTTGGCGAGTTGCTTGCGCCCAAGCATCAGGTGAGCTTCAGAGGCTTCACCGACTTGTAATGCACCCGTGCCCAGTGCCTCTTGAGCCACGGCTCCCAGCGTTTGTGCCCACATGGTGATTCGCTGGGCAGCGTCGTAGTCCCCGTCCGCCGCGGCCATCCCGATGAGTTTCCGAAGTTCCCGCTCCGCGTCGGTGAGAACTCCGATCGCCGTTTTCGGTGTATCCATGCCAATATAATACACCGAAAATATAGGATGTCAAGGGGTCGGTGGTCGAAAAATCGAAGAAAAATCTCCGCCCTCCGATTCCGAAGTGAAAACCACCCCGATCGCGGGTAACGCCTCGCGCCAAACGTGCCCAAAACCTGCCCACCACCAAACTTCCGAACAACGCAACCGGCTCCAAGCGGTGTTGCCCGGTTTGACACTCTTTGTGAAGCACCTCTACAATCCGGCTGTTCCGGACCGGCAGGCGGGGTAACCCTGTGATCCGACGAAAACCAACCCGAAGAGTGCTGGTCGGCGGCGTACCCATCGGCGGCGACGCACCGGTCTCGATCCAGTCCATGACCAGCACGTACACGCATGACGTCGACGCCACCGTCGCCCAGATTCGCCGCCTGGCCGAGGCCGGGTGCGACATCGTCCGCGTGGCCGTGCCCGACAAGCGCGATACCGAGGCCTTGCCCGCGATCCTCGATCAATCGCCGGCGCCCATCGTGGCCGACGTGCACTTCCACTTCGAGCGGGCGCTCGAAGCCGTCGAGGCGGGCGTTCACAAGATTCGCCTCAACCCCGGCAACATCAAGGATCGCAAACAGGTCGATCGGGTGATCCGCGCCTGTCGCGAGCGGGGCATCCCCATCCGCGTCGGGGTCAACGAGGGTAGTGTCGTCGAGCGAAAGGACAAGGGCATCCGCGGGTCGCAGATGGCCGACCTCGCCGCCGATCGCCGCGCGACGCTCATTCGACTGATGGTCGAAACGCTCGAAGGTTACATGCGCATTTTCGACGAAAACGACTTCCACGACGTGGTGCTATCGGCCAAGAGCATAGACGCGGGGCTGACGATCGACGCGTACCGGGCCGTCAGCGAACGGTTCGATCTGCCGCTGCACCTCGGCGTCACCCACGCCGGCCCGCCGGAGACGGGCCGCATCCGCTCGATCGCCGCGCTGGGTTCGCTGCTCTCGTCGGGCATCGGCGACACGATCCGCATTTCGTATGCGGCCGATCCGATCCTCGAAGTTGAGGACGCCAAAGAGTTGCTTTGCTCGCTCAGCCTGCGAAACCGCGTCGAGCCGGAACTCATCGCCTGCCCGACTTGCGGGCGCATCGAGATCGACCTCATCAAGCTGGTGGCCGAGGTGTGGCAAAAGCTCGCGTCGATCAAAACGCCGGTGAAGGTGGCCGTCATGGGCTGCGTGGTGAACGGTCCCGGCGAAGCCGAAGGCGCCGACGTGGCCGTCTTCGCCGGCAAGGGCCGAGGCATCATCTACGTCCAGGGCGAGCAGAAGCGGACGGTCACCGAAGCGGAAATGCTCGACGCCCTCTACGAAGAGGCCGTCGCCTTCGCTGCCCGCGTCGAGCGCGGCGAAGCCCAGCTCACCAGCGCCCGCGTGAATATTGTTCCGCCCGACCCGCTGCCGCGAAGGGATGGGAGCGTGCCGTTGAAGGTGATTTCCGATTGATAGACCTTGTCAACACCGGGCGGCGTAGGATAGACTTAAAGGATGGGACGACGGGCAGGTTTCTGGAAGCGCATCGCATGACAACGAAGTTGAGGCTTGATTTTGACAACCTCCCGCTTGTCGAGGCAGCGGTTCGCGCGAGCTTCAACGGGTCTAAGCCCTTGACTTACACTCTAGTGAACCTGGTCGCGCACGAGCTTGGCCAGTTGTTTCCGCGGCTTGAAGAGCCAAAGCAGCTTGAGGTTGCACCAGGCAGTGGGGAGACACAGATTGCGATCGGTTCTGCCTATCTTCCGGGTGCGGTGTACGCGGGACACAAGGACGGTCTTTCAGTTAGTGTTCAGCCCCAAGTCATCGTGTCCCGGTGGGTGAGACACCCCAGTCTCCAAAACCCGAATTACCCACGCTTTGCAGCACTACGCGACGCACTGTGGATCGCAGTCGAGGCGTTCCGGAAGGGGTGCGGCGATGAGTACCCTGGTATTGGGGTTGTCAATATGTCCTATGTAAACTTCGTAGCGTCGAGGGATCCCGCAGGATTCTTGAAAACTTATTTTTCTCCGGATTCACAGTTGCGTGCGATGGACCAAGCCCAACAGGTGCGAAAACTGGAGGCGAGTTGGAGTGAAGGTGACGACCTTGATGTTCGATTCGCGATCGAGCAAGCGGCCGCGAATCTTCCCGAAGGAGTTACACCAGGCTTTCGCCTTACGACCGCTGCGGGACTGAGATTCGGAGCATCACAGGATGCCAAGACCGGTTTGGAAAGGGTCCACGACAGATTGCAGGAGTTCTTCTTGAAGCTCATCTCGAAGCGAGACAAGGTAGAATGGAAGCTGAAGGAACGCCCGAATGACTGAGTCCATACTCATGGCCTATCAAGACGTGAGTCCTTCCGAGCGTGACGTGAGGAGTGGCGACCAAGGCTTCTCATTTCCGAAAAACAACGCAGTTGTTACCACCCAAAGGCTACGTCCTCCGGTTCGCCGGTACCGCACTATGCCCACCATCGTAGATTCGAGCGCGTCAGACTGGACTGAAAAGACGTTTCGATTTGTCGGAATGGGGCCTGTCGCAGGGGTACATGAATCATCTGGGGTTTTGCATTTCGTCTCGATTGATTTCGGGCTGACTATGGCGTCATTGTCCGGGGTGAATCGCAACCACTCGCCTGAGCTGTCGACGCAGGAGCTTTTGGACAATAGGGAGCCGACGTCCGCAGAGCAGTGGATAGCTGAATTGCGCGCCTGGATCGCCAGCCACCCGCGACTGCCTTACGAAGCTGATGACAGCCGCGAGAGCATCTACGAAGGCCGCGGGGAATGAGGATCCTCGTCGATTCGAACCTGATTCTTCGCCTCGCTCAACCTGCGCATCAGCACCACAAAGCTGCGCGGATTGCAGTCGAAAACGTCCGTATTCGCAACGACGATCTCTGCATCGTGCCGCAGGTTATCTATGAATTCTGGGTTGTCGCCACGAGGCCCGTTGCGGAAAATAGCGGGCTGGGGATGACTGGCGCGCAGGCACAACATGAGCTGGGAGCCATTCGGAAGTTCTTTACCTTCCTAGACGACGAGCCGGGGATTTTCGACGAGTGGTATCGGCTTGTGATTCAGTACAACGTTCATGGCAAGCCGGCACATGATGCACGCTTCGTGGCCGCGATGCGGCGACGCGGAATCACACACATCCTGACGTTCAACGCAGGTGACTTCCGTCGGTATTCGGAAATCACAGTGCTCAGTCCAGACCAAGTCACGCAAGTCCCGGGACAGAACTAACGAAACGAGAAGTCCTGTCCCCAGGGCGCTTTCGCTCACAACATCAATGGCTTCGGTTGCGGTGACAGGCTACGAAGTGAACAGCCGCGGCGAGGCCCAACTCACGAGCGCCCGCGTCAACATCGTCCCGCCCGATCCGCTGCCGAGGAAGGACGGATCCACTCCGCTTCCAATAACAAAACTTTGACACCGTGACGATCTCATTCCTACGCGCGCTGCGGACCAGCGCGGGGCGGCTTGGCCGGTCGCTTGCGCACCCGGTTCGATCCGACGGTCCAATCCTCTATCCCGTAATCGAAGAAGCTGACCGCGACACGGATCGCGGTTACAATTTCCGTCCGTGAGTTGGCGCGTCGTTCACATTGTCGAATCGTTGCAGCCGTCGGCCGGGTCCATCGCGATCTGCGTCGAAGGGCTGCTCCGCGCGTTGCGCGAGGCCGGCGTTGATTCGGAGGCAATCGACGCGGCGGGCGGGTTGGACGAAGCCATCCGCAACGCGAACCTGCTTCACGTCCACGGCTGGGGCTACGAACTCGCCGGGCGGGCGGCGCGAACTGCCCGAAAATTCGGGAAACCCTACGTGCTCTCGCCGCTTGGTTCGCTGACGCCCGGCCCACACAATCGAAAAGGCCTCGGCGATAAGCTCCGCTTGTTTTTCGGAGAGCGAAGCCTCGTTCGCGGTGCGGCTGCCTTGGCCGCTCTCAACACCGAAGACGATCGCCGGCTGCGCGCCGCCAACGTCCATCCGAATATCCGGCTTCTGCCGTATGGTCTCTTCTTCGACGGGTGCGGCAGCGGCGGGGGCGCAAAGATCGCCGATTCCGCAGCGGCGACATCGGCGCGCACCCTGCTCCTGCTCGGCCCGATCGATCCCGTGTACGGTTGCGTCGCGCTGCTGAAGGCGTTTGCCGAGCTCGGTTCGGACGCAGACGGTTGGAACGTTGTGCTGGCCGGGTGCGATGCCGGGAATTGGCGCAAGATGCTGGAGGCCGCAGTCCAGCGAAAGGGCGGCGAAGATCGTGTGCGATTCGCCGACTCCAAAACACCCGACGAGCAGCGCGACTGGCTCTCGCGCGCGTCGCTGCTGGTCGCGCCCAGCTTGCACGTTCGCCCCGCGGTGTCGATCATGCAGGCCATCGCGGCGGATGTTCCGGCGATCGCGTCGACGTTCAGCGCGCCGCCCGGGCTGGAGAACGTGCTTCGGGTTTGCGGCCCGAGCCGGGCGGAACTTCGCGAGGAATTGCGGGCGGCGATGACGCTCACGGACGAGCAGCGACGCGGCACGACGAGCTCGGTGCTCACCGCAGCCAAAGCGTCGCTCGATTGGTCGATCCTGGCGCCGAAATACGCGCAGCTCTACAGCGAGATTGCGTAGTCACCGTTCCCGTAATAAGTAGAACCGCTTGATCAATCCCCTGCTCATCGCCGCCGACGAAAGCAAACGGGCACCGACGGGAAAGTTTCGCGCCCGCGAATTTCTTCGCATTGTCGCCCTCACGCGGCCTTATCGTCGCGCGCTCGTCGTCGGTTTGATTCTCACGGTCGCGTTCGCCGGACTGCACACCGCCAGCATCGGCGGGGCGTTCCCCGTCTTTCAGATTCTCCTCGAGGACGAAGGACTGCACGGCTGGGTCAATCGCACCATCGCCGGGCATCGCCTCGGCGTCGACTTCGCGCCGATCAACGCACCAGACGTAGCCCACGTGATCAAAGTGCATAGTCACGGCCCGGCAAACGGCGCCGGAATCCGCATGCTCGATCAGATCGCCGATCCGCAGTCGCGTCCGATCGAAGGGCTGCTCGCCGAACTCGCCGAGGCTCCGCCCGGCGCCGACGTGCCGGTGTCGGTCGGTACGGGCGAACAGCGCCGCACCGTCGTCTTGCGACCGGCCGCGTCCGATATTCAGTATCGACTGCTTCGCTGGGCCGACTCGTTGCTTCCCGACGATAGCCCGGATGCGAAGATTCGCACGCTTTCCTGCATCCTGCTCGTACTCGTACTCACGGCGGTCACGTCCAACGTGTGCCGGTTCCTCGGCGAGGTGCTGGTCGCCGGGGCTGTCCTGCGCGCCCTCATGGACCTTCGCGACAAGCTCTACGAACAGACGTTGCACCTGCCGATGGCGTTCTTCGCGGGTACGAAAACCTCGGACGTCGTCACGCGCTTCGTGCAGGACATTCAGGAAATCCAGCGCGGGCTGCTCACGCTTTTCGGCAAGGCCATCCGCGAGCCGATCCACGCCATGTTCCTTCTCGCCCTCGCCCTCACCATCGACTGGCGCATCACGATGACGATCACCGTCGTCGTTCCGATCATCATCGTGGTTTTTTGGACTGTCGGGCGCAGCGTCAAGAAAGCCAACCGCAAGTTGCTGCAATGCTACGGCGAAATGATCGGGGCGCTCACCACCAGCCTTCAAAGTCTCCGCGTGGTCAAGGCGTACACCGCCGAGCAGCAGGAGCAGGCCCGCCTCGACGTCGTCGATCGCAAGATGTTCCGCCAGCAGCTCAAACTCGCACGGCTCGACGCGTTCCTCAGCCCGATGATGGAGACCGTGGCGATCATCGCCGGCAGCCTGCTCACCGTCTGGCTGGCGGGCCGCGTCCTCGACCACCACCTCTCCATGTCCAAGTTCGCCGCCCTGGGCGCGACGCTCTCGATGCTCTTCGATCCGCTGCGAAAGCTCACCGACGTATACGTGCGGATTCAGCGCTCCACCGCCGGCGCCGAGCGAATCTTCCACGTGCTCAACGAACCAAAGGAGCGTCCGCTCGACGACGAAAACGTCGAAATCAAACCGCTCCGGCAACGCATCGAGTTCGTGGATGTGGCGTTTACATACCCCGCATCGAACGCGCCGGCGCTCAGCGGCGTTTCGCTGACCATCGAAAAAGGCGAAACGGTCGCCCTGGTCGGACCCAACGGCTCGGGCAAAACGACGCTGGTGAATCTGCTGCCGCGATTCTTCGATCCCCAGCAGGGCGAGGTGCGCTATGACGGCCTCGACATCCGCCGCGCGAGGCTGCGCAGCCTGCGACGAAGCATCGGCATCGTCAGTCAGGAATCGGTCGTCTTCGGCGGCACGCCCATCGAGAACATCGCCTACGGCGACGCCAACCCCGACCGCGACCGTGTCATCGAAGCCGCCCGCCGAGCCTACGCCGACGAGTTCCTCTGCGCCCTTCCCGGCGGATACGACTCCGTCCTCGGCGAACGCGGTACGACACTGTCGGGCGGACAGCGGCAGCGCATCGCCATCGCCCGCGCTATCTACCACAACGCGCCGATCCTCATCTTCGACGAGGCCACCAGCCAGATCGACTCGGAGTCGGAACTCAAGATTCAGACTGCCGTCCGCGAGTTCGCCCAAGGCCGGACGACCATCATCGTCGCCCATCGCCTGAGCACGATCCAGTTCGCGGGCCGCATTGTGGTGATGAACGCCGGCCGGATCATCGACGCCGGCACGCACCGCGACCTCTTCGACCGCTGCACGCTCTACCGCACGCTCTGCGAAACCCAACTTGTCGAATCTTAGCGGATCCTCAGAGCCGGGAGCGTAAGCGACCGGACCTAGTCGCCAACGCCGCGACGGCAACAAGTATGCCGCAGCATGACCCATCCCTTCCGGTCGGGGTTCTGATTGCAGATCAGGCGGCCCGCACGGACCGCCCCACGCATGTGGTTCGGATGGGCGATTCCCATTTTTGAGAAACCTGCCTCTCGGCCATCGCTCTTGAAATAATTCTGCATTCGCCGCAGATTTCCATTGAAATGTCAAGGGAGGGGGGTAATCTGTGCACTGTTGCTGATCGGTTGGCGTCCCCGGCGCGACGATACCTCACTTCACCAGGTCGCACCTGTCATGGGCCGTACAGCCGACTCGCTCCCGATCTCGGCAACGGAATGTGCCACGTGGTGGCACTACATGTTCGGCGTCATCTTTGTTTGTGCCGCCCGGCATCCCCGGCGGCGGAAGGGAGCGTATGAAATGTCATTCACATCGACGAAGCTTTTCACTTGTCTCGTATTGAGCGTTTTCTGTGTAGTGGTGGCGCCAACGGCCTATGCCGCACCGCAAGGACGGTTGCTGCTTCCCGGTCCGAATAGCTCAACAAGCGGACCAATCAAAGAGATTCACGAGTATTGCCTGAAATCGCGAGGGAGGCGTACATTCGCGTCCTTTCCGACACTCCCGGGTGTTGCAGATATTTGTCCCGACGGTTTTCTCTACGTCGCGGACCAGAACTCGATCTACAAGCTTGACCGCTTGACCGGGCAGGTCGTTAGTAGTTTCTCCCATCAGACCACATCACCTATCAACTTAGCGTGCAAGCCCAACGGCAACCTTTTGATGGCCAGCGATATCGCTACGACGAACATCGATGAGGTTGTCCCGACTGTAGTTGAATTTGAGCGGTCCATCCTTTTCGCATCTCGT
>ERZ1292633.5971-Hain-H41-02um-R1-5971-length-10816-cov-6_pt1 | contig 10816 bp, 5 predicted proteins | sample MGYA00564406_ERZ1292633 | MGnify/ENA primary metagenome ERZ1292633 (study PRJEB36523, sample SAMEA6512639) | groundwater metagenome | collected 2019-01-08 | study: AquaDiva: Metagenomics assemblies of 32 groundwater samples
CTGGACGCCCACCGTGAAGCCCAACGACACCGTCTTGTTGCCGGAATACGGAGGGAACGCGATCAAGCTGGACGGCGAGGAATTCCACTTGTTCGACGAGGGCCAGATTCTCGGGGTCGTCACCTCGGCGTAACGGATTCCGACTCCATCGTGGCATGAGCGGAAACCGCCACCACGGAGGCGGTGTAGCAGTGAGGGAGGGTAGGAAGAGAAGACCGACTCTCTCGGGGGGTGTCAACCACAAAAAGGAATGAATCGAAAGTATGTAGGAGCACCCTTCCGGGCAAGGCGGAGGTTGCCGGAGTGCGTACATTCCGCATCCCATGTCCAATCCTCAATTTGGGGTGTCACCGCAGACCAGTATTCAATTCTCACTCTCTCTCTCTCTCTTTCCTCGTTTTCGTTTTCTTATTCCGAGTAACACCACACATCATATCATCCGCCCAATTCTTCTAGCGGCGTAACGTCCAAACCTCACTAATTCCCAATGCCAGTCGCCGATAGGCAGTGCGCGACTTCACCCCCAAATCCAGTTGTCGTTGTCATTCGTTTCTCCTCCTTTGTTCTTCCCGTCCCTGCAGAGCGACGGGATACAGTTGGATTCACTCTCCCCCCGGTTCCGCTATACAATGTCCTCCTCGGAGGGCGGGGTCAAGCTGCCCTCTCTTTCGCGGACTCCCACTCTTTCTGCGGCAGCTGCCACCTCACCGCCGACCGCAGCGACCACCATGCTACCACCTTCGACCATCACTTCGGCGTCCCCGCCGCCGCTTCCGCCGTGGCTGGCGTACCTGCCGTTGCCCCCCGAGGCGCAATTGCAGGCTTTCCTTGATGCGAACAAAAGGATCTGTAAACAGGCGACCGATTGCTACACCAGGGCCTCGGAGGTGCGCCTTGAAGCGCTGGCCGCCGCCGATCGTGCCAACGCGTACCATGTGAATGTACACAGCCGAATGGAAGCGCGCAAACGCCGCTTGGCGGAGCTCAGCGCCAAGACTGCTTTCTTGTCGTCGAAAGCTGCCCGAGGCGGTGGAGGGTGAGTGGGCACCCGTGGCCCTTCCACCTCGACGTGGGTCCGATTCCACAGTTGAGTCCAGTTAGTGACAAGTCTTCGGCTATTGCATTGTAGTGGCACCGCGCCGGGTCTTTTCCCTCGTCGCCGGCTATTATCATTGCGCATGTGGTCTCCCTCCCGTCCATATGGTGTACCACCATCACCAACAGTTCTTTCGAAACCAACTTCTGAAAGCCGCCTCTCTGTCTCAAACATGTCGAGGCGAATGCGAAGAAAAGTCCCTTTGGACGGCGATGCACCCGGCCGCAGTAGCCTTCACGCGGACCCGATGCACACGGGCGGCGTCGGCGCCGTGGACGACGATGGAAGCGACGCCGCGCCGTCCACGACGTCCACCGCCGCGCTGCTAGCCCAGCAGTTCTTTCAAGACAATGCCTTGACGGGGGGCGCGACGGGCGGGTCCGGAGCATCGTCCGTGCCCCAGCCGCTCCCATCACGAGTGGCCAAAGAGCCGAACGTGCACGCTGTCGAAGCGGAGGTGAGAGCGCTGTTCGCAGCATCCGGCGATGCCGCGGTTCAGGACCGGCTGCGAGTGGAGATCCAAAAAACCAAGAAGTTGGAAAGTGAAATTGCGATCACGAAGAAACGGGCAGATGCAGCAGCCCGAGAGAAGGACGCGCTTGCGTTAGAGCACGCAAAATCCTGTCACGTCCGCGACACGCTGAAGCTGCAATGCCAGTCGCTTCTCAGCGAAATAGAGCGATTAGAACCGGTCGTCCAATCGGCCTCCACGGAGGATTCGTCCCGGCGCGAGGAAATTCGGCATCGTATCGAGAAGGAAATTGTCGCAGTGAACGCCAAAATAGAGGAGCAAGCGGCAGAACGTCGCACCTTGGAGGCCGAGAACGTGACCTTGAAGGAAGAGTTCGACAAACTCCGCGCCGAATTCGAAACGACGTTCAATGACTTTCAAGAAAAGTGGCGCGTCCGAGAGGTCAGAACGCGGGAGCTAATCGGGGAGTTAACACAGGTAACCGATGCCTCGGCCCTCGCTCGCGCGCTCACGAAGGAAAAGGAAGCTGCGTTGAAGGAAGTGCAGCTCGGGACGGCCTCCTTGCAGGGTCAACTGGATCTTTACGCCGAACGCTTCACCGAGTTCGAATCCGTTGCCACGCAGAGTGCCTCTGTGTACGACGTCACTTCCAAGCAAGATGCCGCGTTTCAAGCGCGCATACAGGAATTCGACCGCTCGAAGCGCGAAGACCAAGAGGCATTGGTCAAAGCAACAGCCGACACGGCGAGGCAGCACCAGCTCGCGACCACGTTAAAGAAGAAGTGCGAGAAACTGAACTCCTCGAAGATTCAGAAGGAAGATCACTGCCGCAAGCTACATGCAAAGCTGAAGGCGGCACAAAGTACTGGCAAAGCGCAAGGAGGGGAGGCGGTGGCAACCAGTAGTGCGCCCCCAGCTGGAACGGCTGGTTCGGCCGCGCCGTCCTCCTCGTAGTTGCCTTCCCTTCCTTTCCATCTAGGAGCCCCTATTAGCGTGCGCAGCCCCTCCTTTTCCCTTTTCTTTGGTTCGTTACTCAAGTTGCAACTGTGCCTCTCACTCGACTCACGACGTAATGGTGGAGTGAATGTGGACGATCCCGATTGAGCCGCGCGATGACACCGCGAGGACACTCTTTCGCCACATTATTGAAATTGGGTCCAATCTTCAGGGCGCCCCCGATCGCTTTTCTGCAGAGGAAAGCGACACACAGTAATTCACATCAGCGTTTGCTAATTGTCTTCCCTACAGAGAAAGACGACCTCCCCCAGTCATAAAACGTGGACGCGTCAACAAGAAATGGAAATTCTTCAACTGTTGACAGAGGATGACTGGGTTCGATTGCAGCAGGCTTTCGAAACGCAAGGCGGCGCCTTGGACATGCCAACATTTTTAGCGACCATGACGGCCATCTTAACCACAAACGCTATTACCGCCCAGTCCGAGGGGAAAAAGGAGCCTTCCCAAGCAGGTGCCGGGCACAATGCCACAACATCATCAACAGGTGTGGCCGCCGAACCTAACGTCTCCTCGGATCAGTCCATGCGCCCCGCTCGGCCCGGCCGGCGCCCGTCCGTGACGTTCCCGACCCGGGCAAGGAGCGAATCGCACGTTCATCGTCCTGACGGAGCATCGGGGGGTCGCGTGCCCTTCATGCAGGACGATCTGGAGAACCTCTTCCTCGAAGTCGACTACAACGGCGACAAGACCGTCGACTTTGACGAGTTCACATCCTTTGCCATTGGCATGGCCACGATGCTGCGTGGCGGAGGAAGCACGACCTCCTCCACGAACAGTGCGGGTGATGACAGTGCGGGCGGCAGCAGCAGTGGCACGGGGGTCTTTCGTGACTACGTGCCGGTCGAATTCCCATTGGACGGCCAGTCGAAGCAGCTGCGGAACGCGGTGATGCTAGGAAACGTGGATAAGTGGATGGTGTCAGGCCTGACGCGCACGACCGTGCATGACGCGAGGACGGGCCGGTCACTCTGTGTCGTCCCTCACGCGGGCAGAATGCTGGATTCCGTGTTCAGCGTGGCGGCGGGCGTGTATTGCGTGAGTAATGATCAAAACCAGTTGCAGTTCTTCGACGATCTCGTCCCCGGTGAGGCGCCGAGCACTCACTTGTCGCTCCGGGCTACCGTCCCCACGGACCGCGCCGTCACTCATTTGAAATTGCTCCCCGCCCACAATGGGCGTGTCGTCACGGTCAACCGGGATGGCGTATTGCGCACGTTGAACCTCGAGAAGTTACGATTGCCGCCGCCGATGCTCAACCTCAACGCCATGACGATGCAGCGCGTCCGCTTGTTTAACAACACCGACATTTCGTCGCTGTGTGTGATGCAGCGTTCGGGCGGGTCGAACCGAGGTGGCAGCGCGGCAGGATCGTCGCATCGCCAACACCATCGGCATCGTGGCGACCAAAGTAGCTCGAGCGACTCTTCCTCAGTCGGCGGGCATTGGCCACTGTTGGCAAGTAGCGCGTCCGATGGTCGAATCGCTGTGATCGACTTGTCTCGAGCGAACAGCAAAATCCAAGCCGGACACGTAAGCGGCGGCGAAGGAGGTGCCGATGCCGATGGAGTTATCACTGCGTGGCTTGACACGACGCTCATCTCAGGGGTGTCCTGCATGTCCTGGTGCGACCTTCATGGCATGGCCGTTGCGGCGGGGGGCGGGTCGAGCATCGGCGCGGCCACGTCGTCCGCCGCGATGGCCTCGTCGGACGCATCAGGAAGGGGAGGCGGCGGCTCGGTCATGTCCTTATCCACGAGCCGCCAACTGGCAGGGGTTCCAGTGGATCAAAACCTTCGCTCCCGGGCGCTCCTATTCCACGACAGCATGAGTCCGCACAATGCTAGCATCTTGCTCGTCCACGCCATCCAAGGTACGCACCAGGTCGTCACCGCCGACGCCTCCGGCATCGTCAAGCTGTGGGATGCGCGAATGCTCTCGTGCGCCGCCACGTTTGCCTCTCCGAGCGCGTACGGCAGCAGCCACCACGCGGGACCCGTGTCCACCGGGATGGGGGGTGCCAGCACCGTCCGCGCGATCATGGCGCAGGCGTCGTATCAGCCCTTGACCGCCATGCGCGTGGACGAGAAGCATCGAAGGTTACTCTGCTTAGGAAAAGAGGCGTCCGTGATGGAGTACGAAACCCGCGACTCTGCGAAATACGCCCACGACGAGCCGCTCATCGGCGTTCTGTTTAACCCCACCACGGAGACGTTTGTGAGCATGACGGCGCGTGAAATACGAGTCTGGAATGCCACTTCCGGGGTGTGCATTGCGGTGCGGTCCGATATCGCCGACTCACGTGACGTGTTGTCCGACCGCCCTGCCGCGACGTTGGATTCCGATAATTCCACCGGTGGTGCCGCCAGCGCCGGGGGGGAATTAGGCGGCACGGGCGCCGGCCGCAACCGCAGCCCACCGCTGGCATCCGTCAAACTCCCGGCTATCGCATCTCCACGCGCGACGGCTGGCAGGAAGCTCGCCTCCGACCAGCCGCAAACGGTCGAAGCTGTCGCTGGCGCAGCCCTCCCCGTGCCCACCGCTGCGCAGATCGAGGAGGTGTCATGCTTTTCGTTGGACGAGTTTCAAGGCAGGCAGGTGTTTCTCGGAACCACTCTCGGAGCCGTTGCGGCAGTGCGTACCATTACGGGCCGCGACATCTGGCGCTGGGCGCTGCCGCCCACTCCTGGCTCCCTCGGCGGTGCGAAACGGCCTCCCAAAGTGGCCTTCATCTACTTCGTCGCCAAGAAGCGGTGGGTTGTGGGCACCGCACCAGGTTCGCTGCTATGGATCGCGAGCGAAGACGATAGCGATGCGCGGCAACAGACGACGGTGCTGTCCAACCGACCCCAAGGGATTGGCATGTCGGCGCACTCGGTGCTCGGCGGCTTTGTGCTATTCACGTCCGGGGAGGTGCACCGACGAGAGATCAGCGTGCTGGATACGCGCACGAGGGCCGTCTCCGTTGCCGTGCCGGACGATCCCTCACGGCCGGACTTCACGTCCATCTGCATCGTTCGAACGGAGGTGCGACAGTTCGTCGGAGCCGGGGGGCTGCAACAACTAGGGGAGTTGCTGGGAAAGCAGCGAAGCACCCTGGCGTTGAAAGACGTCGAGGCAGCCACGGAGTTTGCCGCCGCAGGAAAGATAACGGCAGCCACGCGGCCCTTTCGCTCGTCGACGCGAGCGGCGTCCACCAGCGGTGATGCCACGGCCAGCCTGACTCGCGCCACGTCGATGGCATCGTCGGAGGCCGCAGCCGAGGGCTCCCGCGGAGGACGGCAGCTGCAGCAAGCACAGTTGGGCGGCTTTCTCAGCGGCCTCGCTTCGCCACCGTTTCCCTCCTCGTCCAATGTCGGCATCGCGGCGGCGAGCGATGCCCTCCGAACGTCGTCCTTACCTCCGTTGGGTTTGCTTGCACTTGGCGCATCCGGCGCGAACCATCGTGACGCTTTTTTGGCAGAGGACAAGCCACATGACGCGATGCCGGACGACGGCGATGACGATGACGACGACGACGACCCCCTCGTGGTCGGCGGGTCCCATGCATTGATGGACCTTTCCGCGACCGAACAGGACGTTGCCGTGAACAAAGCGCTGCGCCGCTTGCTCACCACGCGGGGGCATCACGTGACGATATTTGTGACTGCCGACGCGTCGAGTCGCATCACGCTGTGGTCCCTCAGCGCACATCACCTCCATGATAGCGCCTGCGTCATCCCGCTGGCTCAGGTCCACCCGCCGAAGCACTTCGCAGCGCTCAGCGTCGCGAGCTGCGATGCGTTGCTGATGGTTGGGATGGATCGACAAGGATGTGCCTTCGGCTACGACGTCGGCGAAGTGCTGGAAGCGACCGCGGCCGCCGCGGACTACGCGGGCCACCAGTCCCGTGCCCTGGAAGGCGAGTGGGTGGAATGCGAAAAACCCTCGCCAGTGGACGACACCCATGCCGTCGTGCTGATGGCAGCCGATGGTACCGCCGAGAAAGTTGCTAGCTTAAACCGCCAGAGGGAGTGGCGTCGGAAGCTGCTCGGAGAAGGTCTCCGGGCGATCGAAAGGAGCCCGAGGCCTCCACCGAAGTTCCTCGTGCAGCAATCGCCCGGGGGGCCGCTGACGCACCAACCATCGCCGCCGGGCAGCTTCGCGTCGGCCAAAGGAGGGGGGGCAGCGGACACGTCGGCGGTGGTCGTCTGCAGCGGACAAGAAGCGATAGCTTTTCTCGAAATCGCCATGCTGCAGTCATCGTCGCCGTCGCCTCTGTCGGGACCCGCGGCGGCCAACGATGTGTGCTTCGTGCCGGTCCTCATGTCGGCCACCGGAGAAGCCGACGCGACCATGGTGCTGTCAGCCATTTCGCCCATGGCCGTCCCAAGCACCCATCACCACCACCATCACCATCACAGCACCACGTCGTCATTTCAGTATGGCAGCCCCCTGGGCGCGCTGTGTAAAGGTCGAGGCACGCAGGTGGCGGACTCCAGCGGTATTCCGCTGCAACGCGTGGCGGACTACGTGGCCGCCGTCGGCAAACGAATGCAAGCGGTGGCGGCGCAAGCAGGGTTAAGCGGCGGACACTGGCCCGACTTCGGCGTGCTCGAAGTCGCCAGTAGTCCAAACGCCGTGCCCCTCAACGTTGATCCCGCGACCGCGATGATGGGTCAGCAAGACGGAGGTGCAACTGCCCTCGCGAACCGCCTGCACGCGGAAGCTGAACGGCGCGCGAAGAGCAAACGGCGCAAAGACCGTCACAGGCGCAAACACGAACATGATAACGATATCTATCTGTGCCCAGAGCTGGAGTCCATCGCCGTCCCTTCGCTGGTTCAACAACTCATCGTGGCGGACCCCACCGTCGCGAAGCACCACTTCGCGCTCGCGGCGGCGGCGGAAGCATCGTGGACCGCACCCACCACGGCGACGATTTCCGTGACGCGTCCGACGGATGCATCGCCGTCGTCATCGCCTCCCCACCCAGGCGGCGTGCACTACGCGTCGCTCGCGCTACAGGCATCGATGCGCTTCCAAGGTGGACGGTCTCGCTCCAAGGCGGGTGGGGCAGGGTCGCCCATGCCCGGTGGTTGGCAGGACGATGTACCTCTCGTCGAGGCGACGCGTTGTGCCATCGACGCGGCGTTCAACCAGCAGGTGGCCTCGATGCACCAGCGCAAGCGTCGCGCGTCGGGCGTTTTCAGAGTCGGCGACCCTTCGGGCGGCCATACGTCTGATTTTCACTGGATCCACGGCATCATGGATGCCGAGGGCGACCAACGCGGCGGCGGCGTGGTGAGGAAGCAACATCCACCCAAGGGGCAGTTTCGCCGAGCGTCGAACATGGTCCAGGCCGTCCGTAGCTTGACTGACTTCGCCGCCTCTGGTGTGGGCGGCAAAGCTGCAGGGGGCCCGCTTCGCGCGGGCGCCGGGCGGAGCAGCAGCCGTTCACCCAGTGTCGTCGGCATCGCGGGGTTCGGCCCATCGTTGTTGGCGACCACGACGGCCATGAAGCCCACCAACAGCGCTTTGACGTCCCGAAGGTCGTCAGTGTCTGCGGAGCGCGCCGCGGGAGCGGCAGGGGATCACTACGGGCGCGTCGATGCCGTGGCGAGCAGTTCCAACTGGCTCGAGGACGCCATGGACGCGTCCATCCGGGCCCCCGCCTTCGGCTCCTTCCTCGTCGGGTCGGACGGTGTCGGAGGCCACGCGGCCGGCGGAGGCGGATTCAAACACTCTTCGTCCGTTGCGACCACGACGATTCTCACGCCGGCAGATGGCGACACGGCGAGCCGCCAGGCGTCGGTCACGGGTCACCGTCGCGTGCCGAGTCTGAGAAAAACGACCACCGCCGATCATAAGTTCGTCGCACTCGTTCCGGCCGCCACGATGACGCCGGCCACGGCGACGGGAGGCGCCCTCACGGAGCGAGGACGGCCCCGTGTCCGCCTACTCGAAAATACCACGGTGGCGCTTCCCGCGAGTTGGTGCGACGTCGCCAAGTTAGGCCGCATGCCTAGCAAGGCCGCCGGCTGGCAGCAGATTGTTGGCGAGCCCCCGACGGATACCACCGCATCCAAGGGGCTTCAGCCGCCGATTCTCTCGCCGGACCGCTCCCGTTCAGTCCTCGTCGAGGCACCGGAGGGCGGCATGGACGCCGAGGCGGCCGCGGTGCTGAACTTCATCAATTTCGGATCGCCTCCTCCTTCGACGATGGCCTTGCTGCCGCATCACACCTTGCCGCAGGCACAGCGGTCGGCGATGGCGTTGCTGCTCCCTCACACCGTACCGGAGGCACCGCGGACGTCACCGCCATCACGCCACAGTGATCGTGGAACCTCACCGGAGGACCGATCCACGTCTTTCGACGTGGAGGGCTCCACGACGACGAGGGTCGAATTGTCGCTCCGGGGTGCGGACGAAGCGCTGCTCCGGCAGTTCCGACGCGAAGTGGAGGATCGAAAAGCCGTCCGTCGGAAATGGAACCAGGAACGGAAGAGCCCGGTGAGCGCGCGAAATATGGTGCAGCAGCAGCTTGCGAAGCGAGACACGGCAGCGGACGAAATTAGGAGGATGACGGAAAAACGGTTGGTGTTCCGGTCGACGAACAAGGCCGCGATGGTGACGGGGACCACGAACGTCACCTATTCGTCACGCCAGTGGGTGATGGAGGAGGGGCGCAGCCGCGTGCCAGCCGCACCCGGGAAGTAAAAGCTCAGCTTTTTTGAGTTGCACCCAGGGGGAGCACCGTTCCGCTGCTGCCGTATCGTCCGTATCGTTCCACCCTTGGAGATCAGCATCAAGCATGTGCTTGCCGTGTGGTCCCTCCCTTTCACGTGTACTTCCATTGTGCCGTGTGGGCCCCTTCCACGTGTACTTCCACTGTGCCGTGTGGGCCCCCATCCACGTGTACTTCCACTGTGCCGCGTGGGCTCCCTTCCACGTGTACTTCTACTTTAAGTTTCGACGTGGGTCCGGAGGGTGTGATTTGATTGTGTCGAGCTGACCACATCAACTCCCACTGCCCTCTCCAGTCCTACACCCAGCCCTCTACTGCCTACCCTCAAGTGGTCCCTGATGACATAGTATTCTCTCAATACTGTCTGCGCGCTCACAGCGTGAGTGTTGCAACAAGTTAGCTTTCGAATGAAAAAGTTTTCAGAAAAACAACTGTTTTGAATCCTCCACCATCTCGAAGATTTTGACTTACGGTAAGTGTGGGTGTAAGTTACCGCATCAACCCACCCACCCACAAAGCAAATCGAGTAATAACTTCCGCATGAACCCTCGTTGGACACAAGGCGATGCCGGAATAGACGGTGAGACATTCAACACGACGATGAACGCCGCGCGTGTCGGCGCGGGACAATGTGTCACAGTGCTGCGGCGCATCGTCGGCGAATCTCGGACGGAACCTTCACCCGAGGAAAGCAAAGCTCTGTTCGCCGCACTCGGGTTTGATGCCTATTCCAAGCAACATCCGACTTGGTCCCGGACGCCGAATTTCACGACGTTCAACGTGGTTGCATGCCGCCTCGCATCTGCATTTCAGACTTCTGTTCCAAGTCCCACTCAGGTGGCCGCACTGATCTCCAAGGATCCAGGCGACTTGGACAGAGATGCCAAAATGCTGCACATTCTATGTACGGATGTTGGAGAACTGTTCACTCTGCGCTACAACGAGGCCATCTTGGTGCACGTCGCGATGTCCACGTGCAACGGTCAAGCGCTTGATACGCTGATGCGATTGAGAACCCGCGTACAGCATGCAGCCGCTATCGCGGCGGCCGTCGAAAATCCTTCCTTACTCAAACAAGTGCGGGCCGGTTGGATCAATGAGCATCGCCGCGAGCGGCCGTTCCTTCATTACGTCTACGCTCCTGTGCTATGCTACTGCGTCTGCGTGCTGTTGGTGAGTGTTACCTTTATCATGGTGGCGGTCGAACAATTTAAGCAGCCGTGGGCTTGTGGTGCTCCCGCCAAAGAGGGTCACAGCACCGCTGCAGCAGGGCGATGCGGCTACGTGGCGTCGAAGTCGCCGTTCGGCGACATGGCGGACGCCGTCAAAGGCCATCAGTACTTCAGCACCGTTTCACAATTCGCCTCCACCACCGTCCGCGGCAGTGTCGCCCTGTCCACTCTCCTCGTCAGCTCGGGCGTCGTCCTCGCATTGGTCGCTTGCCACGGCCGCTTGCGCTTTTTGAAGAATTTCCCTGTTGTCGCGGAAAGCCGTTTTGTCGAATGGC
>ERZ1292633.5972-Hain-H41-02um-R1-5972-length-10812-cov-13_pt1 | contig 10812 bp, 12 predicted proteins | sample MGYA00564406_ERZ1292633 | MGnify/ENA primary metagenome ERZ1292633 (study PRJEB36523, sample SAMEA6512639) | groundwater metagenome | collected 2019-01-08 | study: AquaDiva: Metagenomics assemblies of 32 groundwater samples
GGCGACTGCGGCATCAGCGATATCCTGGCGGTCTTCATCAACCTGGCGGAGTTCCTGCTCGGCATCGTCGGCGCGGTGGCCCTCGGCTACTTCGTCTACGGCGGATTCGTCTTCATCCTCTCCCGCGGCAGCAAAGGCGAGGTCGACCGCGCCTTCGGCATCCTCCGCAGCGCCGCCATCGGCATCTTCATCATCTTCCTGTCCGGCGTCTTCGTGCGCTTCACCACTCGCGCCCTGACCGGCGGCGTCTCGAAGATCGCGACGGTCGGCGAGACCTGCGACTCCGCCACGAAAAAGAGCGTCGAAAGCGGCGACGGCTTGTGGGTCTCGATTCCGGCTGGCATCGGCGCTGACGATAAGATGATTCCGGAGAGTCTGGAGTGCGTGAAGAAAGGAAGCGGCATGGTCAAAGACGGTAAGTGCGAGGACCTGAACGCCAAGCTGGCGGCGCACGGACGCGCCGAGGAATACGCCTGTATCGAAATCAGCGGGGCGAGCAACTGCGTCCGCGGTCTCTGTTCCGGAGAGGGTCTCGGAGGCGACTTCGCCTGCTGCCTGCCGAATATCGAGCCGAAATAATCCTGTACTATGCGCAAGATTTTCCAATCGGTTTTCGTTTGCCTTCCGCTCCTAGTAAGCTCTTTTCCCGTTCATGCTGCTGACAATTGGTACGACCAAGTTAATGTCACTGATTGTAACCTTGCGGATGGCTTCACGCCGCCGCCGGATTGGATCGGTGGCTCGCACGTGGATTTGATCGTGGAACGCGTCCCGCCGATTTTGGACAGTGCGAATGACGCGTGGGGGAATGCTTTTGAACAAGTCTCCGTATTTGCGGACGAGATGTTCACGGCAGGTAATCCCGCGGCCGCAGTCATGGAAGATTGGAAACTGAATGTCTTATTCTCCCAGATCAACATCGGCGGAAATCTCAACTTGGCTGTACGCGCATACGTCGAGGAGATCGCTCTTGAGACGGGCACGGATAAAAAACGGGCATACGCGCAAAAGATTTGCGACATCGCGATATTCGCGCGCGATACTGTCAACGGAGTGATCGTCAATACGATCGATAAGATGGCAGAGATATATAACGGCACCTCGACCACGCCACCAAGCGCAAGTCAGAAAAGCGTCGCAGAAGCGATGGAAAAAAACTCGGAACAAGTATTAGCTACGGCCGAAGCCGTTGGCAAGCCCAGGAGAGACGCGGCAGATATAGTCGCCGCCAAAGCCGCCGCTGATGCGGCCGCTCTCCGGACAAGCACGCTCGGAAAAGGCACCGCGCTCTCGCTCCCGCTCCCGCTCTCCGACATCACGCTCGAAGGCGTCATCGGCCGCGTCCTGAACCGCCTGCTCGGCGTCGTCGGCGCCGTCGCCTTGCTCCTCTTCGTCTGGGGAGGCGCGCAGTGGATGATGGCCGTCGGCGACTCCGCTAAGATCGACAAAGCCAAGAAGACCATCACCTGGGCGGCCATCGGCCTCATCGCCATCTTCAGCGCCTACGCCGTCCTGCAGCTGGTCATCGAAACTTTCTCGAAGTGATTCGCTATGAAGATGAATCTGCGAACCGCCGTTTGTCTCTTCAGCCTCGTATGCGCTTTTGCGCTGACGTCTGGCGTACCCACCGCACTGGCTTCTCTGACGTATTATTGCTATTGCGGGCCCGCCAGCGGCGAATGCGGCGCTGACAAAACGACCGCGGAAGGACAGTTTCAGGAAGATAGCGAGGTCACCCCGGGCTCCCTGAGCGAGACGAGGCTGAACGATGCCTGCGCGCGAAAGTGCGAAAGTTTTTCCAAGTTTTTCTGCTCCGCCTCGCTTACTCCGCCGACCACGGCTAACTCGACGCTCCCCAACGTCGCTTCCGGCGACGGAGATTGCCCCCAGGGCACGGTCTGCCTGATCAATCCGTTGGACACCGCCAGCATCCCGGAACTCGTCGGCAACATCATCAAAGCCGCCGTCGGCGTGGTGGGAGCTTTCGCCCTGCTCATCTTCGTCTACGGTGGATTCATTTTGTTGACCTCAGCCGGCGAGCCTGCTAAAATTCAGGCAGGAAAAGACGCCATGAAGTGGTCTGTCATCGGCCTTGTCGTGGTATTCTCGAGCTACGCGCTCGTGGATTTCGTCCTCAAATCGCTGACGAAGTAACGTCGGGTAACCCAGCGACCTGTGAAAGGAGGTGACTCGAAATGACGAAAAAGACTTTCATAAAAGGCCTGATCAGCGCGACGATGGTCGCATCGATGGCTCTCCCCATGATCGCCATGGCTCAGAGCGGCACCGTGACCGCGAACGAGCTCCTGCCGACCGAAATCGGCACGAACATCGGTACGGGTACGACGGACATCCGCATCACGATCGCCCGTATCATCCGCACGGCCATGAGCCTCCTGGGCATCATCGCCGTTCTGATCATCCTGTACGGCGGCTTCAAGTGGATGACTTCCGCCGGATCCGACGAAGGCGTCGGTGAAGCCAAGAAGATCATCACGGCCGGTATCATCGGCCTGGTCATCATCCTGACCGCTTACGCCATCGCCTCGTTCGTGATCAACAGCCTCGTTACCGCCACCTCGGCGTAGACGACCCTTCCGCCACGTCGGTCGCGACCGACGTGGTCACAAGGTCCGCCTGCTCTCCATTCAAGACACTATGCGTTTCAAACGCCATCTCCTTCCGGCGGCCTCGCTGGCCGCCCTTGCGCTCGCGTTCATCGCCGGCCCGGACGTCTTAGCCGCCTACGGTCTCGATACGGCCGCGGACGTGGCCGGCCTTAAGACCGATGCCGGCATCCCGGCTCTCGTGGGAAAACTGCTCAAGACGGCGCTCCAGTTCGTCGGCACGCTCTTCCTCCTGCTGATGGTCTACGCCGGATTCCTCTGGATGACGGCCCGCGGCGACGAGAAGAAAGTCGGCACGGCCAAGCAGCTCATCTCGGGCGCGATCATCGGCATCGTCATCATCGCCAGCGCCTACGCCATCACGCGCTTCGTCCTGACGGCGGCGACGGGGGAGGGGGGAACGGAAGCTCCCTCGGCACCGGCCGCAGAATCCGTCCTGGTCGGCGGGGACTGCACTGACTCGAGCCAATGCACCCCGGCATCCACCACGGTCTGCGACAACGGGAAGTGCGTATCGACTATCGAATGACCATGAAAAAAACGCTTTCAACGCTGGCCCTCTGGCTCGTCTACGTCCCCTCCGCGTACGCGGCTGATCTCGGAAGCGGCCTCCTCGACTCCGTCGCCGACCAGTCCGACATCAAGACGGCAGCCTCCTTGCCCGTCATCATCGGTAACATCGTACGGATAGGAATCGGCCTGCTCGGCATCGTCTTCCTGGTCCTGACCGTCTACGCCGGCTTCCTCTACCTAACGGCCAGCGGCGACGAAGATAAGGTCAAGCACGCCAAGGAAACGCTCCAGCGCGGCGTCATCGGCATGCTCATCATCTCCGCCGCCTACGCCATCGCCTCGTTCGTCATCGGAGCACTGACTTCGGCCACGACCGCCGCCGCCTAACCCTTCGAGATTCATAACTATCCATATGAAGAAACTCATCCTCGGGTTCCTCTCACTCATCACGATGGGCCAGATGGCCCTCGTCGCCCTGCCGGCCGGCGCGCAGGGATTCGACCCGTCCACGGGCAACGCTCTCGGCGGCCTGGAAGCGACCAACCTCGGCAACGGCCAGGGCGCCGGACAGGCCGGAGCCCAGCTCCCGATCCTGATCGGCAAGATCATCCGCACCATCCTCGGCCTGCTCGGCATCATCTTCGTGGTCCTGATGGTCTACGCCGGCTTCCTCTGGATGACGGCCCGCGGCGAGGAGGACCCGGTCACCAAGGCCAAGGACATCATCAAGCAGTCCATCATCGGCGTCATCATCATCTTCCTGGCCTACGCCATCACCGGATTCGTCATCAACGCCATCGTCAAAGCCACTTCGGCCTAAACCGAATCCAAGAAAGAAGAACGGCCCGTCTGCGAGAAGCAGGCGGGCCGTTTGAGTTCTGAGCCGAGGCTAGTAGGCGCTGGTCGTGTTCTCCTCGACGGTGAGCTTGGCGGTGCCGTTGGCGATCGTGTAGACCTTGGTGATGGTCTTGTACGGGGTCGCGTCGAGCATCGCGTAGCTCCAGGGGTTGCCGTTGTTCCGGAAGAACCGGATCTTCAGCTTCACCATGCGGGCCGCGCCGATCTCGACGAAGCACGTCTGGAGCGGAAGCAGCATCGAGACCTGCATCTGCGGGTGGAAGACGCCGGAGTCGCAGACGGCGGGCTGGTCGTCGATCTCGAACGAGAGCCAGGTGTTGAAGTCGGGTTCACCGTTCAGATCGACGTCGTCGCAGACGAAGCCGCGGGCGCCGTCGTCGCAGACCTGGTTGGTGACCTTGATCTTGCGACCTTGGGTGACCTGCCGGGGCTGCTCCCCGACGGTGCCCATGTAGACGCCGTGCTTCTGGCGCGCCCACATCGCTCCGGTCGAGGCCTGGCCTCCGCCCATCATGCCGTCGTTCACGGCGGGAAGGGTGGGGTCGGCGGTCGGCAGCTGCGGAGCGCCGGGCGGACGGTAACCGTCGCGCTTGGCGTTGGCCCGTCGCCACTCCAGGTCCTTCCGCTCGAGCTCCGCGTTGCGGCGCTCCATGGCGGCGTAACGGGCGTTCGAGACGCAACCGACTGACAGCACGATGATCGTCGCGATGAGGACGTTCTTCATGATCACTTCTCCTCCGACGGGGCGTCGGCGCTGGGGTTGGACTTCAGGACCTTCTCGCAGCCGGCGACGATCTTCGCGCGCTCGGCTTCGTCCTTGATGACTGACGTGTCCTGCATGATGGCCATGCAGCTCTGGCGGAGGGACAGGATGGTCGCTCCGGCCAGTTTGGGCACCGCGGCCTCGAGGCGCTCGATGCGCGCTTCCAGGTCCGCGACGTCCGGCGACTCGGCATAGGTGCCTGGGCCGCCGCCGTAGCCTCCGTAGGAAGCGACGGTCACGGGCTGGACGACGGTCGCCGTCCGGATGACGGCGCAGTTGTCCGGATGGAGGACGCACGAGGGACCGGCCATGGTGCCGTACCCGCCGCCGTAGCCTCCGCCGGCCATCATGATCGGCACGGTGCCGCCGACGCTCGAGCCGGAGTAGGACTGCGACACGGTCGTCCGCTGGACAGGATGGATCCCGTCGTCGTGGACATAGGCGGTGGTGGACCGCCCCTGGGAAGCGCCGGCGAAACAGCCGGCAAGGGAGAGGCACGCGCACATCGTCAGGAATCCACGCATCGGAACCTACCTTCTGGGCCGAAGCCCTGTCTTGGTCGTTTTGGACGTATTGGAAAGACCGAATTGTGTCCAAGATTCGGTCAGGATCTCTCATTTCTTGAACAAGCCAATATAGCATAAAAGAGCGATTTTGTCAATGCTCATTGGCATAATCATCGAGGCGAACGGGGACTGTCCCCGAGCACAAAAAAAGCGCCCGCCTGGTCAGATGACCGGGTGGGCGCTGAGGCTAAGAAAGGACTGCTATAGGAGGGATTCCAGATCGTCGACGGCAGCGGCCGCGTCGTCGTACTTCTTGGCCTTGAGCGGCGGAAGCGGTGGCTTCTTGGCTCGCGGCGGCGAGATACGGGCCGCAGGTGCGGCAGACGGACCGGGTCCTGATGGCGGGGCCGCATAGACGGCCCGGTTCGACGCCGACCCATTCGGGGCGGACGTCGTGCCGGACTTCTGTCCGCCTTCGAGCGCATTCAGATACGCGCTCTCAGCCTTGTCGGCAGTCTCGGTGAGCACCGTCGGCGGCTCCTTACTCGTCAGCTGTTCCCAGCTGATGGTGCCCTTGTAGAGCAGGAAAGCGCCGAGGACCGCGCAGCCGACGCCGACGTACTTGGCCGAAGCCTGGAACGCCGACTTCCTGTCCTTGTCCTTGGCGAAGACGCCCATGAGGAGCAGCGTCGCTGGGACAATGACGAGGATGGCGGCGAGGATCTCGGAGCCGTTGATGGCCAGTAGCTGCTCCTGGAACTCGGCGAAGCCGAGCGCTCCGCCGGTCAGCCGGTCGATGATGAAGATGACGGTCATCCCGACGAGGAGTACGATCGCGGCGTAGAGCACGACGCGAATCGCCGGTCCAGGCTCCAAATTGAGGTGCAGGGCCCCGCATGCTATGGCACCGACCACCGCCCAGATGCATATCGTCCAACCCAGCGTAGACCACGCCGGGAAGAGCATCGTGAACAGCAGCGAGAAGCAGAAGATCGTGGCGACGGCCAGGATCATCCTGACCTTGTTACGGAACTTCGCCAGGTCGTCGGCATCGATGACCGTCGGCAGGTTCACGCCCACGAGTGACGTGACCTTGCCGAAGATAAAGCCGGTGACCTTGAGCTTCAGGTAGAGCAGACTCGCGATCCCGTCCGTGAGGACGTAGAGCATGATGCCGAGTCCGGCGAACGAGACGGTGCCGGCGGCCACGAGGACGTGGCCGAAGTTCGACCCGAAGCGGGTCTTCACTTCGATGCCGGCGACGATCAGGGCGAGGGAGACGCCCAGCCACAGCTTGACGTAGAACCACAGCTTCGAGAGCCATCGGAACGCGATCGGGTGGAACTTCTCCGCCAGGATGTTGGCGTGGAGCCAACCCGAGCGGGCGATGCCCTTCACGGAGTCCCAGAAGGCCGGGAGGCCTTCTTTCATGAGCTCATCCTGTGGGATGAGGGCGGCGGCGGCGACTGCGCCTCCGACGATGGCGGCCGCGGTGGCTGCCTTATCGGCGAAGGAAGAGGTCTTCTTGGCGTCGGACATGCGTACCTGCTTTCTGCTCCGGCGTGCGGAGCACGTGGGGTTGCGGTCAGTTGAGGTTGGTCAGTACGTACGCGGCGATGCCGAGCACGGACAGGCTGACGATGACGATACGTCTCGCCAGCTTGCCTTTCTTCCGTCCTGCGGCGCGGGCCTTGCGGGCTTCGCGCAGCTCGACAAGCTCCTTTTCGAGCCCGTCGTTGACGGTCTTGCGATCGTCCGCGAACTTCCTGATGTGGCCGAACAGCGCGCGGAACATCTCTTCGGTCTGCCGCTTCTCCTCCTTGAAGAAGCCTTCGACCTTCTTCTTGAGAGAGTCGGCCGGCGTCACCTTCCCGAGCAGGGCGTCGAGGGCGTGATGCCACTCTTCCCAACCCGTCTCCGGGTTGCGATGCGGCAGGTCGACGACGAAGCGGAACGCCTCGTAGCCATGCTTGCCGTTGAACGCTTCCTGGAACTTCTTCGCCAGGTCGGTCCCGTCGGGTCCGTCGAGACGCATGAGGTAGGTCGTCCAGAAGGTCTGGAACTTCCCGTCCTCGGAGTGCTCCGCGCGGAAGCGCATGATGTACTCCATGAAGTTCCTTCCGGGCACGATCGTCTGGGGCTTCTCCTTCTCCTCCGGCTTCCTGACGGAAACCGCGGGATAGCAGAGACCGCAGAGCGGCTTGTTGGCGGCGAGCGCCGACGACAGCGTCGTCGTGACGATGCGCGCGCCGGACGGACTGACGATGATCTTGCCGTCCTTGCCGCCGATCCTGGAAGGAGGCGTCGTATCCGCCACGTACTGCGAGACGGCCACGCACGACTTGTCGCGGTGGACGTGCTCAAGGACGAGGAATACCTCCCTCTCCGCCTTGTCGAGCGAGGATTCGATCGAAGCCTCGACCTTCTTCGCGACCTCCGCGTTCTCCGGATCGTCCTCGAACTCCTTGAGGAGCTCGAGATTCTCCATCGAGACGGACTCGGCCACGAAGTTGGCCATGCGGACGATCGGGTGATCGCCGCCGAGCTCCAGCATGCTGGTCAGGGCGACCAAGCCTTCGCTCGCGAGCTTCATCAGCTCGGGGTTCTTGGCCGCCAGCTGGCGGAACCATTCCCGGTGCCAAAGGGCCTTGGCGATACCGCGCCCAGTGGCGTGGCCGACGCGATTGGTGAGGTAGGCCTCTACGCCGTGAGCTCGTTTTTTCTCTGAGGTATCCATGTTTCTCTCCTCGGTTGTCAAAGAGGCCTGTTCGGCCTATTTTCAGGCCAAAGCCACGTTCCTGGGGCGGATGATTCCGTTCCCATCGTGACTGGTCACGATAGCATATCCAGGCGCTTTTGTCAATGCTTTCTGACACTATTTTAGCTGAGATTAGAGCCAAAATACCGCTTGCCAAGCGCACATGGGCGCGATAAAGTGGAAGCGGTTCTCATTCATCACCCTTAGGCTATGGCCAAGCGCAAGACGCAGGCTAAGAAACCCGAGACCGTCAAAGTGGAAGACCACTGGCTGGCGGACGATCTCGAGGGCCAATTGTCGGTGGACGTCTATCAGAAACATGACGCCATCGTGGTGAAATCGACGATCGCGGGCGTGGAACCGGAAGACCTCGATATCTTCCTCAACCGCGACATGCTGACCATCAAAGGCAAGCGCGAGCACGCGGAGTCCGTCCAACAGGGCGAATACTTCGTGCGCGAATGCTACTGGGGCAAGTTCTCGAGGACCATCATCCTCCCGAGCGACGTGAAGAGCGAGGACGCCAAGGCGACCTTGAAGGACGGCGTTCTCACCATCGTGATGCCCAAGGCCCAGCACTCACGCAACATTCCGGTTAAACTTATCAGCTGAATCGCCCCGCGTCCGTCGGGGCGCACCCATGAGCGAGTCCAAGCGCGACACGAAGAACTTCCTCGGCTCCCCCAAGCGCGTGGTCTTGGCGGGGGTCTTGTGCTTGATATTCGTTTCCGGACTCATCGCCGTGCAGGTCGTACGCGCCGACGGCCGCATCCTTCCGAACGTAGCGGTGGGCGGTGTCGAAGTGGGCGGCCTCACGCCGCCAGAAGCCCGCGACCGCCTCGAGGAAGCCATGCGCGCGGTCAACGTCGGCGGCGTGCAGTTCCGCTACCAGGACCGCAGCCTGACCGTCCGCGCCAATGACAAGTCCTCCGCGCCGCCTTCCCAGTCACCCATCACCTACGACCTCGACGGCATGGTCCGCGAGGCGTTCGCGTTCGGACACGACGAAGGTTCGGCGGAATTGCTGAAAGCCAACATCCGGGCGTTCTTCGGCGAGGTGAGCAGTCCGGTCATCATGACCGTCGACAAGCGGGCGCTCCGCGACCTGATGAACCTCCGCTTCGGCGCGCTCGAGAAGCCCGCGAAGGACGCATCGATAGTCATCGCGCGCCGCGAGTCGCGCGCCGCCACCGACGACGCTTCCGGCACGCCGGCGATCTCCGTCGATTGGGACATCGAGGTCCTGCCGGACGCGGCGGGCGCGGCTTTCGATTACGATGCGGCGATCGAAGCGGCGACGTCCCGACTTTCCAGATGGCAAGGCGCGACGGTCGACGTGGCCGTGAAAGTGAAGGAACCTGACGTGACTTTCGCCGACGCCGAAGCCGCCAAACCGCGCGTCGTAAAGGCGCTCGAACGCGGCGACGTACTCCTGGCATACGACGATCTCACCTGGACTCTGAAGCAGAAAACCCTTGAAAACGCGCTTGAACTCCGGCCTCGCCAAGACGGCAGCATCGGCGTGGTGGTGAAGCGCGAAGTGCTCGGGCCGCTGCTCGACGTGGCGGCGTCGGACATCGAAAGCGACGCCAAGCCGACCAGCTTCACGGTCGTCGATGACCGCGCGACCGACTTCGTCGGCGGATCGATGGGCAAGCGCATCGACCGCGAGAACACGCTGGCGAGCGTCGACGAGCGCTTCGAATCTTCCGAGAACGGAGTCTTCCCCATCGTCGTGATGACGACGCCCTCGCCGAAATCCGCTCCGGTCGCCGAAGAGCTCGGCGTGCGCGAACTGCTCGGATACGGCACGTCGAGCTTCGCAGGGAGTCCGAACAACCGCCGCAAGAATATCGCCAACGGCGCGCGCCTCCTGAACGGACTGATCATCAAGCCCGGCGAGGAGTTCGGCTTGCTCGAACATCTCAAGCCGTTCGACGCCAAGAACGGGTACTTTCCGGAACTTGTCATCAAGGAGAAACGGACCGTGCCGGAATTCGGCGGCGGCCTGTGCCAGATCGGCACCACGACCTTCCGCGCCACGATGGGCGCGGGCCTGCCGATCACCCAGCGCCAGAACCATTCGTACCGCGTCGTCTACTACGAGCCAGTCGGCACCGACGCGACCATCTACGACCCGGCGCCGGACTATCGCCTCCTGAACGACACCGGCAGCCACGTCGTGCTCATCACGAAGCAGATCAAGGATACGCTCCGCTTCGAGTTCTGGGGCACGCGCGACGGACGCGTCCAATCGCAGAGCAAGATCAGGCAATGGAACGCCATCGCGCCGCCGGAGCCGAAACTCATCGAGACCTCGGCGCTCTCCGACGGCGTGAAGAAATGCTTCGAAACGGCGCACGGCGGCATCTCGACTTCTTTCACTTATACCATCACCTATCCGGACGGCACGGTGAAGGACAAGGAGTTCCGCAGCGTCTACAAACCCTGGCAGGCGCAGTGCCTCGTCGGCAAGACCGGCGCTCCGCACATCAGCATGGGCAAGGACGGTTCGCTGAACGAGAAACCCGTGACGGCTTCGGCTTCCGCGACACCCGCTGTCCAACTTCCCGGATTCAACTGACGCGCAGATGCGAAAACTCCCCGGACATGCCGAGGAGTTTTCTTTGTCGTCGGCGGTTTCAGCCGCCGTACTGTTGATCTGCAGGAATTCGCGCTCAAGAGGATGTCTTATAGGGGCGTTCGAGCCGGAGCCCGAAATGCCCTATGAGCCATCCCCATGCTTGTCGTGAGCGCGAGTTTCTAGAGACCAGGTAAGAGTCGGTC
>ERZ1292633.5974-Hain-H41-02um-R1-5974-length-10809-cov-5_pt1 | contig 10809 bp, 6 predicted proteins | sample MGYA00564406_ERZ1292633 | MGnify/ENA primary metagenome ERZ1292633 (study PRJEB36523, sample SAMEA6512639) | groundwater metagenome | collected 2019-01-08 | study: AquaDiva: Metagenomics assemblies of 32 groundwater samples
AGCGAAGCGGTGGAAGTTAAAAAAAGCATTATTCTTGATGCATCCCAATCATTTACCCCGGAAACAAATAAAAAAATAAGATACGAATGGTATTTCGGCGACGGTAATAAAAATGAAGGATCGGAAGTTTTACACGTGTACAAACAGCCGGGCTACTACACCGTAACTCTCAAGGTCACAGATGGCAAATTGGAGTCGGAAACAACAAAAGATGTGTTTGTGTTCAGAAAAATGATCATGTTAATCACCGATAATACGGAAGCGGAAGACAGGATAAAAATCATCCAAGATTTCGCCGAGAAAAAAGAAGTTTATTTTTTAGTTTTGGACAGCTACGGAAGCAGTACGGAATTCATTTCGGAAGAAATCCTCACTAAAAAAATAAATGAAGATACCCAAGCTCTTACAAAAGCGAAACAAATCGTAATTTGGACGGAAGAAAACGCGGGATTGAACGCCCTTTCAAGATTCATACAATCAAACACAAAAAATTCTGAAGAAATTTTTTCTCAAAAAACAATTGTTATACTCGGAAATGACATAGCCTCGACAAAAAATAGAATCCAAAGACAATTCGAAATAATAAAGCCAAAAACAATAATAGTGACAAAGGAAGCGGCGATAGACGCGCTAATAGAAAGCGACAACAACGAACAATTTTTAAGCACGTTAAAAGAACGCGGAAGCGAATATGAAATAGTCGATAGCAATAGTGGAAAAGTCAAACCATGGAATTTTATGAGTTATTTTGTGAGCTTGATGATTTCAAACGGAATACCGGACAATACAATCGCATTGCTTTTACTTCTTCCGGTAATCGCGACAGTAATCGCATTTATGAGACAAGTAGTAGGATTAACAACTTTCGGAATTTACACACCATCCATCATAACTCTTTCGTTTTTGGTTATAGGTATGCATGCCGGCATTTTGACGCTTTTGGCGGCGATTACCGTGGGAGTAATCACCAGATACGTTTTGGGGCATGTCAGGATGCTGTTTATCCCAAAACTTGCCATAGTAATTACAATGGTATCATTAACTTTATTTTTAATTTTGATAACCAGCATATCTCTGAAATTTTTCGATCATACGTTCCTTTCCATAGCCATATTCCCAATGCTTATATTAAGCACATTGGTTGAAAAATTTGTAACGGCAAAAAGTGAAAAAGGATATGCCTCCGCAACGCTTTTAATGGGAGAAACATTGATAGTTTCAATAATTGCTTACTTTATAGCCGGAGGTGAAATAGACCTGTGGTTTACATCATTCAAATTTGAATTTATAAAGGTGATTTTACTCACATATCCGGAAACGGTATTTTTGTTCATCATCATAAACATTTTGCTGGGCAAGTGGACCGGACTGCGCCTGCTTGAACACATACGTTTCCGTGAAGTATTAAGACATATAGAAGAATAATATGTTTTTTAAAGATAAAGGTTTACTGGGCATCAACGCAAGAAACCTGCTTTATATCAGGCCGTTTAATCCAAAAAAAGCAATTAAACTTGCTGATGATAAAATAAAAACGAAGAAATTTTTATCCGCGCGAGGGATACCGGTTCCAAAATTACTTGGAGTGATTAAAGATCCGAAAGAACTGGAAAAATATGATTTTAACACTCTTCCCGCCTCATTTGTAATTAAGCCGAATAAAGGATTTGGGGGGGAAGGAATAATTCCAATAATAGATAGAAAAGGAAACATTTTTACAAAATCCAGCGGTGAGCAACTAACTTTAAATGAAATAAAAGCTCATATAAGAGATATTTTGGATGGAAGTTATGCCATTTCGGGAACAACCGATTATGCATTTTTCGAACAAAGGATAATTTCGGATGAAAGAATAGGAAGATACGGATATGAAGGATTGCCGGATATACGCATAATTGTACACAATCTTATTCCGGTAATGGCGATGCTTAGACTTCCGACAAAAGAATCCGAAGGAAGAGCGAATTTACACCAAGGTGCTGTGGGAGTTGGGATTGATATAGCAAAGGGAGAAGCGACCTATATAGCCTATAAAAATAAAATAATTGAAGAATTGCCGGACGGTCTCGGGAAAATTAAAGGAATGAAAATCCCGTTTTGGGACAGAATTCTCGAAATAGCTTCTCAATGCCAAATAATAACAAATCTGGGCTATTTGGCTGCAGATATATGCATTGATAAAAATGTCGGACCTATTCTTCTGGAAATTAATGCGCGCGCAGGGTTAGGGGTTCAAATCGCAAATCTTGCGCCGCTTCTTGCAAGACTTAAAAAAGTTTCAGGCATAAAAGTAAGTACTCCGGCAAAAGCTGTGAGAATAGCTAAGGATATGTTCGGGAATATAGTTGAAAAAAAAGTGGAAGATATATCGGGGAAACCAATAATAGGAACAAAAGAAAAAGTGGAAATAATTCAAAAACAAGGAACATTTATAATTTGGGCAAAGATAGATACAAGCAAGGATGTAAGTATTATAGATACGGAAACCGCGAAAAAAATAGGTCTTTTGGATGACAGCAAAAATTACGACGACGAAAAATCCACATTGAAAATCAAATTTTCATTGAAAGGAAAAAGGGAACAGACGGTTGTGGAAACGGAAAAAATCTTTAAAGAAGAATATAAGATGATACTCGGAAAAAGGGATTTGAAAGATTTTTTTATTGATCCGAGCCAAGATGAAGAACCTAAAAAACCGGTTCCAAAGGAACATCCACAGGAGAACAAAAGCGAACAAAAGTTAAGAAATAAAACGATGAATTCACACGAAGCCGACCAAAAACTATGCCAAATAGATGAAAGGATAAGATTGCTATATCATTTAAGACCTACAAATTTACAGGCGGAAAAAGAAAGATTTTTCAAAAATACTTCAATAAGCCCTCAATTTGAATATCCGGATCTGAAATTCGATCCGGATAACCTTCGAGAGGAACTCGATTCAATAAAAACAGATAACTCTCCGCTCGGCGAAATATTTGAGGAAAAACGTAACGAAATTTATAAAAAAATTCTCCTTTTGGAAGCAATAGACGAAGACGATTTTACAAAGTTTTCGATTGAACTTTTTGGCAAACCGGGAAAATCCGATATTGAAAAATGCTACGAATTTATAAAGGAATTACATCTGAGAGAAGATGTAAAAGAAAACTTGATAAACGCAGAAGAAGCAAAAATAGAATTTGAAAAAGTTTTTGAAAAATACGGATTGAAAAACTGGCAGGTCAAATTAAAAGAAAACATGGTAACGGATTGCACGGCCGGAAAATTAAACGGGTTATTCTTAAAAAAAGACGCTCTATTCACAAACAAAAAAATAGCCGCACTGATAGTTCATGAAATAGAAACTCATATTCTTACTGCGGAAAACGGCAAAAAACAACCTTATGAAATATTTAACAGGGGATTGGCAAATTATTTAATAACGCAGGAAGGACTGGCAATTTATAACACGGAATTTAAACTGCAACTCCCGTTTAGCAAGAATTACAAAGTAATGAGTAATGTGGTTGCAATTTACAATTCACTCGACCATTCCTTCTCCGAAACATACCATAAACTCATTGAATTGGGCATCCCGAAAGAACAAGCTTTCAGGTCCACCCTAAAAGCAAAAAGAGGATTTTTTGATACATCCAAAAAAGGAGCGTTCACAAAAGATTATCTTTATTTCGTAGGCTACCTCCAAGTAAAAGATTTTGTGGATAAGGGTGGGGATATAAAAAACCTGTACTTGGGGAAAATAAATATAAAAGACTTGAATAAAATCAAACTTATACCGGGAATAATAAGACCGGAAATACTGCCGGATTGGATTCCTTAAATCTTCAAATTATCATCATTGCATCGCCAAAACTGTAGAAACGATAATTATTTTTTTTAGCCGTTTCGTACAAATCGAGTATTTTTTGTACCGGATTTTTAACTCCTTTATCCTCTAAAAAAGATGCAACGAGCATAATCAAAGTACTTTTCGGAAGATGAAAATTGGTAATAAGAGCATCCACGGCTTTCCATTTATAATTTCCGGGGTAAATGAAAATATTGGTTTCTCCAAATTTCGGCTTGAATTCGCCACAATAACAACTTTCCAAAACACGAACGCTTGTGGTTCCAACAGCTATTATTCTTTTACCGTTTTTTTTCGCTTCATTTAATCTTTTTGCAACCGTGCCGGATACCTCAAATTCTTCCGTATGCATTTTGTGCTTGCTTATATCCTCGGTAGTAACGGGAGTAAAGGTCCCTTGTCCGACATGCAATAAAACAGTTTCAACGGAAACACCTTTATTTTTAAGGGTATTCAATAATGGTTTGGTAAAATGCAGCCCCGCAGTTGGAGCCGCAACACTACCTTTTTCTTTAGCATAAACGGTTTGATATTGACCAGCACGAGCCGAAGAATCCTTTATATAAGGAGGAAGAGGCACTGTCCCAAATTTCATGCTGAATTCTATAAGATCGGTATTAGCCTTTATAATTCGACTTCCATCCTCATTTATATCAATTACTTCGCAAGAAACTTTTTTATTTAAAAGAAATTTTTTCCCTTCCGAAAAAAATTTCCCTGGCTTTACGAGAACTTGAAACTTGCCTGCCACGATTTTTTTAAGGATAAAAATTTCTCTCTCTACATCATTTGTCCCAAAAAGAATTCTCGCCGGAATAACCTTTGACCTGTTTAAAACAAGCAAATCGTTAGGTGACAGCAAATCTTTCAAATCATAAAAATGCTTATGAAAAACTTTATTTTTAGATGAATCGTAAACCAAAAGTTTTGAACTGTCTCTTGGAACAACAGGATTTTTAGCTATAAATTTCTTTGGAAGATTATAATCGAATAAGGAAGTTCTCATGTTACCAATTAGTAGCTTGTGCGTTTGGATTTTCCACCATAGAAGAATTTTTATCAAGCTTAATGACGATCAAAGTTATGTCATCATCTTGAGAATGATCTTTCATGAAATCAACAAGCGACTTTGCAATGTGGTAATTTACGCCTTCAGCCGAATATTGCGGAGCATATTCAACAACAAAACCTTTCAATCTTTCAAGCCCAAACATTTCTCCTGAAGGATTTTTTGCCTCAGTAATTCCATCGCTGTATAAAACAATATAATCTCCATCCTCCGCATTAAGTTGCTGTTCTTTTATAGCCTTTGAATTATCAGGAACCATTCCAATCGCAACTCCGCCGGATAAAATTGCTTCACATTCTCCGCTACTCGCATGATAGAGCAAAATATGCTCATGTCCGGCACCCACAAAAGTCATTTTTTTAGTGCTTTTATCCCAGCACAACATGACCATAGTCATAAACATAGCTTTTCTCACATAACTTTTAACATACTTATTCACGTTAAGAAGAATATCGTAAGCCGATTCGAAAAATCCCGAAAAGACACTTACAAGAGTAGAAACCATAGTCATAATAAGCCCAGCCGCCACGCCGTGCCCGGTTGCATCTCCTATATAAATATATGTTTTATCTTTTACAGTTATGAAATTAAAAATATCACCGCCAACTTCGGTAGCGGGCTTATTTTTGGCGACAATCTGCAATCCCTCTACAACCGGATTTTTAGGAGGCAAAATATCCTTTTGAAGTTGCGCAGCTATATTAAGCTCACCAAGCATTCTTTCACGGTCTTTAATGTCGTAGCTTGCTTCTCCAAGCCCTGCTGTAACTTGATTGAAAAAGTGTGCAAGAATCCCAATTTCATCAATCCTTTCGGTATAGATTTGTTTATAAGGTTTACCGGAAAGAAGAGCCTGCACTTGCAAAAGAATGGTTCTGAGAGGCTTTACAATATAAAAAGACCCGATAACCAAGAAATAAATCATAAATACACCCAAAAAAAGTCCTACATGCTTTAAGGAAACGGTATCCACTCCCTTCTTATAAAAATAAAAGAAAACACCGCCGGCCAAAGCAAGGAACACAAACAATTCCAAAAATAAACTCCTTAAAATGCTTTTTTTAAGCCACCTCATATATTTTATAATTTATTTGAATTTAAAAACTCCGACAAATCGGCATAAACGGAAACAATTTCATGAATTCCTATCGCCTTAAAAACATCATCCACATGGGAATTTGGCGCAACAATAACAAGTTTGCGGTCCCTTTGAACCAAATGAGCGTGCACTTCCATTAAATAACCAATCCCTTCGCTGTTGATAAATTTAAGGTCAGCAAAATCAAAAATTAAAAATTTTAAATTGAACTGCTCAATGGTTTTATTCAGCTCATCTATAACATCGGCGTATCCGGCTTTATCAAGACTACCTATAAACTTAATAACCTGATAATTTTGATTAGGTTCAACGGGCTGCAATGTAACTTTCAAGCTTGGATCCATATTATTGTTTGTTAGATTTTAATATATTATTTAAATTTTTTACTTCATCATAATCTTCCGCCAGTTCATACAAATGCTTAAGCATATAAAAGTCATGATTCCCGCCATCCATAATTTTCCCCATCTCATCGACGGCCATTTGTAAAAGGATTTTATCAATCTCACATAAAATACGCGCATCGACGCTTCTAAGTAAATACTTCACATTTTTCACTAAATTTTCATCATGTGAGAAAAGAGCGTTTACAACAACATCAAGTCCAACTAAATCATCAAGTTTTAAAAGAGATACAGCGCTGTTTATCTTTACATCCGTATTGCCGGAACGCAAGTATTTTATGCAAATATTTTTCTTTTCGTTCAGCCTAAGTTCACCTATGGCATAAAGTCCATAGCTTAATTTTAAGGAATTTTTGGAAGATAAAAAGCCGGAAAGAATTTTCACACATTCGGAGTGGATACTTCCAAACTTAAAAAGTGAAATTGCGGCATTGATTTTTTCTTCCTCGCTTTTGGATTTTAAATAAGGTTTTAAAACTTTAATAACATCCGTATCATTAAATCTGCCAAGACCGGCAATCGCTTCAACCTTCTTTGCCCCACCCTCTTTATTTAAAATATCCAGCAAAAACTGGAGAGTGCAAACATTACTAAGCAAAGACATAACGAAAATTATTTTCACCAAAGTATCTTCATCTTTTTCCGATTCATAAAATTTCTGTAGAACTAAAAATAAGTCATTACGCAAAAAAACTTTATCTTCCAAGGAAAGATTCTTGCAGGATATTAAAGCATCCAAAGCAAATTCGCGCAGTATCGGTTCCTTAGATTCAAGACACTTAATTACGGACGGAATAAAACTTACAAAATTATCAAAATTATTTATTAACTTTAGAATTTTTATTCTAACGGACAACGATTCACTCTCATCGCTCAGCACTTTACACAAAGTTTTATTGGCTGATTTGTGCCCTTTCTGCCCCAAAATAGTAACCGCGGTAAGTCTTGTGAATTTTTCATTTCTGTTCGTCAAATCATGTAAAACGCTGTTGGTATACTTTTCCCCCTGAATATATGTCACATAAAAAGCAATCAATGTAGATGCAATCATCACAACATTTACAGAGAAAATAAGGCTACTGCCAACAAAAACTTTCTGCATCAGTATCAAAATAAAAGTACCGACTATCGCACCAATAGGACGAACAATCCCATCCAAAAGTTCTCTCGTATGTTCGCGCACTTCTTCATGAATGGCATAATACGAAATATGATAAGCGTTAAGATGAATAACGGAAGTCATGGTGAAATTATTTTTTGCAAGAACGGCAGTCGTAAAATTAAAAGATAAAATCATTCCGAAGAAACTTAAAAAAGTTACAACAACATGCAAAATCATGCTTCCGAAAACTCCAAGAGAACTTATTAAACGGCTTCCAATAAAAAATTGAATAACCAAAGCGGAAACACTGAACAACATGAAAAGGGCTCCCAAATCATGAATAAACACATGCTCAAAACCGCTGCCGCCCTCCAAAACAACCGAAGAAACATTTTGATAAACGGCATTGGTATATTGAAATTCCAGAATATTGAAAATCAGCCATTGAAGCAAAACTATAAAAAACAAACCCTTTATATAAGATTTTTGGCCTGGGCTGATAACAGAAGTATCTTTTTTAGGCTCAAAGGACTTTTTAAATGAATTAAGCCTCTCGTCGGTATTTTTATAAAATAAAATAAAAGGAACTATTAAAAGCAAAGAAACAATCATTAAATATATAAGCGTACTGCTATCCACGAATTTTGCCAAAGAAAACATCAAAAGACCGCCAGTAATACCTCCAATCGTTTCTGCACCTTCAATGAAAGGAAAAGTTCTTTCGCTTTGTAGGGGATTAAACATTTCCTCTATATATCCGTCCAAAACAATTTTAAACTGCATGAAAAATACAGATATGGAAACCACCAATAAAGAAAAAAACAAAACAAAATTTTCTTTTCCGAGTATTGCCGCTGTCAGTAAAAACGCACTTGAAATAAAAACGGTATAAATCAGCAAGGTTTCCTTATGAAATTTTTCAAGCAAGAAATTATATAAAACGCTTCCAATTGCGGTAAAAACAGCATTTGCAATAAACAAATACGGAAGATAATAAATCCCGTAAGAACTCACAAACATAGCAACAAGAAGAGTCCATCCGATCACAAAAGAAGTTCTGTAAAAAAATCTCATAAACCAAGCAACAGTAACCTTTGACCATTCATTGCCCTTAACATTAAAAATTTTATTTAAAATCGAAATTTGACGGATGCTTCGCAGCATGTGAAAAAATCTGTTAAAAAATCTTTATATTATACAATAAAATCAGATTAAAAACAATGAGAAGTAGCGAGAAATGCGCTCCGAAGCGGAGCCGAAATGAGCTTTGCGAGCTTTCGGCGAAGCGGAGGAAAACTTTCAAAAAATTTGCAGCAGGTCAGGCTAAGCAAATTTTGTGGAAGTTTAGCATTTCCCTATTGTATCGCACACCAAAAAATGTGCTAAAATGCACGCATGTACCAAAAACTATTTAAGCCAAGTTTAGTCGGCGGAGCCACAATTTTAATAACGGTTTCATCGCTACTCAGCTATCTGCTGGGATTGGCACGTGACCGCATAATTGCAGTCCATTTCGGAACAACCAGCATGACGGACGCATATAACGCTTCATTCTTAATTCCCGATTTCATATTCAACTTATTCATAGCTGGAGCGCTTTCGGCGGCGTTTTTGCCGGTTTTCTCTCAATATCTGACAAAAAACAAAGAAGAAGCGTACGAAATAGCAAACACAATGCTGACAAGCGCATTTTTAGCCATTTCAGTACTTGCGGTTATTGCAATTATATTCATGGGAGATATGGTTCCGTTTTTATTCAGCGGAGCCGCCGAAGGGATGCAAAAAGACATAACAAACATGACAAGACTCATGCTTGTCGGATCGCTATTTTTTTCGGTAAGCAACACTCTTGGAAACATCTTAATGGGATACAAACACTTTGTTTCATACGCAATATCTCCGGTTCTATACAACTTGGGAATAATACTCGGCGTAATTTTTCTTCAGGAAAAATTCGGAATATATTCAGCGTCCATCGGAGTTTTAATAGGCTCGGTTTTCCATTGTCTTATAAGAGTTATAGACATATTTAGCACCGAATATAAATTTAAACCAAGGTTGGCATTTACTCATCCGGGATTCATCAAAATAATCAAACTTATGATCCCAAAATCAATCAGCTTGATAGCTTGGCAATTAAACATGTACGTTTTTGCAATTGTCGGAATAAAATTGATTGAAGGAGGGCTCGCAGCATTCAACTTTGCGCGAAATATCCAAAGTTTCGCCGTAAGCTTATTCGGAATAGCCTTTTCAACAGCCGTTTTCCCATATTTAACAAGTTCAATCAGCGAAGGAAACAAAGAAAAATATACATACAATGTACAAAAAACCATCCAAAGAATACTTTTTTTCACGATACCTGCCGCAGTGGGTATTGGTTTACTGGCAAAGCCAATTATAGAAATTATACTGAGTGGGGGAGCATTCAACGAAAATTCTGTTAATTTAACGGCAACAATTCTTTTTTTCTTTGCCATTTCAATTCCGTTCGAAAGTTTGTCCCACATTTTATCAAGATCATTTTATGCGTTTCAGAACACAATAACACCAACAATCATAAACATTTTATCGATGGGAATAATAGCTTCATTTACTTTTTTTGTAGCTCCAATATACGGAATAAAATGGTTTTCTATAGGATTTTCCACGGGCTTCATATTTTACGTGGTTGTAACTGTAATTTTCTTAAAAAAACATCTTCAAGGATTTAATCTTAAAGAATTTTTAATAAGCTTGAGCAAAACTCTCTTAAGCAGCGGAATAATGGCAATGACTATACTTTTAAGCTCAGAAATGCTGAATTTTTCTCAAAATAAACTAAACTCCATTTTAAATATTCTTATAGGAGCGGTCGCATTTTTCGCCGTTTCACTCTTGTTGAAATCAAAAGAAATAATAGAAATAAAAACAAAACTTTTCAATAAGAGAACATCTGCCAATCAATAAAAATTGATAACCCCCGTTACTTTCAGCCCATCGCTGATTTTTGAAGCGGAAAAATAATCGAAAGTAACAGCATTAGATAATTTTTCAATACCTTCTCCTCCGATCACAGACAAAGAATCTCTGCCGCCAATAAGCTTAGGAGCAAGATAAAAAATAACCTTATCCAGCAAATCTCTATCTTTCAGCGCAGCATCAAAAATAGCGCCATTCATTTCGCTTCCTCCTTCTACAAAAACCGATTCTATCCCAATTTTTCCCAAATATTGAAGAAGTCGTTTAACAGAAACAAAATCTTTTCCAAAAGATTTAAAAGAAATGCCCGCCGCCTTAAAACGC
>ERZ1292633.5978-Hain-H41-02um-R1-5978-length-10808-cov-4_pt1 | contig 10808 bp, 9 predicted proteins | sample MGYA00564406_ERZ1292633 | MGnify/ENA primary metagenome ERZ1292633 (study PRJEB36523, sample SAMEA6512639) | groundwater metagenome | collected 2019-01-08 | study: AquaDiva: Metagenomics assemblies of 32 groundwater samples
TTGCCCCGCGTTGCCACCACCGGTCTGCTGTTCATTCTCGTCCCGCGCCATCCGTGCCGTGTCCAACTGCAACGGTTCTTGCTGCGGTGGCGGATTTTGGGATTCACCGTAATCCCAGAGGAAGGAATTGTCATCCCGATAGGCAGGCGCAGGCACGTACGACTCGGCGATGAAGCGCACCCGCATCTGCCCCAGATCGTTGGCCAGAATCGAGGCGATGCGGCGAAAGGCCGCGTAGTCGCCCGGCTCGACCAATTGTTCTCGAAACAGGCGCGCACCCTTGTTGACCCAATAGTTGTCGTCCTCACGGTCCGGATCGTGAAGTGCGAGGGCCAGGCGGCTGCTCAGGCCGGCGAAACTCAGGTTGTCGGCATCCGCGGATGCTTTGTGAAAGCGGTTCCACAGGACGCGCAAGCCTGGCAATTTCCTCATCATCAAATATTCGACACGGGCATCCTCGATCAGCGCGATTACCGCCAGCAGCATCGGCTTTAGTCCTGCTGCCGGCAGTTTCTGCGGCGAGAACTTCAAGTGAGCGACCGCATGGGCAGCGGCCGCACGATAGAGGGCGCTGCCGTCGGCACCATCCAGCACGCTGTAGCCTTCCGGCAAGAACAGACCACCTTCCGTCACCACCGAGCGCAGCGGTGGCCCGTGCAGGGCGCCCTGGCCGCGGCTGCTCAGTCCGAGATGGCCGCCCAGCAAGCCGTCGACGTAGTACTGGAGAAAGTTGTGGAGCGTTGCGAACCTGACATTCGCCTGCTCGTGAGCCAGACTGCGGGCAGCCAGCGGATCATCGAGCCGGAAGTAGGCCAGCAACTTTGCCGGATGTTGCCCGTAGGCGCGCAAACCGGTCACGGTCCAGCGCCGCAGGCCAGGCACATCGAGGTGTTCGGCCAGGTAAGCGAGGCTGCCAGAGAGGCCCGCCGCTTCACCTCTACCCAATGCCGGCAATTCTTCCAGCAGGTCCAGCAGATCGTGGAAATGCTGCCCGACTCCATCTCGGTGAATGATGCGCGGCAGTGCCTGATCAAGCTGTTCGGCGACGTGAAGCCCCGCCTGCTCCGCTATCCGATCGAGCCGCAGCCCTATCTCCTTGGCCGCGATATCGCCCAGGCGATCACCGACCGCGCACTGGATCGACCAATCCGCTGGCCTACTGGATGTGCGTGCCAGGTTGGACATGCGCTAAACGTGCTGTGCCGAGTTAATGAAGGATGCGGGAACTCACCTGCCGGCTTCGGCAGCGGACCGGGTCACGCGAAATGAGCCTCGATGAAACCATCGAGCGCCTTGTAAAGGGCTTCGTCGTCGGTAATCGGGCGCGTCATCGCCAGGCGGCAGGCATCGACCGCCGCAACGCCATCCCGAATCAGAGCTCCTGCGTAAATCAGCATGCGCGTCGAGATGCCTTCCTCCAGCCCGCGCCCCTTGAGTGCGCGCGACTTGTGCGCTATCCCGACCAGAGTGCGCGCTGTCTCGACATCGACCCTTGCCTCGTGTTTCACGATCTCCGCTTCATGCCCGCCATCCGGGTAATGAAAGTCGATCGCGCCAAAGCGCTGTTTGGTGGATTGCTTGAGGTCCTTGGTCATACTTTGGTAACCGGGGTTGTAGGAAACCACCAGTTGGAAATCCGGGTGGGCGTGAAGTACCTCGCCCTTCTTCTCCAGCGGCAGAATCCGCCGCGCATCGGTGAGCGGGTGGATGATCACCGTGGTGTCCTGGCGGGCTTCGACGACTTCGTCCAGATAACAGATTGCACCGTGGCGAACAGCCGTAGTAAGCGGACCGTCGTGCCAGACAGTTCCGCTGGCGTCCAGCAGGTAACGGCCGACCAGGTCCGATGCGGTCATGTCCTCGTTGCAGGCGATGGTTATGAGCGGCCGACCGAGCTTCCACGCCATGTATTCGACGAAGCGCGTCTTGCCGCAACCGGTCGGGCCTTTCAGCATCATCGGCATGCGCAGGCCATAGGCCGCCTTGAACAGCGCGACTTCGTTGCCGCTCGGGTAGTAGTAGGGCTCTACCGGAATCAGGTATTGATTCATGGCTGCTGACATCTTGTTGGTACCTCGGATCTGACGGGTGGCGTATGAATCCTTGGGCGATGAAGATTCATCACCCAGGATTCATACTCGCTGCGTGTTGGCAACAAGGCGCATCCGGCGCGAGGCCGCTCTTCGGTGAGAGCGGCCTCGATGCGCTGGAAAATCAGCGATGCTGTTGCGCCGTGTTCGGAATACCCTCAATCGGGCATTCTTCGGTTCCCGGAGTATTCCGGGTCAGGGACTCGACCATCTTCTTGGTCCCGTCGGGATCATTGACCCACTTCGAATAGAACTGGAACGGACAGGCGGCAACGCCATCCGGTCCTTCGCCGGAATTTATTTTCCCCGTGTAGCCGCGATGCAGCAGCTTGTAGAGGTGGTTGTTCGACTGGGAGTTGCGGCGGGCATCGCGGATCAGCGACATCGACAGTTCCGCGTATTGGATACCCATGTCTTCCTCGCCGCATTCGCCCAGGGTACGGCCGTCGAAACCGACGATGGCGGAGTGGCCAAAGTAGGAATAGACGCCGTCGAAGCCGGTAGCGTTGGCCACCGCGACATAAATGTTGTTCATCCAGGCCATGGTCTTCGCCACCATGACCTGCTGTTCCTTGGCCGGGTACATGTAGCCCTGGCAGCGGACGACCAGTTCGGCGCCGCGCATGGCGCAGTCGCGCCAGATCTCCGGGTAGTTGCCATCGTCGCAAATGATGAGGCTGACCTTGAGCCCCTTGGGGCCGTCCGATACGTAGGTGCAATCGCCCGGATACCAGCCCTCGATCGGCACCCACGGCATGATCTTGCGGTATTTCTGCACGATCTCGCCCTTGTTGTTCATCAGGATCAAGGTGTTGTAGGGGGCCTTCTTGGGGTGTTCCTCGTGGCGCTCGCCGGTGAGGGAGAACACCCCCCAGACGTTGGCCTTGCGGCAGGCGGCCGCGAAGATTTCCGTTTCGTCGCCGGGAACGGTGGCGGCGGTTTCGTACATTTCCTTTGAGTCGTACATGATGCCGTGGGTCGAGTATTCCGGGAAAACCACGAGGTCCATTCCCGGCAGGCCCTGCTTCATCCCGACCACCATGTCGCCGATCTTGCGGGCGTTTTCCAGCACTTCTGCCTTGGTATGAAGGCGCGGCATCTTGTAGTTGACGACCGCGACGCCGACGCAATCGTTGCTGCTTGAAATATCGCCATGTCTCATCATGCTCTCCTTTGGTGTTTGTAAAAAAAGCCCAGTCAGACGGTAAGGTAGGACCGCACCTCTTCGAGGTTGAGGTTGGCCTTGTCGGCTTCGCGGACGATACGACCACGATCGATGACCAGCAGACGGTCCGCTACCTCCAGAGCGAAGGAAAGGACTTGCTCGGACACCAAAATCGCGATGTTCAGCTCTGCGCGCAGTGCATTGAGCGAGCGCGCAATCTCTTTGATGATCGAAGGCTGTATGCCTTCGGTGGGTTCGTCGAGGATCAGCAGGCGTGGCTTCGATGCCAGTGCCCGGGCAATCGCCAGTTGCTGCTGTTGGCCGCCGGAGAGGTTGCCGCCCTTGCGATTGCGCATATCCTTGAGAACGGGGAAAAACTCGTAAAGGAAGGACGGAATCTCCTTGTAGCGCTGGGTTTCCAGTCCGGTGAGGAGGTTCTCCTCGACAGTCAGCTGAGGGAAGATGAGTCGCCCCTGGGGGACGAAGGCCAGCCCCGCCTGCACGCGTTTGTGGCTTGCGGTTCCCATCAACTCCCTACCCTCGAGGTTGATCGAAGAACCGTGTCTCGCGGGCACCATGCCGATCAGGGATTTGAGCAGCGTGCTCTTGCCCATGCCGTTGCGACCGACGATTGCCATTGCGGCGCCCGGTTGTACCAGGAAGGACACGTCGTGGATCACTTGGCTTTCGCCGTAGGCGACATTCAGGTTATGCACTTTGAACATGGCCGGCCTCAATGTCCCAAGTAGACTTCTATGACGCGCGGATCGTTTTGAACCTCTTCCACGCTTCCCTCGGAGAGCAGTCGTCCTTGGTGGAGGACGGTGACCTTTTTCGCTATCGAGCGTACGAAGTCCATGTCGTGTTCGATCACCACCAGAGACTTGCCGTTGGCGATCCGCTTCAGCAGTTCGGCCGTCTCCTCCCGTTCGCGCGGACTCATCCCGGCTACCGGCTCATCGAGCAGCATCAGGTCGGAGTCCTGCATCAGCAGCATGCCGATCTCCAGCCACTGCTTCTGGCCATGTGAAAGTTTTCCGGACTTCATCCGCAGGTGATCCTTGAGCATGATTTCCTCGGCGACGTAAGCGATGCGCTCGCGGACTTCCTTGGTGCGGCGAAAGAAGATCGATGCCCACACACCATGTACCTGGGGAATGGATATCTCCAGGTTCTCGGCTACAGTCAGATCTTCGTAGATCGATGGCGTCTGGAACTTGCGACCGACACCCATGCGCACGATTTGATAATCGGACAGCTTGCTGAGTTCGGTGCCACGGAAGCGAATGCTGCCGCTGGTCGGTTTGGTTTTGCCGCAAATCATATCCAGCAAGGTGGTCTTGCCGGCACCATTGGGGCCGATGACGACCCGCAGTTCGTTTTCATCAATCGACATGTCCAGTCCGTCGACCGCCTTGAAGCCGTCGAACGAGACAGTCAGTGCTTCTATGGACAGGATTTTTCCATTCATGAGAGTCGATTTCGCATTGACGGGTTGGCTGGCGGCGATCGATTCGGGTCGCTGGGAAGCGACCGCAAAAGACGTAGTGGCGAGAGCGTTGTCCATGGCAGCCGATCCTTCAGGCCTTCACTCGCAAGATCTTCCGGAACAGATCGGCGAGACCGTTCGGCAACACCCAGACGACGAAGATGAACATGGCTCCCAGGAAGAACAGCCAGGTCTCGGGATAGTGTTCCGACAGATAGGACTTCGTGAAGCCGACCAACAGGGCTCCGACCACGGCGCCGACCACTGACAAGCGTCCGCCGACGGCGGCGTAGATCACCAGCTCGACTGAAGTCACAGCACCGATCAGGCTCGGCGTGACGAGCCCGGCTTGCAGCGCAAACATGGCGCCACCAACGGATGAGAGTACCGCCGAAACCGTGAATATGAAGGCCTTGATCATGGCGGTATCGAAGCCGGAAAATCGGACCCGATCCTCGCGATCGCGAACGGCAATAAGCAATTTGCCGAATCGGCTGTGCAGCAGCAGCGCCGCCAGCGTGGTTGCCGCCAGGAGAAGTCCGACCTCGACCCAATAAATCGCCTTTTTGCCGGCGTCATTGATGATGTCGAAGCCGAGCAATGTGCTGAAGTCGGTAATGCCGTTTGCGCCGCCGGTCTCGCCTTGCTGGCCGATGTTCAGGACCACCAGGGTCATGGACAAGGCAATCGTCACGATCGCGAAGTACACGCCGCTGACGCGTTTGCGGAATATCGCGTACGCGAATATGAAGGCCACCGGAATTGGAACAAGGAAGATCGACGCGAGGGTCACGCCGAAGCTGGAGTAGGGCTCCCACCAAAACGGCAGTTGCTCGACGCTGCTCCAGACCATGAAATCAGGCAGCTCGGGCGCCGATGCCTCCAGCTTGAGGAACATGGCCATGGCATAGCCGCCGAAGCCGAAGAAGACGCCCTGCCCGAGGCTGAGAATACCGCAGTAGCCCCAAGCCAGCACGATCCCGACGGCGACGAAAGAAAAGGCCAGGTACTTGCCGACAAGGTTGAGCCAGTAGGGGCCGAGCGCCAGCGGCAGCAGCCCGAGCAGCAGCAATGCCAAGCCCGCGTGAGCGAATCTCTCACCCTGTTTAGCTGAGATGTTCATCAGATCAGGCCCTCACTTTCGAAGCGAACAAGCCGTTCGGACGAAAGTACAAAACGGTGATCACCAGCAGGAGAATCGCCACTTTGGCCATCGAACCGCTCATCAAATATTCCAGAGTGGTTTGCATCTGGGCGATGAGGAAGCTGGATGCCGCCGTTCCGAGCAGACTGGCGACGCCGCCGAAAACGACGACGATGAAGGAGTCGACTATGTAGAGTTGACCCGTGCCGGGGTTGGTGGATCCAACCATGGTGAATACGCTGCCGGCGATTCCCGCGAGTCCGGAGCCCAGAGCGAAAATAAGGGCGTCGACGCGGTTGGTATCGATCCCCACGGCAGAGCTCATGGCGCGGTTTTGCGTCACGGCGCGCGCGCGAAGTCCCCAGCGGGTTTTATGCAGGATGAGCCAGACGCCCAGCGTCACCAGAATCGTCAGGGCGACGATGAATATGCGGTTGAGAGGCAGTTGAATCGATTCGGTGGGCTCCCATGCGCCGGAAAGCCAGGCCGTCAATGGAACGCTTACTTCCTGTGCGCCAAACACCGATCGGTAGGTCTGCTGCAGGATCAGGCTGAGGCCCCAGGTTGCCAGGAGCGTGTCCAGCGGCCGATGATAGAACCAGCGAATGAAGCCGCGTTCGAGCAGATAGCCAAAGGCGAACGTGACGCAGAAGGCGAGCAGGATGGCGACAAACAGGTACACGTCCATCAGCCCCGGCAAATGACGCTCGAAGAAGCTTGCAGTGAGATAGGTTGTGTAGGCGCCCATGGCCATGATCTCGCCGTGGGCCATGTTGATGACGCCCATCAGACCGAAGACGATCGCCAGCCCCAGCGCCATCAGCAATAGGATGGTGAACAGACTCAGTCCGTTGAACAGTTGCATCACGAGAATGCCGAAGGTCACGATAGCTTCCTTGATCGATGTCGTGGGCATGACAACCCCCGCCTCGGGGCGAGTAACCGCCCCGAAGCGAAGGACTGTGCATGCTCCGCGCTCAGAGCTTGGGGAATGGGTTCGGCTCGATCACACCCGACTCAAACACGATATCGAACTGCCCATCGGTTCGGGCGCGGCCGATGCGAATCTTCTTCGAGACATGGTGATTGGTCTTGTGAATCGCGACCTTGCCTTCCGGCGCATTGAATTGAATCCCGCTGGAAGCAGCCACAACCTTGTCCACGTCGAACGACTTCGCCTTCTCGACTGCCATCTTCCACAAGTAAACCGAGTTGTAGGCGCATTCCATTGGATCGCCGACGACGCGATCCTGGCCATACTTGGCCTTGATGGCCTTGACGAATTTTTCGTTTTCCGGGCTCTTGATGCTCTGGAAGTACCCCATGCAGGCGTAATAGCCGACGGCATTTTCCTTGCCGATGCCGTCGATCTCGTTTTCCGAGACGACCGTGGACAGCAGTTTCTGTTTGCCGCCATCGAGGCCGGCGGCTTTCAACTGCTTGTAGAACGCCACATTGCTGCCGCCGACTACGGTGCTGTAGATCCAGTCCGGCTTGGCCGCCTTGATCTTGTTGATGATGGAGGAGAACTCCGTGTGCCCGAGGGGCGCATACTCTTCGCCGACCACCTTGCCGCCGAGCCGTGCAACGGTGGGCTTGGCAATCTTGTTGCAGGTGCGCGGGTAGATGTAGTCGGAACCGACCAGGAAGAATGTCTTGCCCTGCTGCTTGGCCATCCACTCGATTGCGGAAATTACCGATTGGGTCGCCTCTTGCGAAGTGTAGATGACCTGCTTGTCCTCTTCCTGGCCCTCGTAGTAGGTTGGGTAGTAGAGCAGCCCCTTGGACTGCTTGAGGACCGGCAGAACGGCCTTGCGGGAAGCCGAGGTGTAACAGCCCACGATGGCCGCCACCTTGTCGCGTTGCAAGAGCTGTTTGGTTTTCTCGGCGAATGTCGGCCAATCGCTGGCGCCGTCTGCCACGACGGGGTCAATCATCCGTCCAAGGACGCCCCCGGCGGCATTGATTTCGTCAATTGCCATTTTCTCGGCTTCGACCAGTGCTGCCTCGGCAATGGCGATGGTGCCTGTAAGTGAATGCAGCAAACCGAGCTTGATCGGTTCGGCAGCAAAACTGCTTTTGGTCAAAAGACCGGCGCCAGGGATTGCACCTGCAGCCACCAAACTACCGCTAATCTGCATGAAGCGACGCCGACTGATTTTGCTCATTGATTTCTCCTTGCTAGGTTGTGGAAATACTCGTTTTTGGCCCGTCACCACATAAACAAATCACATACAGAACGACCAACTACTCCCTGCCCCGGGCATTCCCCTCACATCGAGCGGATTTCTTTGGGCTGTCACGCCTCAGATTTATGCGACGTCAAAGCCCAAACCTTGGGACTGACGAAACAAAAAAAAGCCCAAAGCAGCGCAAGCGCTGCTTTGGGCTTTCTTAGCCACCTCATACTGCCGGCATCATTGGCGGCAAACGAGGATGTATTTGTTTCAGACGGCGATCCGTCAGTTCTTGGCAGCAAATTAGCAAGAATGCTTGATGGCTGTCAACCACTTTTTTCCAAAACACTATATAGGCGGCCTTGGTGCTGCGCAGCATTTCGTCGGTGCCATCACGGATATCTGACCTGCTCACCGCGTCGCGCGCATTTCCTACAGGTCGATCCGCTCGCCGAGCTGGGGCAGGTGCGGCCTGGGCCAGCCCAGCTCATCCTGGATGGCCTGGGCGAACACCGCGGAGGCGGCGGCCTCGCCGTGCACGACGTAGGCATGCTTCGGCGGCGTGCGGAAACCGCGCAGCCAGTCGAGCAATCCAGTTCGATCGGCATGGGCCGACAGGCCGCCCACCGTATGGATTCGGGCCCTGACCGGGATGGCCTTGCCGAAGATACGGACCAGGCGGGCGCCGTCGACCAGCCTGCGGCCGAGCGTTCCCGCCGCCTGGAAGCCGGTGATCAGGATGCTGCATTCGCTGCGCGGCAGGTTTTCGCGCAGGTGGTACTTGATGCGGCCGGCATCGCACATGCCGCTGGCCGAGATGATCACCGCGCCGCTGCGAACCTCGTTCAGCGCGCGCGACTGGTCGACATCGGCGACAAACTCCAGTTTGATTTTCCCCGGATGCTGCTGCATCCAGTCGATCAGTTCGTGGGTATGGCCGTCGACCAGGGCCGGATGCTGCAGCGTGATGTGCGTGGCGGCCGTGGCCATCGGTGAATCGATGTAGATCTTGAGCGGCGCAAGACGCTCGCGACGCACCAGGTCGGCCAGGATGTAGATGATCTCCTGGGTGCGGCCGACGGCGAAGGCGGGGATGATCAGGTTGCCCCGGGTATGGCGCGTGCGCTCGAAGGCTGCCACCAGTTCGTCCTCGGTTTCGCTGAAGGGACGGTGCAGGCGGTCGCCGTAGGTCGATTCGATCAACAGCACATCGGCCCCGTCGGCGACCTTTTCGGGATCGTGCAGCACCGGCCGGTCGCGCATCCCGAGGTCGCCGGAAAACACCAGCCGGCGCGGCTTGCCCGCATCGGCGAGCGTCACGTCGAGCCAGGCGGAACCGAGAATATGGCCGGCGTCGTGGAAGCTGACCGATATCTTCTCGGCCGGGCGAACCGGCTCGCGGTAGGGCGCCGGACGCAGCAGCTTGAGCGCCGCCTCGGCTTGCGCCACGGTGTAGAGCGGTGGCTGCATGCTGCCGCTCTGGCCACGGCGCCGTCGATGGCGCAGTTGCCACTCGGACTCCTTCTCCTGGATGTGCGCGCTGTCGCGCAGCAGCACCTGGAGCAGGTCGATCGTCGCCGGCGTGGCATAGACCGGGCCGCGATAGCCGAGCACCGACAGCAGGGGCAAGAGGCCGGAATGGTCGATATGCGCATGCGTCAGCAATACGAAATCGATGGCGCGAACGTCGAAGCCGAATTTCAGCGCATTGAGGTTTTTCGTCCGCGCCTCGCGCCCTCCCTGAAACATGCCGCAATCGACCAGGAACCGGCACTCGCCGGTTTCGACCAGCGTGCATGAGCCGGTCACCTCGCCGGCCGCCCCGAAAAATCCGATCCGCATTATTCGATCCTCCCGCCAGGCCTCATCTTCGGCCTCATTGCGCGGGATTTCAATCTCGGCGGAATCCGGGGAGCAACCGGCTGCCTTGATTCCTGCCCGGGAATCGGGCGGATGTCAGCAGCAGAGCGTCCTGATGTCCTCGGGAATCGGGATCGGCTTGATGCGCAGCGCATCGTCGGGATCGCGGATGGCGAAGATGCGCACCTCGCGTCCCTCGGCCAGCACCGTGTCGCCGCGCCGCGCGACATGGCGCATGACGAAGCTGCGAGTGTTCCAGCTCTCGACGAACGTCTCGATCTCGATGTCCTCGCCATAGGTGGCGGAATTGAGGAACTTTGCCTGCGCGTCGAGCAGCGGCGTGCCGATGATGCCGCGTTCGCGTTCCATCTCGCGCCAGCTCGGCACGCCGCAGGCGGTGAAGAACTCGCGGCTGGCAATATCGAACCACCTGAAATAGTTGGCGAAGAACACGATCTGCGCCGGATCGCAATCCGAAAACGCGATGCGCAGGCGCTGCATATGCTTACGCCCCGGTTTCGCCGTATTGTCGTTCACGGCCTGCTTGCCTGGCGTTTGAACCAGCGCACCGGCACCGGCTTGACGGCGCGCTGCGGCGCGCCGGCCTGCAGCAGCGCCTGGTCGAGGTCGCTGCCGGCTTCGTCGGCCAGCGCCGCGGTGCGCGCCCGGCCGATGTCGGCGGCATCCTTGTGCGCCAGGTGCTCGACGATGTGGCGCAGGTTGTCCTTGGCGCGTTCGTTGGTCGCGCCGTAACCCTTGACCAGCCGCGCGCAGAGCGCCAGTTCGAAGCCGGCCTGCCAGTCGCGCGCCGCGGCTTGTTCCACCGCGGCCAGCCAGCGCTCGATCAGCGCCTGCTCCTCGGCGTAGCGCTGGCCGCGGCGGC
>ERZ1292633.5979-Hain-H41-02um-R1-5979-length-10807-cov-47_pt1 | contig 10807 bp, 11 predicted proteins | sample MGYA00564406_ERZ1292633 | MGnify/ENA primary metagenome ERZ1292633 (study PRJEB36523, sample SAMEA6512639) | groundwater metagenome | collected 2019-01-08 | study: AquaDiva: Metagenomics assemblies of 32 groundwater samples
GGAAGTCATTTCCCCTACAGTATATTGTGTCGTTGCAAAAAATGGCTTAATTACGATTGAGTGTGGGGATTACTGGGAATCGCTGAATAGTTACGGCAAAATACCTGCCCGCCCCTTTCTCCGGCACCACAAGGGCATTTCCATTTTCTAAAGCGGATTACCGCTAAGAGAAATTGGTCGCGCATCATTCTGCATTGGGCGGGATTACGCGTCGAATTTGGTAAGCTAATAATATGGATTTCTGTTTCACCTTTTTATAACCGCCCCAAGTCGACGTATTTATATTTGATTCCGTTCCACTCATGTTCTTCCTCAAAAATTTTCTTTGTAAATAAATGCTCGTACGGCGGAAAAAAAGTGTCGGCATCCCCTTCTGCGTCAATCAGCGTAAGATACAGCTTGTCGATAAATGGAAGCACCTCTTTATAAATCTCCGCACCACCGCCAATGTGGATTTCCACAGAATCCAATGCTCTCGCTTTTGCAAGAGCCTCCTCGAGTGAATGTACGACAACAACTCCTTCGTATTTCCAATTTGGATGTCTTGTAATAATGATATTTGTTCTATTCGGAAGAGGAGCGCCACGATAACTAAGAATCGATTCAAATGTTTTTCTTCCCATTATTAACGGATGCCCGAGTGTCAATTTCCGAAATCGCTTTAGATCGTCGGGTATGTGCCACACTAGTTTTCCATTCTTTCCAAGTTCCCTGTTCCTTCCGATTGCAACGACAGCGGCCACGACAGGCTTTTTCATAATCTCAACTATACCAATTTATCTAGATGCAATGAGATGACATCTCATTGCATTACCTTTCAAGCCGATGTTCGACAATTTCTGCATAATACGCTCGTGCCTCTTCAAGCATGCGCGACACAGGCATTTGATTTTCAATATCAAATCCTTCTCTTGAAAGAACTGGACTTACGGTCTTAAAGCCTGTATAGCTTCCGAAACTCGAATACTTGTACTCTATTAGCTTCTTCTCCAATGTATTCATATTCTTTACTGTGCCTGCTTTCCATCCAGATTCAAACAGTTCGGCAGGATTGCAATGTATGTATTGAAGTACTCTTTGAAAATATCGATCAGTTGATATGTGTCGTGATCGAAATGGCTTCACAAAAAGGTTTCCTACACGTTCATTCTTAGCATTAAAATACATTGCGTAAGCAATTCCCACTTTCTTCATAAATAAAGTAATGCCACCCTCACTTATTTCTTTGAGTAGCAAATGAAAATGATTCGGCATCAAACAATACGCGCCTATCGCGACTATTGGGTTGCCACGATTAACTTGAAATGCTTTCTCCAAGGTAGGTTTACGTTCATTGAAAAGATCCACAGCCTTAGTTCCATTTGCCAGGTACAGCAGACTAAGGAAACGATTCGCATCGAGTTCCGATTCAAATACGATACGTTTTTCTACGCCACGATTAAAGCAGTGGTACCATTCTTGCAATTCAAACGGTTTACGATTCATCACAACACTATACCAGATGCAATGAGATGACATCTCATTGCATCGTCAAAGAGCGGGAAAATCGTTTTTTAATTTTTTTAGGTCGCCACTGAAAATCAGCCTCATCTCTGCGCCTTTTTCTTTAGATCCCTTGTCGACGACATCTTTTTTATGCCAGCGCGATTTGCGCGGTTTTACTTTTTTGGAAAGTTGTTCGAAAATGATCTGGCAGAAACGCTCGCCTGGGTGAAGCTGAATAACTTGCGAGCGCGTGTTGTTGCGTATTGGAAGCGTGAGCGATCCCTCGTATCCCGAATCGATAATGCCGGTAAGATCTACCGAAAGTCCCTTACGATTGACAGACGAACGCGGATAAAGAACGCACATAAGATCGTCGGGAATCTTTACCGTTTCGAAAGTAGACACAAGCACATACTCCTGCGGCAAGAGCTCGAAATGCTGTCCCTGCTCAAGCTCTATCACGTCGAAATATTCAGGCCCATGGTCTTTGAGGGGATCGATGCGCAGTGCTTCGCGACCGTGCGCTGTCATTTTCCATTGTTTAGGGACTAAAAAAGTAAAGCCTAGCCTAAGATCGACGGCGTGAGTCTGGATTTGGAAATGATCTAGACTCGGCGTAAACGCGATATTGCCTTTCTTCACTCGCGCGAGAATCTCATCTTTGGTTAAAATTGACATAAGCTGGCATTATATCTATTTACAAAACGATTTGCATTCCCGTGATAGCTGGAAGTGGGTTGTATTGCTCGGAAAGCGATCCGACGATTTCCTCAACCAATTTTTTGTCTTTTTTCTCCGAGCGGTCGAAAGCGTTTTTGGGAAGGACTATGCGAATAGGGGCATGCTCGTTGGCGCGTTTCAAAAGTTCGTTCACCGCTTCGAGCTGATTATCATACACGTGCGCGTTTGATATCGAATGAGAATATGTTCCGACGCCGACGCCTAGTTTCTGCGCAAGTATGCATTGCAAAAGCGCGAAACCGGCAACGTCGGCAGGAGTGCCGAGAACCACATCATTGGAACGCATGATGTTGTGCAGGTTGAGCCGTCCTCCGATAATGTTTACGGTAAAAGAATATGGACAAGGAACATTGGCTCTCTTTATGCCACCGAGCCCGTCGCTCGCAGGATCCCACGCCACAATAACACCGTGTCGTGAGCTCGAATCTTTTTTGAGAAGCTTTAAAAGGGCCCCAATCTGATCTCGGCCAAAATGCTTTCTCCAGCGATATCCGTATGCGACGGTGACGGTGTCGGCGGGGTTAGTGAATGAATCCCATATTTTCGTAAATTCGCGGAGAAAATCCGCCGGTTTGCGTGCTCCGGATATAAACCATATTTGCTCCGCGACAAACATTTTGATTGGAATTTTTCGAAGCGTGAGCAATGGAAAACCTTCTTTTTCAATATCTATGGAAAAGTGCAGTCCGGGCAACGCTATTGTTTCGTGCTGAGTCCGCGCGTTCATCTCGCGCACGCCCTCGCTCATAATCCTTCGAAGCATATCTTGATAGAGCGCGTCGAAGCGAGTCATAAGAGTACCCATTATATATACGTGGTACATTGTCGCAATGGTCGTTTCCTATCCCTATCTACCAAAAAATCGAGAGATCAAGTATGTGCCAGAGGACAATGAGTTCATGGCGAAGTCTATGGAATTCGCTCGACAACACAATACGGTAAAGCACATAGGGGCCGCAGTAATCGTCAAAGAGGGTCGGGTGATCGGATACGGTTCAATAGGCGCGAGTGTCCACGCCAAGCAGGGCGGCTGTATCCGAGAAAAAATGAATGTGCCAACTGGAACACAATACGAACTTTGCGAAGGGTGTGACTCAAAATACCACAGCGAAGCTGACGCTATACGCGATGCAAAAGAAAACGGCAAGGACACTCGTGGTGCAGATCTCTATCTCTGGGGCCATTGGTGGCTATGCGAGCCGTGCTGGAATGCCATCATCGAAGCAGGCATCCGCGATGTATATCTCTTGAAAAACAGTGAAATCCTTTTCAATAAAGAAAATCCGAAGAATGTTATCGGAAGGCAGTTCGAATAGCGTATACTACTTACATGACTAGGGGAAAATTTATAATTCTTGAAGGCGGTGAAGGTTCCGGTAAGACGACGGTCGGAGAACGTTTAAAATTAACATTCCCAGATGCGGTATACACTCAAGATCCAGGAGGCACGCCACTTGGCGAGCATATACGCAAGATTCTAATGTCCGATGAAACCAAGGGCATTGATGTACACGCGGAACTTTTATTATTCCTCGCAGGCAGAGCGGAACTCGTTGAGAAAGTGATAAGACCGGCACTCGAAAATGGAAAGCTTGTGATATCAAACCGCTTCGGTCTTTCCTCTATCGCCTACCAAGTGTATGGCAGACAAAAACCGGAATTGCTGGAATTCCTCCGCACAGCATCAAAAATAATCACACTAGGATGCGAACCCGACGCTTGTATTCTCCTCGACGTAACTCCAGAAACGGGCGTCGCGCGCGTGCACTCGCGTCCGGAAGAACCGACTCGTTTTGATAATGAGACGCTAGATTTTCACGCTCGCGTACGAGAGGGGCTTCTAAAGCACGTCGCGGAATTCGGAATTCCTTTCGTAATCGATGCTGAAAAGCCACTCGAGGACGTGTGGACAGAAACAATGAATGCCGTACAATCAGTGCTTCGATAATATAATTATGGATTAGAAAACAAACATTATTAATCTATTTATTAAAAGTATGTACGATTTTATACGCAAACAAGACCCGGAAGTTTTCCAAGCCTTGGAAGGCGAAGAGAAGCGCGAGGCCGAAGGGCTGGAACTCATACCATCGGAAAACTACGTGTCCAAAGCCGTACGCGAAGCCAACAGCTCAATATTGACCAACAAATACGCCGAAGGCTATCCGAGCAAACGCTATTATGGCGGACAAGACTTTACCGATGCTGTTGAGAATCTTGCACGAGACCGCGCGAAACAGCTTTTTAATTGCAAATACGCCAATGTTCAACCGCACGCGGGAGCCAACGCCAACATAGGACTTTATTTCGCACTCCTGAATCCCGGCGACACCGTGCTTGGCATGGATCTTTCGCACGGAGGCCATCTCACACACGGACATCCCGTCACATATCTCACAAAAATATTCAGATTCGTCCGTTACAAAATGAAAGATGTCGAAACCGGCGAAATTGATTATGAAGAAATGCTAGAGGTCGCGAAAAAAGAAAAGCCAAAAATAGTTCTGGCCGGATATTCGGCATATCCTCGAGAACTTAATTATGCAAAATTCGTTGATATTGCACGCGAAGTGGGCGCATATGCGGTTATGGACATAGCGCATATCGCAGGCCTCATCGCGGGAAAAGCAATGAAGAATCCCTTCGATTTTGGCTTCGATGTAATGACGACCACGACACATAAAACTCTTCGAGGACCGCGTGGCGGTATGATACTCACCAAAGATAACGAAGAGATCGCGAAAAAGATCGACAAAAGCATATTCCCCGGCCTACAAGGCGGTCCACTAATGAACACCATCGCGGCAAAAGCGGTGTGTTTCGGCGAAGCGCTATCTCCAAAATTCCAAGAATACGCCTCACAGATACTCAAGAACGCAAAAGCTATGGAAGCGGTGTTCAAATCCGCAAATATTCGCTTAATCACCGGCGGAACAGACAGTCATCTGCTTCTGGCGGATGTGTACGGCTCGCTAGACATGCCGGGCAAAGAGGCCGAGACTCTTTTAGATGAGGTTGGAATAACCCTTAACAAAAATTCAATTGCCGACGATAAGCGGGGTCCAATGGACCCTTCTGGCATCCGCTTTGGCCCGCCTGCGATAACGACCCGTGGCTTAAAAGAAAAAGAATGCGGACGCGTCGCTGAACTGATGGTAGATGCAATGAAAAACAAGGGCGACGAAAAAAAACTCTCCTCGATAAGCGAGGAGATCCGCGAGCTCTGCAAAAAATTCCCAATCCCCGAAACATTCATATAGAACATAATATAGAACATAATACATGCTCGGCATAGACCTCATTTCTTGGGTACAGTTTCTCGGATACCCGGGGCTTTTTGCAATAATCTTTCTGGAATCCGGAGTCTTTTTCGGATTTTTTCTTCCGGGTGCATCTCTTCTCTTCATTGCCGGAATGCTCGCCTCTCTCAATGTTTTAAATGTGTGGATCGTTATTCCTCTTCTTTTTGCAGCTGCAGTACTAGGAGACAATGTGGGATACTGGTTCGGCTCATATATAGGCAAAGCGATTTATAAACGCCCGAATTCGCGCTTTTTCAGACAGGAACATGTTCAAATAGCGCACGATTTCTTCGAAAAATACGGTAAGGCAGCCGTTCTTCTTGCTAGATTCGTACCTATCGCACGCACATTTACGCCAATCCTCGCCGGTGTCGGCAGAATGAGCTACAATACTTTTTTATTCTTTAACATTCTCGGTGCCGTCGTTTGGGCATGCGGTATAACGCTTCTGGGGTATTTTATAGGCCGATATGTACCTGATGCCGAGAGCTACCTAACACTTATCATCGCCGGAATTATCGGAATAACGACACTTCCAATCTTTATACATTGGTGGCAAAAACCGGAGAACCGAAAACGTATAAATATGAAGCGTCCGCACGCCGTTATTTTCGATCTCGACAACACTCTAGCGATGGCCTTCATGCCATTGCCGGAGAAAAGCGTGCACGGACTCGTGACACTTCTTAAAATTATGCCGGTCGCCATTATGAGCGGTGCGTCGATGGAGCGCATGGAAAAATACGTCCTATCTGAGCTTCCTACAAACGCGAAACTAGACAATCTATATTTATTCCCCGACACCTGCGCCAGATGTTATGTATGGAAAAACGGACAGTGGCAGATCACTTTCAATCATACCCTTTCCAAAGAAGAGTACGACTCGGCCATAACGGCAATTAAAGAAGGAATTGATGCGACCGGTATAGTAAGAGACACCCCGGTGTGGGGCGATCGAATACTCGCCCGAGAAAATCAAGTTACATTTGCAGGGCTCGGTATAGATGCGCCTGCGGATAAGAAGAAAGAATGGGACAAAGATCGATCTAAACGTGCCTTGCTCAAGAAATTTCTCGACAAGCGACTCGCGGGATTCGATCTCGATATCCGTATTTCGAGCAGAACCGCGATAGACATTACTAAAAAAGGCGTGGACAAGGCTCTGGGGGTACTCTGGTTTTCAGAGCATCTAAAAATAAATCCGCAAGAAATGCTCTTCGTCGGCGATGCATTAGGGCCTGAAGGCAACGACGAGATCGTAATTCCAACGGGAATCGACACTCGCGAGGTCAAAAACCCCGAGGAAACCGCAAAAATCATCGATGAAATCCTTGCAACATGCGATACCAAAAACGCTTAGAGAATTAAAAGACTTCCGGAAAACGCGATTCCACCGTAGAGCAGGAAGACTATTAGCGCAACAAGACTGAGCCCGCGGATAAGTGATGGCACGTGCAATCGACGAAATTCCACGATAAATAAGAGGCCGAGTGCCAGGAATATGAGGGCGGCCAGTCCCATGTATACATATTGCAAGGTCGTTTTAGGAGAACTCGATATTTTCCATATAGTGGACGGAATACTGCCCACAATTGCTCCTGCAGGTTTCGGATGCGACGGATTCGACCCCTTCGACTGGCTCATGGCAGGCAGGCTCACCGCAGGCAAACTAGTTGGAAGCGGAACGGCCTCGGCGGAAGCGCCGGCGACTACAGCAGATTCATTGCTATCAATAGTCTGTGATTCCAAAATGGTTACTGTGTCTGCGTTGGAGGGGTTACCAAACATTTGAACTACAAATGTCGTTTCGTTACCCTGATAGATACCATGCGCTATGGCGATGCCGACTTCGCTGAATTTTTTGCTTAAAATATTCTCACGATGCAGTGGCGAATTCATCCATGCCTTCTCCACTTCTGCAGAATCCGAAAAATAAACCGCCAAATTTTCGCCCGCATATTGAAAATCATATCCCGCCTGCCCGAACCAATGCCATGGTGAAAAACCTTCAGGTGTCTCGTGCGCAAAATATTGCCTTTCTACCATGTCTTCCACTTTCATTTGTGCAGCCTTTTCGAGAGTCGAATTAACCGCAAGCGATGGCAATCCTTCGGCGACGCGATCAGTATTGGCAAGGTCCACCAAAACGGAAGCTACAACAGCACCAATTTGTGGCGATGGATTCCGCACGACAAGTCTTTCTGCAATAAGCGCCAAGGCGAATAAAATCAGAATAATAATGGCAGTGACGACTGCAGATTCAATCTGCAGAAAAAGCGGCCGATACACATTGTGCGGGCCGGGGATGAAAAAGTGCTTCAAAATAGAAGGCTTCGAACGCAAATGCTTGATACGACGTATTGCCATCCAGAAAAGTATAGCAAACTTTTTCGTGACTGGTCTCGGTCAAGCTCCTAGATTGAAACACCCCTGTCTTTTACGTGGTAAGTTTGCAACTACTTCGTCACATACGCTTTCTCATCGAGTACTTTTCTAAATGCATCACCGAGGTACGGTGTTGTTTTTGCATCCTCCAATATCTTGACTAACTCGTCGATAGTGAGTGAATAAAGTTCCTCCAAACTTACTTTGTTTGCGACATCAGAAATATCAGATTTTGGTTTCTCAAAAAAATCGAGCTTCATTAACGTACAGAGTGTCACAAAAGAACATACATTACTGAACTGCTCCATAATGACAGCGCTTATTTCGTTGGCAGAGTTAATATCGTATATTTTCTTGCCAGAGTAAGCTTGCAAAAAGGTATTTAAACCTGCCTGTGATTTCGAAGTTAAATCACGATGCATTTGTTTAATGTCTGTCTTTGCCACATAAGATACTCGAAGTAACTTACTATCGGGATCCATAAGACCAAGTCCGTATTTCTCTTCAAGTAATGTATTGCTATCCAATGTTTTCTTGAGCTTATATCCGCCAGCAACACTGACAATCTCTTTTTTAATATCGACATCTTCTGCAACGGCGCCGGCCGCCATTACTGTCTGAAGAAGATCGGCCTTGAATCCCATATCGGTACCTCCAAAGAACTCTGTAACTACTTTTTTTGTTCGTCTGATTACATCATCCGCATCAGGAGTTAATTCTGCGTGTCCGCCAGTTAAAATCTTTAGCACATTAGGGCCATCTAATCCTTCCAGCATTTCTTCTTTGATTTTCTGTAAATCAAGCAAAGCGTTACCCATGTCATTAAATAATTTAAGAGCATAATTTTGCATAAGTGTGACGGCTTCCATCTGTTTTCCTTGACTCATAAAAAGAAGAAATGCAACCATGACTGCGTCAGTTTCTTTCTCTCCCTTTTGTATTTTCTCACTCACTTTTTCTTTATCTGTAGACGGCAATTGTTCTACAAGCTCACCGAAAGCTCTCGGAAAAGGTTCCGATGTTTCCGTCGCTTTAATAACAGGAAGCGGCGCATTATTATGAGCAAGACCATACAGTAAATTGACTCGTTCAATGATGGCTTTTTCTATTATAGGTTGGGCGTACTGCTCGGATCGAGTTTCCCAGTAAGAAATTAAATCTTTATGCGCTTCGTCGAGCGAAACGGAGTTAGCCCTCTCCTCTGGAGAAAATATATCCTCAAGTTTGAGTTCACCGATCTTACCGAGAGCGTCGTTTATTCTCAAGTTTGAAAAGCTTCGTAAAAGAGCCATTGGGGTGGTTCTTTCAGAGGTCTTAATAGATCTTTCATTTCCTGATCTCATAGTGCTTATGTAGTTGTAGTATGGGCAGTTACGCCCCAGCGGATCACTATAAAGTACTGACGTTGAGAACGGGTTCCCCATGTTTGCCCCCCGGATCTGTGTGTCCCATGCCGAGCGCCTCTCCCTGCAAGATAAGAGCGTCGCGTACCTGCGTCCAAAGTGCCCCCGGATTCGTTGCAATATAAAGCGCCACAGCTCCTGCCACATGCGGAGAAGCCATGCTAGTACCGCTGATACTCTTATAACCACTCTTAATCCATGTCGAATAAATTGAAACTCCCGGCGCCCCGATCGCAACTGGTACTCCCCAATTACTAAACGATGCAAATGTGTCATCGGCGCCGTACGAGGAAGACACGCCAAGACCGCCTAATCTGCCGTCGGAATCTACGAGGGCGGAAACCGTAATGACAGCGTCGTCATACGCAGAAGGCACTTGCGTCGCCGAATTCACTCCGCTGTTTCCAGCAGCGACGACGATGGTAACACCAGCGTCGCGTGCGCGACAAATCGCCTTATGCAGTGCGTCATTATTGGAATTCCCGCAATTGTTGTCTGAAACCCCCGCACCGCCCAAGCTCAAATTGGCAACAGTTATAGGACCGCCGTTAGCCGGTGCCTTGCTTGTTACGAAATCGATACCGCATATAACGGACGACCACGTCCCGCTTCCGGAATTATTGAGAACGCGAACCGCCCACAACTTTGCCTGTGGCGCGACCCCAACGACGCCAAGACCGTTATCCAAGGCCGCGATGGTGCCCGCCACATGAGTACCATGTCCATTGCCGTCGTTGTAACTGGAACCGGACGAACAATTTTTGCCTCCGACAACATTACTCTTAAGATCGGGGTGATTCGTCTGTATCCCAGTGTCGATAACAGCCACATTAACGCCACTGCCTTTGTTGGCTTTTCCTATGGCGCCAATACGACTGATTCCTGTGGGAAACGTTTGCGACTGTGTCGAAACAGCTTCTGCTGATGGGACAGAAGATGGGGGCGTAGGAGGAGGGGAAGCGTCTCGCGAACGACGCGATAAACTGCTCACATCAGTATTCAAAACACGTACCGAATCGTCCCGTATCGACCGTGTTCGCGAATCCAATATTGATACTTCCCGATCTTCGCTCACAAATGCGACGCGCGGATCGTTCAAAACGCCCGCTAGTTCTGCCTCAGAAAAGCGCGCAGCAAAACCGTTTATGGCGTTGCGATACGAGCCAATCCGCTCGCCGCGCGTGCGTCCAATAAGTTCATTTTCCGCGCTTTCCACATCGCTCACCGAATCTTTGAATACGACGATGTATTGATCCGGTATTCTTTCTCCTGTCTCGCTAGGAACATCTTTCCCGAAAATAATCTGCGGTACAGCCAAAAAGACAAACAAAAAAGCAAAGATAAACGCCACGAAAGCCCCCGCAAAAATATCAGATGATTTAATTTGCATGATACAAGCACTATATCAATATTAGGTTCCAACGCAAGTTGGTCCGCCCCGAGTTCAAGAATTAATTGCAACACACCGGTAAGCTACAGTACCGGATATGA
>ERZ1292633.5983-Hain-H41-02um-R1-5983-length-10805-cov-7_pt1 | contig 10805 bp, 14 predicted proteins | sample MGYA00564406_ERZ1292633 | MGnify/ENA primary metagenome ERZ1292633 (study PRJEB36523, sample SAMEA6512639) | groundwater metagenome | collected 2019-01-08 | study: AquaDiva: Metagenomics assemblies of 32 groundwater samples
TATGTCAATTGATAAATTCTTTTCAGTAACTTTAGTCACACGTAGGGAAATAAAAAAGATATTGTCCCTTCCTTTCGTTGAAGTAGGAAGGACTCTCGTGTTCATATTTTAAGCAGCAACCTCTTTCTGTCAAGATTTGGATGCCCCAAGGCAGCAATGAGTTTCCGTATTTCTCTATAACCTTTAACTCGTTTGAATTTCTTCTCTGCACTTAAAAGGGCTGCTACTGCCCAACGCTGAACCATATCCCCTCCGCTCCACTTTTTAACCCTTTTTTAAATAGGACTAAAATTGTCCTATTTAACCTAAAAATTATTTACTATTCTTTAATCAACCTTGCAAAATTTTCCTTTTTCAATCTCTTTTCTACCTCCTTTCTTATTTCTATCCATACAGGATGGACAGAGCATTCATTGCTAAGACTGCACATCCTCTTGTCAATGGCACACCTGTTCATAGCAACAGGCCCGTCAATAGCCTCAATGACATCAAGGAGATTTATCTCTTTGGGGCTCTTTGCGAGCTGGTAACCTCCATTTATACCCCTGAAGGATTTAACAATCCTTGCCTTTGCAAGTTTCTGGAGTATCTTGGCGAGAAAGCTCCGGGGTATCTTTTTTGCCCTCGCAATCGCGTTCACCATAATGATTTCGTCCTCAAACTTCGAGAGATAGAGCACACATCTTATTGCATAGTCAGCCTGACGGGTTATCTGCATAATTAAGACTAACTATATCTTATTTTCTAAATTTTTGTCAAAGAATTGGACTATGGTGAGATTCATTCCCGAAATGCGGGGATGTGGTCGAACTCTGCTCAGATGAGGAAGAGACTGTATTATGTTTCTTCTGCGGCCACAGGATTTTTAAGTGTGAAAGGATGGTTCATTAACGACTGGTTTCCGTTAGCATACACCGGATCCGGAGAGATGGTTGTCATTGCGGGCGAAGCGTCTGCCCTGGAAAATCCGCACGAGGCGAGAGGCAATCATGCCCTTTGCCGAAGCCGTAGTAAAGTAGACCGTTCTTGCTGCCAAATTCATATTCACATGCCGTTATGCACTTACCGCAGTTAATGCATCTTGGGTTAACTTTCCTGACCATCGCCCTCGGCTTTATCTCCATAAAGCATGTCTTTTCGCAGCCCCTGCAGTTTGTACACATTTTAGCCCTGTTTGTGTCAAACCTGACCCTAAGTGAAATGGGGCTTACGATGGCTGGAATCATCTGTGTTATACCGAAGAGGCAGATATAGCTGCAGAATGCTATTCTTGCAAAACAAGTCCCTACGATAAATATCATTATCCCTGAAACCGTGACAATAAACAGGGGGGAAAGCTCAAATGTGGATATCTGTTTCCAGATTTCAGAGGGGGCTATAATTAATCCTGCAAAGAAAATAGACATTATAGAAAGGGTGATTATAATAAAAATTCCAGTGAACGATCCGTAAATGAAATCCCTCCAGTCGGCTTTTTCAGTATTAGATTTTAAATCAGCCCAAAACCTTTTGAAACGAGCCGTGTTTCTTCTAAAAAAATCTGCAATCTCAAAGATAGTGCCTACCGGGCAGAACCAGCCGCATAAAAATCTTCCAAGTACTGCTCCCCAGACAGGAAGGCTTACAAATAAAAGGATACAAGGAATTATCCCCTTAAAGATAAAGTTAACCGGGTCACCGCCTGCCCCTGACATATATTGTCCCTGAGGCGCAAATGACCAAACCTGTCTTAGAAGATAAAGCTTAAACGCTGATACATCAAACCTGAAGATGTCAAATACAGGCATTAAAAGAGCAGCCACAAGGACAATCCCTTGTGTGAGCATTCTTAATGTATTTCTATTCAAGATAAAACCTCATCACAAATCCCGATTTAGAAAGTGATTCCTTCCTCTAAATCCCCTCCCCTTGTGGCCTATGGCTCGGAGCCAACGGCTCATAGAGGAGGGGGAACTTCGTGGGTTGATTATCACCCTAACCCTCACCCTAACCCTCTCCTCATACGAGCCCGTGGCCATCAAGGGAGAGGGAATATTAGGAAATTTCTATCTCTGTTTTCGGGCTCATCTATAAAGACCTTGCAATAAAGATTATGCCCATGATTACCATTAATATTGCTGAAAGCCTGTAGAGCCTTTGCCTCATCTGTGCTCCAATAGCGCTCATAATCTTCCCAAACAACAGCAGTGCAGGCATTGTACCAAGACCGAATAAGAGCATCATTGTGACGCCATTAAGAAATCCTAAGAAATGATTTTCTGCCTCCATGCCTGTGCGTGCTGCTGTTATCAGTGCGGTATAAGTGAGCCCGCAGGGTATAAAGCCTGCAAATATGCCGAGGGGATAAAAAGAGCCGATTCTCAGGCTTTCCAAAGAGATGCTTTTCAACTTCTGCACAAAATTTAATGAAAAAATTTCCTGATTTCTTAGAAATGGCATGAATGGAAACCATCCTGCTAAACCTATTCCCATAAGGACTATCAATATCCCAGCTATGATCATGATAAATCTCTGGAACCCTTGAATATGCACAGCTATGCCAAGGAAAGAACCTGTCATGCCAACAAGGCCGCCTAAGAGAGTATATGTTGAGATTCTTCCCAGATTGTATAGGATATGGGGGACTAAATTCTTACCTTTAAAAGCAACTGAATAGGATGCCACCAGAGGGCCGCACATGCCAAGGCAGTGTCCAAAACCGCCGAATAAGCCCGAGGTAAACATCAAGATATATACTGATTCAATAGTGAACATTAAACAAAAAGCTTTCTTCTACCTTATCGTTAATTATGATGCTTGCCTTCCACAACCTCCTGCCCGAGGGACAAGCCGGTATTATCCCACGTCCTTCATATGTATCAAGACCTCTTTTCTCGAGAGACACCTGATTGTATCCCATAGACATTTTAGGCATTGACAGATTAACGATGATGGACTGAGGGTTTTTGTAATTCGTAAGTTTGACTCTAAAATAAAGAGATTCCATAGCCTTTACTGGCATTGGCTCAATACCAAAGCTTATCTCTTTCCCATTATATGATTTAATGCAGGCTCCAGAGTGGATATTACAATCAGGCGATAGGTTAGCCTCTCTGTTATAACATGCTGCTATGGCAAGCAGTATAAGAAATATGATGACAGATTTTTTCATTCAGGCAGTGACGGCATTACTAACCGCAAAAGTATTGTTGCAGCTACAGGGATTAATGTCAGAAGAAATGATATATATCTGGCAAACCCTGCCCTCATATATGTAATAGCAAATCTTAGCCATGGAGCAGTGATAGAGAACATTAGCACTATGAAGATCTCAACAATAAAGTTGGATTTACTGATACGGCTGCCTGCATCAAATGCCTGCATGATAAACCACATTGGGATACCAAGGAATGGAAATATATAATCCCACCATATGGCCTTAAATTTATGCCTGCTTAAAATCAACGGGGTTATCGTTGATACTACGATAACAGAAAAGACAAAGACAATGTATATAGCGGTATCCATGGTTATACTGTCATAGCCTCGCAGAGTTGCCAATAACAATAAGGCTGCTTAGTATCATTGCAACCACTGCAAAGAGCGGACTAATAGTGCCGGTAATTGCAAGGTATATGCCGATAATGTTGTAAGAAAACGCCCAGAAAAAGTTCTGGTATACCTTCCGTCGCACATTTTTTGAAAGTTGAATAAGGTATGGTATTAACCTCAGGTCGTCGCCCAGAAGGTTAATCTTTGCTGACTCCCTCGTAAGCTCTGTGCCGCATCCCATCGCTATTCCAATATGAGACGCCTCAAGGGCAGGGGCATCGTTTATGCCATCGCCTACCATAGCGACCATCTGCCCTCTTTTGCCACTCCCTATCTCTCTCACTTTGTCTTCAGGGAGGAGTCTCCATTTCACATCATCGGGCCTTAGCCTTTCTTTAATTTCGACCACACCCCTTTCATCGTCACCTGTAAGTATGACCGTCCTGACCCCCATACTCTTAATCCTGTCAAAGGCATCAGTAACACCTTCCCTCATGGATTGGTTAAAGACAAAGCGCCCGATGACCTCTTTTTCCTCTTTCAGGAATACAACACTCCCCCTTTCATTTATATCTTTGAAGGGGCTGGAGGCTGCCGATACCCCAATGGTCTCAAGCCAGGTTCTGCTTCCGAGATAATATCTCTTTTTATTTATTTCACCTTCTACGCCAAGTCCGGGCATTGTTTTAACATTTCCGACCTCAAGCAAGGCGAGCCCTCTCTTCTCCGCCTCTTTTATAAAAGATAAGGCGAGAGGATGGGTGGAGTGAAACTCCATTGATGCCGCTATTGTCAGAAGCTCATCTTCTGATCTCGACCGGACTGTGCGTATCTCAGACAGGGTGAGGGTGTTGGATGTTATCGTGCCTGTCTTATCGAAAAAAATGGTCTTTATCCTTGAAAGGCCCTCAAGTATGTCCGCCCCCATGATGATTGCGCCCTTTTCTGAAGCCCTTCCAAGCCCCTTCCATATTGCAAGGGGCGCAGCTATTCCAAATGCGCACGGGCAGGATATAAGGAGGACGGAGAGCATCCTCATGATCGCTGTCGAGTGTTCTCCCCTTGCTACCCAGTAAATAAAACTACCAAGCGCAAGGGCAACAACTCCCGGCACAAAATATGTTGCAATGGCATCACCGATCCTTTTTATATGTGAGGGATTTTCCCTTATCTTCTCCATCAATCTCTCAATCTTTTTCACCATAAATTCATCGGCAGGCTTTCTGACTTCTATAAAAATGCTTCCGTCGATATTAATAGACCCGCTGAATACCTCCATTCCTTTATTTTTCACTACCGGCTTGCTCTCTCCGGTCAGGAAGGACTCATCAACCGAGCCCGAACCATTAACCACAACTCCGTCGAGCGGTATTCTCTCCCCGGGCCTCAGGATCACCCTGTCACCTATAGAGACCTTATCCACAGGAATCTTCTCTGTGGTATTGTCACCCTTTATAAGTAAAACCTCTGTGGGGATAAGGGACGATAATCCCTCTATTGACTCAGAAGCCCTCCATCGCGCCTTTGTGTCAATATAACGGCCTAAGACATAGAGCGTAAGTATCATGGTTGCCGTATCATAATAAACCTCTCCACCTCCGGTTATAGTCGATTTCACAGAAATCAGGAAGGCTGATACTGCGCCGATTAATATAAGCAGCTCTGTTCCTATGATGCGGTTTCTGATGGAATTATAAGACGATTTAAGTATTGGATAACCTAAAATCAGAATGACAGGAAGGGACAGGCAAAGCAGTACAAACTTAATGGCGCTGGCAAATCTTTCCGGTACAGCTATAGATGCATAAGCCCCGGCATAAAGCGGAGCGCTTAGCATCATAATATTCATGGAGAGAAGGAAACCAAGCCCAAACTTGCCTGCCAGAATCTGGCTTAATCCTTCATCGCCTCTTTTGCCTGTTATTTTATGAACAAGAAGACAACCTGAACAACAAAATGCCTCATCCTGATCTTCTACTCTATGCCTGCGGGCATAGTCTGTAATCGGAAGGCCGCACTGATAGCACTTTATTTCCCCCGTTCTACTTGCCATATAATCTTGTCAGGATCAACCCCTTTTTTTAACCAGTTAGATAGATCCGGGAAAAAGTGCGCTACTGCATATGAAATTGAGATTAACGCTATAAGTAAAATTATAACTACCACAAACCATGTGCCTTTGCCGCCTGCATAGCCGAGTTCATCTCTTTCCATCTCCATAATTTTATCCTCCTTTTGGATTACTTACTAATACGGTTGTTAGTAAGACCGCCATGTTTGTCATTGCGGCTTGCCCGCAATCTTTCTTGACAACCCCCTGAATCCCACTTTTCTAATGGGGAATTGGAAGGATTCCCTACAAGCGGGAATGACAGTGAATGTTCTCTTGCTTATAGCCCCCTTAGTAATTTTTCACTCTGAGGTCACTGTCTTCAAAACTCCTTTCCATTTCCAACATATCATATGACGGTTTGTCTATGTCTTTAAAGTGCCCCATAAAAAATGCCCATATGAAAAGGCAGATAAAGCCAATAGCGATAAAGAGGTAATTAAAAAACGGTAAAGCAAAGCCTGACATCCCCTCCTCCATCTCGACCATGAAATAACTTGCGATCTTTGCGATGAAGCTCAATCCTCCGGGGATTATCACAAAGATTATCATGAAATAAGTTATTATCTTGTCTCTTTTACTCATACGTATCTCCTTACTTTTTAGATAGTTCGTACAGAGGCTCTTTTGCCCAGCTTCCAAGCCACTGCATATACGCGATTATGGAAAGACCTTTTTTATTGGGTCTTCCATTTTTGTCATAGAACCATGCGTATTTTGGCATCACGGACCCGGGAGTAACTGCAGGCGGGTTTTTGAAGTGGGCCGCATGCCAGTCATTGCTGTGAACGCCTGATTCCCTTATAAGGTCAGGGCCGACCCTCCTCGTTCCAAGGAGTTGAGGAAGCTGCATGACGTTTTGATACTCGGAAGGATAGGAGACCTTTCCATACCGCATTTCCTCATTGGAAACAGGTCTTACATACTGGGAATGGCAGTGCCAGCATGCCTCGGCAATATAGACCTTTTTCCCTGTTGTGAGAGCCTCTATAAATGATGCCTTGCCGGGCTCTCCTAAATACTTCTTGAACTCTTCTGGATAATCCTCTGCAAGCATATAGAATTCTGGCGGAATATTCTCTGCTATTTTATCCATAGACTTTACGGGGATATTCTTTAATGAAAGCCATGGCGCCACCGCCTGCCAGAATGTCCCAAAGGCAAAGAAGACAATGCCTACAATTATCGCTATTGTGGCAAATTTTTCTGATGCTGGAATCTTATTCATGCCTTACCTCCTGATGTCTGTGCCTTTAATAACGACACAGGCGCTCTTCTGCCGGTCATATACATATTATAGGCAAAAAGGACGAAACCCGCTGTTATCAGAACTCCTGTAATAGCCCTTGTTACCCAGAACGGAACCGAAAAGTTTACTGAATCAATAAACGGACTGAGACCCCACCAGTTAAATCCCTGCATTAGACCGGCGGATATAAGATCCACCCACATCGTTGCCGTACCGACGGTAACAAGCCAGAATGCCCATTCGTCAAGGCTCTTTGAGTAAGCCTCTGCTTTTTTCATCTTTGGCCATAGATATGCAAAAAAACCCATAATCCAGAATCCAAAGGTCCCAAACATTATAAGGTGTGCATGTCCAACGACCCAGTCTGTGAAGTGAATTACCTTCTGGGTAGTCAGAAGCACCTGAAAGGCGCACTGCAGGCAGGTTATCGCGTAGTTTATAGTGCCTACGAACATCCATCTTATAGGGATGCTTGTTCTCATTGCCTCGGTATTTCCCCTCAGTGTCATGAGGAAATTTACAATAACAGTTGCTACTGCAAGTTCAAGAACCACTGTTGATAAAACCGCTGCATACTGTGCATACATCGGGATTGGACTCCAGAGGTAGTGATGGACACCCTGAAGCGGATAAAAAAAGGCAAGCCCCCAGAAGCCTAAGAGAGAAAGGGAGTGACTCCATATAGGCTTTCTCAAAAGCACAGGTACAAAGTAATACATTAAACCCCATCCGATAGGTGTCACATAGAGGCCGACAGCGTCATGTATCCATGTCCCTGTGATGGCTGCACCTGCAACACCAGGGACAAAAAACTGAGGAACATAATTGCCCATTATATAGACCATTATTATCCAGATAAGGCCTGCAACAATATACCAGTTTGCTGCGTAAAGTGCCTTTTCTTTAGCATGTTTATAAATAGGCAAAACAAATTGGGGCAATGCAACAATAAGCCAGGCAACTATAGCGGGGTCTATAAATATAGGGGTCTCTCCCCACTCAATCGCCTGCGCAAAACCAAGGAGCAGACCGGCTGCTGTGGCAAGAACCGCAGCCTGAAGGGCGATGGCAAGAAACCATCCAATATATTTCTCATTCCATACCCTGTATCCTGTCAGCCTCGGCACTGCCCAGTAGAGGCCTGCCATAAAACCATTAATAATAAAACCATAGACAGCTCCGTTTGTATGGAGCATCCTTATCCTGCCGGGAGATAGGAACTCTATTCCTGAGAATGGATAAAGACCAATAAACTGAAGGGAGTAGAGGAGACCGCCCAGCATAACTATTCCAAGGTATAACATGGAAAATCCGATATGGAATTTGACCAGCGAATAATTGACAACACCGCTTTTTCCATCAGTCATTTTTATTTACCTCCTATCCTTACCCATAAGGTTTAAAATATATGACGTAAGATGCCATCTGTCGTTATCACTCAGTAAGTCTGCAAAAGAGAGCATCGGTGTTCCTTCCACTCCTGCGGTTAAGGACAGATATATATCCTCCACCTTCGGCCCTCTCTTGATGACTCTGTAATTGAAGTTTGCAGGTCTTGTTAAATCCCGGCTCTCCTCACCATTCCATCTTAAAAGGAATGTCGGTTCAGGCTTACCACCTTTTTCCCCGTGACATACCAGACATATTTCGGTATAGAGTTTTTCTCCTTTTTTTACAGAGTCAGCAGTACCAACAAAATCCGGGACAACTACCTCTGCAAATCTTCTTTCAGGCTTCCCCTTTTTCCATTTATCAGAAAGGCTTTTTATATAAGCTATAACCTTTTCCTTTTCATCATCAGGCATAAGTTTGAAGTTTGGCATAGATGATGTCGGCAGGCCGCTGCTGATCACCTTTTTTAAATCATCATCAGTAGGGAGTGAGCCTTGAGGCGTAGACTTAAACTTAAATATACCGAGCGTAAAGTTCCTGGGCTTGATGTTCAAGTCTCTCGCGGCAGTTCCATTGCCATCCCCTTTTTTACCATGGCAGCCGATGCAGTATTTCTCATACACCTTTTTCCCTTCTGAAACGCCGTCTTCTGCACTGGAAGGATCGGTGAGAAGAAAGAGCAAGAAGACAGCCTGAAGGCATGCTATAAAAAACTTTAAAGATCGAGACAGGACTCTATTCACCCTGCACCTCCTTTGTTAATCTTTATCCTTTTAAAACTTTATAAAGACCATCACTTAACCATCTTCATCAGCTTGAGCGTATAAGAGACAAGGTGCCATCGGTCTTCCTCCTTCATTGAGTCCTCGTAAGAGGGCATCCCGCTCCCATCAAGCCCTGTGGTAAAGGTAATATAAATATTCTCAGGCGTCGTCCTCCTCTTCAGCTTGCCTGTAGTAAAATCGAAGGGGACTATCGGCCTTCCCAGATCGTCCTTCAGCTTATCCGACTTGGGCCCATCGCCCTTTCCTTCTTCTCCATGGCACTCCCAGCACTTCATATCTTTGTACACCTGCTTGCCATTCTCAACGGATGCAGGGCTGCCAACCCATTTAGGCCTTTTAACAGCGATGGATTTGCAGGGATCCTCCTCCTTCCACCTTGTCGAGAAGGTTTTAATATATCCGACAAGTGCCTTCCTTTCCTGTAAAGACATATCCTTAAAGGTTGGCATAAATGACTTCTCAATGCCATTTGTCACTGTGTTCAGGAGGTCGCCATCTGTCGGAAGACACCCCGTAGATGTTGATCGAAACTTAAAGACACCTAAGGTAAAGTCCCTCGGATATGTATCCACGACTCGACCACTCTTTTCCCTGCTCCTTACAAACACGACATCACCTTGTGCATCACCCTTTACTCCATGACATACTGCACAGTACTCCTTAAAGACCATTCTGCCAGGGTCGGCATTGGCATCAATCCCGATAGCATCCTCCAAGGGTAGAACAAGGCCGATCGAGGCGAGAAACAATAAACACAACCAATATACCTTCTTATACCCCATCACTTGCCCTCCTTTTCCAAGTTTTCAGACCTTTTTTGTCCTGTTTTTAACGATTAAAAATGGTTATCTCCGGATATACCTTGCTTTTATTTTATGCTCTTCCAGCTCACTCGTTATCTGCATAGTTATTTAAAAAACCTCTCAAGGAGTCCTTTAAGCATCTTCGCATGTCTTGCCTCATCCCTTGAGGATTCGTCAAAGAGGTCATGGGCCTCATCCACATTTACCTCTTTTGCCTTAACGGCCGATTCCCTTTTACCTTTATTAGCACCTATTTCTCCATTAAGCATCTTTTCGAGATTCTCCTTTGTGCTCTCGGAGATAAGGCCATTGAGTTCAGCATAGCGAGCTGCATGATCTGCCTCTTCATAGGCGATTCTCTTGAGGGCCTCTGCTATCTCAGGATAGCCTTCTCTCTGGGCCTGCCTCGCCATCGCAAGATAAAGCCCAACCTCCTGGGTCTCGCCCTTGAAATTTGCCATCACTGCCTCTTCTACAGCCGTGCCTTTACTTATCCCGAGCTTGTTTACATTTATCAGCTCCATAATCTTACCCCCCCTTTTTATAATAGGACTATTTTAGTCCTATTATTAGCATATCAAAAAAATATTTGTCAAGCTATTTTTTGGACATGCCAAGAAACACTTAAAATCTTTTTGTTACGCATTCCCGACTGGAATTCCTGACAAATGTAGGAATATGTCTGGCTGACTTGAGCTAAACCATTGTCAATAAAAAAGGGGGTTACAAAATGATGGATGGTTAAACTAATACAAACGTATTAAGTAAGTTGACATAACTCTTTAGTGTTGTCATTCCCGCTTGTCGGGAATCCTTCTTAAAGAAAGATGCCGAACAAGTCGGCATGACGGGAAAACGTAACATTATTTATTGCGTTTGTATTAATCCGCAGGTTTTTTTATTGACAAGACAGGAGAGTTTGCTTTTATGTATCT
>ERZ1292633.5984-Hain-H41-02um-R1-5984-length-10803-cov-4_pt1 | contig 10803 bp, 12 predicted proteins | sample MGYA00564406_ERZ1292633 | MGnify/ENA primary metagenome ERZ1292633 (study PRJEB36523, sample SAMEA6512639) | groundwater metagenome | collected 2019-01-08 | study: AquaDiva: Metagenomics assemblies of 32 groundwater samples
CCATTGATCCACCCTTCAACAACGAAACAAACACAAAAAAAAAGCTATGAAAATGAAACACAACCTCCTCAGAAAAATCAGCCTCAGTTCGAGACTCGCCGTCGCCGTGGCATTCGCAGCGTGGTTGCCCGGCACAGCCCGCGCAGCCGAACACGACATGATGCAAATGGAACACATCACGACCCAGGCGCAGGCGGAAGCATTGAAGCCCGGCGATTCAATGGCCATGACCTGCACCAAGTGCAAGGACGTCATGGTTCAGAAAGTCACCACCGACAAGGCGCACGTTAAAATGATGACCGTCGGTGAAAAGCTTAAGTGCAGTTGCGGCGGCAATGTCGAAGTGGTCGCCACCGGCAAAGGGTCGGGCAAAAACGCCGAAGTGAAGCATGTCTGCTCGAAATGCGGTGACGACGCCATGTTTTGCTCCGCAGTCAAACCCGGCAGCGGCAGCATGAAGGACATGGACCACGAGAAGAAGTAACCAGACCGCGCCCATTCCGGCTGGGCCGGGCTGGTGTGAGCGACGCCGCGACAGGCTGCCACACCAGTCCAGCGCTCAGCCTCAAGGCGCGAACCAAAACGAAAAATAAAACACAAACTGAATATGAAAAATCGAGTCCCAATTATCACAACCTGTCTCATCGGTGCCGGCCTGCTGGCCGTGGCAACCTTCGTGACCGTCGGACAGAATTCCGACCCGGCTTACACGGCTCATTCGGCTCATGTGGCCGCTGATGCCAGCCAGGCGGGCAGGCAGACCGTCGAAGCGCAGTTGGCGGAAATCCTCGCCAGAATTGAGCAACTGGAGGCCAACACCCAACAGCAACCCGGACAATCCTCTCCTTCCGGCGCGATGCCGATGGGCGCAGGAAATCCCTCTCGCATGAAGCCGATGCCCGGGATGGGGTCAGGCGCAAAGCCGATGCAGGGAGGAATGGCCGGCATGGGTCGCGGACCAGCCCTCGCCGATCAGATGGCGGAACTGCGCGGCAAAATGCAGCGACTGGAAATGACCATGCAACAGCAATCCGGGTCGTCATCCGGCGCGATGCCGATGGGCGGCGCGGGCGCAATGGGGTCGGGCACGAAACCGATGCCGGGAAAAATGTCCGGCATGAGTGGCATGGGCGGAGGCGCATCACCTCCGAGCGGGGAGATGGGCATGATGGGTATGAAGATGGATAAGATGATGGGCATGATGGGCAAAATGATGGGCGGCATGGGCGGCGGCGCTAAGCCGGCTGCTGCCGCACCGATGGCCGGCGGGGGCATGGCCATGATGGACGACGACATGATGGAAATGGGCTGGATGGGTGGTGGCGCTATGCCCGCTGGAGCAGCACCAGCACCGGGAATTAGCGGTGGTGGGGGGATGGGCATGATGGACATGTATAATATGGAGATGGCGATGATGATGGGCATGATGGGCGGCATGGGTGGTAAAGGCGGTTCCAGCATGGCCAAGTCTTCGACGATGCCGGGCTTTCCAGGATCATCGCATCTTTACCATATCGGCTCGACGGGCTTTTTCCTCGACCACCCGCAGTGCATCGCGTTGAGCACCGAGCAGAAGATGATGCTGAATCAAATCAAGGAACAGGCGGCGCTGGACAAGGCGAGTGCCAGCCGAAGTGTGCAGGAAGCCGAGCAAGACCTTTGGACACTCACCGCCGCCGATCAACCGGACAACGCCCAGATCGAAGCCAAGGTTGCGGAGATCGAAAAATTCAAGGGGGATGTCCGTCTGCGGTTCATCAGCGCCGTCGGCGACGCCGCCAATGTCCTAAACGATGGACAACGCATGAGCCTCACCGGTTTCGCGCCACCCGTGGCTCCCGCGCCCGCTCCTGCCGCTCCCGCTGCGGCTCCAATGGCCGGCGGCATGAGCGACATGTGAGCGGACAAAACACCCGGAGGCAAAACATGAAAAAGACCGATTCAAAACCAGTCGAATTCTTGTGGCACGCGCCCGATACCGTCTCTGTCGCGGCGGAGCGAAAAGGTTTTACGAAAACATGGATAACCATCATGGCGACAGCCGCACTAACGGTGGGAATGTTCTTCGTCCAATCCTGCTCCAATGGTGCCAAGGCTGGCCCCAATGGAGGTGACGTAGTGGCATTGAACGATGGCAAGACCAGCGCGGAAGTGCTGGCCAATGCCGATTCCGGCGAAGTCATGGTTCATACATGGGACAATGACCTGAAGTCAGCCCACCCCGTCGCAGCCAGACCACTGACGATGGGAACGGACGCGAATCAAATCCAATTGGAGCCGCACCCGTTGGCCAGCGATCCACCCGGCTATTGCAGCCGGTTTTACGGACGCGCGGATTGGCTGCGGGGCGGCAACGTTCATCACGGATGGTTAAGCCACTCTGGCGCTGCAAGCGGACGCCAGAATTTTGAGATGAACCGCGGTTGGCAGGCGGGAAAAAATCATGGCGGTATGTGGTCAGAGATGGGTGGCCATGGCCCGGGAATGCAGCGAGGCGGTCCCGGAGGAATGCACCATTAACGAACATCGAACACATCAATCGAAGAAAGGAAAATTATGATTGCGACAAAGCACCTGAAAGCAGACCCAGCAAAGACTCAATCCGTGGAGTTCAAGTGTCACGCACCCAAAGCGCAACAGGTCTTCGTGGCGGGAACATTCAACGAATGGAAGCCCGACGCCATGCCTCTTGTGCGGGACCAAGCGGGCAACTGGCGAGCTTCGCTGCCACTTCCGACCGGACAACATGAATTCAAATTCATCGTGGATGGGCAATGGTGCTGCGAGCCGGGCTGCGAGCACGATTATCGCGGTTGTCCCAAATGCGTGCCGAACGAACTCGGCACGATGAACCGCGTATTGGAAGTGAAGTGAGTATGGACGCCGCCAAAACCAAACCTCCGTGCGGGCGCGTCAGCGCCGCCCGGAGGTCGTCCTCTGCGGATCGGTCCGATACCAGTGCGCCGGGGGGGATAGATATGAAACCAAATAACCGGATCGAATTATGAAAGGAATACCCAAATTGACGTTCATGGGTCTCGTGTCTTTGGTGCTGTTCCTTGGTTTGATTGGATGCACGACAGAAAAATCATCCACACAAGCACCGGCCTCCAAAACAGCCCTCGTCTGCCCAGGCTGTAAAACTGTAGCTCTCGGCCCGTTCCCATCGAGCGGAGCCTGGCGCGGCGAACCTCCTGCGATGGTCACGAAACATGAATGCAGCGGTTGCCGGGGAGTCGTGACCCTGCGGCCCGGGCCAGACGGATTCAGACACGAGTGCTCGGTCTGCAAACAGTCGCCCTTTTCGTGTCAACCCACGCACACACCATGAAGCCATGAGCGCGCGCATTCACTCCAGCATCAGCCCCAGCTCCACACTCACGCCCCAGAGAGCAACCTATGGCGAAACGCTCGATAAAATGAATCCACAACGACTCGCTGAAGCCGGACGGCGCAACGCGGGCGCAAAAAACCTTCTTGTGTCCGCCTGCATCCTGGCGGTGCTTGTCGCCGGGTGTGCCCGCTTCCAGTCGCAGCCGCTATCTCCCGTGCAGAGCGCGACGAGCTTCAACGCACGCAACCTCGCCGACCCCGGCTTGAAACAGTTCCTTGAACAAAACCTGAACCGCCCGTTGGAAACCTGGCCGTTGGAGTCATGGGATATTCCAACGCTCACTTTCGCTGCCTGGCATTTCCAGCCGAGTCTCGATGTGGCGCGAGCGCAGTGGCTCGTCGCCGATGCCGCTTTCGCCACAGCGGGCGGACGGCCCAAATCTCCGAAGCCAGGCGCCTATCCGATTCCCGCCGGCACCCGGCCCAACCCGGCCGTTTCAACCGTTGGTGAATACAACGCCAACGCTGCTCGCGGGAAATCGCCGTGGGGGCCGGGCGTCACCTTCGACTTGCCAATTGAAGCGGGAAACAAACGCGCGCAACGGATTTTGAAAGCAGAGTATGCCTCGGAGTCAGCTCGCCTCGGAGTGCTCGCGACGGCCTGGCGGATTCGTTCTGAAGTGCGCACGAATGTTCTTGCTTATGCAGCGGCGCGGCATCGTTACGAACTTCTGAAAGAAATGGAAGCGATTCAGATGGAACTCGTGCAGCGCGGCGAGCAACAACTTGCGGCAGGCGCGATCTCCTATCTCCAACTTTCGCCCTTGCGGATCCAATTGGCGAAAACGCGTCTCACACTCATCAATGAGTTCCAGCGAGTGATGGGTTTGAGAAGTCGCGTGGCAGAATCTGTGGGAGTTCCGATTTCAGCGCTGCTTCGCGTCCAGCTTGATTATGACTTTGCGGCTTCGCCAGACACACCTCTTGCCGGGGCAAACGCGCGCCACGAAGCACTGGTTGGTCGGCCGGATGTCCTGGTCGCTTTGGCGGAATACGCGGCAGCCGACGCTGCGCTGCGTCTCGAAATCGCGAAGCAATACCCGAACATCCATCTCAATCCCGGTTATCAATGGGATCAAGGCGAAAACAAGTGGGCGCTGGGCGTCGCATTCGAACTGCCTGCGTTCAACCGCAACAAAGGGGCGATTGCCGAAGCCGAAGCGCGCCGCGAACTAGCCGCCACGCAATTGATCAGAGTGCAAGCCGGAGTGATTGCGGAAATCGACGGCAGCCTCGCTGGTTATCGCGCCGCCGTCGAACAAGCCGCCAATCTCGAAAAGCTCCTTGCGCAGGTTAAAACTCAACTGAAGGACACCGAGACGCGAAAGGAAGCCGGGGCTGCGGACCAGCTTGAAGTGCTCTTCGCCAAACTAGAGATGAAGCTTGCCGAACTCGCTATCGTGGACGCGCAGGAGAAGTTTCACCGGGCTTTTGGCGCTGCGGAGGATGCGACCCAACCGCTGCCGGAATCGGCCATCCACATCATCTGCGCGGCAGAGCAACGGGCGCAATGAACCATTTTCGTATGACTAGCCAACAACACAACCGACGGATCGGCGCTATCGTGCACTTGTTGATGTATGCGGCGATCGTGCTTTCGCCGCTGCTGCTGGTCGCGCTGCTGCGTCCGCCAACCGACCACAGCTTCATCTACACAGTCGGAAAGAATCTGGCGCTGGTCGGATTCACCATCCTCGCCATGCAGTTCGTGCTCTCCGCGCGGCTGAAATGGATTGAGCGCCCGTTTGGGCTGAATGTGCTTTTCCATTTTCACAAGGCGATGGCGATTCTCGCCTCGCTGCTGCTCATCTCGCATCCGGTTCTTCTGGCAATCGGCGGTCACGACTGGTCGCTCATTCTTGGTCCGCAAGTGATGTGGCACATTTGGCTGGGGCGAATTGCGCTTCTGATTGTGCTCGTCCACTTGTTGCTTTCGAGTCTTCGCTTCATTATCCAGTTGAACTACGAAACGTGGCGCTTCGTTCACAATCTGGGCGCGGTGCTGATTCTCCCGCTCGGCTTCTTCCATAGCTGGAACGCGGGCGGCGATCTCCAACTCTCGTGGATGAGAGCGCTCTGGGCCGTGCTGCTGTGCGCGGCGGTTGCCAGCTATTTCTGGCATCGCGTCGTGCGGACAATTCTGCTCCGTCGAAATCCTTACAAAGTAACGGAGGTTCGCCAAGAGGCCGAAGGTGTGTGGACAATCAAACTTGCCGCGCCTGAAGGCGCAACTCGTTTTGATTATCTGCCCGGTCAGTTCCACTTCCTCACCTTTCAGCGCGCACCGAACCTGCCGGTGGAAGAACATCCCTGGACCATCTCTTCCAGTCCGACGGAAGCGGGCGTGCTCAGTTCGACGATCAAGGAATCCGGTGATTTCACCGCGTCCATCGGCAAAACAAAACCCGGTGACACGGCGCTCGTTCACGGGCCGTTCGGACGCTTCTCATACACGCTGCATCCCGACGAGCACGAGCTTGTTTTCATCGCGGGCGGCGTCGGCATCACGCCGCTCATGAGTATGCTTCGGCACATTCGCGACACGCACGCGGAACGCACCGTGACGCTGCTCTACGCCAACACGAGTGAGCGCGACATCGTTTTCCGCGACGAGATTGCCGCGATGGAACGCGACGGCGTAGCGGTACTGAAAGTCGAGCATGTGCTGAACAAGCCGTCAGCCGAATGGAAGGGTGAGCGCGGTCGTCTCGACGAAGAAAAGATCAAACGACTGGCTGGGCCGGAACTGGCGCGTCGCGCGTTCTACGTCTGCGCGCCGCCAGAACTCATGGACCTAACGATTCGGACCTTGCGCCAAGCAAATGTTCCTGCTGCGCGCATCCATTTTGAACGCTTCAACCTCTGACTCCTAATTGCCTATGAAACCGTTAATCAATCTCAAGTCATTCCTGGCGGTATTGCTCATCTTGATCGTGCCCGCCGCGCTCCTCGTCGCGTATTTCCGCAACTACTCGCCCGAAGGTGCGAGTCATGAGGCGCACGGCGAAAAGGGAAAGAGCGGTGGCTCTGCCATGAGTAATAGCGGCGACACTAACGCTGCAACGGGACATGGCAACATGGCCATGCCGCAGGGCGGGCAGCCGCAGCCGCAAGCCCTCTCCGCAAAATCGAAGAAAGATCACCAGCCTCCAGCGGCGCAATCCCAGCAAGCGGGTGGTCACGCGGCGGCGGGGCACGGCAATATGGCCCAGCCCGCGACCGCGCAAGCGCACCCACAACCAGCGCCAGCGCCACCGAAACCCGGCGCAGCTTCGGCCCGGGAGCAACCCAGCATAGCCACGCTTGGAACGTCGCCCGGCATTCCCGGCGCATCGCATCTCTATCACCTCGGCGCGGCCGGCTTTTTTCTCGACCACACGCAGCACCTCACGCTGAACATCGAGCAGAAGAAGAAGCTCAACCAAATCGAGGAGCAGGCAGCGCTGAACAAAGCGAGCGCCAATCGAAAGGTTCAGGAAGCCGAGCAGCAATTGTGGAAACTTACCGCCGTCAAAAAGCCAGACACCGCGCTAATCGAAACGAAAGTCCGGGAAATAGAGAAGCTCCACGTCGCTCAACGCCTGGCCTTCATCCGCTCGGTGGGCGAAGCGGCCAAAGTGCTCACGGAAGAACAGACGAAAATTCTTCTCGGGGACGTCGCGTCCGTCATGCCCGATGCAAAACCCGCAACAGAATCCGCACACCAACACAAACCATAAATAATTTGATGCGGAGACTCCGCATCACAAACCAAGAAAGAAACAAAACCATGAAGAAGAATGAAACCAGTCAAACGGGACGCCACTCACAGGCGGACAGTCACGTTCACAAAGTTGCCTTGTCCTGCCACGCGCCGGAGGCCAAGGCGGTATTCGTCGCGGGCACTTTTAATGATTGGAAGCCAGACGCCACGCCACTGCACAACCACCTGCCCCATGCCAAATGGACCGCGACTCTGCCGCTCGCGCCGGGTCACCACGAATATAAGTTCGTAGTGGATGGGCAATGGTGTTGTGAGCCGGGCACGAAGGACGAATTCCGAGACGACCCCAACTGCTGCGTGAATTCTTTCGGCACGATGAACCGTGTGTTGGAAGTCACCTGAGTATGGGCGAAGCGGAAACCAAACCTTCGTGCGGGCGCGTCAGCGCCGCGCGAAGGCCACCCGTCACGCAAAATGGAAAAACACCAACCCTGAATCGTATGAAAATATTGAGAACATTATCATTAGCCACCGCCGCCTCTCTGCTCCTGGCCTGCGCCCTTCACGCGCAGGCACAGACCAATGCGCCTTCGGGCGGCGTCATCCAACGCGAGGGTGAGCCGGACTGCGCCCGGATCACGGAAGACAACAAAGCAATGAATCGCGCCGTGGAGACGGCGCAGAAGTCGGTGAAGAAATTCATCAAAGCCCTGAGTTCACCCAAAAACAGCCAAAGCCGCTTCGCCGTCAAAAAGCGCTTCATTCAGGGCGACAAGGTCGAACACCTCTGGCTGAAAGACGTTTCCTTCGACGGCCAACTTTTCCGTGGAAAAGTTGACAACGAACCGGTGGACATCAAGGGCGTGCGCGTCGGAAATGTAGTCTCAGTTTCGCCGGACGAGATCTCCGACTGGATGTATGTCCAGGACGGGCGGTTGGTCGGCGGCTACACCATCCACGCGATGTGCCAAAACATGTCGCCCGCCGAGAAGAAACAATTCGAGGAGGACGCACACTGTCAAATCAAGTGAACAGGAAAGGAACATTACCTATGAAAAATCATAAACTCATCAACGACCAATCCATCGCGGACACGGGCCAATCATCTCCAAAGCTCCGCCAATGGCGACGGGCGATCCTCGCGTTTCTGGCAATGACCGCCATCGTCGCTTTGGCTGGCTGTGTCGGTCACGGCAACTCCGGCGGCTCTTACGGCTATCGCGGTCCTTACCATTCCGGCGGCTACTACGGCGGCGGTTTCCATGGTGGTGGATATGGTATCCAGCATGGCTTCGGTCGCAGTGGATTCGGCCACGGCGGCGGATTCGGCGGCGGTCGGATTCATTAGGCATGACTCCATCCAAACACTGAATCGTAAACAGAAGCCATGACCATTACGCCAGATTCCATTGAAGGCATAATCATCGTCGCCGTGCGCTGGGTGAAGCTCGGCGTCGAGGTCTTCGGCGCGGGGTTGGTGACGCTCGGCGTGTGCGTGGCCATCGCGCAACTTGTCCGCAACTTCGCGGCGCGCAAGCTGGCTGAATTCACCACGACCCGGCTGATCCTCGCGCGGTATCTCGCGCTCGCGTTGGAGTTCGAGCTTGGGGCGGACATTCTCGGCACGGCGATTTCGCCGAGTTGGGATCAGATCGGCAAGCTCGGCGTGGTCGCGGTGATCCGCACGGGGCTGAATTTTTTCCTCTCAATGGAGATGAAGCGGGAGAAGACGGTTGAGAAGGGCGAAGCGGAACTCTTGGTTCAAGCCCAATGCGGAGCGTTGAAGCCGCAAGCGCAATGCGCATCGCCCGCTGCAACGACGTGACAAATCCCATGATGATACGCCGCCATATTTTCGCTTTAGCCCTCGCCATTGTCGTGGGTATTCCCACGCTGGCTGCGGCAAGGCCGCCAATGGGTCGCCACATTTCCGGCGTCGTTCAGATGACAAAGGGGCAGACCCGGGAAGCTGAGATTGTGCGAACCGATACGGGCGTGACGCTCAGTTTCGTTTGGAACAATCGGACGAAATTCGTGGCGAACACGCATTTTGTAAGCGCCGCGATCCTCCAGCAAGGGGACAAGGTGGAAGTCATCTACCACCGGCCATTCTTTGGCCGACCTTTCGTCACCAAGGTCACGCTGCTGACACAGACAAAATGAAACAGAGAATCCCATGACTGAACACGAACATCACACCGAAAAAGCTCCTGAGAAGAAACCGGAACAGAACGAGGTCGCGAAGAAGGCCTACGCCATCTATTTGAAGGAGGGTCGTCCGCAAGGACGCGACAAACAGAATTGGTCGGAGGCCGAGGCTCAAATGTCACACGCCGGCCCTGATCATCATGCGCACATGGCGGCGGATTTTCGGAAGCGTTTTTGGATCTCGCTGGTTTTGACGCTGCCGATTCTCGTCCTCTCGCCGATGCTCCAGGAGTTGGTGGGACTGGGCGAGGCCATCCGGTTTCCCGGAGATGTTTACGTTTTGTTCGGTCTTTCCTCCGCGGTCTTTTGGTATGGCGGCTGGCCGTTTCTTAAAGGAGTTCTGGAGGAAATTAAATCCCGCCGGCCCGGGATGATGACCCTCATCTCCGTGGCGATTGCGACGGCGTATCTCTATAGCAGCGCCGTGGTATTCGGCCTGACGGGCAAGACGTTCTTCTGGGAGCTGGCCACTCTGGTGGACATCATGTTGCTTGGACATTGGATCGAAATGAAGTCCGTGATGGGCGCTTCGCGGGCGTTGGAGGAACTTGCCAAACTCATGCCCTCCGACGCGCACAAACTCATGCCCGATGGCAGCGTGAAGGACGTGCCGCTCGGCGAACTGGCGGTGAATGACAAAGTCCTGATCAAGCCCGGTGAGAAAATTCCTGCGGATGGCGTCATCGTGGCCGGCGAGAGTTCGGTCAATGAGGCGATGCTTACCGGAGAATCAACTCCAGCATCCAAAAAGACGGGCGCGAAAGTTATCGGCGGGGCGATCAACGGGGAAGGTTCGCTGACCATCGAGGTCAAGAGCACCGGCAAGGATTCGTTTCTGTCGCAGGTCATTGATCTCGTCAAACAGGCTCAAGAAAGCAAATCCAAGACGCAAGACCTCGCCAACACCGCAGCGCTGTGGCTTACCATTGTTGCCCTGGGCGGCGGCGCAATCACTCTCATTGTTTGGCTGGCTTTCATCGGGAAGGACTTCGCGTTCGCCATCGAACGCACCGTGACCGTGATGGTCATTGCCTGCCCCCACGCCCTCGGTCTTGCCGTGCCGCTGGTCATCGCCGTCTCCACGGCACTGGCCGCGAAAAACGGCCTGCTCATTCGTAATCGCGTCGCTTTCGAGAGCGCCAGAAAATTGCAGGCCGTCATTTTTGATAAAACCGGCACGCTGACCGAGGGCCGATTCGGCGTGACGGATACCTTGATCCTTGCGCCGGACATCAGCGAAGAAACGCTCCGCACCTACGCGGCTTCCGTGGATGCGAATTCCGAACATCCCATCGCGAAGGCCATCGCCGCCTCTTCAGAAAAGAAGCTGCCCGTCGAAGGTTTCAAGAGCCTCACTGGCAAAGGTGCTGAGGGCCGGGTCGAGGGGAGAGACATCAAGGTAGTCAGTCCCGGCTACTTGCGCGAACAGAACATCGCGCTTACCGACAAGCGCGTCGAGCCGCTTCAAGCCCAAGGCAAGACAGTCGTGGTTGTTCTGG
>ERZ1292633.5985-Hain-H41-02um-R1-5985-length-10803-cov-4_pt1 | contig 10803 bp, 7 predicted proteins | sample MGYA00564406_ERZ1292633 | MGnify/ENA primary metagenome ERZ1292633 (study PRJEB36523, sample SAMEA6512639) | groundwater metagenome | collected 2019-01-08 | study: AquaDiva: Metagenomics assemblies of 32 groundwater samples
CCAAGCCCATTTTTTGGGCGACATGCCACATGCGTGGGTGTCGAGCGACTACATTCGTTCAGCCCTTGATCTTTTCGCCTATGAGGACGAGGCCGATGCCAGTCTGGTGATTGGCGCGGGCATTAAACCCGATTGGTTTGCTCAAGGTTTCTCGATCACGGGCTTATCCACTCACTATGGACGTTTGGACTATTCAATCAAGCGCGATACTCCGGGTTGGCGTTTGGATATTCCTTTGCCGCTGAGTGGCGCCACAGGTGGCGTGCGTTTGCGTTGGCCTGCCGGAATGCCACTGCCGGTGGCATCTTCAAACGGGCAAACAATGATATGGCGGGACCGCGAAATTTTGATCCCCAGTACGCCAGCCAGCCTTACTCTGACCCCGACTCAAGAACAATAATGAACGCAAAAACCCTATTCAGAGAGCGCGCACCATGTCTACTCTGAGCTTAAGCGGCATTCGCAAAAGTTTCGAAGCTACTGCGGTATTGCACGGCATCGATTTGGAGGTCAGCAACGGTGAGTTTGTGGTCTTCGTCGGCCCATCTGGGTGCGGCAAGTCCACGCTGCTGCGTTGCATTGCAGGGCTTGAAGACATTAGCGACGGGGAGTTGCGCATTGATGGCAAGCGCATGAACGAAGTGCCGCCAGCCCACCGTGGGCTAGCCATGGTGTTTCAAAGCTATGCGCTTTACCCTCACATGACGGTAGCGCAAAACATGTCGTTCGGCCTGCGCATGCAGGGTGCAACGCCAAACGAGATTGAGCACGCTGTGCAAGAGGCCGCGCAGGTGCTGCAAATCACTCCCCTGCTGGGGCGTAGGCCCGCGCAGCTATCAGGAGGCCAGCGCCAACGCGTGGCCATTGGTCGCGCCATTGTGCGCCGGCCAGGCATCTTTCTCTTTGATGAACCGCTGTCCAACCTCGACGCGTCCTTGCGCGGTCAAATGCGTATTGAGATGGCACGCCTTCACGCAACACTCAAATCCACGATCATCTATGTTACGCACGATCAAGCTGAGGCCATGACGCTGGCAGATCGCATTGTCGTGTTCAATGGCGGCAAGATCGAGCAAGCTGGCAAGCCACTGGAACTATACCGGCACCCGATCAATTTGTTTGTCGCCGGATTTTTGGGTTCACCGCGCATTAACTTGTTAGTGGGTGTTGTCAAATCTTATGCTTCAGGCATGAACATAGCCATCGAACTCAGAACCAAAGAAGTGATTCATGCGCAAGCTGGCAGCGTACGCCTGCCCATCGGCTCTGGCGTGACATTGGGCATTCGTGCCGAACAACTGCATGTGACGCAAGCTGCTGGCCCCAATTGCGTAGGCATCTGGGCAACTGTACAACTGCTAGAGCATCTGGGGGACGTGGTCTACTTGCACGCTCAAACCCAAGACGGCACAAGCTTGGTTGCGCGCGCCGGTACTGATTGTCAAAACAACATTGGCGATATGGTTTTCTTGAGCTACGCCCCGCACGAGGCCTTGACCTTTGACGCCAATGGCAGCGCCATATCGGCCTCATCATGAATGCTGCCAGCTCTGTCCCCCCAATACCGGTGGCTTGGCTGCTCGCGCTAGCCCGATCTTAAAACATGCCCGAAAATTTACCTTTGATGAACGCGAAACCGCCAGCCCCCGCCATGTGCAGTGCCCGCAGCCTGCACAACAACCATGGCTTGCGTATTGACTTGAATGGCAACGGCTCGATCCATCGCATCGACTTGAATGCGCTCACTGTCAACTTGTTCCTAGGCAACGAGCTAGACGGTGGCCTTGCCAACCTTTGGCTGCGCCTGCGCCGCAACGGCGTGCTGTACAAGCTACCCTTGCTTGGGCCGCAGTCGCCACTGCGACCGCGTGGTTCGGCGCCAGACCCCTTGCTTCACGAAATCAGCGGGCGCTGGATGAGTTTGGATATCCGCTTGCAATTGCGCCTAGCAACCGCCCAAGCTGCTTGGTTTTGGCATGTACTGGTCAATAATACGGGTGATGAGGCGTGTGATTTGGACGTCATCCATGTACAAGATATTGGTTTGTCAAATTATCAAGATATTCGCACTAACGAATACTACGTCAGCCACTACCTTGACATTTCTCCTTTGGCCGATGCTCGCCATGGCGTGATTCTGGCGGCACGGCAGAATCTGGCTGTCAAACAGCAAAACCCGTTGGCCCTGATGGGCTCGCAAAGGCGTGCATGTGCCTACGCAACCGACGCATCGCAACTGCGTTTTGGCGACGACTTACCCAGCCAGCGCCTGCAGCATGAACACGCCGTGATGGCCTTGCAAGACGAGCGTCAAACCTTGCCCGCCAATGGCAGCACGCAGTTTGGATTTTGGACTTACGTACAAGACCACCACGCGGCCGCCAGCTCTGCCACCGACCTCGCAATGACAGCAACAATCCTAAGTTTGCCGCAGGCGCAAGCGACGGAACCGGCGCTAGGTATTGCTGCAGGTTCTGCACCGCGCTCCCTGTTTGTTACGAGCCAGATTGCTCAGGCCCATCAGCTGACTGAAGCGGACTTACGCGGCCTTTTTGGCGGTACCCGGCTGCATGCGGAGCGCACGCAAGACGGTGAACTGTTGGCCTTTTTTGGGCTGCGGCAGAACCATATTGTTCTGTGCGCAAAAGAAGCCCTGGTGCAGCGCCCGCATGGCCACGTCCTGCGCAGCGGTGGGCACTTGGTGCCGGATGAAGCTGCGCTCACATCAACGGTCTGGATGAACGGCGTGTTTCATTCGATGCTGACCCAAGGGCACGTTAGCTTCAATCGTTTTTTGTCCACCGTTCATGGCTGGTTAGGTTTGTTTCGCTCTCAAGGGCAACGCATTTTTGTGCGGACCAACACGAGTGAAAACTGGCAACAATTGGGGTTGCCTTCTGCGTTTGAAATTGAGACAGATAGTTGCCGCTGGATTTACAAGTTTGCGCAACGCGTGATTGAGGTTCGCAGTAGCGCCGAACCAAACCCCAAAAGGATGTCGCTGGAAGTGCAGGTTCTCAAAGGAGACCCTGCGCTGTTTTTGATCACCCATCACATTGCTTTGGGTGGCGACGACGGGAGCCAGCCGTTGAGCCCTCGCACACGCGCCGATGGCGCTGGCGTGTTCATCGCTCCACCTCATGGCAGTGACTTGGCGCGACGGTTTCCACACGGTGGGTTCAGAATCTTGCCGATGCCCGGCTCCGCATTTGCACGGGTTAGTGGTGACGAGGTGCTGTTTTCCGATGGCCAGTCAAGGGCGCAGCCTTTTGTCTGTATCGACAGCGGATTGACCCGTCACATCGGTTTACGCATTGAAGGCGTGCTGATTAATGCGGTGCCGGTTGCACCGGACGAGGCCCGGTTGCCGCAGTGGTGCCTACCATCACAAAACGCGCCAACAGGTGCCTCGTCTCTAACCAAGGACGTGAAGGCCGACTTAGGCCGCCTGATCACGAGCCTGCCTTGGCTACATCACAACGCGCTTGTGCATTTTCTGGCTCCGCGAGGGTTGGAACAATACACGGGCGGCGGCTGGGGCACCCGGGATGTTTGCCAAGGCCCCCTTGAGATGCTTCTGGCATTGGACAAACCGCAGCCAGTGCGCGATTTGCTCAAACGCGTATTCAGCGCCCAAAACGCAGACGGCGATTGGCCCCAATGGTTCATGTTCTTTGAACGTGATCGCGCAGTACGCGCAGGGGATTCGCACGGCGATGTTGTGTTTTGGCCGCTGCTTGGCGCAGCACGTTATTTGCTCGCCACACATGATGTGGCATTTCTCGATGAACCTGTGCCTTTTCACGACAGCCACGACGCCCCCTCGCTGTGGCAGCACATTGAGCGCGCACTGAGTTTGATTCACACACGGCAGATTCCCGGCACGCACTTAGCTTCTTATGGACACGGCGACTGGAACGACTCTCTACAGCCCGCCGACCCCTCTTTGCGTGACACGCTTTGTAGTGCCTGGACGGTGACGCTGCATTACCAGGTCTTGACCACCCTGGCGCAGGCCTTGCATGGCATTGGGCGCGAGGCGCTTGCCAAACCATTGCGCGAGCAAGCAACAATGATCAAAGTCGACTTTCAGCGCCTGCTGATCGTCGATGACGTGGTAACGGGCTACGCGCAGTTTCCACCCAATCAAGCGCCGCAAATGATTCTGCACCCGCGTGACGAGCAAACTGGCGTGCGCTACAGCCTCTTGCCCATGATGCATGCTGTGCTTGAAAACATGTTGAGCCACGAGCAAGCGCAAGCACATTTCAAGCTCATTGCCGACCATTTGAGCGGCCCTGATGGTGTACGTCTGTTTGATAAGCCCTTGCGTTATCAAGGCGGTCCACAGCATCTTTTTCAGCGCGCTGAAAGTTGCGCCTTTTTTGGTCGCGAGATTGGTTTGATGTACACGCACGCCCATTTGCGCTACGCGCAGGCATTGGCACATGCCGGGCAGACGCAAGGTTTTTTTGAGGCCATGCATAAGATTCATCCGCTAGGCTTACGTACCCATGTACCCAGCGCTGCTGCGCGTCAGTCCAATTGCTATTTTTCAAGCTCTGACGCCGCATTTGCTGACCGCTACGAGGCACAGAATCACTATGAACGACTTCTTGCAGGAGAAATACCTGTGCAGGGCGGATGGCGTGTCTATTCAAGCGGCCCCGGTATTGCCATCGGTCTGGTGGTTGGCAGCTTGCTGGGGGTGCGGCGTAGTCAATCGACCTTGACCATAGATCCGGTCATGCCTACCGAACTTTCAGGCCTGTGTGTACGTGTGCCCTTAGGCCCGCACACCTTGACCATCGAGTATCTGATCGGCACGAATGGTTGCGGCACCTGTGGTCTGCAATTGAATGGCTCGGAGTTGAGCTTCACTCGTGGGCAGAACCCTTATCGAATTGGCGCCGCCGAAGTAGCAATGCCCATGCTACTTGAACGCCTGCTACCTGGTGAAAACCACTTGCGGGTGCTGACGTACTAGTACAAGGCGCTTGTGCCAATGGCGAGCTTGCCGTAACCTTGAGGCGTCGTCACCAGCAACACGAACCCTCGGGTTTGAAGGAGCGCCACATGGCAGACAGTCCGGCAGGTTCCCCGGTGGTTGGCATCGCCGCCATTCGTAGCGTGGCTTTGGTGGGGGCTGCTGCAAGCGGCAAAACCACCTTGGTAGAAGCGCTTTTGCACAAGGCGGGCACTATTGCCGCCCAAGGCAGTCTGGACCGCGGTAGCACCGTGTGCGATTTTGACCCGCTAGAGCGTCGCGTCGGGCACTCGCTCCAAAGCGCACTGGTGCATCTGGATTACCAAGGCACACGCATCCATCTCATTGACACCCCTGGCGCCGCTGACTTCGTGGGGCAGTCCCTCCCGGCCCTTGAGGCCGTTGAAACTGCAGCGCTTGTCATCAATGCCCAAACCGGTATCGAAATGATGAGCGCACGCATGATGGACAGCATCAAGAAGCGCGAGCTGTGCTGCCTCATCATCGTCACGAAGATCGACGCGCAAGGCGTTGATTTACCTGGCGTGTTGGCGCAAATCCGCGATACCTTCGGGCGTGAATGTCTGCCGCTCAACCTACCGGCTGGCAAGGGAACACGCGTTGCTGACTGCTTCTTTGCGCCTGACGGGGACGCCGATTTTTCTAGCGTTGCGATTGCCCATCGCGCCCTGGTTGAGCAAGTCGTTGAAGTAGACCCTGACTTTGTCGAGCGCTATCTCAATGAAGGCGATGTCGACCCCGGTGAATTGCATGCACCGCTAGAGCAAGCCCTGCGTGAGGGGCATTTGATTCCGGTATGTTTTGTCTCTAGCCGCAGTGACGCGGGTGTCACCGAGCTGCTCGATATCATCACTCGGCTACTACCTAACCCGCTCGAAGGCAATCCGCCCAAGTTCTTGAACGGTGAGGGTGCTACGGCCAAGCCTTTGAAGGCTGAAGCAGATCCTACCAAACACGTCATCGCTCATGTATTTAAGGTCACTGTTGATCCTTACGTGGGCAAGATGGGCATCATGCGCGTGCACCAAGGTACTGTCACGCCCAACAGCTTGCTTTACGTGGGTGATGCGCGCAAGCCGTTCAAGGTGGGGCACCTCTTCATGCTGCGCGGCAAAGATCATGTCGAGGTTTCACGCGCCTTGCCAGGTGACATTTGTGCGGTGGCCAAGGTAGACGAAATCCACTATGACGCCGTGCTTCACGACGCCACCCAAGACGACCACCTGCATCTCATGCCGCTTGATTTTCCAGTGCCCGTGCACGGCTTGGCCATCGAACCCAAGCGCCATGGTGACGAGCAGCGCATGTGGGAAATCTTGACGCGTATCGTCGACGAAGACCCTTGCCTGAAAGTAGAGCATGCAGCCAGCACGAACGAAACCATTGTGTTCGGCTTGGGTGAGCTGCATTTACGCGTGCTGCTGGATCGCTTGCGTGAAACCTATAAGTTTGAAGTCAACACGCGCCCTCCACGCATTGCTTACCGTGAGTCCATCACGACAGCCGCCGAAGGCCATCATCGGCATAAAAAACAGTCCGGCGGGGCTGGCCAGTTTGGCGAGGTGAGTTTGCGCGTAGAACCCTTGCCCCGAGGCGCGGGCTTTGAGTTTGTGGACCAAGTCAAAGGCGGCGTCATACCGGGTGTCTACATTCCGGCCATTGAAAAGGGCGTGCGGCTCGCTTGTCAAACCGGGGTCATTTCTGGTCACCCGGTGGTGGATCTGCGTGTCATTATTTTGGATGGCAAGCACCACAGTGTGGACAGCAAAGACATCGCCTTCCAGACCGCTGGGCGCAAAGCTTTTATCGCTGCCGTTCGCGAGGCGCGTGCCCAGGTCTTAGAGCCCATCGTCGACGTCGAAATCAATGTGCCCGCCGCAGCCATGGGGGACATTACCGGCGATTTGGCGGCGCGGCGCGGTCAGGTGCACGGCACGCAAACGCTGCTGGGTGGCTTGATCACTGTGCGCGCGCAAGCACCGATGTCGGAACTATCGGCCTATCAATCTCGCTTGAATGCCATGACTAGTGGCGAAGGCCGCTACACCTTGGCGTTTTCACACTATGAGGCGGTTCCGCCATCGATTCAGCAACAACTCACTTCGTCACATCAGCTGCGCGACGATGATTAAGCTCCCCGGCAAAAGCCATTGACGCGGGGCTTTATCATGTGAGCATGCATACTGGTGTTCCTGATACAGCCCGTGTCCGCTTGGACAACGCGATGCTTTTGTTCGATGAGTTCGTGACTGCCACGGTCAAACAGCCAGATTTGGCAACTCTGCGCGGGCTGGAGCGTCGTTTTGCGGAACGACTCCAAATACAACCCAGCTACTGGAGCCAAATCAAGGGGCGCTCACGCCAAATTGGCGAGCGTCTGGCACGTCAGTTTGAGCAGCTATTCCACAAACCGCAAGGTTGGATGGATCACGCCCATCCGCCTGTGGGCATGGGTACGACGAGTCCCCCTGAGCCGGAGACAGCGCTGCCACAGGATGATGATGAACGCTTTATCATTGGCCTGGTGTTGACCTACTATCGCCGCCACCCGCAGCGCGCTCGTACCCGCTTGCTTGACCTGCTGGGTGAAGTTTTGTCCGCACCCACAGTGCCTACGGTAGCCACAGCGCCTAGCGTCAAACCAAAGCTGCCATCGCGCCCTGCTCAGGTAGTGGACAGTAACACGGACATTGATGAATGGCGCAAATTGCAAAAAGCGGTCGCACCGCTCAAGCCTAAGCGCTGACCTTATCTGTATCGATAACCCAATCGGCACATTGCGTCGGCCGATCGCGCAGTACTGCGCCAAATATTTCCGTTGTTTCGATAAAAAACACTTGCGCTTGATAATCAATCGTTTATCATTTGCGCAAGTCAATTGACGGTCTTCTTGTATTTCAATGAACCGCCGTCTCGCTTGACGAATCCCCCTAACGCCCCACAGCACAACACAGTCCATCGCGAGTTCGCGCCGCAGCGTCAACGTCAAAGCGGCATGTCGGGTCGTTTTGCCAACCCACAGTGCACCTGCTTTTTCGAATTGAGCGCCCCCATGAAGAACCGTCAACAAAAACTCATCGTTGCTGTTTGCCGCAAACCGCGTAACCCCTGTTTGGTGGCGAGCTTGTTTCGCCAGGCCGGCTCACACCGCGCCACCGAAAGCAGCCAACGCGCCCGTGCCAATAGAGCTTTAGCGCAAGAGATACGTAAAGAAATATTCACTTGAAAGGCTGGCATTGCCAAAGCCACGGAGACCATCATGAGCCCCACATTCATCACCGGCCCGGCCCGGTGGCCCGAACTGAGCCAAGCCCCGCACTGGCACCGACGCTTACGGCGCCATATCGCGGCATTCCTGCATGCTATCAGCCAGGTGTTGGACAAACTTGCGCAACGTCTGCTGAGTTTGCCACGCGACCCTGCAGACCCCTTGCACATGGAGGTTTGGGCCGATGCGGGGGCTCCTGAAGGCGCGTTGTATGTTGACGGTCAACTCGTGGGTTGGATTGACGGCATCAAACGTCTGTAGGTCTGCACATCGGTGCATCCCAGGGGAATGCCTACCTTGACAGAAAGGGCGCAAACTTACAAAGTTCCCGCGCCCGGCGGTTGTACCGCTGTTGAAGTTCCGGGCCCACATGGCCGTCGGATAAGCGCAGCATATGTCTCGCTTACCCGAGGGTCGGCACACATGAACATCAATAAGCGAGACCATCGTGCACCTTTTACCTCTACCCCGTCGGCTCGGGTTGCTACGCGCATGCCTAGGCATCTGTGCGGCAACCGCTGCCTTTATCCACACGCCCAGCGCGAACGCGCACGGCTACATGTTGGTGCCCCTTAGCCGCGTGTATGCCTGCGCGCAAGGCAATATCGAAAAACCCAGCAATGCGGCCTGCAAAGCCGCAATCGATCTGGCTGGCACGCAGGCTTTTTACACCTGGATGGGTGTCAACCAGGCTAACGCCAACGGGCAGCATCAAAATGTTGTCCCCGACGGCAAATTGTGCAGCGGCAACAACAGCATGTACCGTGGCCTGGACCTCGATCGTAACGACTGGCAGACCACCAGCATTGCGCCTGACGCCAATGGTCAATTTGAATTTCAATTCAAAGCCACGGCCGCACATGCAACCAAGGACTGGTTGCTTTATGTCACCCGCGATGGTTGGTCACCCACACAGACCTTGAAGTGGTCGGACCTAGACTTGTTTTGCCAGCTCGGCAACACACCCTTGCAAACCAACAATATCTATAAATTGCAATGCAAGTTACCGCAGCGCACAGGGCGACAACTCATTTATGCAGTGTGGCAGCGCTCTGACAGCGCGGAGGCTTTCTATACCTGTGTCGACGTGAGCTTCAATGGCACGCCGAACACAACATGGCGTGACAGCGGTCCCCTCAATGCCGTGAACGCCCTGGCTGACGGCACGACGGTGACGCTGCGTCTTTTTGGCGCAGGTGGCACGGACGCCGAACGCATCGATCATGTTGTGCCCGCTGGGCGGGGCGGCATCACGCAATGGCCGTACGACTTTGGCTTAAAGGTCAACGAGCAGTCGCGCCTTGCGCGCATTGGCGTGTTGAGCGCAACCGGTACGATTGAGCCCAAGGCTAGCGCTACCGCTAATCATGTGTACTTAGCCAGCACGCCGGCCTTAACGCATCAAGTCGACTTCAAAGCCCCCGACCCGAATGTGCAGCCGCCCAAAGCCGTTGCCAAAGCAACGCCAAGCAAGATCAGCGGCGCTGGTACGGTGGCGTTGTCGGCCAGTGGGTCGAGCGACCCTGCCAATCTGCCTCTCAGCTATCAATGGTCCGTGGTATCGGGCAAGGGCGTTCTGCGCAATGCCACCAGTGTCAGTGCAAATCTTGATTTGCCGGGTATCACGGTTCAAGAAACCGTTACCCTGAAACTCGTCGTTAGCAATGGTGTCAAAAGCGCCAGCGCACAAGTGCGTGTGGTGCACCAAGTTGGCAGTGGAGACTTTGATTACGTCTACCCCGCTGGCATAGGCTCCTATAAGCCAGGCATCACCGTCGTCAAAGGCAGTGACGGTTTGCGCTACCGTTGCAAGAGTGGTGCTGAAGGCGGGTGGTGCAATATTGCCAGCGGCTACGGTCCTATCAAAGGTGCGCATTGGGCAATGGCCTGGGATCGCTTGTAGCCCAGCTAAAGTGCAGTGCAGCAATGGTCGACATGATGATTAAGTAGACTTCTACACTGGAATTTAACTCCACCTTTATGAGCCATACGCTGCACGATTTGCCCAGTTGGACACGGTTTTTTCGTGACGCCGAAATCCCTATTTTGGCTGGAACGGCTGCAACGCTGGAGCTATGGCGAGCCAATGAAGACTCCGTGGATGGCAACCAAATTGGCGAAGCGCTTTCTAACGACCCCCTGATGTCGTTGAAAGTGCTGCGCCACGCCAGCATGCATCGCAGCCGAAACGTTGTCACGGACACCGAAACCGTGACCGCTGCGGTGGTGATGATGGGTATCACGCCGTTCTTCCGCACCTTCGGTCAACAGCCTACCGTGCAGGATCAACTGGCCGACAACCCGGCCGCACTACAAGGTTTGCTGGAAGTCTTGAAGCGAGCCGCTCGGGCAGCCCGCTTTGCGTTAATGTTTGCGGCGCATCGGCTTGACCCCGATGCCGCCGTGATACACCACGCCGCGCTACTGCACGATTTTGCGGACATGCTACTGTGGTGCCATGCGCCAACCCTCGCGCTGCAAATTGCGCAACGCCAGCGCGATGACACTGGTTTGCGCAGTGCCGCAG
>ERZ1292633.4602-Hain-H41-02um-R1-4602-length-12737-cov-5_pt1 | contig 10802 bp, 9 predicted proteins | sample MGYA00564406_ERZ1292633 | MGnify/ENA primary metagenome ERZ1292633 (study PRJEB36523, sample SAMEA6512639) | groundwater metagenome | collected 2019-01-08 | study: AquaDiva: Metagenomics assemblies of 32 groundwater samples
GTTTTTTGCTCTAATTTTACTTTGCTATTATAAATTAAAATATTTTTTTGTCGAATTCAGGTTATAATATATCTAAAAAATTAAAATTACTACATGATATCAGAAAGGACTGTGATTATTCAAAAGAACTAGAATTAGGTGATATTGGATATTTATCTGAAAAAAGCTTTTTTTTATCAAATGAAATATTTACTAACTTAGAGAATTTTAGTAATTATTTTGAAAATAAATTTAAATTAAAGTAATTTAATCTAATTATCTTTAAATTTCACCATTAAAAAATGATCCGAAAAAACACCATCTATTAACAAGGCATTTTTTTCTAAACCATAAACTTCAAAACCAGATTTTTCATAAAGAGATTTAGCTTTTTTATTTGTTGCAGCAACTGTTAAATTTATTTGAGTTAAACCTTTTATTAAAAAAGCTTTTTTTACTGCAAGATCAAATAAATTTTTTCCGATACCAATATTTTGTTTTTTAGATTCAACAAACATTCCCCAAATAAAACCTTTATGAGGTGTTTTTATTCTTTCTTCTTTAATAAAACCAAGCATTGCTACTAAAATATTATTTTCAAAAGCACCCATTATAAAGTTAAATTTATGATTTATCACTTCAGCATATCTTACTTTTCTGCTTTTAACTTCTTCTTCATTTGTTGATAAAAAAGCTTCTGGAAATTGATCAAGAGCTTTTTCTCTTATTTCAAAGTAAGCATCATAATCTTCTAAAGTTAACTTTCTATATTTTATTAAACTCATTTTATTTTATTTTTTCTTGTATCGTAATAATTCTATTTCTTGAACCATTTTTTCTAGTAAATATAAATCACTTTGGTTTTCAGAGATTAGAAGATTTCTCAATAAAAACTTTAAATTATCGAATTCATTTTCAAAAAGTTTTGCAAACCATTGTTTTTGATTAGATGCCATTAATTTTAAAGCTTCTTTTTTTAAACTATCCAAAGTTAGATAAAAATCTTTTTGTGCTTTATCGAGATATTGCTCATTTCCCTTATAATCATTTATATTAACAACATGTCCTTCAGTACCAGTACAAAAATTTAGGAATTGAGCTCTTTTATCAAAGTATTTTGATAAATTATTATCGCCGATTGTTTTTAAAATAGGTGTAAGATGATTTATTTTTTTTGTTTCTTTTTCTATTATGTCTTTTAAAGCTAATTTAAAGATTTCAAGACTTTTTTGATTTTTTTCACTCATAATTTTTACATTACCTCTATATTTTGAATAGGTTTTAAAGTTGGCTGTGAAAAAAAGAATCCTTGTACATAATCAACTCCTTGAGAAATGCAATAATCAAGTTCTTCTTTTGTTTCAACGCCTTCAGTTAATATTTTTACATTATGTTTTTTAGCTAAATAAGCTAAAGCTTTTAAAATACTTTGATTAAAATCATTTTTATGAATATCTCTTACTATATCCATATCTACCTTTATATAATCTGGTTTTAATTCAGATAATAAACTAAGCGAAGAATATCCACTACCAATATCATCTAAAGCGATTTGAACGCCCTGTTCTCTATAAGTCTCTAAAGTTGCATTTAAATATTTTATATCTACAATTTTTTCGGTTTCTATTACTTCAAAAACTAAATTTTCTTTTTTTATACCAAGTTTTTCTGCCCAATCTAAAGTATCTCTTAAAGAAGTTTCAGGATTATATATTGAATTTGGGACAAAATTTATAAATATTTTTTTATCTATTTTATTAGCTAAAACATTGGTTAAAGCGGTTTGTCTAGCTTCTCTATCAAGATAATATAATAAATTATTTTTTGAGGCTATTTTAAAAAGTAAATGAGACCCCATAAGAGAACCATCTTTTTTTATCCCTCTTGATAAACATTCATAAGCAAAAATTTCTTTTCTTTTTACATCTATTATTGGCTGAAAATACGTTTTAAGTTGTTTATTATTAAGGATATAAATTATATCTTTTCCTTTTATTAGCCTGTATGTTTTAAGGAGTGATTGAACTTTACCGAAGGTATGATAGTCAAGAATTTCATCATTTTCTAAAAGTAAAAGGTTGATTGTTTCCATTTCAATTTCATTATATAAATTCATTTCATCTATTATGTCAATTACAAAATATTCCAAAGAATTTATTTCAGTTTTTATTGTAGAATCAAGGATTTCATGTTTTATATTTTTACTATTAAAATATTCTAATAGTTTTTCCTGCTGGTTTTTTATCGAAAAACTTAATAATAAGGTGCATTTATTTTCAGGTAGTTTTGGCAATAGTTCATATATATCTGAACCATCTTCAGTATTTTTTTTTGATACGAGATTAGGCATGAAAAAAAATTTAATAACTATTATACTTTGTGCATAATATCATGAAAACTTATCTATTGATATATTTTCTTTTATAATTTAAAAATAGTTTCTTTTTTTAATCTTTTAGAGTAATTATTATAAATTAGTTTTTTTTGAAAAATCAACTAGCTTAAAAAATGTTATATCAGTATCACTTGTTGAAAATATCCCTTTATCAAGCAATTCTATTTTAGATATTTCTTCTTCTGATTTTTCTGGAAAAGATTTTATTTTTAGTTTATAATATTTCTCATTTTCAGAATATATTTTGTTAATTTTTAAAGAATCTCCCTCATTAATAAAAAACTTTCCATATTGTAATAAAGCTTCTTTTTGTGGGTTAAGTATTACAATTTCATAATCACCTGACTTAATTTTAATATTTTCATTAGAAGTTGGTTTTATATTTAAAGATTTAACTAAATCGCCTTCTTTTCCATAAATAAAAATAATTGCCATTTTATCGGTAATATTTTCAATATTAAAAGAAAATATGTTAGAAGAAGATGATGTTGGATAATTAAATTTATCATTAAAAAATTTGATATCTACAGAGTCACGTTTCAATGAAACTAAGTTATTATCCCAAGTTATGTTAATTGCATTAATTATATTATTATTTTTTGATATATCTATTTTAATATTATCAGGAATAGTTATTATTTTTCCATTTGAACTTGTACTTAAAATATTGAGTAATTTGGCACTATATGTTTCTTTTACGGGATTTTCAAAAATAAAAACATTATCAAATAAATCTTTTATAGAATTTAAAACAGGATCATTATTTGTTTGAGGTTTAGAAACATATAAATTTATATGATCTCCAGATAATGCAATATTTTTGAGTTGTATTGCAGGTTCATCAAAAGTTAATTTTCCTTTTGGGGCAGAAAAAAATCGTCTTTTATAATCTATAATTTCAGAAATAGATAGTTTACCTTTTTTTTGCAATATATCCTCATCGCTTTTTATTTCAGTTTTTATTGCTTCTTGATATGAATTTGAATATTCAACAAATGTATTTTTATCCATAAACATAAAATAGGTAAAAAATAAGCCTATTATTGGCAATAAAATAATTGAAATTATTTCAGAAGTAAATTTATATGTTCTGGTTATTCCTTTTGAATCCATTGGAAAAATAAAACCAATTAATGCTATAGCAAAAATATTAAAGAAAAAGGAAAAAAACAAGGTTTTTTTGAAAATAATTGAATGTAGTAAATATTTAGAAGATGGGCCTTGAATTGAAGTATAAGCGATTTTTTCACTAATTTCCAAAACAGAAAGTGATATAAAAAACTCATAGAAAATATTAAAACTAAATGCAATTAGTAAAAATAAAAATATTGTTCTAAAAAAATTATTCAGAAGTTTATCATTAATAGTAGCTGTTTCTAATATTTTTGCATGATTTAACTCTATTTTTGTATTTTTATTTATTTCATTAATAGAAGTATTTTTTAAATTATTTATTAGTGTATTTTTATCTGCAATTGTTGTTTTTCTAAAAGAATGACCAGCTTGAATACTGAATAAATCTCTTTCCATATCTTCAGCATTTTGGTATCGTTTTTCGATATTTTTATTTATTGCCTTCATTATTACGGCTTCAAGCTCAAAAGGAATATTTTTATTTATAGTCCTTGGCATAGGAGGATTTTGTATATTAAGAATTTTTCCCACAATTTCTCCCACAGTTTCTCCATCATAAGGAAGTCGTCCTGTAATCATTTGATAAAAACTAACACCAAAAGAATAAATATCGGCTTTATTATCTACTTCTTTAGATGATTTTAATTGTTCAGGAGATATATACATAACACTTCCTAAAATTGCACTATCTTGAGTGAGTTTTAATTGATCTGATTCACTTTTAGCTATACCAAAATCAGTCAATTTTACAATATCATCATTTAATAAAATTATATTATCTGGTTTTATATCTCTATGAATTATTGAGTTTGAATGAATATAAGAAAGAGCTTTACACATTTGAATACCAATACTTACGCATTTATCGATGGGAATAATTTTTTCATCTTCAATAATACTACCCAAAGATTTTCCTTCCAAAAACTCCATTATCATATAATGAGTTCCATTAGACTCTCTTAATTCGTGCATTTTTACAATATTAGGATGAGAAAGTTGAGCTATAGAACGAGCTTCTCTTTTAAAACGCTCTATAATCTCATTTTTTTGTTCTTCAGCTAAAATATTACTTAAAATAAGTACTTTTATAGCAACTTTTCTACCAAGTTTTTTATCTCTAGCAAGATAAACTTCACCCATGCCACCTTTACCAAGTTGGCTTATTATTTCATAATCTTCTAAATTTAAGTTCATTTTATTCTGTTATTTTTTTAAATCTTTCTGATTCTCTTAAATCTTTAAAATCTGAATCATTTTTTATCATTTCTTTAAAACTAATATCAAAATTTATAGCACTTTCAAGATCATATAAACACTTATCAGTTTCTTTTTGATATAAATATGCACAAGCTCTATTATAATAAGCAGGAGCATAACTATGATTTATTTCTATTGTTTTACTAAAAGATTTTATTGCATCTTCTTTTCTATCTAAAAGCATTAAACAATTCCCTATATTATAAAAAGCATCAAAACATTTTCTATCGGTTTCTATTGCTTTTTTATATTGAATTATAGATTCTTGATGTCTTCCCATAGAAAAAAGTCCCATTGCTTTGTTTAAATAAGCTTCAGTATAGTCATCTTTTATTGAAATAGCGTTATTAGCTTCTTTTATTGCATCCATATAATTACCTAATTGAATATAAGTTATTGATTTATAATTATAAGCTTCTGCATAGGTTGGGTTCAATGAAACAGATTTATTGAAATGTTCTAAAGCTTCTTTGTATCTTCTCAAAGAAATCATTGTTAAACCTCTTGAAAGCTCAGATTTAGAATTTTTAATATCTTCTGCTGTAACATTTCTAGATTTTGCTAATAATTGAGCTTTTAGTGCTTCTAATCCGATCTCATCTTTTTTTAATGTTTTTTCAAAATTAAACTTTGAAGTTGGAGCCGTTGTTTCTTCCATATAGTTTTTAAGTGCATCCAATGCTTGTTCTTGTGATTTAGCATTCATTGTATCTGTTAGTTTTTTTCTTTTTTCAGAAGATTTTTCTTGATATTTTATTTCAAAAACTAGTTTATCAACACTAATTTTAGAACAATATTCAAATTCAATATTCCTTAAAGCTCTTTTGATAGAATCAGTAAGTTTTTTTAAATTATCAGGTGTTGTATTATTTTTACTAGCAATTTCTTTTATTTTATTTTCTATAGGATCAAATTTTATTTCTTGAGAATTAAATATATAAACATAATCCAAAATAATGCTAATAGTTTGGGCAAAAATTTCCTTAAGACCATAAAGCTCATAAAAATCATGTTTACCTTTTTCTATATACGATATTTTTAAAGAATGCTCTTCGTCTTCAGTAATATTATTTATTTTTAATAAAGCATCATATAAGTTTTTTATACAAGAAAGTCTTAAATAAAAACTATTGAAACTATCATTATTTTTATTTAATTCAAAAATAAATTGGTGTTTTTCATAAATTTTATCTATTTTAGGTTCTCTTGGTAAAACATCTTCAATAAAATTTTTCAATGAGATTATATTATTAATTACATTAAGATACTCTTTTACTTGATTTTTTATAACTTCTATTTTATGATCAATTTCATCCAAATTAACATCTAATTGGAAAATCATTTCTTCTATATGTTTACCAATTACAACTAATTTATCTATACCAAATTCTTTTATTTTTTCTCTTTGTACATCATGCTCCAATAAAGTTTCAAAACTAGCATTAATTCTTACTAAAACTCTATAATGTTTTTTTATAAGTTCATCTGCTAATTTTTTAGAATCTTTTTCTTTAAGATCTTTGGTTATTTCATTAACATTAAAAGTCTCTAAAGATCTAAATATTTTATCAATAAGCTCTTGTTTTTTTAATATTTCATTTATTATAAACATATTTTATACTCTCTAAATTTTTAATAATATATTTTCGCTACCAAATTCATTTTTTAATTTATCAAGAACTTCAGTTTTTGGAGTTATCCAATATTCTTTTCCTAATATTATTTCTATATCTGATGAAGGATAATTAAAGATTATTGGAATATCACCTGTATTCTCTAATAATAGTGTTCTCATTGACATAAGTTTTAATATACTAATATTATCTAACATAACAATCTCTAAATATTGTATTTTATTTAAATCATTTACAGAAGAAAGAAAAACTTTCAGCTCTTCATCTTTATTACTCAATTTTCCCGTAATTATAACTTTTGAATCATTTTTTAAAAATCTATTATTTTTATTCCATGATTCTGGATAAGCAACAACTTCTATAGTACCTGTAAGATCTTCGATTGTGAAAACACACATGGTATCCATTTTTTTTGTTAGTATTTCTCGATAACCACTTATAATTCCGCCAATACTTATTATTGCACCATCTTTTAATTCTGAAAGTGATACAACACTCTGAGTACAAAATTTTTCTATAGTATTTCTATATTTATCTAATGGATGACCAGAAACATATAACCCTAAAACTTCTTTTTCGATAGTTAGTTGTTCTTCTTCAGAATAAGGCTCTACATCTGGTAATTTAGGAGCTTCACTAAAATCACTATCACCTGAATCAATACCTCCAAAAAGAGAAGTTTGTCCAGAAGATTCATCTTTTTGTTTTTTTATGGCACTTTCGTAAGCATCATTTAACCCTGCTACTAATTGTTTTCTATTTTTATTTACAGAATCAAAAGCACCACCTTTTATCAAAGAATCTAATGCTTTTCTATTTATTCCACCTATTACAGTTTTACAAAAATCGTATAATGATTTATAAACTCCATTTTTTCCTCTTGTTTCAATAATAGAAACAATTACATTTTCACCAACACCTTTTATAGCCTTCATTCCAAATCTTATAGATTTAGCATCAACTTTAAAACCAGCTTCACTAGAATTTACATCAGGTTGTAAGATAGCTATACCCATTTTTCTGGCTTCAGAAGTATAAAGAGGAACTTTTTCAGGATTACTCATAACACTAGAAATTAGAGCCGCCATATATTCAACTGGATAATTTGCTTTTAAATAAGCTGTTCTATAAGTAATAACCGCATAAGCAGCACTATGAGATTTATTAAATCCATACTCTGCGAATTTTTCCATGGTATCAAAAAGACTATTTGAAAGTTCTGTGGCTATTCCATTTTTAGAAGAACCAGATAAAAAAGTTTCTCTTTGTTTCATCATCTCGGTAAGATTTTTTTTACCCATCGCTTTTCTTAAAAGATCGGCTTGTCCTAATGAATAACCTGCAATTATTTGAGAGATTTGCATGATCTGTTCTTGATATATGATTAAACCATAAGTATCTTTCAAAATTCCTTCTATAGATGGATGTGGATATTCTATTTTTTGTCTTCCGTGTTTTCTTTCTACGAAATCTTGAACCATTCCACTTCCTAATGGACCTGGGCGATATAAAGCAATAAGAGCAATAATTTCTTCAAAAACATTGGGTTGTAATTGAGAAACTAGTTTTTGCATACCATCAGACTCTAATTGAAAAACTCCGATTGTATTTCCAGATTCTAAAAGCTCATAAGTTTTTTTATCGTCAAATGAAATAGCATTTAGATCTAAATCAAAGCCTCTTGTTTTTTTAATAATGTCAAGTGCATTTGCAATCATGGTAAGGTTTCTTAAACCCAAGAAATCCATTTTTAATAGACCTAGTTTTTCTATGTCCATCATTTGAAACTGAGCTACAACCCCACCTTCTTTATTTTTTTCCAATGGAACCATAGTATCTAAAGGATCTTTTGAAATAATAACCCCAGCAGCATGGACACTTGAATGTCTTGAAATTCCTTCCAATTTTAAAGCAAGATCAATGATATATTTTGTTCTGGGATTACTATCAACTTCTTTTCTTAAATCTTGCCCCTCTTCTAAAGCATCTTTTAGTTTAACAGTCGGCCCTTTGGGTATCATTTTTGATAATTTTTCAGACTCTTTTACTTCATATCCCATAACCTTAGAAACATCTCGAATAACCTGTTTTGCCCCTAAAGTTCCTAAAGTTACAATTTGACTTACATTTGTAGAACCATATTTTTCTGTTACATATTGAATAACTTCGCCTCTTCGATCAATACAAAAATCTGTATCAACATCGGGCATAGATACTCTTTCGGGGTTTAAGAATCTTTCAAAAAGTAAGTTATATGGTAATGGATCAATATCTGTTATACCTAACGCAAAAGCTACAATGGAACCAGCAGCAGAACCTCTTCCTGGACCGACTTGAATTCCTTTTTTTCTAGCATAATTTATATAATCCCAAACAATTAAGAAATATGCAGGAAAGCCCATTTTATTGATAATATCAATTTCATAAAAAAATCTTTTATTTATCTCTGGAGTCAGCTCTTTATAACGAGTTTTCATTCCTTCCATTGCAGTTTTTTGCAAATAAGTTTCTGCTGTATGATTAGGTGGTAATGGAAAATGAGGTAAAATTGAATTTCCCATAGGAATAATTAAGTTACATTTTTCAGCAATTTCAACAGTATGTTTTAAAACTTCAGGTATTTCATGAAAAACAGAATACATTTCTTCAGGAGATTTTATATAATGCTCTTCTCCTTCTAAAGGATTTCGATTATCTTCTAGTTTTATACCGTTTTTTATGCAAGTTAAAATTTCTCGTGCTAAGGCATCTTCTCTATTTGTATAATGGCAATCATTTGTAGCGACAACTTTTATTCCTGTATCTTTTCCTAATTTAAAAATCATAGGGTTAACTTTTTTTTGTGCTAACATTCCATGATCACCAATTTCAAGATAATAGTTTTCACCAAAAATTTCTTTATATAAAAGAGCTGTATCTAAGGCTTTTTCATAATTCCCTCTTAATAAGTGAGAAAAAATTTCACCTCTTGAACATGCAGAAAGAGCTATAACATCTTTAGAACATTGTTCTAGTAACTCTCTATCTATTCTAGGAACATAGTAAAAACCTTCTGTGTAACTAGCAGAAATCATTTTGGTAATATTTTGATAACCTTTATAGCTTTTTGCAAGTAAAACAATATTGTAGTGTTCTTTTGAAGTTTTATCTAATCTTCCATTTGGAGCTATATAGGCTTCATATCCAAGTATTGGTTTTATTCCAGCGGCTTTTGCTTTTTGATAAAATTCGATAGCACCATACATTACATTATGATCTGTAATTGCTATAGAACTCATACCCTTATCTACAGCACTAGATATAATATCTTTTACTCTACTAGAGGCATCAAGTAAAGAATATTCGGAATGTAAGTTACAATGAACAAATTCGTAAGACATAAAAAATTAAAACCAAAATAATTTTGATATACATATAGAATTTTAATATATAAAAATTCTAAAACCAAATAAACTTTTAATTATTTGAAAAACAATTTAAAAAAATATTATTAGAGCTATAAATTATTGTTTATCAAAAACATCATCTTTAACAGTAAAATATTTTTGGGGTATTTTTTGATAAGAAAAATACATTATAAAAAGGAAGAAAATTAATAAATAAAACTGCATAAAAATATTTTTTATAAGTCCATCATTTGCAATTAAAATAAATATAGGAGAGGTAAGAGAAAAGAATAATCTACTTCCCAATGATGCCAAAGAAAGTACTGTGGCTCTTTTATCAGAATAAGTATATTTGAGTATTTCATTAGATATAACAGGTCTTAGCATTCCACGAACAGCTTGATGACCTAATATAAATAAAAAGCTAAATCTTCCAATAATTGTTGCCATAAATAACAAAGGAACTAATTGTAAAACAGATAATAATATATAGACTTTAGATGTACTAACATTTCTTATAATTCTATTTGATAAACCACTCATAGTAGCTGCAAAAAAATTGAAAATAGCAAAAGCTACTCCAAAAAACCAAATAGGTAAACCTGTAAACTCCATATATGGTTGATATAACCATAATAACCAAACAGAACTACCTGTTATGATAGAAAAAAATAAAATATTCCATTGAATAAGTTTATGTTTCAATACAAATTTAAAAGAAGATGAAATTAATGTTTTATATTCTTTCCAAGATTGAGATAAAGTTTCCATTTTTTGAACTTTATTAACTTCCAAAATTCTAGTTAAAATAAGAAAACTTATAACAGGCCCAATAGCAGTAGCTAAAACAGCTATTCTGCTACCAAAATTATAAGCAACAACACCCCCAATTAAATTACATACAGCAAAACTATACATTTGTAAGGCTCGGGATCTACCTTCATGTCTTTTAAATTCATTTTCTCTATCTAAGGCTTTTAAAGTTTCATAAAGCAATGAAGAATCAGCTCCTGATAT
>ERZ1292633.5986-Hain-H41-02um-R1-5986-length-10802-cov-7_pt1 | contig 10802 bp, 9 predicted proteins | sample MGYA00564406_ERZ1292633 | MGnify/ENA primary metagenome ERZ1292633 (study PRJEB36523, sample SAMEA6512639) | groundwater metagenome | collected 2019-01-08 | study: AquaDiva: Metagenomics assemblies of 32 groundwater samples
CGTCGTCGTCGACCGAGAGGGCCCCACACCGTCTTAGCGACGCGAGGGACACGTCCTCCAGGGCCGAATGGACGACGTGGATCCGTGCTTGGACATCGGACGGGTACTGACGCAGGGTGCGTCGGATTCCATCGCACAGAAAGGCGGACGCCTCGACGGCGATCACCCGCCTCGCCCCTCCGTACAACGCTGCAAAGAGCGAGAGAACGCCGGTGCCTGCGCCCGCGTCCAGCACCACGCTACCCCGGATGGCGGGATCCCCGGCGATGGCGTCGCGGTAGAAGGCCATTCGGGGTTCGTCGTGCAGCATCGTCTGATGGACGTTGAGGTCGTCGTACGACGCAAAGTACTCCTCGGCAATGACGGCCGCGGCCCCACCGCCACCCGAGGAGGCCGCTCTACTTCCCGTACGCGACGGTGCGGCAGCCGCTGCGCTGTACTCCTCGGCGTACTGCATCGTCGTGGTCCACAACTAACGAAGTAAACCAATCCCCCTTCCCTAGTGGGGAGGATTGCTGCAGTGTTCAACGAGTAACAACTTCGGCAACACGAATTCCCGAGACCCCCTATTTACGAGAAGTGGAATGGAGATTTCGAGCGGTTTGGGGGAGAGAGGGTCGTTTCGGCGATCCGCAGCAAAATATTTAAACGGCGTTGACAACCCTTCGGGTCTCCCTCTCTCACTCGTCTTTAGGAACGCGCTGGGGTTTCCTCTCCTCTCTGCGTTGCCTCTCCTCCCCTCATTGCCCCCTTTCAGCCCACCGTCGGGGGGAGGTCGCCTACCATGGCCGCGGGGTCGTCGCTTGGTCCGCGCTTCTTCTCGGCCTCCTCCGCCATGCGTTGCACGGCCTGATTCCACCGGTACTGCTGAGCCACTCTGGCCACCTCGTTGCGTCTCGTTGGCGGCGGTGCGGCCGGACGTAGCGCCACAAAGGTGAAGTCCACAACGTCGTTGCGCACCGATTGTGTGACGATCGGGGCCTTCAGCGGGGGTGGGGTGAGTTGCGCGGCGGCGTTGAGCTGCTTGACATAGTCCTCGCGCGACGCGTTGCTCTTCTGCGCCAACTCGTCACGGGCCGCGCGGCGGTCCAGGAATTTCTTGCGGGCATCGTCTTGGTCGATGGCGCTGTTCATCCGCGCGGAGATTTGCTCATCCGCTTTTTTACGCATCGCTAAGAGGCTGTCGTCCGACGCCGTCTCTTTGAAGAAGTAGCCGTCGAAGGTGACGATGTCGGTTGCCACCCGGCGCTTCATGGTGGACCACATCGTCTCTTGATGATTGCGGAGGGTCTTGGCTTCGTCGCCGTTGCGGACAAAAACGGCGCTGCGGTACTGCCTCCCATACACGACGCGATTGCCGAACCCGCGGTACCCTTTTCGTTGGGCATCCGGAGTGGTATCGACCGTGTCGACGTAGGTGAGAAGCAGGTCGGCGTACGTCAGCTTACTGCGGTCGTAGAACACCATCACGGCCTCCGAGTGTCCTGTGCGACCGGCACAAACTTCGAGGTACGTAAACGGTGGCTTCCCAGGGCGGTTGCGCCAGAAACCTCCGGTGTAGCCAATGTTGACCTTCAGAATGCCACTGCTCCCGGGTTCCTGCGCCTTGCTCAGAAAGGCGTCACGCAACCGCAGAAAGCCGCCACCGGCAAACACGGCGATCGAGCAATTGGTCCATGGAGACGCGGCTCCGCGTTGATCTTGCGGTCGCTCTTCTTCGCAGAAGCTTTTGCTCGAAACGCCAGTGTAGCCGACGGGGGTGTCGCCTGTCTCCGCGTAGACGACCGGTTTGGACGCTGCTGCGGCTTGCAATTGGGCGATGACGCGTGCGAGCTGCGCCTCCATGGGATTGGCAAGCAACTCCGCCTTCGCAGGAACCGCCGTAAATAGCAAGGCACAGGTCGCCACGTATAATAGCGGCAACATCACGGTGGCCAGAGCCAACGATCCATGGGGCTGGCGCATAGGTTTGGATCGGACGCAAGCTAACGCTCAGCTTTCTGAGGTACTCGGGGGTATCGCCCTGGAAAAGGAACGGGGTTGGGACGTTTACTCATTCATCCGCGCGGGACAGACCTCTCCTCGCCATCAGATGGCACTCACCTCGTCGCGTCGTAGAAATAAAAAAAATATCGGAACCAACAATAAATGGAGAAATAAGTGAAAGGGTCACTCGCGTGCGATCGCTGTTCCCCCGTGCGATGATTACAAACGAAGGGGGATGGGAAAATGGTTCGAAACAAAATCAAAAATCGTCCCCTAATGTGCCGGACGTTTCCGTTTTCTGGACCGCTGAACGGTGCCGTCTGTTCACTGGTGACGCACGGCGAACAGCGTGCCGGAATCGGCGGCCACATACACGACGGAGTCGATGACCGTCGGCACCTTACTGATGCTGGAAAGGGCGTTGAACTGCCCCATGATCTGTCCATCGCTCAGACGCACAGCGTACAGGTTTCCGTCGGTGGACGGCACGAAAAGCCGATCACGGCTGGCGGCCAGCGACGTCGTGATGGCTGACTTTCCGACCTGCTGTCCCCAGAGCGTGGCCCCGGTCGAAGTGTTGAATGCCCACACATAGCCCCCGACGTCGCCAAAGGCCACGACTTGGCCGCAAGCGGACACGGCGGACTGAGTGTGGACGGTCACGTTGTTCGTCGTCTCGTTCCAGAGCTGCTGCATGGTACGAGCGTCGAGCGCGAAGAACGTCCCGTACGTGCTGCCCACAAACACGCGGCTCCCTCGCACCGTTGGCACCGTAGCCACGGCCGCGGCGCCGCAGCACGCAACCGAGAAGCGGCCCTGGACGGAGCCGGTCGCGGTCGCGACGAGGAAGACGGTGTTCCCGTTGGTCACGTACGCAAAGTCGGGTGAGAGGGCGAAGTTGGCGTTCTCATACCGCGTCCCCGGGGGCGAAGCCATGGTCGCGTCGCACGACCAAAGCCGGGCGCCGGTGGAGGCGTTGAGGGCGAAGAACGTGCCCTGCATCGAGACGAGGAAGATGGCCGAGCGGCCGGAAACGGTGCCGAACTGCGGACGCGCGCGGAAATTGAAGCCCTGCAGCGGTGTGCTCCACAATGACGCGCCGGTGAAGGCGTCAGTGGCGCCAACGTAGCCGCCCATCGTGGCTGTGACGACGGCACCGTCTTGGACGGCTGGGGCCGTTGTGAAAAGGGACTCAGATTGCGACAGTTCCGCCCCGGTGACTTGATCGAGTGTGTACACCGCGATGCCGTCGGTGATGAACAGTCGACCAGAGTAAGCGGAAACGGGGGTTTCGGGCGCGATGAACGACACGTTCCACAGCGCGGTGAAGCGATCCGCAGCGGTACGGCGGACGTTGTGGTGACCCGCAAGTGCGCTCACAGCGCATGCGACTAGCAACAACGCGACGCTCACAAGGGCACGCCTCACAAAGGCACTGGCGCGCATTCCTTCGAGTCGGTTTTGAGGGAGAACAATAATGAGTCGGTCGCTACGCCGTTCACGGAGGCACCGCACCATCGGATTCCGCCTGAAATCACAGGCATCGACAACTCACTTGCTCCGTGATGGCACTGCATTGTGACGTGGGGTGGGACTCTTACTCATTCTTCCGCGTGGGGCATGCCTTTCCCCGCCATCGGTGGCACTCACCTCGTCGCGTCGTAGAAATAAAAAATATCGGAACGAACAATAATGGAGAGATAAGGGAATAGGTCACTCGCGTTGCGATCAGTGTTCCACGGTTACCATTTCCAACAAGGGGGGAAGGGAACAATGGTTCGAAACAAATATCAAAAAGCGCCCCCTGCCGGACGTTTTCTTGAATTCGGTGCGGTTGGGTGCCGGCGAGGTCATTGGTGACGCACGGCGAACAGCGTGCCGGAATCGGCGGCCACATACACGACGGAGTCGATGACCGTCGGCACCTTACTGATGCTGGAAAGGGCGTTGAACTGCCCCATGATCTGTCCATCGCTCAGACGCACAGCGTACAGGTTTCCGTCGGTGGACGGCACGAAAAGCCGATCACGGCTGGCGGCCAGCGACGTCGTGATGGCTGACTTTCCGACCTGCTGTCCCCAGAGCGTGGCCCCGGTCGAAGTGTTGAATGCCCACACATAGCCCCCGACGTCGCCAAAGGCCACGACTTGGCCGCAAGCGGACACGGCGGACTGAGTGTGGACGGTCACGTTGTTCGTCGTCTCGTTCCAGAGCTGCTGCATGGTACGAGCGTCGAGCGCGAAGAACGTCCCGTACGTGCTGCCCACAAACACGCGGCTCCCTCGCACCGTTGGCACCGTAGCCACGGCCGCGGCGCCGCAGCACGCAACCGAGAAGCGGCCCTGGACGGAGCCGGTCGCGGTCGCGACGAGGAAGACGGTGTTCCCGTTGGTCACGTACGCAAAGTCGGGTGAGAGGGCGAAGTTGGCGTTCTCATACCGCGTCCCCGGGGGCGAAGCCATGGTCGCGTCGCACGACCAAAGCCGGGCGCCGGTGGAGGCGTTGAGGGCGAAGAACGTGCCCTGCATCGAGACGAGGAAGATGGCCGAGCGGCCGGAAACGGTGCCGAACTGCGGACGCGCGCGGAAATTGAAGCCCTGCAGCTGCGTGCTCCACAATGACCACCCGGTGAAGGCGTCCGAGGCGCCAACGTAGCCGTCCATCGTGGCCGTGACGACGGCACCGTCTTGGACGGCTGGGGCCGTTGTGAAAATGGAGTCGGATTGCGACAGTTGCACCCCGGTGACTTGATCGAGAGTGTATACCGCGATGCCGTCGGTGATGAACAGTCGACCAGAGTAAGCGGAAACAGGGGCTTTGGGCGCGATGAACGTCGACACGTTCCACAGCGCAGTGAAGCGATCCGCAGCGGTACGGTGGACGTTGTGGTGACCCGCAAGTGCGCTCACAGCGAACGCGACTAGCAACAACGCGACGGCGCTCACGCGGGCAGTGGCGCGCATTCCTTCGAGTAAGTTTTTGAGAGGGCGCAATAATGGGTCGGCTTGGCTGTTCACTGAGCAACAGCACCATCGGATTCCCCTTGAAACCACAGGCATCGTCATGCGGTTCATACGAATGAGGAACAGGAACTTACCGCAAGCGACGCGCATGAACCCAACGGTGGCTTTCAAACCTGACACGTCTTCGTTTGTCGCACGAGCGTCGATCACCGTCGGCACTTGACTGACGGAAGACGGCTGAACGGCCGCAGACGTGCCTCGATGCTGGGTGAGGCAACACTCGGGCCGGGGTGCCCCGCTGCTTATCATATGCTCAGCTTGTGAAATGGCGTCGTCACGCGCTTACAACCCGTAGACGTCGGCAACGGCGTCCGACAGCTTGCGAACTCGGCGAAACAGTCGCATCGCCTCCATGGCGTCGCCGGTCGCTTCCTTTACGCGTGCCTCCTGGTAGCATCGAAAGGCGGCTCGGTCCGACTCGGCATCATGCACCCGGGGGCGGCGCTCGAACAAAATGTCGCCGCGGAAGATGTACTTCTCGGATCCCGGCGCGACCGATGCCCCTTCGTGCAACGCATTGTACTTAAAAACGATCGCCGCGCCCTTCGCAGGTTTCATGTCGTAGATCACATGCAAACCGTTTCCAGTGACTTTTCCTGTCAGTGGGTCAACGTGAAGATTCGCGCATTGCTCTCCTTGAAGCACGCGGGTTTCGCCACCGTGAGCGCAGTCGTTGAGGTACACGAGGATCGTATACATGGTTCGCTGGTTGAAGTCCACGATGGAGGTGCCGTCCACGTGCGGGGCAAAATGGCCACCGTCGAGGTAGCGAGCGAACAGTGCATCGGGGGAGAACCCCGCCGCGTGCCACGTGCCCTGGCAGTCCCGCTCGTAGTTCGCCGGGTCTCGCGCCTCGTCGAACACAATGCAACCAGGCGAAAGCGGGTCGTCGACGGTTTCTTCTGTGAAATAGCGTCGCAGCCGTGTCCACAGGCCATCGACAAACGTCGGGACGTCCACTTCGATGGTATCGGCAGATCGAAAGTTTCTTGCGGCAGTTTCACTATCGCGAACAGGGGGCGCGCCCGCCGCCGCCGTCGTCGCCTCGGCCGTGTTGTGCGAGAGCGCGGCAACGCCTTCCGTGCCGCCGCCTTGATGACGATGAAACGTGTCCGCCTCGTCATCGTCCGCGGTGGTCTTGGGTGGACTTTGGCCATGAAGTGGGGTGTCGAGACTCAATCCCTCTGTCGTCGCCCCGGCAGCCTGGTGCTTCCAGAAGGACCACTCCACGCGGTCGCACCGTCGGATCAGGTCGTCGCACTCCTCGTCGCTGAGGAGGTGGTCCACAATGAACGCGTCGACGCCATTCTGCTGCAAGGCCGGAACGTCCCGCCGGCTGCAGCCGCAGGGCGTCGGTCCTAAGGTCACGTCGAGCAGCTCCCTTGCACGAGGGGCGGGCCGCTTGTCGATAATGTTGTTGTAGCTGAACATACCGTCGTGTAGCCTCCGTCGGGGGATGTTATGGCACCACGGTTTAGAAAGAGTCACTGACCCAAAGGCATTCAAAACAGTGTGCGTGTGATGCTTTGTGTGGTGTGGACGCAGAAGCACGGCTGACGGCGTTCGCGCAACACCCCCGGTAGCCACCACACCCACTCCACCACGCCGGGCTCGAGCATCCCCCGTTGTTACGATGGTGGGGTGCAAAGATGAGGCTCAATTTTTTCGATGGGTGTCGTACAAGAGGGGACCCCAGCCTGTCGAATAGTGCGAGGAGAGGGGGGTGAGATTGCCTCCGGCGATGGTGACACTGGGACCTGGGCAGCTCAGGGTTCGAAGCGCGGCGAGGTGGCGCGAAACACCGCCCTCGAAGGACTGGGAACGACGAGCCGTGGGTCGGCCGTGCTATACGACGACGAGGCCCCGCGGTATTCGGAGGCGGGCAGCCGAGGTGACCGGCTGCGAAAACCGGCCGTCGCCCCGCAGGGCTGCCCGGATTTGGTCCAGTCATCCAAGCCCTTGTAGCACAGCGGGCTCGGCTTTGGGCTTGGGAAGCGCTCCGACGTCATCTTCATCGTCGCAGGGGTGTTGTTTGGTGCACGGGAGCCACTTCCGACCTGCACGTCGGGCGACGTGGGGCGCGGGGACGGAAACCTAGGGCTCGACATCTTGAAGGACGCGGTGGCAGGGATGCTCGCGTGAACCAACGGCTGCGGCAGTCTGCAATTTGAAGGGCTCAGCGTTCGCTCCTTCGGCAGTCGGGGAGACGTGCAGCGCATCGCGACTCCCGTATTCGGGCTCGACTTGACGCGGTCCGCGATCCCTGGTGAGTAACTGTAGAACGGCGTCGTCTTCCCTTCCGGAAATCGCGGGCTCTTCGTGGTGATCACCTTCCCTCCTACATGGGATTCCTTGGTCCAGTCCGGCGGTGGCAGCATGAAGCTGGACACACGGCAGTTCCGCGGCGGCGACGATTGATCGGCCATCAATGTCAAAATGACGCAGGGAGGGGGGGAAAGAAGTCGCCACGGCCGCAAGAGGAAAGGTTGACGGCTGTTGCCCGTCGTGATCGGCACCCACATCGCATCGTTGGTTTCCGGATCTTCGCCCGTCGTCGCGCTGGCACTTACGTTTCGTTGAATAACGAACAGAGAGGGTTTGGTGAGGAAGTGGTTGCCTACCGAAGGGCTACTGAATTCGCGTGTACACAATTCTTAACTTTGGTCTGCCGTCTCGCGACAGCCCGGAAGTTTGCGACATCGACGAGGACGCTGCAGCGGCGTGGTGGTCAATCAGCGTTTCTCGGTAGTCGTCTGCACGGCTTAGAAACGCGACTTTGCTCTGCGTTTGCAGCCGTCGCCCATAATGGCTATAGAATGCCCCTGGGTGCTGCACGCACGTTGAGGGGGGAGGCGCCTGAGACGGCGATGCCGCATCGTGTGCGGTTTCACGCGGCGTGCGAGGCGTTGGCAGCGTGGCGCGGCTGGGACGAGACGGAGCTAGCACGACGATATCGCGGCTTGACCCCCGACTGCTCAGCTGCGGGAGGGCGGTCGACAATCGCCCTTCACCACCGTGATCGGCTACCGTAGCACCCCCAGGGGCAGCGCCGCGAATCCAGATGCCCACGGCCACGTCCGACGGGTCGTACGGCGCCTGGTAGCTTGCCCCTGCCGGGACCAGCCACGCGGGAGTGTGGAAGGCCGCCTGCCTCGCGTGAGGAGCGCCGGGATCTGGAGGCAGCATGCCCAGCTCGTCCCTCGCGAAAGGACTCGGCGAAACCACTGCGGCGGGATTCAGGCTTGACACGACCCCTGAAGGTGTCATCGCAAATTGGGCCTTCTGCTCCCCCAGGACGACATGCAGGAGCGGTCTGGAGGGCGGACCGCCGGGTGAATAGGGGATCGCGGGCGACGTCGCCCCCATCGTCGTGCCATCATCACGAAAATACGAGTCCGTGGAAGGTTCCCCAAACGTGGTCGTTGATAAGACGGGGGGCGCAGGAGCAGCCGGACGTCTCGCGGACACGGCGACCGACCCATGCATCCCGGGTATTCCTCGCCCGGGGCTGGCAGGTGCTGTGCCATGGAGGCCGAGTGGCGCCGCAGGCGGCAGAAGCACAAGGCCGCCATCCCCACCGTTCTCGTCGAAACGTGGTCGTGTGGTCGTCGTGCGCGCGTCGCGTGAAGGAGGTCCTTTTCGGTGCTGATACCGCCAGTACGGATTAGCAATGGTGGCCGTGGTGTCGGCTGCATCCGAATCGAGAGCGTCAGCGTGTGGCGGACGGTGTGTCATTGGCACCGCCGAGCACAGCGACGAGTGACCGCCGCGCACGACGACCTGCAGCTGGGCACCCTCCCGGGCCGCACCGTCGGCGGAAGGAGGAAGGCGCAGCGGCGGTATCCGCGGCGCGGTGCTCCCGGACGACTGCGCGATGATGGTGTGCAGACTCGGCAGCTTCGCAACCAGCGTGGGGAGTTGCTCAGGGGTTGATGGCACGGCAGCGATGAAGGCCGGGTGCGGAGACGTTGTGGTCGGTGCACTGGCGTTACCATTTGCAATCGCAAGCGAGACTCTCCGCCCTGTTGGCTCCAGCAGGGGCGGTGGCACATCATCGCTAGCAGCCGCAGGCAGCATCTCGGCTTCTGCGCCGCCGACGACATCGGACGGGGGGGCATCAATAGGTACGGGTGCGTCGGCCCCCGCCGCGCTGCTCTGGCGGTGCCTAGAGGCAGCATCGTCGCCGTCCGCTGGCAAGAGGACGAACGTCGTGTCGTCCGCCGTCGCGGGGGGTGTTGCCACCCTCATGGAAGAGGGCTTAGTGTCAACTGCTGCCGGGAGGTTGCCATCGTCGCGGCGGTCATGGTCATGATGGCCGTTGAATCTCGACATGAGCTGATTCAGTGCAGTCTGCGCGTCTCTGAGGAATAGCAATCCGCTGTCCGCCGACTCACGCACCACGGAGCGCAGCTCTTCGAGGTCCAGTCGCAGGCTGATGCACTTGTCGGCGGCCTCTTCGATCCGGTCGAGCGGCACCGCAGCCGACGCCAATAACGACGGCGTGGCCGCCATAAAATTGTGGGGTGGGGGGCTGGGAACACCGCAGCTGGCGAAGCGGTCGAGACGCAACGGGATGGGCACACACACATTATCGCGGCGCGCGGTGCATCCTTTCCATGGCACCCGCGTGGTCGAATGAGAGAGAAGCGAAGGGTGTAACGTCAAACCGTTGCCGCCTTCGGATATAAATGGGAGAGGCCAGCGGGGGCACGCGATCGGCACGGCGCCACGCCGCTGCCATTTCGTCGTTACGAACAGAAGATGGACATGGAATGGCGGGGGGGGGCGAGAGATGGTGGAGAGGACGTTGGCGGAAGTGCGGTGGGGTGGTCACTTGGCAGCGAGCTTGGCGGCGACCTCGCCGAGACGCTTTGCGTGCGCCTTGACGCCCTCCAGCTCCACGGACGACGGCATGCGGTCGCCCATCGTGCCCGTGATCGTGCTCGCCCCGTACGGCGTGAGGCCCTGGACCTCGGTGAGCCCCGTCGACACGGGAGGCATCCCGACGAGGATGAACCCGTGATGCAGCAGCGGCAAGTACGACGAGAGGATCGTCATCTCGTTGCCGCCGTGCTGCGTCGCCGTCGCCGTCATGACGGCCGCAGCCTTGCCGACGAGGGCCCCCGACTGCCAGTGTTGGCCAGTGGCGTCGATGAACGCCTTCATTTGCGCTGCCATCAAACCGAAGCGCGTGGGGGTGATGAGAATAAGACCGTCGTATTCTGGCAGCTCGGCAGTAGTCGCGATGGGAACGGAAGCGAACGCCTGCTGGGCCTGGACCGCGTGCATCTTCTCCAGGACCTCGGTGGGCAGCGTCTCGGCGACGCGCTTCACGACAGCGTGATTCCCAGCTGACTCGACGCCCTCCGCCGCCGCCTTCGCCATCTGGAAGCAGTGGCCATAGGTGCTGTAGAACAGAACAAGAACTTTGGACGGCATTGGCACGGAAGAGAGATGAAGAAAGGTAAGTTCTTCGGGGGTTTTCACGCTGCGAAAGGTGGTAGCCCAAGGGTGATGGCGCACGTCCATTTCGTCGTCTCACGCTGGCCCTCGTTTATGTGGATGGTGCCGTGTGGGTGAGTCAGCGGCGTTCGCCGCAGAATATAAACAAATCGTGAGGGCCTCACTCCTAAACCTTCCTATTTGGTTCACGTGCGCTTAAGCGTGAGCTTCGCGGTGACTAGTCCGAAGTGCTTGCCCTGTGCCTTGGCGCCCTCCAGCTCCACGGACGACGGCAGGCGGTCGCCCATCGTGCCCGTGATCGTGCTCGCCCCGTACGGCGTGAGGCCCTGG
>ERZ1292633.5987-Hain-H41-02um-R1-5987-length-10801-cov-4_pt1 | contig 10801 bp, 10 predicted proteins | sample MGYA00564406_ERZ1292633 | MGnify/ENA primary metagenome ERZ1292633 (study PRJEB36523, sample SAMEA6512639) | groundwater metagenome | collected 2019-01-08 | study: AquaDiva: Metagenomics assemblies of 32 groundwater samples
GGCAATAGTGTTTTTGCTCAAAGCGAGCTACCGCAGGAGCCATCCAAAGAAGAAACCCTTGAGGCAATAGTAGAGAAGATATTAGAGGAGAAGCAGATAAAACCGATGGGCTCGCAAGATTTGCAGCTTTATCAGAAACTGGAACTTCTAGTAACCAAAGGCTCCATAAAAGACAAAAAAATTGTGGTTGAAAGCGGAAATATTCCTGTTGCTAACAATCTGAAATACAAAGTAAATGATAAGGTGATAGTCACCTTCAGTAAAGATTTTGAGGGCAACGATTATTTTTATATTACCGACTATATTAGGCGTGATTCCCTAGTTTGGTTATTTTTGATTTTTATAGTCTTGACGGCCGCAATTGCCAAGTGGCGTGGAATAACTTCAATTCTCGGGATGGGTATATCTTTTTTGGTCATCTTTGCTTTTATCCTTCCTAAAATATCTGCCGGTTCTAATCCCGTTCAGATTGCAATTATTGGCTCACTTATTATTATTCCCGTTACTTTTTACTTTTCCCATGGGTTTAACAAAAAAACTACTGTAGCTGTTGTGGGTACAGTTATTGCCTTAATAATTACCGGTGTTCTTGCCAATATCTTTGTCGAGGCCGCCCGCCTTACCGGTTTCGCCACGGAAGAGGCAGGATTTCTTCAATTTGCCAAACAAGGGGCAATAAACATAAAAGGCTTGCTTTTGGCTGGAATTATCATCGGGGTATTGGGTGTTTTGGATGATATTACTGTTTCCCAATCGGCCATTGTATTTCAGCTTAAAGAAGCCAACGAAAAGTTAAAATTTAATGAGCTGTACAAAAGAGCGATGAATGTGGGTCAAGACCATATTTCCTCAATGGTTAATACACTTGTCTTAGTTTATACAGGTGCAGCCTTACCGCTTCTTCTTCTTTTTATTGACAATCCTCATCCTTTTTCAGAAATAGTTAACTATGAAATTATCGCCGATGAAATTGTCAGAACTTTGGTTGGAAGCATTGGGCTTATCTTGGCGGTTCCTATAACTACAGTAATCGCTTCCTTAATTGTTGGGAAAGAGAAAAGAAAGTAATTCATTTAGCTTAAAAAACTGGCTGGATTTTGAAACTGTCAAAGACGGCTTTGATATTTTGTAGGGTAAAATCAAACTCTAACTTATGGTTGCAGAATAAGTCCTTTAGGGGGAGCCAGTTGTGACTTAATATACCCAAAAATGATATTTTTATGACAAAACTTATTTTGGTCAGACATGGAGAAACAGATAAAAATATTAACGACAGTTTGCATGCATCAAACGATCCTGAAACTTTGAATGACACTGGAATAAAACAGATTAATATTACTGCAGACAAACTATCAAATTATTCTCCTTCTAAAATTTATTCATCAAAGGAACGAAGAGCAAGAGAAAGTGCAAAAATTATTGCAGATACTTTAAAAATCCCAGTCGAAAAAATAGATGGAATGCAAGAAAGAAATTGGGGTGTGTTTACGGGGAAACCTTGGGGAGAAGTGAAAAAAGTACTAGGTCCGATGACACTGGACGAGAGATATAACTATGTACCGCAGGATGGTGAATCTTGGAAAATATTTGAAACACGATTGACTGATGCAATAAATAAGATTTTGGGGGATAACTCTGAAAAGACAGTGGTTGTGGTTACTCATGGAGGAGCGATTAGAGCCCTAATGCCTTTTCTGTTGAGTTTACCAAAGGAAGAAAGTTTTAAGTATAACCCTGACAATGCCTCCATAACCATTTTTGACTATAATGGTGAAACTTTCACTCGAGTGGTGACTAATGACATATCGCACTTGGAGTAAGGCTAGTTTGTTTCACTTTTTCTATTTCCTCTCTGAGAATTTACTATAACTTACAGTTTTGATCAGCCTGCCTTAGTTTCAGTAGGTGGTTCTTCTGCAAGTGGTTTAACTAAACCATCTTTTTCCCTTTGCTCTGCTAAATTAAGCTGTGCTTCGTCTTCAACAGGAAGCTCTCCCTGCCTTTTTAGGTCAACAAAATAGTCATGATGGCGTTGCATAGCGGCGTTATATTCTGTCTTTGCGGCTTTACTTCCTGGGGTTATATTTTCTTCTGCCATTCTTATCACCTCGCTCTCCAAAGCATATTATATACCTTTATCGAAGCTATTATGCAAGATTTGAGACCTTTTGTAGTAGTAGATTTTAGATTGCGGGAACAAGACAAGGCTTTACCTTTTCTATCTCTTCTCTGATTTGAGCTACCAGCCTAAAGTTTGAGAAAGTCTCGTAAATATGTGACAATTGCTTGGTTACCAAATTCTGATTTGGCCAAGCTCCGCTTATATTAGTGTTACGATTCTCGAGTACTTCGGCAAGCTCAGTGTAAACCAGTTGTGACTTAATATACCCAGTTTAGCCTCATTGGCATTAATTCCGCTTATATACTAGCGAAATTGGCGTTTTTACCGCTTGACAATCCATTGTATTATCGTTATTATTTATCCAGATATGTTAATTCCAAGATCGATTGTGCCAACAATCATAGATAAAATAAAGTCATCCAGCAAAGGAATAGTTATTTATGGGGCGAGACAGGTTGGGAAAACAACTCTTGTAAATGAAATTATTCAAAAGTTAGACCTCAAAACCCTAACTATTAATGGTGATCAAACTAATTTTGTAGATATATTATCAAGCAGAGATTTAAATAAAATAAAATCACTGTTAGAGGGATATGATTTGCTTTTCGTCGATGAAGCCCAACGGATACCTGAAATTGGAATTTCGTTAAAAATTATAATCGACAATATTCCATCCATTAAAGTGTTAGTTACCAGATCATCTTCGCTTGATCTTGCAAATAAAGTTAGCGAACCTCTAACTGGTCGTATTTGGACTTATCATTTGTATCCGATTTCTTTTTTAGAACTATCATCTAAATATAATAAAGCAGAACTTGATTCGTTTTTAGAAGAAAAACTAATTTATGGGGGATATCCTGAGTTGTCCTCCATTACAAGTGAGTTTCAAAAAAAAGAATATCTACAAATTTTGAGTGACGCCTATTTATACAAAGACTTAATCGAGTTTAGAAATATTAAAAATTCTTCAAAGATCAGAGATCTTTTAAAACTGTTAGCATTTCAAATAGGGTCACAGGTTTCACTTACTGAATTGGGTAATTCATTGGGTATGAGTAAAGACACGGTAGCCAAATATATTGATTTACTAGAAAAATCAAATACAATCTTTCGTTTAAAAGGCTTGAGTCGCAACCTCCGCAAAGAAGTTGTAAAAATGGATAAAATATACTTTTTTGATTTAGGAATTAGAAACATATTGATTGATAATCTAAAACAATTAAAAGATAGAAACGATGTGGGGCAACTTTGGGAAAACTTTTTAATTACAGAAAGAATGAAAATGCTCGCCTACACACAAAATCAAGCATCAATTTATTTTTGGAGAACATATACAGGAGCAGAACTAGACTACATTGAAGAAAAAGACGGCGGATTATTTGGATTTGAGTTTAAATATGGAAAAAAATTAGGCAAAGTCCCAAAGAGTTGGCCTGAAACATATCTTAATTCAAAATATGCATGCATTAATAAAGATAACTATCTCAATTTTATATTGGAAAAGTAAAACCAAACTCTGTTTCTCTGTTTATCTTTGTAACTTCCCCAAATTAGCCTATTTCGGGGAATGTCCATCCCCGTAACTTGACAATTACGGGGATTGTGATATTATAGTCCTATGATCAAAAGAGACTATGATGATTTGAGTAGATTATTAAAAAAAGGGAAGGTTGTGGTTATCTATGGCCCACGAAGAGTTGGCAAGACCACTCTTATCGCGAATTTTGTTAAGGATACAAAATTAAAATATCGTTTTGATTCCGGTGATAATATTGAAACAAGAAATATTTTCTTATCTCAATCGCTTAAGGCGATTAGTAGGTATGTTGAAGGATATGATTTGATTGCCATCGACGAAGCACAGAGAATTCCAAACGTTGGTTTGGGCTTAAAGATATTAGTTGATAATTTCCCAAACCTTTTTGTTGTAATAACTGGGTCGGCCTCTTTAGATTTATCATACAAAATTGGTGAACCCCTAGTAGGAAGAAAATATACTTATCGTCTGTACCCCTTGTGGGTGGGGGAACTTTCAATAAATAAAACGCCATTTGAAATTAACGAGCAAAAGGCGGAAAGAATAATTTTTGGATCATATCCGGAGGTAATTAACGCCAATACTGTAAATGAAAAAATTAAGATATTAGAAGAAAATGTTTCCTCATACCTATTTAAAGAAATAATTGAAATTGAACAAATAGGAAATACAAAACTTCTTTTGGATTTACTCAAATTGATTGCATTCCAGGTTGGTAATGAAGTTTCCTTAACCGAACTTGGTAAATCTTTAGGTGTCGACAGAAAGACAGTGCAGAGATATCTCAATTTATTTGAACAAGCCTTTATTCTTTATAATCTTCGTGGTTTTAGTCGGAATTTGAGAAAAGAGGTTACTAAAAAAAGCAAATATTATTTTTGGGATAATGGTATTAGGAATGCAATTATTAAAAATTTTAATGATTTAGGTACGCGGGATGATGTGGGTGCTTTATGGGAAAACTATTTAGTATCGGAAAGACTAAAAAAACAGGAATATAAACAAATTTATTCTAGTAATTACTTTTGGAGAACATGGGAAGGGCAAGAAATTGATTGGGTTGAAGAAAGGGATGGTAAAATATATGGCTTTGAATTTAAGTGGAAAAAATCGAGCGTAAAAGCACCATCTCAATGGCTAAATACTTATTCCAACGCAACTTTCCAAACAGTTAACCAAGAGAATTATCTCGAGTTTATAAAGTGAGTTTGGAAAACCTTGAAAACACGGGATAAAGCAGTGGTCAGAGCGAGACTGGGAACACGGAGCTAAGCATTCGTCTCATGGCGCTTGACTATTCGTCTCATTTTGATACGATTAATGAGGTATGGATGATACGAAGCTAACACCACGACAGGCAAAAATTCTAGATGTTCTTTCTCAAACTCCAGTTACTGGTGTCAAGATTGCTGAAAAAACAAAAGATTTTTATCCGATGTCGAAGGCAACACTAATGAGGGAGCTTGCCTTTCTTAAAGATCAAAAATTTATCCAAGCCCAAGGAAAAGGAAAAAATACGGTTTACACATCTTTGCAGGACTTTTTTTTGAAATATGTAGATATTGAGGAGTACTTCAAAGAAAATTCGAACTTAAGGATCAAAGGAGTAAAGAACTTCAATTTGAACGTTATAGACAAGTTTGAGAACGCTTTTTCAAGTGAGGAAAAGAGGGAACTTAACTCGATATCAAAAAAACTTAGCGAACAGAAAAGGAAAATTGATCCAAGTATTTTTAAAAGGGAAATTGAGCGTTTTACGGTTGAATTTTCTTGGAAGTCTTCAAAAATTGAAGGAAATACATATTCTCTTCTCGAAACAGAGATATTGATAAAACAAATGAAGGAGGCGGTGGGACATTCAAAATACGAGGCAAATATGATTCTTAATCACAAAAATGCAATTGATTATATTTTGCAAAACCCGAGAGAATTTAAAACACTGACGGTTGATAAGGTTGTAAATCTTCACAATATTTTAACAAAAGATTTAGAAATTTCCTCAGGAATTAGAAAAAACAAAGTGGCGATTACCGGGACGGAATACATACCATTGGACAAGCCAGCAGATATCGCGATAGTCTTGCAAAAAATTGTTGAAGCGATAAACAAAGTTGATTTTTCATTAACTAAAGCCCTAATTGCAGTACTTACGATTGCTTATTTACAGCCATTTGTGGACGGTAATAAAAGGACCGGTAGAACCCTAGCTAATGCTATTTTGGTAGCGCATGATCTATACCCACTGTCGTACCGTGATTTAAATGAAATTGAATATGTCAAAGCAATGCTTTTGTTTTATGAAACAAACAATATTTATCATTTCAAGCAAATCTTTGTTAATCAGTTTAACTTTTCTGTAAGCAATTATTTTCAACAGTAGTTCCGATACTGTCCTTGTAAGTGAGCCGGATTAGGCGGATATATTTAGACAGATGTTTTTGCTGGCTTTATTACCACTTTTACTTTTTGTTTTTCTTCTTTTTGCCGGAAGAATTAAAGTTATTGCAGCTGGCTTAATCTCGCTTGCCTTAACAGCCTTTTTAGCGGTTTCTTGCTGGAAAATGGGTCTTCCCTTGGTTTTTTCAACCTTGCTTAAAGGGGGACTAATTGCCTTTGATATCTTTTTGATTGTTTTTGGAGCGATTTTCTTCATCTCTCTTCTAAAAAAAGTAAAAATAATTGATAATCTTTGTTTTTACCTTGAAACTTTTTCAAAGGACTTAAGAGTTCAGGTAATCCTTCTTGCTTGGTTATTGGAAAACTTTCTGGAAGGAACGGCCGGTTTTGGAACCCCGTCAATTGTGGTGGCTCCGATTTTAGTTGGTTTAGGTATCCAGCCAATTCTGGCTGTTGCCATTGCTCTTTTGGGAAACAGCGCCTCGGTTGTTTTCGGTGCCGCGGGAACGCCCATCAGAATAGGGTTTTCGGGGTTGAACGTTTCTCAAATTCCGTACTACTCCGGCCTTTTTAATATGGTTGGTTCTTTGGTTCCGGTGTTCATGCTTTTTGCGGTAACTTTTAAAAAGGAGAATTGGAAAAAAAGATTTTTTGAAGCTTTACTGTTTGCGCTCTTTGCCGGCCTTGCTTACTCTCTTCCTGCCTTTTTCATAACATATCTAGGTCAGGAATTTCCTTCGATAATAGGATCAATTATTGGATTCGTTGTTATTCTTTTAATAATTAAATTCAAAATATTTCTCCCCAAAAATGTGATGAAGTCGGAAAAAAGGGAGTTTGCGGAAGAAAAGCTGCCAATTCGAAAAGTAATTTTCCCATATCTTCTTTTGGTTGCCCTTCTTGTTTTAGGCAAGTTTCTTTTGGAGGGAAGATTTTTTAACCCGGGGATTATTTTTATTCTTACATCATTTATATTCTTTCTAGTTTGGAAAAAGCATTTGCCGGGAACGGGCAAGATGATGAAAAATTCATTATTAAGATCACTAGAGCCATTTTTGGTGGTTATGGTAATGTCTGCACTCGCGCAAATTATGATTAATTCAGGTCAGAGCGACACTTTGGCTCAAGGATTAAAAACCTTAGCCCTTCCCTTAATTGCTCCGATTATCGGTGCTTTCGGCAGTTTCATGACAGGTTCGGCAACACTTTCCAATATCATGTTTGGAGGGCTTTTGGCAAAAGCGGCGGTTGATATCGGTATTTCCTCGGCCATTATTCTTTCCTTGCAGCTTGTGGGAGCCGCCGCGGGGAATATGATTGCCCTTGCTGATATTATGCCTGCTTTGGCGGTTGTTAACCTTGGTGGAAAAGAAAGGGAAATTATAAAAAGAGTAATTATCCCGTGCCTTATTTACGTCTTCTTGGTTGGGGCAATCGGGCTTTTGGTAGTATAATTCTCCCCGTATGAAAACAAAGTATTTAATTAGAGAAAGGGTAATTGACACAATCCGTGACTTTTTTAAAAAGCAGGGCTTTCATGAAGTTTTTACCCCTATTTTGGTGCCTGTGCCGTCGACGGAACCGAATTTAGAAGTATTTCAGTCTGAACTCCGCACAGCATTCGGCAAAAAGCGTAAAGCATACCTGATTATGAGTCCCGAATTTTCAATTAAAAAACTTCTGGCCGCAGGAATTGGAAACTGTTTTGAAATAACAAAGTGTTTCAGGAACGAAGAAGAAGTTTCCAGACTTCATAACCCTGAATTTACCATGCTGGAGTGGTATCGGGTGGGAGCTAACTATAAAGACATTATGAAAGATTTTGAAAACTTGTTTTTGAAGATAATCGGAAAGGAAAGACTTATATACCAAGGTGAAACCTACGATTTGAGTTTGCCTTGGCCAAGAATAAGTTTTGAAGAAGCGTTTAGAAAGTATGCCAATAAAGATGTTTTAGGGGTTAAAGACGAAGATTTTTACAAGATATTTTTTAATGAAATAGAACCTAAATTAAGAAAGTCTAAAAAACCTGTAATTTTATATGATTATCCTATTTCCCAAGCAGCCTTAGCCAGAAAAAGCAAGAAAGATCCTCGTTTTGCAGAGAGATTTGAGGTATTTGTAGCGGGAATTGAGCTTGGAAACTGCTTTTCTGAACTGACCGATTACAAAGAGCAGAGAAAAAGATTTGAGATAGAGAAAACCCTTCGCAAAGCTCAAGGCAAGACAGATTATCCCATTGATGAAGATTTTCTAGAAGCTTTAAAAACCGGTTTGCCGGCTTCAGCCGGTATTGCAGTTGGAGTAGACAGACTTATTATGCTTGTTGCTGACGTTCCGTCAATTTCTGATATAATTGCTTTTCCGGGATCAGAATTATTCAGCATATGAACACAATTAATGCGGGCAATATTACTAAAGGAAGCTATATTCTTTTTAAGGGAGCTCCGGTGGGGGTAACAAAGACCGAGTTTATGTCTCCGGGCAAGGGTTCTCCTGTAATGAGAATTAAGTTTAAGAATGTTCAAACCGGTTCGGCGGGGGAATATACTTATAAAACCAGCGAACAGGTTGAAGTTGCAGAGGTATCCAAAAAAGAAATGCAATATTTATATAGAGATGGATCAGAGCTTATTTTTATGGATCCAAAATCATACGATCAGGTTTCGGTTCCTGTTGCCTTGGTTGAAAAACTTGGATATTTAATTCCCAATTTAAAATGCTGGGTTGTTTGGTACAAGGAAAAGGCAATAGGAGTCTCCTTTCCTACAAGCGTTACCTTAAAAGTGACTGAAAGCCCCAATGAAGTTGCCGGAAATAGGATTAATGCTCCCAAAAAGACTGTCAAGTTGGAAACCGGAGTCGAGGTTCAAGTCCCTCTTTTTATCAAGGTCGGGGAAAGTATTACCCTTGATACGGAAACAGACGCCTACCTTTCAAGAGTCCAATAACGCTTCAGCTTTGGTTTTATGTATTTTTCCGTCCGGATGGTTGGGCGGTGAATAGATGGTGTAGAGCTTTAGTTCTTCGGTTTCGGATGTGTTAATTACGTTATGCTCTGTTCCTGCTGGAACTACAACTGCAAACCCATCAGAAATTACGCTTTCTTCACCGTTCATAATTACTTTTCCCTGACCTTTTTCTATCCTAAAAAACTGATCAACATTGGCATGCATTTCCATACCAATTTCTTCGGAGGGTTTAAGACTCATTAAAACTAGTTGGGAATGCGGTGCAGTAAAGATAACCTGCCTAAAATAAGTGTTTGCCAAAGTCAGCTCTTCTATTTTCCCTACATAGCCTGTCATATTTTTTTCACCCTCTTTCTCTGATTTACTATATCCTAGCGACCGTATTTTTGCCAGCATTCTTTGCACCAACCGCAAGCGACTCCCACTGTTGTTCCGCATTTGCGGCATGTATTTCCGCCTTCGGGGGTTATTGTCCTGTTTGCAATCAGCTCTGAAAAAGTGCTGGATTGCCCCGCCGCACAACTTATTGAATGCTCTCCTATGATTCCGGTACGCGCCATTTCTTGGACGACTGCGGAAGGATTATCGCCCGACCTGATTTTTCCTGCAAAGTATTTAATTTCCGGTTTGGACGGGAAAGAGAGTTTTAGGTTTTGGAATTCGGACAATTTTTCCCAAAGTGAAACCAGTTTTTCTTCATCCGTAAGAAAAAGCTTTGATCTTAATTCCTCGATATCTTTATGCTTTTGGTTGCTTAAATTATCGGCTATTTCTAATACTGCCGCACCATTTAAATTACAAAGTATTGCAGAACATAGAAGTACTTTTTCGCCATTTAGTTTATAGGCAATTTGGTGAAAAATTATCTTTGTGCAGGGGTACCTTGCCGGATATTCCGGGCTGATCCAAATAAAATTTCCTTCATCAAGAGCTTGAACCGCGTTTTGTAGTTTGCCGAAAATTTCAAACTCCTTTTTACCGAGGTAGCTTTGGGTATCTATTTTGACGGGCTGTCTAGTTTCGGGATCGACCAGTTGTTCGGTATCCGAAAGCTCAAGAAAATATCTGTCCGGCCGGCGGTTGGTTTCATTAGAAAGAGAGATAATTTCCGGCTCAATTCTAGCGGGATTTTGGCGCCAAGATCTGACAAAAGTTTCACTGACTCGGAGATTTTCTTGTATAGACATTTTTCTTGCTCGAGAATGAGAAGGTTGCTAGTTTTCCGGCTCTAACGGTTGCGGCACAGCCCCCGATTTTCGCGAGGTTCCTTAAACACAACCCTAATTAGCAATTATTATGGTTTTAACTATTTATTAGTCAAGTGCTAATATGGATTAGGGAGGGGGTGAAGACAGATGAAACTCGGTAAAAAGACGAAGGCAAGCGTTTCCAAAGCGTTTATCTGGGTATCGGTTCTTTCAGTAGTTTTAGCCGGACTGGGAGCAATGGGAACCGACATTTGGCTTGCATCAACCCAGTGGCTGCTGGTCGCCGCAGTACTTGCACTTTTTGGAATTTATTTGAAGGTATCTTGAGGCTAGCGGGAAAAATGCGGTAAATCTGCGGAAATCGTAGGCATGTTGACAATTCGGAAACTTGGCGTTAGGCTACGGCCGATGGGAAGAAAAGAGATATTTGTAGGTCTTTTTGTAATCTTGGTTATCATTGGAATTATCTTTGGCGTCAAAAAAGCAAAAGACGCAAAAGTAAAACCGTTAGTTATTCCTACTCCGGTTGAAACTCAGCAACTTGAAAATAAATTTAATGTAACAA